>Ga0156226_1290_pt2 | contig 10626 bp, 10 predicted proteins | sample RifCSPlowO2_12_FD_107874 | JGI IMG/M metagenome (GOLD analysis project Ga0156226, IMG submission 107874) | Betaproteobacteria bacterium RIFCSPLOWO2_12_FULL_62_13
GGCGAGATTCGAGATGCAAATTGGTTCTCACCGATTTGCATGAAGTTGAGCACGCGCGAAGCTTAGGCCAAATGCCGCGCATTGACAAGCCGCGAGTTATTCAGCGGCGCTCGATCGTGGCGGCCACTTGCTGCCGGGGATAGACCGGCACCAGAAAGTGTTTGTTGATTTCATCGTTGAGCGCGTTCAATTTTTCCAGAAAGTTCATCAGATATTCGTGCAGCCCCGGGCTGATGATCTGTTCGGTGCGGCCGTAGTGCAACTGCGCGTGCAGTTCGCCGGCCAGCCGCTCCGCTTCGCGCGAGGACGGCTCGCACAGATCGCGCAGGATGTCGTAGATCTCGTTCATGCAGGCGTGCAGGGAACGCGGCATGTCATCGCGCAGAATCAGGAGTTCCGCCACCCGCATCGGCGTGATCACATCGCGATAGACCTTGCGGTACGAGTCGAAGGCGCTGACCGATCTCAGCAGCGCGCTCCACTGGTAATAGTCGACCGCGCCGCCGACGTCGGCAACGCTTGGCAGCAGCGTGTGGTACTTGACGTCGAGGAGCCGGGCGGTGTTGTCGGCGCGCTCGACGAAGGTACCGAGCCGCATGAAGCTGTAGCCCTCGTCGCGAAGCGATGTGCCGAAGGTGACGCCGCGAAACTGGTGCGAGCGCATCTTCACCCAGTCGAAAAACTCGCTCAAGCCGCCGGTGCGAATGCTGTCGTAGTTCTGGTTGCGCATTTCCAGCCAGACGGAGTTGATATCCTCGTACATCTCGGAGGTGATGGCGCCGCGCACAGTGCGCGCGTTTTCGCGCGCCGAGTGGATGCAGGAGTAGATGCTCGACGCGTTCGTCGCATCGAACACCATGAAACGCAACACGTTGTCCGCGGAGAGGGCGCCCGGATAAAGCTCATAGTAGGCGGTGGCGAGCCCGTTGATCACCAGCGGAACCGCCCACGGCTCGGCCCACGACTGGCCGGGTTCGAGGATGCGGTAGGGCAGCAGGGACATGCGGTAGGTGACGTCGAGCAGCCGCGCCGTATTCTCCGCGCGCTCGATGTGGCGCGACATCCAGTAGAGATTGTTCGCGACGCGGCTTAGCACGGTCGTGCCCAATGATGAACGATGAATGATGAATGATGAATAAGGTCATTGATCTGCGCACTTCCATTCATCATTCCGCATTCCGCATTCATCATTCCTCCAATACCCACGTGTCCTTGGTCCCGCCGCCCTGCGACGAGTTGACCACCAGCGATCCTTCACGCAACGCCACCCGCGTGAGCCCGCCCGGCACCAGCGTGACCGTCTTGCCGCTCAGCACGTAGGGTCGCAGATCGACATGGCGCGGCGCGATGCCCGAAGCGCAGAAGGTCGGGCAGGCCGACAGCGCCAGCGTGGGCTGGGCGATGTAGTTGGCGGGATTGGCGAGGACGCGCTCACGATAAGCCGCGATTTCCTGCCTGGTCGCGGCCGGTCCCACCAGCATGCCGTAACCTCCCGAGCCCTGGACCTCCTTGACCACCAACTCATGCAGGTGTTCGAGCACGTGCTTGAGTTCGTCAGGGCGGGCGAGGCGGTAGGTCGGAACGTTCGAAAGGATCGGCTTCTCGCCAAGGTAGAAACGGATCATTTCCGGCACGTAGGTGTAGATCGACTTGTCATCCGCGACCCCGGTGCCGATGGCGTTGGCCAGCGTGACGTTGCCCGCGCGATAGGCGGCGAACAACCCGGGCACGCCGAGCACGGAATCGGGGCGGAACGCGAGAGGGTCGAGGAAGTCGTCGTCGATGCGCCGGTAGATGACGTTGACGCGCTGCGGGCCGCGGGTGGTGCGCATGTAAACGACGTTGTCCGCAACGAACAGGTCCTGGCCTTCCACCAGTTCGACCCCCATCTGCTGCGCCAGAAACGCGTGTTCGAAATAAGCGCTGTTGTAGGGGCCGGGTGTCAACACCACCACCGTCGGGTTGGTGACGCCGGCCGGCGCGACCGCGCGCAGGTCGTCGAGCAGGACGTCGGCGTAGTGGTCGATCGGCGCCACCGCCATGCGCGAGAACAGCTCGGGGAACAACCGCATCATCATCCTGCGGTTCTCCAGCATGTATGAGACGCCCGAGGGCGTGCGCAGGTTGTCTTCGAGGACGACGAACTCGTCGCGATCGGTCTTTACAATGTCGATGCCGGCGATATGGATGTAGATGTCGCCCGGTACGTCGAAGCCGCGCATTTCCTGACGGTAGAGCTTGTTGTCAAGAATTTGCCGTGCCGGAATCAGGCCCGCGTTGACGATCTCCTGATCGTGATACACATCCTTGAGGAAGGCGTTGAGCGCGCGTACCCGCTGGCAGGTGCCGTCGTAGATGATCTTCCAGGCATCCGCGCGCAGGATGCGCGGGATGATGTCGAAGGGGATGGAACGCTCGACGCCGCTCTCCTCCCCGTATACGGCGAACGTGATGCCGAGCCGGGTATAGAGGGCATCCGCCTCGCGCTGCTTCTGCAGCAAGTATTCGAGCGGTTTATCAGCCAGCCATTCCGCATATGCGCGGTAATGCGGGTGAACCGACCCGTTCGCCTCGTACGTCTCGTTGTACATCCCAGGCCGGTGTGTGGCATCGTCTCGCTTTGTGGCCGGATGACTCATCCTATCCTCTGACGCAACTGGTATGCCACACAATGCGTTTGGACCCCGCGGCGGATGCTTTCATGTTGTCCCTACCGCGAAGAATTGTCAAAAAAACCCGGAACTCTCGTCGCATTCAGCGTTCTGTTCTAGGGTCGATTCATCGTGTATTGTCACTCCCGGAATTCGGACGAAAAGATGTAAGACATGGTGAAGGCATCGCATCTTAAACTGGTGACGCCACAGGATGCGGCCGTCGCTGCGTGGCTCGACCGCGTAGCGCAGCGCTGCGCTCCTGCCGAGATTGAGGTGCTGCGCCGGGCGCTTGATTTCGTTGCGCCGTTCTACGCCGAACGGCGACTCGCGAGTGGCGAGGCGGCGCTTGCGCACGCGCTGGAAACCGCGGACATACTTGCCGAACTCAAGCTTGACCACGAGACGCTTACGGCAGGGCTGCTGTTTCGTTGCCTCGAATTGACTCCAGGCGCAGCGCAGCAGGTTCGCGATCAATTCGGCTCCACCATCGCCGATCTCGCTGAAGGCGTGGTCCGCATGGAGGCACTCAGTGCGCTCTCCAGCCGCCGGCCGGCGGTGCAGAAGCCCGAGCAACAGGCGGGGCAGCTCGAGGCCCTGCGCAAGATGCTGCTTGCCATGGTCCAGGACGTGCGGGTGGTCCTGATCAAGCTTGCCGATCACACCCAGGAACTGCGTTATCTGGTGAGAGGCAGGGAGGCGCGCATGCGGGGCGAAGCCGCGGAAACCACGCGCGATATCTTTGCGCCGCTCGCCAACCGTCTGGGGGTCTGGCAGCTCAAGTGGGAGCTCGAGGATCTCGCTTTTCGCATTCTGGAGCCCGAGATCTACAAGCGCATTGCTCGGCTGCTCGATGAAAAGCGGATCGACCGCGAGCGCTATATCGAGGGGGTGATTGCGCTGTTGAGAGGGGAATTGGCGGGTGCCGGCATCCGCGCCGAGGTGTCCGGCCGGCCCAAGCACATCTTCAGTATTTACAAGAAGATGCATAGAAAAGCCATTGATTTCGAATCACTTCATGATGTTAGAGCCGTGCGTATTCTGGTTGACGAAGTGACGGACTGCTATGCTGGGCTGGGACTGGTCCACAACCTGTGGTCGCCGATCCCCAAGGAGTTCGACGACTACATCGCACGGCCAAAGAGCAACAACTACCGGTCGCTGCATACCGCGGTGATCGGGCCGGAAGGCAAGGCGGTCGAGATCCAGATCCGCACGCACGATATGCACCAGCATTCGGAACTCGGGGTGGCGGCCCACTGGCGCTACAAGGAAGGCTCGCGTCACGACCGCGGCTATGACGAGAAGATCGCGTGGCTGCGCCAGATTCTGGAATGGAAGGACGAAGTAAGCGACGCCGGCGAACTCGCCGAGCAGTTCAAGACCGGGCTGTTCGAGGACACGGTCTATGTGCTGACACCGCAGGGCAAGGTGATCGATCTGCCCAAGGGGTCGACGCCGATCGACTTCGCCTATCACGTGCACACCGAGCTCGGCCACCGCTGCCGCGGCGCCAAAGTCGACGGTGTGATGGTGCCGCTCAACACGCCGTTGCAGAACGGCCAGCAGGTCGAGATTCTGGCGGCGAAGCAGGGCGGGCCGAGCCGCGACTGGCTGAATCCCCAGCTCGGCTATCTCAAGAGCCAGGGGGCGCGCACCAAGGTGCGCCAGTGGTACCACCGCCAGAACTACGAGGCCGACGTCGCTGAAGGCCGCGCGTTGCTCGACAAAGAGCTGCAGCGCCACGGCATGACCGGGCTCAATCTCGATAAGCTCGCCGGCGAATTCGGCTACACCAAGCTCAACGATTTCCTGGCTGGTCTCGCGCGGGGTGAGATCGGCAACAAGCAACTGCAGGACGCGCTCAAGCCGGAAAGCGCGCCGCAACCGACAGTCGTGCCGGCGGAACCGCTCGTCGTGCGCAAGCCGCGCGCAGCCGCGCAGGGCAGCGTGCTGGTGGTGGGCGTGGACAAGCTGCTGACGGTTCCGGCCAAATGCTGCAAGCCGGCCCCACCCGACGCGATCGTGGGCTTCGTGACGCGCGGACGCGGCGTCACCGTCCACCGCGCCACTTGCGCGAATGTGAAACGCCTTGATCCCGCGCGGCGCGTAACAGCGGAATGGGGCGCGGCCGCAGGCGCGACCTTCTCCGTCGATATCGAGGTCGAGGCGGTCGATCGCACCGGGCTGTTGCGCGACATCTCGGAGGTGCTCTCGCGCGAACGCATCAACGTGACCGCCACGAATTCATCGAGCGGCGACCTTGCGGCGCGCATGCGCTTTACGCTCGAGGTCGCCGATCTCCGTCAGTTGCAGCGCGCGCTCGCGCTGATTCGCGAGGTGCGCGGTGTGGTGCGCGCAGTGCGGCGCTGAAGAACAATGATGAGCGATGAACGATGAATGATGAATGGACGGGCGCTTGCGCGCGCGAACACTTTGCAATCCACGTCTTCTACGCGGTGAACGTGAGAGCAAGCCCGGTTACGCCGGTTAACCCCTCGTAGCGCGAGGACCAGGTTTCGCCGGGCTTGATCGAGAATGCGGCGGTCAAGGTACCGGTGGTAATTATTTCACCGGCCGCAAGCGGATCGAATTGCGGCTGGCGCGCAAGAGTGTCCGCAAGGAAAGCGAGCGCAAGCGCCGGGTGATCGAGCGCGTTTGCGCCTACCCCTCGGCCCAGGACCAGGCCATCCTTGCTCAGCGCGACCTTGCAATCACGCAACTCGTCGACCCGTTGAGAAATATCGTCCTTGCTCAGGGCGACTGGCGTCCCGACGATGAGCCGCCAGTGAAAGGAGAAATCGGCTGCAGAGTCCGCCGGTTTAAACGCCCAGTTGGCAAAGTGGCAATCGACGATCTCGAAGCTCGGTGCATACCATTCGACCGCTTCCAGCAACGCGGCCGGATCGTGGCAGTCGGCCGCGATTGGAGCTCGGAGGCTGAACGCGATTTCAGGTTCGAGGCGAGCTTGCACGCTGCCCGAAAGCGATACGGTCGCGGCACCGTGCTGTGCGAAAACGAGGGTATCGTCATAGACGTGCGACCAGATGGGAGAAGTCGCGCCATACTCCGCCCATATCTTGCGATTGGTGAACCCGACCTTTCGGCCGACAGTCCGCTCGCCGCGCGCGCGGCGCAGCTTCACGATCTCGGCAGCCACCGCGTAACCTTCATCGCAGCCAAAACCAGGTTCGTATTCGGCGATCGACGGCACGATCTGCCCACGATCAAGCGCCTCAAGCAGTTCTACAGCGATAGTCGCAACCATATTCATGTGAAACCCCATTTAGCTATTTAGCCACAGAGATCGCGGAGGACACAGAGAGCAAAAAAACCAATAGATATTCCAAGGTCGTAGCAAATTTCCAGGCCCCGTCACATTTCGTGAATGACGCTTACATAGTCGAACGGGAAAACTCTGTTGATGTTTTGGGTTCTTCTCTGTGTTTTCTGTGTTCTCTGTGGCTGCCTCGTATTTCATTTAGCACAGCGGAAGCCGATATTGTGATGCCCCGAAGCGGGGTTGCGCGAGAGATTTCTGCCCCGCTGTGTCGTCGTGATTTCTTCAGCCGGTGAATCGTGACCGCCGCCGCGGGTGCCGCGCATCGGGCCGGCGGCAAGGTCTTCGCGTCCGTCGCCGGCGCGGTACGGATAGGGGCGGTAGGCACTGGAGACCCATTCCCAGGCATTGCCTGCCATGTCCTGCGCGCCGTAGGGGCTCGCGCCGGCGGGAAACTTGTCGACGGGGGCGGTATCGTTGTAACCGCGGCCGAATTGGGCGCGCGAGCGATCGGGTGGCGCGGCGCCCCACGGATACTTGCGGCCATTGATTCCACGCGCGGCTTTTTCCCATTCCGCTTCAGCCGGCAGCCGCTTGCCGCGCCACGCACAGTGGTCGCGCGCACCGGCCCATGACACTTCGACCACCGGGTGGTTTTCAAAGCCTTTGTCAGCGGCCCATTTCCCGCCGACCTGGTGTACGCGCGCGTCTGGATCGTCGATGTCGAACAGCCGTTCGCCTTGTTTGTTGACAGGACCGATCGCGTTTAGGAATTCAGCAAACTGAGCATTGGTGACCGGGAGGCGATCAATGGCAAAGGCGGGAAGGGTCACTGGATGCGCAGGACGCTCGTCCTGTGGACCCGTATTGCTACCCATTGTGAAAGGTCCGGCCGGGATATTGACCATCTCGCCGAGCGCACCTGCCTCTACAGCGTCCGGGGCGGGAAGCGCTGCGGCGATGAAAACGACGAGTAAGTTCCGATATTTCACTCTACGCCCTCGGTAACAATCATATACCCTGATTTTATTTGAAGCTCGCTCCCGATTCCGATAAAATGCTGCATCTTTAGGCGCGTAGCTCAGTTGGTTAGAGCACCACCTTGACATGGTGGGGGTCGTTGGTTCGAGTCCAATCGCGCCTACCAATTCTTAAATCCGGACGTGAAGCGCCGGTTTAACTCCGCGCATTCGAACGGACGCGGGCACTGTCCAACGCGCGGCGTAAGATGAGAGGAGTCAGACGCGGTGTTCGTGCAACCGTTTCTGGCTCTTGTTTTTTGAAGGGTAGCATGCCGAACATCCGCCTTCCTGACGGGTCGACCAGAACGTTCGACCAACCGGTGACCGTCGCCGAACTCGCCCAGAGCATCGGTGCGGGCCTCGCGCGTGCCGTGCTGGCCGGTAAAGTGAATGGCAAGCTGGTCGACAGTTCGCACCGCATCGAAACGGATGCGGAGGTGGCCATCGTCACCGACAGGGACCCCGCGGGTCTCGAAATCCTGCGCCATTCTACGGCCCATCTGCTAGCGCACGCAGTGAAAGAACTGTTTCCCGACGCGCAGGTGACGATCGGGCCGGTGATCGAGGACGGCTTCTACTACGACTTCTCCTACAAACGGCCATTCACTCTTGAAGATCTTGCGGCGATCGAGAAGCGGATGGCCGAAATCGCCGCGCGCGATATCAGGGTCGAGCGCACGCTGATGCCGCGCGAGGAAGCAGTCGCCTTCTTCAAGGGCATGGGGGAGCTTTACAAAGCGGAAATCATCGCTTCGATTCCGGATGGCGAGGCGATTTCTCTTTATCGGCAGGGCAACTTCGTTGACCTGTGCCGCGGCCCGCACGTGCCTTCCACCGACAAGCTGAAAGTGTTCAAGCTGATGAAGGTCGCCGGCGCCTACTGGCGCGGCGACTCGAAGAACGAGATGCTGCAGCGGATCTACGGGACGGCTTGGGCGAAGAAGGAAGACCAGGAGGCCTACCTGCACCGGCTGGAAGAGGCGGAAAAGCGCGACCACCGCAAACTGGGACGACAGCTCGACCTCTTCCACATGCAGGATGAGGCGCCGGGCATGGTGTTCTGGCATCCCAGGGGCTGGGTGATCTGGCAGGTGATCGAGCAGTACATGCGGCGCGTGCAGCGCGACCACGGCTACCTGGAGCTCAAAACGCCCCAGGTGATCGACGTTTCGCTGTGGAAACGCTCGGGCCACTGGGACAATTTCCGCGAGAACATGTTTTTCACCGAATCGGAGTCGCGGGATTATGCGGTGAAACCGATGAATTGCCCCGGCCACGTGCAGGTGTTCAACCAAGGCATCAGGAGCTACCGTGATCTGCCGCTGCGGCTCGCCGAGTTCGGCTCCTGCCACCGCAACGAACCCTCTGGCGCGCTGCACGGGCTGATGCGCGTGCGCGGCTTCGTGCAGGACGACGCGCATATCTTCTGCACCGAACAGCAGATCGAATCCGAAGTCATGCATTTCATCGATCTGCTGCAGCGGGTGTATGCGGATTTTGGTTTCGATGAAATCCTGGTCAAGTTCTCGACGCGGCCGCCCAGGCGGGTCGGCGATGACGCGGTTTGGGACCGGGCGGAGGCTGCGCTCGAGGCCTCGCTCCAGACGAAGGGATTGAACTATGCCATCAATCCGGGAGAAGGTGCATTTTACGGACCCAAGATCGAGTTCTCGCTCAAGGACAGCCTGGGCCGCGTCTGGCAATGCGGCACGATGCAGCTCGATTTCTCGATGCCAGGGCGGCTCGGCGCCGAATACGTGGCGGAAGACAACACACGGCGCGCTCCGGTGATGCTGCACCGGGCGATCCTCGGATCCTTCGAGCGTTTCATCGGCATCCTGATCGAACACTACGCCGGCGCCATGCCGCTGTGGCTCGCGCCGGTCCAGGCCGTGGTCATGAACATCTCCGAGCACCAGATTGACTATGCCCGAAGTGTCGCCGAGCACCTCAGAAAGGCCGGCGTGCGCGCCGAAGCCGACTTGAGGAACGAGAAAATTTCCTATAAAATTCGAGAACATAGTTTGCAGAAGCTGCCTTACCATGTCGTCGTGGGCGACAAGGAAGTGGCGGCGCAACAGGTTGCCGTGCGCACGCGCAAGGGCGAGGATTTGGGCCGAATGGCCGTGGAGGGCTTTATTGCCCGTATCCGAGCTGAAGCGGCGCAGATGGGGCGCGCGGCGTGATGACTAATTTTTCAAGGAGTTTTTCGCATAGCACAGGACAAGGAAGCCCGGATCAACGGTGAAATCACCGCTCCGGAGGTTCGGGTAATTGGTGCGAACGGAGAACAGATCGGAATTCTGAGCATCGCCGCCGCCAACAAGCTGGCGGAGGAAGCCGAACTGGATCTCGTGGAGATCGCACCGCAGGCGAGCCCGCCGGTGTGCCGCATCATGGATTACGGGAAATACAAGTACCGTGAGAGCAAGAAGCGGCACGAAGCGAAGCTCAAACTGAAACAGATCGTCGTCAAAGAGATCAAGTTCCGTCCCGGGACCGACGAGGGCGATTACAAGATCAAGCTGCGCAACCTGATCCGTTTCCTCGAGGAAGGCGACAAGACCAAGGTCACGCTCCGTTTCCGCGGCCGCGAGATGGCGCATCAGGAAATCGGAGTGCGGCTGCTCGAACGGGTCAGGGCCGAGCTTGAGCCTCACGGCGTCGTCGAGCAGTTTCCCAAGATGGAAGGCCGGCAGCTCGTGATGATGCTGTCGCCCAAGAAGAGCAGCAAAGGTCCCCAGAAGCCGGCTGCCAAAGCAGCGGCGGCAATCCCGAGGGCCGCCACGCCCAAGCCGGCAATGGTTGCTCCCAGGGCGGAAGTTCAAGCCGGGATTGAAAAGAAGTAGCTGTCCGGGTCGGAAAGTCCTGCACCTGCGGGCACCCGGCGCTAGGAGTCTATCAGGCTCCATCTAGAACAGGAGTCACTATGCCCAAGCTGAAGACCAAGAGCGGCGCGGCCAAACGCTTCAAGAAAGTGGGCCGCGGCGGATTCAAGCGCAGCAAAGCGAATCTGCGCCACATCCTCACCAAGAAGAACACCAAGCGCAAACGACACCTGCGCGGCACGACCGTGGCGCACGGCTCCAACAATCGCGCGCTGCGCGCGATGCTGCCCTACTAGGCAAGGAGACCAGCCATGCCAAGAGCAAAACGTGGCGTCATCGCCCGCGCCGCCCACAAGAAGGTGGTGAAGCAGGCCAAGGGTTTCCGCGGCCGTCGCAAGAACGTGTTCCGCATCGCCAACGAAGCGGTGATGCGCGCCGGACAGTATGCCTATCGCGACCGCCGCAACCGCAAGCGCACCTTCCGCAGTCTGTGGATCGCGCGCATCAACGCCGCGGCACGCGAGCACGGCATGAGCTACAGCCTGTTCATGAACGGCCTCAAGAAAGCCTCGATTGTGGTCGATCGCAAAGTGCTTGCCGACATCGCGGTGCTCGACAAGCCGGCATTCGGCAAATTTGTGGAAAAAGCGAAGGCCAGCCTTAGTGCCCCCATCGGGGATGGTTGAAACCCCTCGCCTTCAGGCGAAGAAAGTTTTTGCGAAATGTGAGCGAAGCGAACATGAGCAGGTTTTTGTGCAACAAAGGTAAAGCAAGTTGTCATGCCCGCGGCGGCGGGCATCCAATCTGTGGTGCGCTGAAATTGGATTCCCGACGCCTCGGGAATG
>Ga0156226_1450_pt1 | contig 10610 bp, 15 predicted proteins | sample RifCSPlowO2_12_FD_107874 | JGI IMG/M metagenome (GOLD analysis project Ga0156226, IMG submission 107874) | Betaproteobacteria bacterium RIFCSPLOWO2_12_FULL_62_13
CCAACCTGTGCCGGCACGTACGGGTGAAGCTCTTCCGCTGCCTGAAGGTTTGAGAGGCATCGTCGCCGACTTGTCCTCGGACCAGCGGGCGTTCAAGAATGTCCCCTGGGGAAAGGCCATGATGTGGATCTTTCTCCTGAGCGACACCTTCATCTTCAGCTCCTTTCTGATCTCGTACATGACCGTGCGAATCTCCACCACGGAGCCTTGGCCCAACCCCAGCGAGGTTTTCGCTCTGACGATCGCGGGCGAGAAAATCCCCCTCATCCTGATCGCCATCATGACCTTCATCCTGATCAGCAGCAGCGGGACGATGGCCATGGCGGTGAACTTCGGCTATCGAAAAGATCGTGTCAAAACCTTCGTCTTGTTGCTGATCACCGCGGCCTTGGGCGCCACGTTCGTCGGGATGCAGGCCTTCGAGTGGACCAAGCTGATCGAGGACGGCGTGCGTCCCTGGGGCAACCCCTGGGGCGCGGCCCAGTTTGGCTCGAGCTTTTTCATGATCACGGGTTTCCATGGCACTCACGTGTCGATCGGCGTGATTTTCCTGGTCATCGTGGCTATAAAGGTATTGCGCGGAGATTTCGATCACCAGAGGCCGGGCTTTTTGACCGGCCGGAAGGGGAACTACGAGATCGTCGAAACCATGGGGCTGTATTGGCACTTCGTCGATCTGGTGTGGGTATTCATCTTCGCAGTTTTCTATCTTTGGTAGGGGGAAGCATGGCGCGCGCAGAAGGGCAACAACATCCGATCGGCATTTATATGAAGATCTGGGGATTGCTGTTTATTCTCAGCACCGCGTCTTATCTTGTTGACTACTTCCACCTTCAGGGTTACCTCAGGTGGTTTCTGATCATCACGTTCATGCTGATGAAGGCAGGGCTGATCGTTGCCGTCTTCATGCACATGCTCTGGGAGCGGCTCGCCTTGATGTATGCCATCTTGGTCCCGCCGCTGTTGTTGCTGGTACTTTTGGGCATCGGGGCATTTGAAGCGGACTACACCTTCTTTACGCGGGGTATATTCTTCGGGGCGGGATCCGAGGTGCCGGTGAAATCTCGGTAGGCGGTTTTTGCGGCCCGCGCCCCGCGGCTGCGGTTGGAGTACCAGCCCACTTCCAAGGAGCGATCTGGCAGCGCCGCCAAGTGCACCTGCTGTGCAATGTCTTAGGCTACGTTGCGCACAATGCGGTGCTGACGCCACACACGGGCGCGGCGCAGCTCGATTTGTCGAAGCTCGCTTCAATTCCTGCTCAAGCGCATGAATACTGGGATTGCGGATGCAATTCCGAGGATTCCATTAAGCTTTCTGGTTGCTTAGGAGGGGCGCCGTGTGATAAATTCCTCACATTTTTTCGGGTGCTAGCGCTGGCAAACAGGGACAGTCACGTCGACCGTCAAGCTGCGGACTCCGAGCGCGTGGCGATCGAGGGAGACCGCCTGCAGGTGGAAGTGCTCGACGGCGGGCGCGTGAGCTGCTTCGACTTCAACCGTTACCGGTTGCAGGTCGCACGCGCCGGGGACGGCAGCCGCCTGGCGCTGAGATCGCACGGCCGTGAACTCGAGATCGGGCGGCATTTGAACGAAGAACAGCGTCTGACCGTGGCGCGGCAGCTCCGGCGGGAATTGCGCGACATTCGGTGACAGGGAGTACGCGACCCAACGTCCGGCGCCAGCAAAGTCAATTCACAGGTGAGAAAAGCATGACCAGCAAGTTGGCTCGATTGTTTGCGGCCGCAATGGCGTTCCTGGCGAGCGGGATCGCCGGCGCGCAATACAACCTGCAGCCGCCGCAAAGCGTCATCGCGCGCGAGATCTACGATCTGCATTCGCTGATCATGTGGATTATCGTGGTGATCTTCGTCCTGGTTTTCGGCGCGATGACCTACGCCATCGTCAAGCACCGCAAGTCGGTCGGTCACAAGGCCGAGCAGTTTCACGAGCACGTTGGCGTCGAAATCGCCTGGACCATCATTCCAATCCTGATCCTGATCAGCATGGCGTATCCCGCGACCAGGACCGTGATTTCGATGAAGGACACCTCCGGCCCCGACCTCACGATCAAGGCCACCGGCTATCAGTGGAAATGGGGCTACGACTACCTGCAGGAAGGGATCAGCTTCTACAGCAATCTCGCCACGCCCCGCGACCAGATCGAGGGCAGAAAGCCGAAAGGCGAAAACTATCTGCTCGAAGTCGATAATCCGGTGGTTGTGCCCGTCGGCAAGAAGGTGCGCATCATCACTACCGCGAACGATGTGATCCACGCATGGTGGGTGCCAGCGCTCGGCATCAAGCAGGATGCGATCCCCGGCTTCGTGCGCGACACCTGGTTCAAGGCTGACAAGACGGGCACTTATCGCGGGCAGTGCGCGGAGCTGTGCGGCAAGGACCACGGTTTCATGCCGATCGTGGTCGAGGTGGTCGAGCCCGAGAAATACGAGGCGTGGGTCAAGGGCCAGAAGGAGAAGATGGCCAAAGCGGCGGTCGCCGATGCGCCCGGCAAAGCCCGGAACAACAAGACGGGCGAGGCGGTCATGCCGGCCGACGTCAAGGCTTTACGGAAATAATACGGGTATTCGGGAGAGCGACTGATGGAAGCGGCACACGTATACGGTCACGGTCACGACGATCACGCGCACCATCCGTCCGGAATCATGCGCTGGATCATGACCACCAACCACAAGGACATCGGCACGCTCTACCTGTGGTTCAGCTTCACCATGTTCATCGTCGGCGGCGTGCTGGCCCTGATGCTGCGCGCCGAGCTCTTCGAGCCCGGATTGCAGCTTTGGCGGCCCGAGTTCTTCAATCAGCTCACCACCATGCACGGGCTGATCATGGTGTTCGGGGGGATCATGCCGGCGTTCGTTGGATTCGCCAACTGGCAGGTGCCGATGATGATCGGCGCCCCCGACATGGCGTTCGCGCGCATGAACAACTGGAGTTTCTGGCTGCTGCCGCCGGCGGCGACCCTGCTGGTCATCTCGTTCTTCGTGCCGGGCGGGGCCATTGCGGCAGGCTGGACGCTATACGCGCCGCTGTCGACTCAGATGGGCCCCGGAACGGATCTCGCAATTTTTGCAGTGCACATCTTGGGCGCGTCCTCGATCATGGGCTCGATCAACATCATCACCACCATCCTCAACATGCGCGCGCCGGGAATGACGATGATGAAAATGCCGCTCTTCGTGTGGACTTGGCTCATCACCGGCTACCTGCTGATCGCGGTGATGCCGGTATTGGCCGGCGCGGTGACGATGGTGCTCACCGACCGCCATTTCGGCACTCACTTCTTCAATGCCGCGGGCGGCGGCGACCCGGTGATGTTCCAGCATATCTTCTGGTTCTTCGGCCATCCCGAGGTTTACATCATGATTCTGCCGGCATTCGGCATCGTGTCGCAGATCGTGCCGACTTTTTCACGCAAGCCCCTGTTCGGCTATTCCTCGATGGTCTACGCCACGTCCTCCATCGCGATCCTGTCGTTCATCGTGTGGGCGCACCACATGTTTACCGTCGGCATGCCGGCCTCGGCGCAGTTGTTCTTCATGTATGCGACGATGCTGATCGCGGTGCCGACGGGCGTCAAGGTGTTCAACTGGATCGCGACCATGTGGAAGGGCGCGATGACCTTCGAGACGCCGATGCTCTTCGCCTGCGGCTTCATCTTCGTGTTCTCCATGGGCGGCTTCACCGGGCTGGTGCTGGCGATCGCTCCGATCGACATCCAGGTGCAGGACACCTACTACGTGGTGGCGCACTTTCACTACGTGCTGGTCGCGGGGTCGCTGTTCGCGATATTCGGCGGCATCTATTTCTGGATTCCCAAGTGGACCGGTCACATGTACGAGGAGACGCTGGGCAAGTGGCACTTCTGGCTGTCGATGATCTTCTTCAACGTCACCTTCTTCCCGATGCATTTTTCGGGACTCGCCGGCATGCCGCGCCGGGTGCCCGACTACGCGCTGCAGTTCGCGGACTTCAACATGATCTCGTCGATCGGCGCCTTCGGTTTCGGCCTGTCGCAGCTTCTGTTCCTGTGGGCGGTGGTGAAGTGCATTCGCGGCGGCGCGAAAGCGGCCGACAAGACCTGGGAAGGCGCGGATGGGCTCGAATGGACACTGCCGTCCCCGGCGCCGTATCACACTTTCGAGACGCCGCCGGTGGTCAAGTAACCTGCGAACGGCGCGAGATGGAACAGGCTGTGAGCAACAGAGTCAAAACGGCGTTGGTGATGGCCTCCATCGCGCTCGCCTTTTTCATCGGTGTCATCATCCGGCACTGGCTATGGTAGCAAACACCCGTCCCGATCCCGACAACCTCGCCACCTTGAGGAAGCTGCTCGTGGTGGCCTGCGTCATGTTCGGCTTCGGATTCGCGTTGGTGCCCTTCTACGAGAAGATCTGCGAGGTGACCGGCATCAACAACCTGCTGAAGGCGGACGCGATCGCCAACAGGCAAGTCGATACGGCGCGGTGGCTGACGGTCGAGTTCGACGCCAACCTGCGCAACGAGCTGCCGTGGACTTTCGCCCCGATGGAGAAAAGTGTGCGTTTCCACCCAGGCGAGCTGGTGCAAGTGACGTTTGAAGTCCGCAACAACGCCAGCCGCGCGGTGACGGGTCAGGCGATCCCGAGCTATGCCCCGCAGCTCGCGCGGCGTTACTTCAAGAAGCTCGAATGTTTCTGCTTCACGCAGCAGACGTTCGCGCCAGGCGAAGTGAAGCGCATGCCGGTGGTCTTCGTCATTGAAAAAGACCTGCCGCAGGATGTGAGCACGGTGACGCTCTCATACACCTTCTTCGAGGTTGAAGGCACCACCGGGAAGGGAAGTTGATGGAAATGGGCGAAGAGCGGCAACCTTCGCACAAGGCGTCGCCGTGGCAGGTCGCAAAGGCAGTGTTCTGGTCATTTCTCGGCATTCGCAAGCGCGCCGCGCACGAGCGTGATGCGGTGAGGTTGACGATGATGCAGGTGGTCATCGCCGGCATCATCGGCGCGGCAATTCTTGTTTTGACTCTGGTGACGCTGGTGCGTTTCATCACCAGGTAGGAGTTTTTCGGATATGGCCTCGACAAACTCCAGCAGCCTGTTGGGGCTGCCAAGTGCGACAGGCTGCTAGGGGAGAAAGCAACATGTTGAGTCAATCGGCTCGTTACTTCATTCCGGACCCGTCGCGCTGGCCGATCTTCGGCTCGCTCGCGCTCTTGTGCATGGCTTCGGGCGCCGCCACGTGGTTGAACGGTGTGCCGTGGGGCAAGTTCATCGTGCTCGCCGGCGCGTTGATCCTGTTCTACATGTTGGCGGGCTGGTTCACCACCGTCGCGCACGAGAGCGAGGGCGCGAAATACAACAAGCAGGTCGATACGTCGTTCCGCTGGGGCATGAGCTGGTTCATTTTCTCCGAGGTCATGTTTTTCGGCGCGTTTTTCGGAGCGCTGTTCTACATGCGTGTGATCTCGGTGCCCGACCTCGGCGGGCTGGAAAGCCAGCAGCTCATCTGGCCGGGTTTCAAGGGTGGCTGGCCGGTGGCGGGCCCCGGCATCAAGGAACAGCTTACCCCGATGGGCGCGTGGGGCATTCCAGCGCTCAACACGCTGCTGCTGCTGTCATCGGGCGTTACCGTGACCTGGGCGCACTGGGGAATGCTCAGGAACGACCGGCAGCAGTTGATCTGGGGCCTGGTCATGACCATCGCACTGGGCGTGACCTTCCTTGGGTTCCAGATGTACGAGTATGCGCACGCCTATGCCGAGCTCAACCTGAAGCTCACGATGGGCGCCTACGGCGCGACCTTCTTCATGCTGACCGGTTTCCACGGTTTCCACGTGACGATCGGCACCATCATGCTGATCGTGATACTCTTCCGCTGCGTTGCCGGCCATTTCCGGCCGGACCATCACTTCGGGTTCGAAGGCGTCGCGTGGTACTGGCACTTTGTCGACGTGGTGTGGCTGTTGCTGTTCATCTTCGTCTACTGGCTATAAGCCGACAACACAACAACAAGCACAACCGCAAAAAGAAGGGGCGACCAACAACAAGGGGGGAACCCGGTCAGTAGGGGAGTCGGCGCCGCGCTCAGGGTGCGGCGTTTTTTTTGGTGAGGCGCAGCTACAGCCTGGTCGTGATGATGCCGAAATGGAAACCCAGCATCAGAAGAACGAACAGCGTCACCGAAAGCGCGACGCGCACGGTAAGGGCCTTCACCGTGCGATCGGACTGACCCTTGTCCTTGATCAGGAAATAGAGCGCCGAAAAGAGGCTCGCCAGAATGACGGCCACGAACAGCAGGACGATGATTTTCATGGAACGCGCCTGGGTCCGTGCAGTGTATCCCAAGGGCGCAATGCCCGCCCGCCAGCCATGAAGCTTGGGTTCGAATTTCAACCCAGTCTGTGGCCGACGCTGGCCGCTGCGGCGGGCATCGCGCTTACCGCTGCGCTCGGCAACTGGCAGCTCGGGCGCGGCCACGAGAAGACGGCGCTCCAGGCGCGGCTCGAGCAGCTTGCGCGCGCCCCCCCGATCAACGTCTCGACACAGGAACTCAACGCCGCCGGCGTCCAATTGCGGCGGGTGCAGGCGCGCGGCATATTCAAGCCGAAATACATGGTGCTGATCGACAACCGCGTGCGATACGGCGTTGCCGGCTTCCACGTGGTGATGCCGTTGAAGCTCGCCGGCGGCGACCGCTACGTGCTGGTGAACCGCGGCTGGGTGGCGGGGAGCCGCGACCGCAGCCGCCTGCCGGAAGTAAGAACGCCGCCGGGAACGGTGGTGGTGAGCGGGCTCGCGGTAGTGCCGGGTGCGCGCTTTTTCGAGCTGTCGACTAAAATCGCCGAGGGCAACGTGTGGCAGAACCTGACGCTCGAGCGCTACCGCCAGGCAGTGCCGATTGCAATCCAGCCGTTCGTCATCCAACAGGATCAGGAAGGTGCGCCCGACGACGGGCTCGTGCGCGAGTGGCTGCCCCCCGACGTCGGCGTCGATAGGCACTACGGTTATGCGTTTCAGTGGTTTGCACTATCAGCGTTGATCCTGATGTTCTATCTGGTTACCCATGTCCGAAGAATACGCGAAGCCTGAGCGCAGCCTCAGAAGCCTGTGGCTCTTGCTCGCGCTCAGCATTGCGCCGGTGCTGGCGTCCTATGTTGCCTACTACTTCTGGCAGCCAGCGGCGCACGTCAATCACGGTGAATTACTCGAGCCGCGGCGGCTGCCCGATGCAAAACTCGGGCTGGCCGATGGCACCCGGTTCGAGTGGAGCAGACTAAGAGGAAAATGGGTGCTGGTGACGGCGGATTCCGGCCGCTGTGACGCTTTCTGCCAGCAGAAGCTCATTTATCTGCGCCAGGTTCGGCTCGCGCAGGGAAAGGAGACCGACCGCATCGAGCGGGTCTGGCTGATTACCGATGATGCCCGTCCCGAGCCGGCGCTCGTCGCGCAGCACGAGGGCGCTTGGTTGATCCGTGGCGCCGGCGACGAGTTCCTGAAACTGTTCCCCGTCACGGGTTCGCTCGCCGATCACATATATGTGGTCGATCCGCTCGGAAATTTGATGATGCGTTATCCGCGTGACGCCGATCCGCGCCAAATGCTCAAGGACGTCGCGCGGTTGCTGAGGCATTCGAAATGGCAGTGATGTTCCGCGGACCGATGCTCGCCACGGCGCGGGTGGTCGTGCGGCAGGCCACGCTCGGCATCGCGAACCCGATGTCGAGCCTGCTGCCCGTGGCGGTCGCGCACAGCGGCGTCGCCGCGCTTTTGCTGGTTGCTCTGGTGGTGCTAAACTTTAGCTTATCGCTGAAACTGTCACGGTAAATGCCGTTCCAACTTGTTTCTCCAAATTCCGGCGGCTCGCTTGGTGCGGACATTTGACCCTTGGAGAAACAGTTGGATTGGCATAAATAGCTGGAACAGCATAAATGGCCTCCGGTCTCGCCCGCGACTACACGTCCTCGCGCGTCTACCAGTTCTACCAGCTCACCAAGCCGCGCGTCGTGTCGCTCATCGTATTCACCGCGGTGATCGGGATGTTCCTTGCTGTGCCCGGGATGGTTCCGCCGCAGGCGCTGCTCGCCGGCACGCTTGGCATCGCCCTCACCGCGGGCGCGGCGGCAGCGGTCAACTGCCTGGTCGAGCAGAAAATCGACGCAGTGATGGCGCGCACCCGGGCCCGACCGCTTCCGAGCGGACGGCTCACCTCGTTCCAAGCGTTGGTATTTGCCGGCGCCGTGGGCGGCATCGGGCTCGCCGTGCTCTATCACTGGGTGAACGCGCTCACCATGTGGCTGACGCTCGCCACCTTCGTCGGCTACGCGATCGTCTATACGGTGATTCTCAAACCAAGGACACCCCAGAACATCGTGATCGGCGGCGCTTCGGGCGCCATGCCGCCGGTATTGGGCTGGGCGGCGGTGACCGGCGGAGTGTCGGCGGATGCGCTGCTCCTGTTCCTCATCATTTTCGCGTGGACGCCGCCTCATTTCTGGGCGCTCGCGCTCTACCGCAGGCACGAGTACGCGAAGGCGGGCGTGCCGATGCTGCCCGTTACACACGGCGACAAGGTCACGCGGTTGCACGTGCTCTTCTACACCATCATTCTTTTCGCCTGCACCATGGCGCCGTTCGCGACGCGGATGAGCGGGCTCATCTATCTCGCGAGCGCGGTGGCGCTGGGGGTGGTGTTTCTGTATTACGCGGTGAAAATCTACGTGGATTACAGCGACCGCCTGGCGCAGCGCACCTTCCGCTATTCGATTTTCTACCTGAGCACGTTGTTCACGGCATTGCTCGTCGACCATTACTTCAGGTTTTAGGAGCTCTCAAGAAAACCTGTCGTCCTTGCGAAGCCTGCCCTCGAATGCTTTAATCGGGGGGCGGGGACCCATACTGAGCCACCACGAAGCGTGATGCATGGTATGGATTCCCGTTTGGCACGGGAATGACAACAAGCTGTAGTGTCCTGAATCGTTAATTCATTGCACAATTTTCAACGTCGGGGTACGCGCAGCGTTCCCCGACATGTGCTCGGCGCCTGCCTGTGCGTGACCCCACGCAGACAGGTCAGGTGGCCGCCGATGCGGCAACCTGACCTACACTTTCTCGACACGAGCGGCCCCGGGGATTCTGCATCGAAATGATGACTCACGACACCAGCACTGCGCGCGCCTGGCGCGGCATGAAACGGCTTCTCGCAATCGGACTGTTTCTGATCGGTGCAAGCCTGCTCGGCGGATGCGACCGGCCGGACCCCGCGCCGAAGTTCAAGCTGACCGACGTCTCGGGCGCCGATTTCGGCACGGCGCTCAACCTCACCGATCACAACGGCAAGCCGCGCACACTGGGCGACTTCAGAGGCAAGGTCGTGGTGATCTTCTTCGGTTTTACCCATTGCCCGGACGTCTGTCCAACCGCGCTTGCTGAACTGGCGCAGGTAGCGAAGGAACTGGGCAATGACGCAGAGAAGATGCAGGTGCTGTTCGTAACGGTCGACCCCGAGCGCGACACGCCCGAGCTGCTCAGGCAGTATGTCCCGTCGTTCAACCCGAAATTCCTGGGGCTTTACGGGGACGCCGTGGCCACGGCGCGCGCAGCGAAAGAGTTCAAGATCTTCTACCAGAAGCAGCCGCTGCCGGGCGGAAGCTACAGCGTCGACCACTCGGCCGGTACGTATGTCCTGGACCCGCGAGGGCGGTTGAGGCTATTCGCGGGGTATGGCGCCGGCGCTCCGGCGCTGCTGCACGACATCCGCATCCTGCTGCAGTTGTCTTCTTAGCCAATCTTAACCGCCAAGCCGCCGTCCCTCATCCCTGACCCTTCTTGTCTTCTCCCAGAGGGAGAAGGGGAACAATTAGAAAAGCCCCGGACTCGCCGGGGCTTTGGTCAAAAAGTCGGTTCGGTGCTTACGCCGCCGCGGCGATCACGCCTTTCATCTTGGTGAGCGTCTTCGCTTCGATCTGGCGGATGCGCTCGGCGGAGACCCCGAATTCGGAGGCGAGGTCGTGCAGCGTCGCGGATCCCTTCTCGTCGAGCCAGCGTGCTTCGATGATGCGGCGGCTCCTCGCATCGAGAGTATCCAGCGCTTTCTTGAGCCCCTCGCCGTGCAGGCGCGCGGTTTCTTCCTGCTCGATGATGCGGCCGGGCTCGGCATCTTCGGCGGCAAGATAGGCGATCGGCGCGAACTGTGCGTCTTCGTCCTCGCCGAGCGGTTCCAGCGCGATGTCCTGGCCGCCGAGCCGCGTTTCCATCTCGACCACTTCTTCGGCCTTGACACCGAGCTGCTTCGCGACGGCCTTCACTTCTTCGGCGCCCAGCGCGCTAAAGCTCTGCTTCAAGCTCCGCAGATTGAAGAAGAGTTTCCGTTGCGCCTTGGTGGTCGCGATCTTGACGATGCGCCAGTTGCGCAGGACGAACTCGTGGATCTCGGCGCGGATCCAGTGCACGGCGAACGAAACCAGGCGCACGCCACGCTCCGGATCGAAGCGTTTGACCGCCTTCATGAGCCCGATGTTGCCTTCCTGGATGAGATCAGCCTGCGGCAATCCGTAGCCCAGGTAGCCGCGTGCAACCGCAACCACCACTCGCAGGTGCGAGAACACAAGCT
>Ga0156226_1040_pt1 | contig 10607 bp, 12 predicted proteins | sample RifCSPlowO2_12_FD_107874 | JGI IMG/M metagenome (GOLD analysis project Ga0156226, IMG submission 107874) | Betaproteobacteria bacterium RIFCSPLOWO2_12_FULL_62_13
TGGATTCCTTTGAAAGGTTTCACTAACTCATCTTAGCTCCTCCCTTCCTGCGCTTTCCCAGCGCGATAACACGGCCGGGGCTACTGTAAGTTGTTGATCCATGATGATGTCAACTTTGTTATGGGGCACAACGTTGCAGGATATTAAACACCTCGGAGGAGGGTCGTGTCCACACAGACCGGATCGCGTCCGCGACAGCCTGCGCACGGAGCAGGAGTACATCCACTGGATCAAGCGCTCCATGTATGACCGGGAGACCGTGAGGCGGGAGAGCGGGAGATGGACAAGGCGGCAGGTCGGAACACCGTCAGGGCGTGAGAGCGGCAGCGTGAGGAGCAGGGTAAGGCGGCAAGGAGAAAAGGGTGTCATTCCCTTGAAAAAGGGAATCCATAGTACGGTTCCCACGAGATCACCCGCCGTATGGGTTCCCGTCTACACGGGAACGACAGAAATGACAGTTGCGTAAGTCCCGAATTCTGCTCTATTCCGCGCGCTGCAGGTCGGCGATCACGGCATTCAGGAACCGTCCCGCCTCGCCACCGGTCACCACGCGGTGATCGAAGGTCAGGGAGAGCGGCAGTATGCGATGCACTGCCGGCTTGTCATCGACAACCACCATCTGCTTCATGATCTTTCCCGCGCCCAAGATCGCAACCGTTGGCGGCAGCACCACCGGAGAAGCATATCGGCCGGCGATCGAGCCGTAGTTGGAGAGCGTGATGGTGTTCGCGCGCAACTCTTCCGGCGGCACTTTGCGCGCGCGCGCGTCAGAGACCAGTTTCTCGAGCGCGCGCTTCAGGTCCTCGGGGTCACGCGAGTCGACATTGCGGAGCACCGGCACCAGCAGTCCGTCCGGCGTGTCCACCGCAATGCCGGCGTCCACCTTCTTGAGTACCCAGCGGCCAACTTTTTCACTGTCGTACCACGCGTTGAGCGAGGGCTCGGCCCGGCAGCCTGCGACCAGCGCCCGCAGCAGCCGGAGCATGGTGTGGGTGCCTGCGGGCCAGGCGTCGATGTCGGCGTCGTCCATGATGGTGGCGGAAGCGACTTCTGCGTTGGCGAGTTCCATGTTCTGCGCCATGGCCCGCCGCACCCCGCGCAGCATCTCGATCGGGCCGGTCTCCGCGAGGACGCGCGCCGCACGCTGCACGTCGTTCGCCGTAGTCAGACCGTCGGCGCCGGTCGGCGTCACCATCGCGAGATCCACGTTGAGCTTGCGCGCGAGCGCGCGCACCGCCGGAGTCGCCTTGATGCCGCCCGTCACCGGCCCCGCCGCCGCGGGCGCCTCGGCAATCACTTTCTGCCCGACTTCGACCTTGCCCACCACAGTGCCGGCGTCGGACGCCCCGCCTTCGCCTTCGAACGCGAGGAGCGGCGCACCGATGTGCGCGATGTCGCCCACCTTTCCAAACAGCTTGGCGATCTTGCCGGAGTAGGGCGCGGGGATGTCCACCACCGCCTTGGCGGTTTCCACCGACACCATGGTCTGATCGGTCTTGACCTCGTCGCCGACCTTTACATGCCACTTGACGATCTCGGCCTCCTGGAGGCCCTCGCCCAGATCGGGCAATTTGAAAATTTTCATTTTGATCTGCTCGTCACATCAAGGATTGCCATTCCGGCCGCGCGAACACGCCGCGCGACCCGGAATCATGCAAACTCCATCACTTTACGCACCGCGCGCATGATACGCTGTTTCGTCGGCATGTAATCGTTCTCGAGGCGCGCGAGCGGCACCACGACATCGGGCGCGGTGACACGCCGCACTGGAGCGAGCAGGGACAGCAGTCCCGCTTCCGCCAGATTCGCCGCGATCTCCGAGGCAAAGCTGCACGTGCGCGGCGCTTCGGTGATGATGACGCAGCGCCCGGTCTTGCCCACCGAGGCAAGGATCGAATCCATGTCGAGGGGCTTTAGCGTGGCAACGTCGATCACTTCGGCGATGATGCCCTGTTCAGTGAGCTCGTCGGCCACCTGCAGCGTCTCGTAAACCATGGCGCCCCAGGTGACCAGGGTGACGTCCGTGCCCTCGCGCAGGGTGAAGCATTGGTCGAGCGGCAGCGCATCGCCCGTGTTCTCGACCTCCTCCTTGAACAACCGGTAGAGCCGGGTCGGTTCGAGGAACACGACCGGGTCTGGGTCACGGATCGCGGCCAGCAGCAGCCCGTACGCGCGCTTGGGTGAAGAAGGATAGACCACGCGGACCCCCGGGATATGCGCGAACATCGCGTCCGGGCTTTCCGAGTGATGCTCGGGCGGGTGGATGCCGGCGCCGCACGGGGTTCGTAACACCATCGGGCAGGAGAGCCGGCCGCGCGTCCGGTGGCGCAGCCGCCCGGCGTGATTGATCAACTGGTCGATGCATACATAGGCGAAGCCCGAAAACTGTATCTCCGCCACCGGACGCAGGCCCTCGGCTGCCATGCCGATCGCCATGCCGGCAATGAGCTGCTCCGCTAGCGGTGTATCGATTACCCGCTGCGGCCCGAAGCGCTCGATAAGCCCGAGTGTGGTGCGGAACACGCCGCCGTCCGCGCCCACGTCCTGGCCCAATACCACGACGTTGGGGTCATCTTCCATCTCGCGCTTTAACGCGAGATTGACCGCTTCAACCAGCGTGATCTGTGCCATCGTTGTAGGTAATGCGTGATGAGTGATGAGTAAAGGGTAATGAGTGATGAGTCATGAGCGAACTGTCTTGTGAAGCCCGGTTATCAATCTGGAAACATGATCCACGATATCGAACACCGGGTCATTACTGCGGATGTATGCCAGATCGCACGCAATAAGTAACTGCGTTTCCAATTCACTCAGCGAGCCCCGCGCCATGTTCAAAAACTGGGCAAACTCTTTGTTTCCCGCGCGGGCGGCGCCTTCCGCGATATTGCTGGGGATTGAGACGGCAGCGCGACGCATTTGCGAGGTCAATCCAAACATTTCTTCCTTGGGGAAGGACTGCGTCAGCAAATAGATTTTCTTTACCAGCGCTCTGGAAGCTTTCCAGGCCTCCAGCTTGTATTGGCCTCTTCCGCCGTGTTGAATTGTCTCGTCTTCACTCATTACCCATCACCCATTACTCGTTACTCATCACCCAGCGCCTGCGCGCGCTGCGCTTGCAGCGCGGCGGGCAGCTTCGCGTAGAGGCAGTCAAACATCTGATCGGTACTCGGCGGCGGCGTGTCGAGATAGGCCTGCACCGCTGCCTGCACTTGCTCATTGCACTGCTTCAACAGCGTGTCTTCGTTTTCCTTGTTCCAAGCGCCGCAGCTCGCGAGATAGGTCCGAAGGCGCAGAATCGGCTCCGCCTTCCACGCTGCAGCTACCTCGTCCGCGCTGCGGTAGCGCGTCGCGTCGTCCGCCGTGGTGTGATCCGAGAGCCGGTAGGTGACCGCCTCGATCACGCCGGGGCCCGCGCCGCCGCGGGCATTCGCCAGTGCGCGTTCGACTGCGTGGCGCACCGCGATGATGTCGTTGCCGTCCACCTGCTCGCTGGGAATGCCGGCGGCAATCGCCTTCTGCGCGAGGGTTTCGGCCGCGGTCTGTTTGCGCCGCGGCACCGATATCGCCCACTGGTTGTTGCTGATGACGAATACGACGGGCAGCTTCCAGGTGCCGGCGGCGTTCAAGCTCTCGTAGAACTCGCCCTTCGAGGTCGCGCCGTCCCCCGCCGTGCACACCACAACCCGTGGTTCGCGCCGCAGCTTCATCGCGTAGGCGACGCCGACCGCGTGCGGGCAGTGGGTCGCGATCGGCACGCTCACCGGAAAATCCTTGCGCGGCACCGCGAAATCGCTCCCGCGCTCGTCGCCGCCCCAGTAAAGCAGCAGTTCCACCATCGTCACCCCGCGCCACAGTTGGGTGCCTGCTTCCCGGTAAGTCGGCACCAGGATGTCCTCGGGGCGCATGGCGGAGCCGATGGCAACACCGATCGCCTCCTGTCCGAGGCAGGAGCAGCAGGTGCCGAGCTGGCCGGTGCGCTGCAGCGCGAGCATTTTCTGGTCGAGGAGCCGCGTGCGCACCATCGCCTTGTAGAGCGGAACGAGCGCCGCGGGGTCGCGCGCGAAGTCGGGCAGCGGCTGCACGGCCTTGCCGTGTTCGTCCAGGAACTGCGTGTAGTGAATCTCGAATTTGGCGACGATGGTCATCTGGGACTCCGGCCGCAGCAATTTGTGTTAGATTTTACCCGGTGGGGAGGGAGACGCCACGTCGTCTGACAAGACTCCCCGGGAGAAAACGCGAAAAGAATAATACATGAGCCGGCTTCTTATCCAGCAATATCGCGCGCACTACGACGTTCTGAAGAAGGTTTCGGGAACCGAGCGCGAAAGCGTTGTGCGCGAGGCGTTCAAAGACCTGCTCAAGAGCTGGGGGAGGCAGCATGATCTCGTGTTCATTCCCGAATACGAATATACCACTCTTGCCAAGGACCGCCGCTACGTCGACGGCGTGCTCCTGCACACCCTGCGCGTGCCGTTCGGCTACTGGGAAGCGAAGGACAGCAGGGACGACCTCGATACGGAGATCGACAAGAAGTTTCGAGCGGGCTATCCGAGGACCAACATCATCTTCGAAGACTCCATCCAGGCCGTGCTGATCCAGCATGGCGAAGAGGTCATGCGCTGCGGGGTTGAGGATATTGCGGCATTGGAAAAGCTGCTTAAGCTCTTCTTCAGCTACGAGCGGCCTGAGATCGAGGCTTTCCGCAAAGCGGTCGAGCAATTCAAGGAGGACCTTCCGGCGGTGCTGAAGGCGCTGCGGGAGATGATCGAGCGTGCCCACGCGCAGCAGCCAACGTTCCGCAAGGCGGCTCACGGATTTCTAAAGTACGCGCAGGAGGTGATCAAACCCACCCTATCCTGCATGCCCATCCATGATGCCTTCCACCACGCACTTGCTGTTGCCGCGTATGACGGTGAGGCTGCCGTTGATCTTGCCATCCATCCCGCAATAGCGCCCGCGGTCGATATCGCGGAAGACGAAGCGATAATTGCCGCTCTTGCCGTCGATCAGAAAAACGCCCTTCCCATCTAGCAAGGTCACTTTGGACGTGACGCAGTGATCTTCCCAACGGCTGTAGGCGCCGCCACGCTTTGCCTCTATCGAACAGGTGCGAGGCTTCCACAGTAATCCGACGATATTCTACTATTGCTTGATCGTAATGAGCCCACCCAAAGATTGCGGCGGACAAACCGGCGAAGCGCCGGCGCAAAAGGGGGAAAACGGGGGCGGTTGTGAAGCGGGGAACGTGCGTTGTACAATGTATGACATGCCATTCCGGAGAACGTCATGCTCGCTTTAAGGCTGGAGAAGGACCTCGAAGCCAGGGTCGCCAAGATTGCTGCCGCCAAAGGCAGCAACAAGAGCGCGGTAGTGCGCGAGGCGGTCATCCGTTATCTGGAGGATCAGGAAGATATCGCGCTCGCGCAGCGCGCGCGCAGGGCGCGCGGCAAGGCCAAGACCATTGCCGAGGTCAGGAAGGCGCTTGGCCTGGACCGTTGAAATCTCGGCGTTCGCGCAGAAGCAACTCAAGAAGCTCGACAAGCCGGTCGCGGGGCGCATCCTCGACTGGCTTCAGGAAAGAATCGAAGGTTGCAAAAACCCACGCCATTTCGGCGAGCCCCTCAAGGGGGAGTTGGCCGGTCTCTGGCGCTACCGGGTGGGCGATTTCCGGGTGATTTGCGAAATACAGGACGACCGGCTTGTCGTGCTCGCCTTATCCGTGGGGCATCGACGGGAAGTCTACCGGAAACGCTGAACTCGCGAATCGGTAATTCCGGCGATGCGTGCACGGGGCGCGTGCATTTTTCCAATGCCGAGGTGCTGCGTTTCCGCTTATTCCGGGGGGATCGATGACGCTCGGATTCTTCACCATGCCCATGCATCTGCCAGGGTGCAATCACACGCAGACGCTCAAGGAGGATTGCGAGGCGGGATTGCTGACTGACCGCCTGGATTTCTGCGAAGCGTTCATCCGCGAGTACATGCCCGATTGACAAGCGTCCGCTCGGGTAGGATAGTTTTTCACGCGTTCCCGCGGAAGAATTCCACAGCCCATTTGTCAAGGAGGACTCCATACCATGCAGCTCACCGGCATGCTGTACGGGTCGAAACTGCTCCGCTACGTGGATTTCCCTACGGCGGAAGTATTGGGTCCGGAAGCGAGTGAGGACGAAATCAAGGCGCTGATCGTGCGCCACGGCTCGGTTCTCGTAAAGCCCGTCTTCAAAGGCGGCGGCGGGAAGAAGGGCAAGGCGGGCCTTATCGGGCACGCCAAGGACTTGAAGACCGCGCTCGCCGATAAGGAGCGGCTGTATTTTGTCGAGCACCGCGTGGGCAACGCGGCCGCCAAGGCGCAGGGGGTGACTTTGGAAAAATGGGGAAAAATGGGGCCGGGTTCACATTTCTGACAAATGTGGACCTGACCCGAATGGCACTTACTTAAGACGTAAGCGCCTGATGTGATGCGGGAAAAATGGGGCCGGGTTCACATTTCTGACAAATGTGGACCTGACCCGATTTATCCACGGGGTATGAAGGCATCACGTTTCTGGTCGAACAGTTCCGGGACACGGGTCTCGCCGATCCGGCGAACCCGAAGCACGGGCTCGATCTGGCGGCGATGGCACATCGCTTCGCCGCCGAGTATGGGCGCGAAAAAGCGGCGCTCAAGGAAGCAGGCGGCGAGCGACGCGCGATTCCCGGGCTGAATCACCCGGTGTTCCGCGACAAGCCGGTCAACCGGGATCCGCGCGAAGTGTTTCTTCAGGAGCTCTTCAACGAACGCGGCGAGTACAACGTGTTCCACGACTACTACCATGCACTTGCGCGGGCGCTCTTCGAGGAGGGCGTCACGCGCAACGTGTTTTGCGTCAATATCGATGCCGTGATCGGCGCGCTGCTGCTGAAAATGCTGTGGCCGCGCTATCGCAGCGGCACATTCTCCGAACACGATCTCGAGGTCGCGGCCTTCACCATCTTCCTCTACGGCCGCATGATGGGCTGCGCGGCCGAAATCGACGATCACATCAACCGCGGCCGCAACATGGACACGCGCACCGCGGCGCCGCAATGCAAGTTCGTGAGCTAGTGTCATGAATCGTAAGTTCGTAACAGAACTCAGGATCGTCATGCCGGCGAAAGCCGGCATCCAGTGCGTTGAAGACACTCTGGATTCCGGGTCGCAGGCGGCTCTGCAGCCTTTGCCCGGAATGACGGAATAGCACAGCGAATTGCTGACTCGGAACACTAGCGCTCGGCGGTGCGAATCGCGGCGCCGCCGCCTTTGAGCGGTACCTCCGTGTTACCGAAACAGGGATGGATTGCGCGGAGATTGCAGCCGGTCTATTGTGTGATGCACTGGGAGTTATCCTGTATGCATTTCCAGCATCCGGGGGGCCGGCTGGCCTATGCTGGGAGGGTGTCTCTTGCCATGCGAAAAACAGCTTACTGAGTCTCGGGAAAAATGGGGCCGGAAAAAGGAAAAATGGGGCCGGGTTCACATTTCTGACAAATGTGGACCTGACCCGATTTATCCAGTGTTAAGGCATCCTCAAGACTTTCGACCAGTGCCCAGAATTGCCCAATTCGGGGAGCCAGATTAACAATGGGTTACATCATGCAGGCGTAATCCGTCAGGCTCGTCACCTTATCCTGCATGCCCATCCATGACGCCTTCCACGATGCAGTCGCTCTTGCCGCGTATGACGGTGAGGCTGCCGTTGATCTTGCCATCCATCCCGCAGTAGCGCCCGCGGTCGATACCGCGGAAGACGAATCGATAACTGCCGTTCTTGCCGTCGATCAGAAAAACGCCTTTCCCGTCTACCAGGGTCACCCTGGACGTGGCGCCGTGATCTTCCCAACGGCCGTAGGCGCCGCCACGCTTTACCTCTATCGAGCAGGTTCGAGGTTTCCACTTGCTGTAGTACGCAAAGTAGTTCACCTTGCCATCGATCAGCTCGACTCCAATGCGTGCATGACGATCCTCGTTGCCGCTAAGGCATGCGAGCCTCTCGACGGTTCTTACCCTTGCCGGCGCCGCAGGCATGCGGCTTTGTTTGTAACGCGCGACCACGCGATCCTGCGCTTTAGCCAGGGCCGCGGCTTGCTTCTTGGCCTCTTTCGCAGCCTTGGCCTTCGCTGCCGCCGCTTTGGCTTTCTGCTCTTCCGTCGGCGGCGGCAACTTGGCGTAGGCCATCCCGACGGTCAAGAACGCGAGGGCGCACCACACTACAATAGAGCGCTTCATAATCGGTGCTTCTCCGCGATCCGATGATATTCCACAATTGCTGTCCGTTGGCCGAGGCGTGGTCTTGGTATGACAATACCGCTCCAAGACCGATTCTCCTCGATAGGGCTCGTCGGAGCAAGCCTCAATGGGTCCTCGTCTGCACGGGGACGACAGCACTTGGGTTACGCCGCCTCGGCGAGGATCTCGCGCAACACGTAGGGCAGAATTCCGCCGTGCCGGAGATACTCGGCTTCGATCGGCGTGTCGACACGTAGCGTAAGCGTGACCTTCTGCGTCGAGCCGTCGCGGTGATGGATGATGAGCGTCACGTCCTGGCGCGGTTTCAGTTCGCCTTCCACGCCCAGGAGATCAAAGGATTCAGTGCCGTCGATCCCAAGCGAGGCAACATTGTCGCTGCCCTTGAACTGGCAAGGCAGGACGCCCATGCCGACCAGGTTGCTGCGGTGGATGCGCTCGAAGCCGCGAGCGATCACGGCTTTCACGCCGAGCAGTTGCGTGCCTTTCGCGGCCCAGTCGCGCGACGAGCCGGTGCCGTATTCTTCCCCTGCAAAAACCAGCAGCGGCACGCCCTCCTTCTGGTAGCGCATCGCAGCCTCGAACATCGTCGTTTGCTCGCCGGAGGGTTGATGGATGGTCGCCGAGCCTTCGACTCCCGGCACCATCAGGTTCCTGATGCGCACGTGCGCGAACGTTCCGCGCAGCATGATCTCGTGGTTGCAGCGGCGCATGCCGAGGTTGCTGAAGTCCGCGGGCTTGACGCTGCGTTCGAGAAGATATTTTCCCGCCAGCGAGTTCGCCTTGATGCTGGCGACCGGACTGATGTGGTCGGTCGTCACGGAATCGCCGAACACGCCCAGCGCGCGGGCGCCGAGGATGTTGCGCGGTTTTTCGGGCTGGACGCGGAAACCTTCAAAAAACGGCGGTTCCTTGATGTAAGTCGAATTCGCGTCCCAACTGAAAACCTCGCCCGCGACGGACGGCACCTCCTTCCATAGCGGATTCGAGTCCGCGAGATTGCTGTAGAGCCGCCGGAAGCTCGCCGGATCGTTGGCGTATTTCATGACTGCCGCGATTTCGTCATCTCTCGGCCAGATGTCCTTCAGGTACACCGGCCCGCCGTCCTTGCCGCAGCCGATCGGCTCCCGGGTCATGTCGATGTCGACGGTGCCCGCGAGCGCGAAGGCGACGACCAGCGGCGGGCTCATCAGAAAGTTTGCCTTCAGGGCCTGGTGTATCCGCGCCTCGAAGTTGCGGTTGCCCGAGAGCACGGCGACGCCGATCAAGTCGTTCTTCGCGACCGTGTCCTCGATGGCCGTGTCGAGCGGGCCCGAGCTGCCCATGCAGGTGGTGCAACCGTAGCCGACGATGTAGAAGCCGAGCTGTTCGAGATACGGCAGCAGGCCGGACTGCCGGAGATACTCGTTGACGACGCGGGACCCCGGAGCGAGCGAACTCTTCACGCGCGAATGAACCTTCAGGCCGCGTTCGACGGCTTTTTTGGCGAGCAACCCAGCCCCGAGCAGCACGGCAGGATTCGAGGTGTTGGTGCAGGAGGTGATCGCCGCGATCAGCACGTCGCCGTGTCCCGCTTCGATCCCCGGCTTGCCAGTGGCGATCCGCTTGCCGATTCCCTCCAGGCCCTTCCCGTAACCGCCTTCCGCCGCCCCCTGCTGCATCAGCGTGCGGAACCGTTCCTTGAGGCCGGGCAGGGGGATGCGCTGGTTCGGCAGCTTGGGTCCCGCGACGGTCGGGACTACCGTCGACAGATCGATCTCGACGACACTCGAGTAGTCGCACTGGCCCGCCTTCGGAATGCCATAGATCCCCTGCGCCTTGCAATAACTCGCGAGCGCATCCACTTCCTCGTCGGTGCGGCCGGTTGCGCGGAAATAGCGTATGGTTTCGTCGTCGACGGCGAAGAAGCCGATCGTTGCACCATACTCGGGACACATGTTGGCCACCGTCGCGCGGTCGGTTACGGCAAGTGACGCGGCGCCGTCGCCGAAGTACTCGACGAACTTGCCTACCACCTTGTGCTTGCGCAGCGTTTCGGTGATCGTGAGCACGAGATCGGTTGCGGTGACGCCCACCTGGAGCTTCCCGGTGAGATGCACGCCGACCACGTCGGGGGTGAGGAAATAGATCGGCTGGCCAAGCATCCCCGCTTCGGCTTCGATCCCGCCCACGCCCCAGCCGACGACGCCGATGCCGTTGATCATTGTCATGTGCGAATCGGTTCCGACCAATGAATCGGGATAATAGACGCCGTCCTGCTGCTGCACGCCACGCGCCAGGTATTCGAGATTGACCTGGTGCACGATGCCGATGCCGGGCGGCACGATCTTCATCGTGTCGA
>Ga0156226_1456_pt1 | contig 10592 bp, 10 predicted proteins | sample RifCSPlowO2_12_FD_107874 | JGI IMG/M metagenome (GOLD analysis project Ga0156226, IMG submission 107874) | Betaproteobacteria bacterium RIFCSPLOWO2_12_FULL_62_13
CCTTCAGGCGCAGCAGTGAACCGTCGCCGTTGGCGCGCAGCACGATGTTCTCGAATTCCTCGGGCTCGGAGAGCCGTCCCTTGGTGGTGATGGTATACACGAGTTCCTGCGCGCCGCCCGTCGGGGACTGGCCGATCTTGCCGGCGGCGAACTGCGCGTTCTGTTCGTTGATCGCGCGCGCGACGTCGGCGGTCGTGAGCTTCAACTGCGCGAGCCGGTCCGGCCGCAACCAGATACGCATCGCGTAATCCTTGGCGCCGAAGATCTGGACGTTGGTGGTGCCCGGTACGCGCTTCAACTGGTCGAGCACGTTGAGCGTCACGTAGTTCGAGATGAAGAGATCGTCGTGGCGCCCATCGGGTGAAAGGAACGCGATCACCTGCAGAAACGAGGATGAACCCTTTTCCACGGTCACGCCCTGCCGCCGCACTTCCAGCGGCAGCCGCGGTTCCGCCTGCTTGACGCGGTTATTGACGTTCAACGCCGCGGTGTCGACATCCGAGCCGATTTCGAAGGTCACCTGGATCTCCACGGCGCCGTTCGCGGCGGAGGTCGAGCTCATGTAGAGCATGTTCTCGACGCCGTTGATCTGGTTCTCCAGGGGCGCGGCAACCGTTTGCTCGAGAACTTCGGCGGAGGCGCCGGGGTAGACCGCGCGCACCGTGACGACCGGAGGCGCGATCTCGGGATACTGCGCGATCGGCAGCCCGCGCATTGCGGCAAGCCCGGCGATCACGATGAAGATCGACAGCACGGCCGCGAAGATCGGCCGATCGATGAAGAAGCGCGAAATCACGCGTGCCTCACTTCTGCGATTTCGCTTCGGGCTTGGCGGGCGGTGCGCTCGCGGCTTGTTCCGGCGCGCCGGCCTCGGACGTTCCTTCCGCCACCTTGACCGGCGCGCCGGGACCGAGCTTCAACACGCCATCGACGATGACGCGCTCGCCAGGCTTCAAGCCGCTATTGATGATCCAACCCCCGGCATTCCAGTCGCCGACTTCAACCGGCCGCGGCTCCGCTCTGCTCTCGGCATTCACCACGAACACGAACTTGCCCTTGGGCCCCTCCAGCACGGCGCGTTGCGGCACCACGATCGCATCGGGGCGCACGGCCCCATGCAGGATGACGCGCACGAATTCACCGGCGCGCAGCATCCCCTTGGGGTTGGCGAATTCAGCGCGCGCTTCGCTCGTGCCGGTCTGCGCGTTGACCCGCACATCGGTAAAGTTGAGCGTACCGGCGCGTCCATAGGGGCTCCCGTCGGCGAGCTTGATGCTCGCCTTGAAGCGGCCATCCTGCGGGAGTTTCAACCGTCCCGCTTCGACGTCGCGGCGCAACGCCAGGTGCTCGCGATCCGGAATGCCGAAAACGACGTACATCGGATCCGTCTGGGTCACCGTGGTGAGCAGTACGTTCGGGCCCGAAACCAGCGTGCCTTCCGAAACCGCAGCGCGGCTCGCCACACCGGTGATGGGGGACGCAACGCGTGTGTACTCGAGATTGAGCTTCGCCTCGTTCACTCGCGCGCGTGCGCTTTTCACCTCGGCCTCGGCCACCTGCCCGGCGGAGGCCGCATCGTCGAACTCCTTCTGGCTCACCGCGCGCGCTTCGATGACCGGACGCAAACGCGCCACGTCGCGCTGCGCTTGTGCGAGCCGCGCCTCCACCACCGCCAGATCCGCTTCCGCGCGGGCCAATGCCACCTTGAACGGCTCCGGATCGATGCTGAAAAGCGACGCGCCTTGCCTGACGGTCGAACCTTCCTTGTAGTTGCGTCGCTGCAGTATCCCCGTCACGCGCGCCCGCACTTCCACTTCGCGATAACCCGCGGTCTGGGCGGTGTACTCGTAAGTCACCGCGATGTCCTTCGGCTCGACGGCCACCACCGTCACGACAGGCGGAGAAAAACCTGGGGCACCCTGCGGCGCGGAGGGTTGGCAGCCTGCCGCAAGCAAGACCAGTGCCAGGGGCTGCACGATTCTGAGGCTCGAATCGAGTTTGGATCGATGGATCATGTTCATGACTCGTGTTTGGATTCGTCCGGGGTGTCCAGCACGCCGGCAGCGGCGTGTAACGGGTCGCTGCACGGCATAGGGGTATTGCAGCGGAGAAAGACTTTACATACAATCACGAATGTATGTCAAGACTATTTTGGGTGACCCGCATTTCAAATTCCCAGCCGGTCTTGCTGTTGGCAGCCTGTTGGGATTCTTACTGAGCATTGCAGAAATGGATGACAATGCTCAGCCCTCATCCCCGGCCCTTCTCCCGAGGGGAGAAGGGAGATTCGAGGCGCAAATGGATTGTTATCCATTTACGCAAAACTCAATAGGTCCGGCAGGCTGCTAATGGTTCGACGCACCAAGGAAGACGCGTTGGAAACGCGCAACGGCATTCTGGATACCGCCGAGCGGATCTTCGGCAAGCGCGGGGTCTCACGCACCTCGCTTGACGACATCGCCAAGGCGGCGGGCGTCACGCGCGGGGCCATCTATTGGCACTTCCGCGACAAGGCCGATCTGTTCGCCGCGATGGTGTCGCGGGTCACCCTGCCCATGGAGGATCAGGTATGTGGCGCCTGGGACCCATCAGTCGCCGATCCCTTGGCGCACGTTCGCGGCAGGTTGATCAGGGTCCTGGAGCGCATGACGACCGATCCCCAGTGCCGGCGCGTATTTCACATCGTGTATCACAAGTGCGAGTATGTCGACGAAATGAGGGACGTATGGAAACGGCTGGGAGAGATGCGCGCGGGTTGTCTCGCACACGTTGAGCAGGGTTTCCGCGAGGCGACCGCCAAAGGCCAATTGCCGAAGAGTCTCGACCCGAAGCGTGCGGCGATCGGGATCTACGCCCTGGTGGACGGGCTCATCAACAACTGGGTGATCGACCCGGACTATGTGCCGCTCGCGCTCGAGGCGCAGCACATGATCGACCTCTACCTCGATGGCTTGCGCCATGTGCCGCCGGCGCGCACCCGCGCCACGCGAACCGGGACGAGAACCCGCCGCACCAGCGGCGCGCGGAGCTCACCGCGCACCTGAATTCGAGCGTCTGAGTGCTGAGTTCTTACGAATCACTCGTCACCGGTCACGAATCGCGTTTACTGCTGCTCGACACCCAGGGACGCAGATAGTCCATGCGATCGGCGGAGTGGACGACCACGCGCCGCACGATGCGATCGCGCAACACGTGCAGCATGATGGTGGCGCCGGCCTCGCCGCTCGCCCACAGCGCGCGGTAGAACTCGCTCTGTCCGCCGATCGACTGCCCGCCGACACCCAGAATCACGTCGCCGCGGCGCACGCCGGCCTTGTGTGCGGGCGCACCCGGCAGCACGCGGGTAACGACGACGTGGCCCTCAACCGCTTCGGAGTACAGTCCGAGCCACGGACGCGCAGGGCCACGACCACGCCCTCTTGCGATGAGATCGTCGAGCTGGGGGGTCAGAAGATTGACCGGCACGAACATGTTGCCGGGAAAAGCCACGCCGAGATCAAGGGCGTCACTCACCCACAACGACGCAACGCCGGCAAGCCTGCCCGCGGCGTCGACCAGTGCCGCCCCGCTGTGCTCATGGCGCGGCGGCGCGGTAAAGATGGCGTTCTCGATCATGTACTCCCACCAACCGGTGAAGCGACGGCGCGAAACCACGCAGGCGTGCGACACGCCGCCGGCCGCGGGATGGGCCGCCACCATCACGGTAGTCAATTCCCTGACCGTGGATGCGTCGCCCAGCGCGAGCGGCCGGCTCGCGATTCCGGGCGCCGTGCGCACCAGGCCGAAGCCCGTCGCGTGATCGTAGCCGATCACGCTCGCCGGGAACACGCGCCCGTCGCCGGCGACGACCAGGATCGATCCCGCTTCGAGAATCAGATAGCCAATGGTGAGGATCAGCCCGCTTGCGTCGATGACGACCCCGCTGCCTTCACGCTCCGCGCCCAGGGTCTCGGCTGTGCGGGCGCCGGGCATCGCCTTGATGCTCAGCTTGACGATCGCATCGAACGGCTCGACCTCGCCCGCAGTGCCCGGCATCGGCGCATTAACGGCCCGCCAGGTCGATAACGCTGCAGTGAAAAACGAAGGAGTCACTTAAAGGCAGTAAATGGTAAATAGTGAATGGTGAATGGTAAAAGACAAGAAATCAAAAAACAGGCCATCCGGCCGGGTTTTATCACCCTTCACCGTTCACTGTTACGGCAAGGCTTCGTAACGAATTCCGAGAATCTCTATCTCTTCTTCTCCAGCCGGGGTCGCGAGCGGCGCCACATCGCCGACACGGCGCCGGAGCAGCGCTTTCGCGATCGGCGACAGCCAGCTCACCTCGCCACGCTTCGGATCGGCTTCATCCACGCCGACGATGGTAACCGTATGTTCCTTTCCCACCCCATCCAGGTAAGTGACGGCCGCCCCGAAGAAAACCTGCTCGGTCTTTTCCCGCGCGGCAGGATCGACGACCTCGGCGCGATCGAGGCGCTTCGTGAGAGCGTGAATGCGGCGGTCGATCTCGCGCAGCCGGCGCTTGCCGTAGATATAGTCGCCGTTCTCCGAACGGTCGCCGTTCGACGCCGCCCAGGCGATCACTTTGACCAGTTCCGGGCGCTCGATGTCGAGCAACTGCGTAAGCTCGGCTTTGAGCCACGCGTATCCTCGTGGCGTCATGTAGTTCTTGGCGCCTTGCCCCAGGGGTGCGTCCGTGCGGACCGCTTCGGTGCGGATTACCATCGGGTGTCCTTCCACCTATAGTTTAACCAAAACAAAGCGCTAGCGCTGGTCTCCGTCCCAGCGTCTGCGGTGACCCGCTCCAGCGTGGGTTGTCCGAGGAGATTTCATCATATAAAATCGGCGCCCAACCTAAAGAATCCTCGCCACCGTGCCGCAAAAAGAAGCGAAATCATCGATCCAGGTCATCGAGCGCATGATGAACCTGCTCGATACGCTGGCCGGACATAACACCCCGGTCAATCTGAAGCAGCTTGCCATGCAAACCAAGCTGCATCCTTCGACCGCGCATCGCATTCTCGGCGTAATGGTCGACAACCGGCTCGTTGATCGCGTGGAACCCGGCACCTATCGCCTGGGTATTCACTTGCTCGAACTCGGCAACCTGGTCAAGTCACGCGTCAGCGTGCGCCAGGAAGCGCTGCCGTACATGCAGATGCTGCATCAGGAGTTGGGTGAAACCGTCAATCTCTCTCTGCGCCGCGATGACGAGGTGCTGTATATCGAACGCACCACCGGCAGCAGCTCGATGATGCGCGTGGTGCACATCATCGGCGCCCGCGCGCCGCTCCACATCACTGCGGTAGGCAAGATCTTTCTCGCCGACGACGGCCCGGAAAAAGTGATGCAATACTCGCAGCGCACCGGCCTGCCCAAGTATACGGAGAACACGCTGACCGATCCGCAGAGTCTCGCGCGCGAGATCGAGAAAATCCGGCGCCAGGGTTACGCGCTCGATAACGAAGAGGCCGAAAAAGGCGTCTCGTGCATCGGGGCCGGCATCTTCAACGACGAGGGAAAGCTCGTCGCAGGGCTTTCGGTGTCGGCGCCTTCCGACCGCCTCAACAAGGCATGGGCAGCGCAGGTGCGCCAGACCGCGGAGAAGATCTCGCGCGCCATCGGCTACCGAGGGTAATGGGTGATGCGTGATGAGTGATGCGTGAAGAAGACAGGGTTTTCCCATAACCCATAACCCATCACCCATAACCCATCCCCATGCTCGACCAGCCGCTCGTTTTCCTCGATCTCGAAACCACCGGCGCCACCGCAACCCACGACCGTATTACCGAGGTCGGGCTGATCGAGGTCGAGCGTGGCCGTCCTGTCGGCGAATGGTCTACGCTCATCAATCCCGGAGTCAGCATCCCGCCGGCGATCCAGGCCCTCACCGGCATCACCAATGATATGGTGGCGCTCGCGCCGAGCTTCGGTGAAATCAGCCGCGAACTGCTGCGCCGCATCGAGGGGAGGCTTCTCGTCGCGCACAACGCGCGCTTCGATTACGGATTCCTGCGCAACGAATTTGAGCGCGCGGGCATCCGCTACAGCTCGCGGGTGCTCTGCACGGTGCGGCTGTCGCGAAAGCTCTTCCCGCAACATGCGCGGCACAATCTTGATGCGCTGATGGCGCGCCACGGCATCGACTGCGATGCGCGCCACCGCGCGCTCGGCGATGCGCGCGTGCTGTGGCAGCTCGTGCAGCGCTGGCAGCGCGAACTCGACCACCCGGCGGTTGCGGCCGCGGCCGCCGACCTGGTAAGAACGCCGACCGTTCCCGCGGGACTTCCCGGCAATGTGTTCGACGACATTCCGGAGACGCCGGGCGTCTACCTTTTCCACGGCCAGAACGGTGTCGTGCTCTACGTCGGGAAGAGCATCAACCTGCGCGCGCGGGTGATGTCGCATTTTTCCGGCGACCATCGCGTCAACAAGGACATGAAGATCGCGCGCGAGGTCGCGCGCGTCGAATGGGTCGAGACCGCCGGCGAGTTGGGCGCGCTGATCGAAGAGTCGCGGCTCGTGAAGCAGCTCGCGCCGGTCTACAACCGGCGGCTGCGCCGCGGCGCGGAGCTTTGTTCGTGGCACTGGCGCTGCGATCTGCGAGACGCCGTGCCGCAACTGGTTTCCGCACGCGAACTGGATATCTCGCAGTTCGGCGACCTGTATGGCCTGTTTCGCTCGCGCACGAGCGCGATCGAGGCGCTGCGCGAGATCGCCGCCGCCCATGAGCTGTGCTCGATCCTGCTTGGTCTTGAAAAGAAAAAAGGGCCGTGCTTCGCCCACCAGATCAAGCGTTGCCGTGGCGCGTGCGTCGGAAAGGAAACGCCGGAGAGGCACGCGCTGCGGCTCGCGCAGGCGCTCGTCAGCTTGCGCATGCAGCCGTGGCCGTTCAAGGGCCGCATCGGCGTGCGGGAAACCGCGGCGGGCGGCGAGAAAACCGAACTCATCGTGCTCGACCGCTGGTGTTACCTCGGCACGGTGCGCTCCGAGCACGAACTGGGCGAGCTCGCGGAGTCCCGTACGCAGCCGGTTTTTGACCTCGACACCTACCGGATTCTCACGCGCTTCTTCGGCAAATTCCGCCGCGATTGCACCGTCGTCGAATTGGCTGCATAACGGACCGGCCGATAATGATTCAGGAACGGTCAGTGGTAAACCACCGGCACGTTGAGCAGAATGTCGAAGTTCTCCAGAAACTCGTCGATGTGCTCAGCCGAGGCTTCTTCGGCGACCGCGTTTTGCATCGATTGCACGAACTTGTCGGCGACATCGCCCTGGAAAAACGTGCCGCGCGCAGCGCGCTTATCCACCAGCTCGTAAGCGTGCTGGGCCGGATACTCGACCACGTAGTAGCTGTCGCTGTTGTAGATCACGTTCATCATGGCTCGCGCCTCATCAGCCGGTACCGAAAAAACAACGCACCACCCACAAAAACGCTGACACCAACATACCGGCTTTGTTCAAGCAAATCCGTGGAATATCTCACGATATTCTCAATTTGGGGGACGAACGGCCGATTTCAAGGGGCAGCCGGCAGCCGGCGCCTGAGCTGCGACAGCGCGATTCCGGCAAGAATAAGCACAAGGCCGGTATATGCTTCCACGCCGGGGTGCTCGCCCATCAGGGTCACCCCCAGAAATACCGCAACAGGGGGGCTCAGGTAATTGACGAGGGACATGAAAGTGGGGCCGGCCGAGCCGATGAGCTTGAAGTAACAGAGGGTCGCGATCGCGGTGGGCCCGATGCCGAGCCAGACGATCGCCGCAGTGGAAGAAAAGCTCGGCGCGAGCGTCCATGGCCGGTCGATGATCAGCGCGACCGGCAGCATCACCACAGTTGCCACCAGCAGCATGGCAGCCGAAGCGATCAGCACGTTGCCCTTGATCATGAGGCGTGTCAGCACACTGTTGGCCGCATAGCACAACGCGCCTGACAGCACGGCAAGTTGCGATACGACTTCCAGGGCGGAGCCGCCGATGCCGGCAAGCGCCGCCGGCCCCATCAGAGCCACGATGCCGAAGAAACCCAGCGCAAAGCCCGCGGCGCGGTTGCGCGTCATGCGCTCCCCATGCACGAACAAGTGAGCAAGCACGAGCGTGACCAGGGGCATCGCCGCCATCAGGATGCCGGCGAGCGCGCTGTCCACGGTTTTCTGCCCCCAGACAATCACGTAAAACGGAATGCAGTTGCCGACGAGGGCGAGCACGATGTAGGCGAGCCAGTTGCGACCGAGCGGCGGCAACCGCACACCCAGCGCATGCACCACCGCGAGCAGGATCAACGCGCCGATCAGCAGTCGGCCGGCCACCAGTGTTGCGGGCGGCACGGTGGCGACCCCGAGTTTGTTGAACATGAATGCCGAGCCCCACATCGCGACCAGCGCGAGCAGCAGTGCCCAATCCTTGAGGCTGCGGGATGGCATGAAAGGAATCGCTTGGGTTGATGACCTATAGGACCGCCGGCAGTTCTTGTTCGTACTCTTGCGCAAGGATATACGATGGCCGCGAACAAGAGCACGTCGCCTAGTGTTGCGAGTCGCTATTTCCTCGCGCGATTAGACGTAGGTCGGGGTACGCGCGAGCGTTCCCCGATGAAGTGTCTTTTCTGTTACCTGTCTCCCCGTTCGATCGCAGGGCAACGGGTGCACATTGATGGCACTATTCCTTGACTTCCCATTGAGGGTTCCAGGCGATTTCCCAGAGGTGTCCATCTGGATCCTGGAAGTATCCGGAGTATCCTCCCCAAAAGCGGTCGCGCGCAGGGTCAGTGATCGTGGCCCCTGCTTTCTTGGCCTGGTTGATCACTGCATCGACGTCCTGCTTGGATTTGACGATGTGGCCGATGGAGAATTCGGCAGCGCTTGGCGGATCCACAGATACCTTCGCATCCTTGGCCAGTGCGGCCTTTGGGTATAGCGCCAATATCAAATCGTCGTTCATGTTAAACAAGACGACAGCACCATCTTCAAACTACGTGCCGATGATCCCTTGCGTTGGCAAACCCATCCCGCCGCGGTAAAAAGCCAGAGATTTTTCCAAATCGCTGACGCCCAATGTGACGACTTTAATTCGAGGTTTCATATCGACGCGATGTTTTCATAATTCTGGCCAAGAATATCATGTCGGGAAACCGCGCCGAGTCGACCGATGAAAAAACCGCACTGGCTGATCGCCTTACTCATCTGCGCCCCGTTTGCGCCTTCGCAGGCGCTCGCACAGCAACAACCACAGTTTCAGGCTGTCCCCGCTCCTGCCCTTGGGCGTTCGTCCCTGCCGGCCAAGGAGATTCCGTCCGCCACACTGCTCGCCGAACTGCGCAAAGGCGGTTATGTGATCTACTTCCGCCACACTTCGACCGACTTCTCGCGCGACGATTCCCGTTCGCGCAGCGACGATGACTGTGCGAACCAGCGGCCGCTGACCAACCGGGGGCGAGACGAAGCGCGGCAGATCGGCGCCGCGATCCGCGAACTGGGTATTCCAATCGAAAACGTGCTGGCGAGCCCGCGCTGTCGCACGGCGGAAACCGCCATGCTCGCTTTCGGCCGCGCTGAGAAAACCCACGCGGTTCGCGGCGGGCCGGTAAACCCGCAGCAACCGGATCGCTATTCGGAACTGCGCCGCATCCTTTCGACGCCGCCTCCGTCAGGCTCAAATCTCGTGATCTCCAGTCACGGCAACCCGTTCTACGCGGTCGCCGGGACGCCTTATCTCGCGGAAGGCGAGGCTGCGGTAATCAGGCCGCTCGGGAAGGACTTCGAGATAGTTGCCCGCGTGCGCCACGATAGCTGGCGCGGGCTGATGAAGCGTGATGAGTGACGACTGACGGAATAAGTTGGCAGTTGGCAGCTGTGAGTGGGCAGTAACTGCAAACTGTCCACTGCAAACTGCAAACTCTTTATCGGCAGCGGACAATACCTTCAGTCAGCCGTCATGCCCGTCGCTGCGACCACCTTCGCCCATTTCTCCACTTCGCTCTTCACGAACACAGTGAACTCTTCCGTGCCGAGCGGCGACGGCTCGGCGCCCTGGGCGTTGAGCCGCTCGCGGACCTCCGGCGTACGCATGATGCGCGTCGCCTCCACGCTCAGTTTTTCCACCACGGCGCGCGGCGTGCCTGCGGGGGTAAACAACCCAAGCCAGTTGAGCATCTCGTAGCCCGGGAGCCCACTTTCCGCGATGGTCGGCAGGTCCGGCAGCACTGCGGAGCGCTTGCCCCCGGTGACCGCCAGGCCGCGCAGTCTTCCGCTCTTGGTATGCGGTGAGACAGACGCCGCTGTCCCGAACGTGACCGGCACCTGCCCGGCGAGCACGTCGACGATTGCCGGACCGCCGCCCTTATAAGGAATATGCACGAGCTTGACGCGCGCAAGGTGCTCGAAGAGCGCCGCGGCGAGATGGGTCGATGTCCCGGCACCGGCGGACGCATACATGATCTCGCCCGGGCGCGCACGGGCCATAGCGATGAGATCCTTCACCGAACGCGCGGGCAACGACGGATGCACCGCGAGGATGCTCGGCGCGTCCGCCAGCCGCGCGACCGGCTGGAAGTCGCGCAACACGTTGTACGGAAGCTTGCGGTAAAGACTC
>Ga0156226_1057_pt1 | contig 10409 bp, 8 predicted proteins | sample RifCSPlowO2_12_FD_107874 | JGI IMG/M metagenome (GOLD analysis project Ga0156226, IMG submission 107874) | Betaproteobacteria bacterium RIFCSPLOWO2_12_FULL_62_13
CTGATGGCATGGCCGAGTACGATCGTGATTCCGGCGCTGGTGTAGTCCGTGCCCTGGCCGCACAGCACAGCGGCGAGCATCAGCTCGCCACGCACGTGCGGATCGCCGTCAAGCGTCTGGTTGGGCAGGTGCAGCGCCAGCAGGCGTAAGGCATGCATTAGCAGGGCATCTGATATCGGATCTTCTGAACGGGATATCAACCCCTCTATTGCCATTGCAAATGTATTCAGGCTTGCACTCACTACAAGCTCACGGGGAGCGGACTTGACCAGTTCCGGATGGATGAAGATTGAATGAGTCCGCGTCTTGGGGTCGAAGAGTGCAAGGCGCTTGCCGGCGACTGGATCAAAGACTGCGCTGCCGGCCTTGACGGTGGCTGTGATCGGTGTCGTCGGAATGACCAGTTGCGGCAGTTTCGGGGCAAGGAGTTTCGGGCTTCTTAGCTCACCACTCTCGTCCTTTGACGTGCAGAGACTCTTTACGTCACCGTTTTCGGCAGCCAGGATGGTTGCGGCACGCGCGGTAACGATTGCCGAACCACCGCCGACCGCAACCACTGCGTCCGCTTCGAGCCGCTTCAGCTCTCGAGCCGCTGCCTCAACGTCCGGCACTGGACTGTGCGCGCGGACGCCCGTGAACACGCCGGCACACCGATCGCCCATCGCCGACCGCACCAGATCGAGCGGCGAGCCCTGGCGAGCCAGAGATGAGCCGCAGAAAATCAACGCCCGTCGGCTGTTCACACGCTCAAGTTCACGGCCGAGCAGTCCCAGACTGTCGGGCCCATGGAAGAGGCGCAGCGACGGAGTGATGTGTTGAAAGGAACGCATGTCCATACTTATTGCACGGGTTGCCGTCGTTGGCTCATCAACTCATCGCTCTGAACGCGTCGGACAGATCGTTGACGTCTTCGAGGTCCTCGAGTCGTTGAGCGAGTGTGAGCATCCTGTCCACGTCGCATTCCGGCAGCCCGTCGTGCCACTTCTCGGAGAGGTCGGACCATGTGACCCCGCCCCGCTGGCTGTGGCCTCGTGGCCAGTCGACGCGGCAAGAGACGGTTGAGCCGCGAACGGTGGTGATGCTGACGTTCGCTCCGCGCCCGTTGGGATGATCGCGTTCGAGGCCCGGGTCGACGCCGACGCTTATGCGGGCGCGCATCGGCGCGAAAGCCGGGTCGCCGAGGATTGCCGGGAAGTACGATTCACTGAGACGCAGGCCGCCGCGGAGCAGGGCCACGCTCAGCATGTCCTGCACGCAGATGTTGTGCATGTCTCGGTTGTCGACGACGCGCATCGCGTTTCCTGGCATGCCGACGTGGACGGACGTGATCGCATTGACGTCGATCTTGTGCTCGGCAACCAGCGCCATGGCAGCCTCGATCACGGCGTGAATCGGATAGCCCGCCCTCTGGAACTTGAAGTTCGCGCCCATCACTGCGTAGTCCTGACCGAGGCCGCGGGTCACGCACTCTGCACCGTCCTCGGCGCCCCACGCCTCGAGCAGGCCGTCGCGCGCCCCCAGGATGTCTTCACTTCCCTCGAAACCGGCGGCAGACATCAGCGCTGAGTTGACGCCGGCGAAGGCGTATTGGCCGTTGGATAACGACTTGCTGATGTGCCGTCTCTCCTGGAACAGAGCGCACAGGCCGTTGGCCTGGAAAGTTGCAAGCGCCATCGCATAGCAATGGCGAGCCGGATCAAGGCCCAGAATCCGGCTGGCCGCCACTGCGGCCCCTACTCCGTAGAGGAAATCCGAATGCAAGTGGTAGCGGCCCTTGACCTCGAAGAGCCCGCCGCACGCCTGGACGAGCCGGCAGCCCACGTCATATCCGAGCACGACCGCGTTGAGCAATTTGGCGCCCGACGCGCGCTGGCGTTCGGCGATTGCGACCGCGGCGTGAACAATGGTGGCGCCCGGGTGACCTCCGACGACGTGTGCGCCGTCGATCTCGTCGCCATGACCCGCCGTGCCGTTCGCCAATGCCGCGTGCGGCGCAGGCGCACGCAGCCGGGTTCCCAATATCAGCGACTCTGTCGGACCGCCGAGGCTCGCGGCGTAGCGCGCCGCGAGATCGCCAGATGTGCCGCGCCTGGCGAAGGTGGCACTTGCCATCTCGTCCAGGATCACGTGCTTGGCGCGTTCCTTTACCTCCCCGGGGATCGCGTCGATCGAGGTGGATGCCGCGTACTGCGCGAGCGTCAGCGTGAGGGATTGGGTCACGACTTGTCTCCAATGTCGAAGAAGTTGTTCGGCGGACGATGCATCTCGATGACCGCGGCGCGCGTGCTCGCGGTGGGCGTGAAAGCACTCGTCATGTCCGCGCCTTCGCGTTCTCGGCCGCGAGCTCCGCGCGCGCTTGCGCGATCAGCGCGGGCTTGTCGACCTTCCCGGTGTTGTTGATCGGGAGCGGATCCCTCTGGAGCCGCCAACGGCTCGGCAAGGCGAATGAGGCCACGCTCGCGCGCAACTGCTCTTGGAGTTGCTCCGGAGTGTGCTCGCCTTCAACGACGACGATCGCCATGACTTCCTCGCCGAGATCAGGGTGCGGAACGCCAAAGACCGCCGCCTCGGTGACGCCCGGAATCGCCATGAGCGCTCGTTCGACCGCAGCCGGGGCGATGTTCTCACCGCCCCTGATGATCAGGTCCTTGCACCGCCCGGTGATCCACAGGTGCCCGCTGTCGTCGAGGTGCCCCAGATCACCAGTGTGGATCCATCCGTCTTGATCGATCGGCGACTGCTCGGTCCCGTAATATCCCGACATCTGCGCGGGAGACCGAACGAGGATTTCGCCGTCGGGCAGCCCCGGCCGCGGGAGGATTTTCAGCTCTACGCACGGCAGCGGATGGCCGCTCGAGCCGGGCCGCTCCGCGGTGTCCTTGCCGGACGCCGCCGTCGCTTGACCGCCGCTCTCCGTGAGGCCGTACCCCGTCGGAATCCGCGCCTCGACGCTTGGAAGCCCGATGCGTATTCGCTGCAACAGGTCCGCATGAACGGGCGCGCCGCCCAGGGTCACGGCTCGTAGGCTGCGCAGCTCCCTTCGGTGTACATCCGGATGGTCGAGCAACCTGGACACCATGGTCGGCACCGCGGCCCACCGGCTGATCTTGTGACGCTCGATCAACGCCAAGGCCTCGGCAGGATCAAACTTTCCTCGCGGCATCACCAGCGTGTTGCCAATCGTGACGGCCCGCAGCAGCATCCCCACTCCACCGATGTGGAACAGTGGCCCGGTTTGCAGGGCCACCTCGCCAGCCGTCTCGTCGAGTTGGTGCGGCAGCCGACGCGTGACATGCAACAGCATCTGCGCTCCCGCGAGCAGCGCACGATGCGAGTGCACGACTGCCTTTGGCCGTCCCCCAGTCCCCGACGTAAAAATAATGACCGCGGGGTCTTCCTCGTCCAGCGACGTCTCGTCGGCCCCATGTGCTTCAGCGGTCGGCATACGCGCTGGATCCAGGTCCGCCTCCCAGGGGCCACAACGCCATGTCGGCGGCATCTTGGCGGCGCCGTACGCATCCGCAAGCGTGATCGCAGGTCGCAGCACGGTCAGGGCATCGGCAAGCTCACCTTCGCTCCACCAGCCGTTGGCCAATACGGGTATCGCTCCGATCCGCAGGCAGGCCCAAAAATTGACGATCCATTCGGGGCTGTTCCAGCCCAAGATGAATACGCGTTCACGCCGGCGGACTCCGCGGTCGACGAGCGCTCGGGCCTTCGCGGCGCTCGCGTGCCGCAGCCTGTCGAAGCTGACCACGCGCTCACCCTGCACGATGTGCGGCCGCGCTCCCCAGCGATCGGCGAATGCGAGGAGGTCCTCGACCCTCCGCGGCCGCTCCGAGTACATCCGGAAGGGCACGCCACCGACCGTTTCCACGGCGATCCGATCGCTCCAAATCGCTGTTGCCGATGACATCATGCTTTTCGTGCGAGTGCTCGGCCTAGCCTTGCGGCTTGGCGCCGGACGCCCTGACCGCCTTGCCCCACTTCTCGATCTCGGCCTTGAGGAAGGCCGTGACCTGCTCCGGAGTGTCACCGACGAATTCGGTGCCTCCCGCCGCCAGACGTTCGCGGATATCGGGCATTCTGATCGCCCGCACGGCCTCGCGATGAATTTTCATGACGATATCGCGCGGGGTGCCGGCCGGAACCGACACGAAAACCCACGATACAGTTTCGAAGCCCTTGAGGCCCTGCTCGTTCAACGACGGGATCTGCGGAACTACGCCAACGCGGTTGAGCGAGGTAACGCCGAGCGCGCGCAGGCGGCCGCTTTTCAGGTGAGGGATCGTCGTGACCAGCGTGCCGATATACACCTCGATATGCCCTGCCACGACATCAGTGATCGCGGGCGAAGCGCCTTTGTAGGGGACGTGTACCATTTGCACGCCGGTCATAGACTTGAAGATCTCGCCCGCCAGGTGACTGGGGCTGCCGATCCCCGCGGATCCATGGTGCAGCGCGTTCGGCTGCGCTTTCGCGAGCGCGACGAGCTCTTTTATGTTTTTCGCGGGCACCGATGGATGCGCCACGACGACACCCGGCAACTTCGCGAGGTTCGTGATGTGCGAGAAGTCGCGCAGGATATCGTAGTTGAGCTTGGGGAAGAGCGTCACGTTGATGGCGTTGGCGACGGTCGGTGCGAACAGCGTGTAGCCATCCGGGGGTGACTTCGCCGCTGCCTCCGCGCCGATGTTCGCCGCGCCGCCAGGACGGTTTTCTATGATCACCGGTTGCGCCCAGGCTTCTGCGAACTTTTGTCCCACGGCGCGTGCCAGTATGTCGGTCCCGCCGCCGGGCGTATACGGCACGATCCAGCGGATAGGTTTCGCGGGGTAGGTCGTTTGGGCGAGCGCGGTGCTCGGCGCTGTCAGCATCAAGGCCGCGCTGCAGATCAGCGCGGTGCGGGTAGTCGTCATGTTCTCTCCTTTCCTCTCGTGACCTGTTTTCCTTTCATGGAACTGTTCTCCTCTCATAACCTGTTCTCCTTTCATGCCCCGTAGGACCCGTAGGTCCATGCCGAGTCGTATCCAAGCGCCTCGGCCGCCCGCACGGTCTCGAGCAACCCCGGTCCGCTTATCTCGGCCGCATTGAGCTTTACGCCGAGCCGCAGGGCCGTGCTCAGATCACGCCCGTGCGACGAAGGGCTGCAAGCGCGGCCTCGTCGAGGCCACAAAGCTCGGTCAATACCTCGTCCGTGTGCTCCCCGAGCGACGGCGAGGACGTCAGCGACCTCAGGGCCGATCCCTCGTAGCGGATCGGACTGTTCGGCAACGCCACCGGTCCGGCGTCAGTGACTTGATTCGTCAGGAAGCCCCGGGCGTGCAGGTGCGGGTCGGCGAGGACCTCCATCACATCTCGCAACGGCGCGGCGGGCACGTGGTGCTTCTCGCAAAGCGCGCTGACCTCCTCGCGCGTGCGCGACGCCGTCCAGTCCGCGACCGCGGCCGTCACCTCGTCGATTCGCGCGATGCGTCCCTGAAGGCGGCGAAGCTCCTCGCTGTCGCGGAGATCGGGACGGCCCATCACGTCGGTCAGATTCGCCCAGTGCTCGTCGGTGGCGCACACGATCGCCACCCAGCCGTCGGCGGCCTCGAAGGTGTCGAACGGAACGTACGAGTCGGCGACGTGCCGGTTTCCGGTGCGCTCCGGCGCAGCGCCGCTCTCATAAGCATGGCCCGCGGCAGGAAGCAGCGGCGCGAAGAGCGCCTCCAGCATGGACACCTCGATGACACGGCCTCGCCCGGTGCGCTCGCGCTCGTAGAGCGCCGTCACGATCGCCCCGTAGAAATGGGCGCCGGACATGAAGTCGGCGACCGGGGCACCGGTCTTGAGCGGGCGTCCGCCCTTCTCGCCGGTCGTGCTCATCAGCCCGCTCATCGCCTGGATCGTCAAGTCGAGGGCGAGCTTGTCCGCGTAGGGCCCGGTATGGCCGAATCCCGAGGCCGACGCATAGATCAGCCGCGGATTTGCCTTCAGAAAGACTTCGGCCCCGAGGCCGAGCCGTGGCATGACGGCGGGGGCGAAGTTCTCCACCAGCACATCCGCCGTGCGGCTGAGCTCGAGCAGGAGCTCCCGGCCGCGCTCGGTCTTCAGGTTCAGGACGATGCCGCGCTTGCAGCCGTTCAGCGCGCGGAACGGATAGTCGCCGTCACGCGCCCGCCGGCGCGACATGTCACCGTGCGGGGGCTCGATCTTGATGACGTCCGCCCCTGCCATCGCCATCAGGAAGGTGGCGTACGGTCCTTGGAATACGTGACCGAGATCGAGAACGCGCACACCTGTAAGCGGCAGCGGGGCACCCTGGAGCGATCGGACGTCTGCGTCGCGCGCGCGCTCGCCGGGTGCCATCCAATGACGGTCCCAGCCCTCCGCTTGTGCGATCGAGACGTCGAGTTGCGTGGTCATCGTGCCTCCTGGTTGCTTCATGCAGCGTTGCCAGGAGCGGCGCGATGCGGCAGCGCAATCACGGCCGCGCCAGGCATCACGTCCTGGCCCCGCTGGTTGCGCGCCCACGTCGTCAGGCGCACCAGGTGGTTTCCGTTGGCATCGATCTCCTTGGCTTCCACACGTCCGCCAAGGCGAACCACGTCGGACAGGTACACGTGCGAGCGGTACTGGCTCGTCAAGGACTTGAGGAACCCGGTGTCACCCATCCAGTTCGTTAGCGAGTGGATCTGCCAGCACGTGCGCTGGATGCCGACGTCGTACGCCGCCTGCGCCCCTTGGAGCCGAGCGGCGTAGTCGTTGTAGTGCACGGAGTAGACGGGCTCGAGGGCGTGGGTCACCGGGTCTCGATAGGCCCAACGTGGATGCCGCCGATAGCTCCGGAGCGCGACGCGGTGCGCGGCGACACGGGGGATCGGTGCGGCACCGGCGGCGATGTACGCGATCTCGTCGGTGAGACCAAGCGGTCCCTTGGTGATGGTGTCGATCTCGTCGCCCACGTTAACGTCGTCCCAATAGCGTGGCGTCGCACCCCGTGGCTCCTCGGCCAGCACCTGCTCCTCGATGGCGGCGATCTCCTCTTCGGTCCACGGGTGCGGCACCGTCACGGCGCGAGAGGAGGCGCGCTTCTGCATCTCCGTCCGCTCGAAGCGCATCCGAGAGCAGATGAACTCGGCCACCAGTTCGTCGTCCTGGTTGCGGTATTCCTGCCGTACGTAGTCCTTGATGCGACGTCCGCCGAAGTTGCTCTCGATCGGGCCGTCGAAGCCGTCGAAGAAGACGCGTGCTGTGATCCGGTCGCCCACGCGGATGGTTCGATGGAACGTGAGCTTCGTCTCTGCATGGAAGCCGCCGAGACCTCTCCAGCCGACTTGGACCGAGGCCAGGCAGGCGAAGATGAAGCTCGGAGGAGCGATCAGCGTCCCGTACGGCGTACTGGCCGCGTACGCCGGATCCGTCCACAACGGATTGTCGTCACCGATGCCTTCCGCGAACCGAAGGATCGCCAGGCGCGTCGCGTACTCGTTGTTCACGCAGGCGTCCGTGCGCAGCTCGGTGCCGATGAGCGACCGCATCTCCCCCAGCATCTCGTCGGTGAATTTGCCGCGAGCAAGCTCTTCCGTGATGCCCGCGGAGTTGTGTCGATTGTTCATATATGCGAACTTATAATCGTATACGCGAATATAACTTTAAACCGGTAAGTGGGCGCGTGTCAAGGGGGTTCTTGCGCATGCCGCACGGCAGGGTTGCGCCGCGTCTTGGGGTCCGCTCCGCTGAGGGCCTTGGCCAGTTGCTCGACTCGGGTGTTCAGCTCTTGGCGCCTCACCTCGTCCATGGCCTGGATGACCAGCGCGATCATGGTGGAAGCGCTCGTAGCTGATGGCCGCATTGGGCAGCGCCAGCGCCATCCCCTTGGCGTACGCCTCACTCATGTCCATGCAGACTGATGCAGTTGTGGTCGGTGAGGTCTTGCGGCTTCTCTGGTGGGGATCGCTTCGCGAAATACGCTGGGGCGCTCACACACTTGCTCTTTTACGCGGGCTGGCCGAACGTTTTTTCCGCAATACCGGTCGCCAAGGACGTCTTCGAGAAACGTCCAGGCTAGCGCGCTGCGCCGCTTGGCCACTTGCCCGCCGACACCCGTCGCAAGATCGTGTGCGAGAATGCGGCGAGACTGTACGGCTTTCGGCTTGCCTAGCCCGTCACACCGGCGGAGGCCGGTGTCCAGACTAACGGCAGCTCGGAAGCAGTCGTTGACGGTCCGGTTGCAGGGGGCAGGTCAATAGTTCGGCCTCACCACACGAGACTGGCGAGGAAGCGCAGCGACGCCGCCGGCAGGAAGACGCATTCAATGGGACGCACCCGTCGCTGCAACTTGATTCCCGTGCTACGGATCAGCTTGGACCATCGCTGCACGTCGGCCTGGATCACCGCCGCGAACTCAGACGGAGAGTTCGCCACCGGCTCTGAGCCGTCCGCCGCGAGCCGCGCCCTGAAATCTGCGGACTGCAGATGACGCGTCACGTCAGCATGGCTACCATGCCTCCGCAGTCCACCCCGATGAATGCGCGCGCGCCGTACTCGATTTCATCGGCCGGCACCCGATCGCTTGAACACGCGCCTCAGGCCCGAGGACGTGTCGAGGCGCCGCCGTCGATCGCAACGACCGTTCCGCTGATATACGAAGCGCGGGCGGAAACCAGATAGCAGACGAGGTCCGAAACCTCGGAAGGATCGCCGGTGCGCTTGAAGGGAAGCGTCTCGGACATCTTGGCGAGGACCTCCCCCGCGCCCTATCCCTATCGCAACCTGCACACGCACGTCCGGCGCGTCTACGATGCATTCGGCCCGCAGCGCATGATGTGGGGCAGCGATCTATCGCGCCTGCGCGGGACTTATCGCGAGACTGTACGACTTTCGGCTTACCTGGCCCGTCGCACCCGCGGAGGCCGGTGTGCAGACAATACATTGCTCGGCAATCGAGCGATAATGCGGAATCCTTTATTTTTTATTCGACCTCCCGACATGAGTGCATTTGAATCTGACAGACCCAGGAGGAAATTTCCGGCAATCATTTTCCTTCTTGTAATTATTATCATGGGGCTCCTGGGCGGAGCGTACTACCTGCGACCGCGCTTCGAATCGGAAGCGCCGCAAATCAAGCTCACGCCGGACTCGGAGGTGCTTGGCCTGGCGCCCATGGAGATCGCTGTCACCGATCAAGGTGCTGGATTGAAGTCGGTTACCGCGACGCTCTCGGTAGCCGGGTCAGAACACACGCTGGTCTCCGAGCAGTACGCCCAGCCGGTGGCCGAGAAGAAAATCACTGTCGCTTTGTCGTCGAAACTTGCCGGCGTCAAAGAAGGACCCGCGGTCCTGCGCGTCAGCGCGCGGGACGGCTCGCTGTGGAATTTTTTCCACGGCAACGAGACCGTGATCCAGAAGAATCTCACGATCGACATCACTCCGCCCACCGTCGAGCTCATCGCCGATGACCGCTATGTCAACTTCGGGGGCGTCGGCGCGATCGTTTACAAGTCGTCCGCGGATACGGCAACGAGCGGAGTCAGGATCGGCGATTATTTTTTCCCGGGTTTCCAAGGTCAAGTAAAGGACCACCCGGATCACTTCATGGTTTTCTTTGCCCATCCCTATAACGTACTGGCGGACGCCAAAGCGGTGCTTGTCGCAACCGACAAAGCCGGCAATACCGGGCAAATGTCGCTTGCCTACGAACTCAAAAGCGTAAAGTACAGGAAGAGCACCATCGCTGTATCCGGGAACTTTATTCAGAGCAAGATGGCGCCCTTGTTAAAGGATGTCGGCGCGCGCCAGGGCACTCCGAAAGATGTCTTTGTCGCGGTCAACAAAGGACTCAGAAAGGAAAACGAAGACCAGATCGCCGCGCTCACGAAGAAATCCACTCCGTCGATACTTTGGAAAGGCGCGTTCACCCAACTGAGCAACTCCAAAGTCGAAGCCAACTTCGCGGATGATCGGACCTACACCTACAACAATGAACCGATCGGCACCTCCTATCATCTCGGCTATGACCTATCGGTCACCAAGCAATATCCCGTCGAAGCCGCCAACAGCGGCACTGTCGCCTTCGTCGGCGACTTGGGTATCTACGGCAATACCGTGATCCTGGATCACGGCTTTGGGCTGTTTACGCTTTATGGCCACATGAGTTCGGTCGACGTCAAGGCCGGCGACTCGATCAAGCAACGGCAGATCCTCGGCAAGACCGGCGAAACAGGCCTGGCCGTCGGCGATCATCTGCATTATGGGGTCTATTTGCACGGGGTCGCCGTTTTGCCTGTGGAGTGGTGGGATCAGAAGTGGATCAACGACAATATCACTCCCAAGCTCGAAGGTCAGAGCGGCCAAGCGATCGCTGAATCGCAGCAGCCGAAAGCGCCGCGCAAAGCCGCGCACAAGCGACGCCGCTAGGCCGTCAC
>Ga0156226_1167_pt1 | contig 10391 bp, 10 predicted proteins | sample RifCSPlowO2_12_FD_107874 | JGI IMG/M metagenome (GOLD analysis project Ga0156226, IMG submission 107874) | Betaproteobacteria bacterium RIFCSPLOWO2_12_FULL_62_13
GGGGAGGGGAGGGCGCTGTATACGGCGTTTCCGCCGGGTAACCTTGAGTTTCGGTTTACTCATTACCCATTACCCATCACCCATTACGGGTTTTCACCGCCCGCGCATGAAAAGCCGGTCGAGCTCGGCGATCGAGATCTGATGCCACGTCGGACGCCCATGGTTGCACTGGCCGGAGCGTTCGGTTTCCTCCATCTCGCGCAGCAGCGCATTCATTTCCGGAACGGTGAGCTTGCGGTTGGCGCGCACCGCGGCGTGGCAGGCCATGGTAGCGAGCAGTTCGTTGCGCCGTTCCGTGAGCACACGGCTTGCACCGAATTCGCGCACTTCCCGCAAAACGTCGCGCGCGAGCATCGGGACGTCGGCGTCCTGCAGCACGGCGGGTACGCCGCGCGCGACCAGTGTCGTCGGCGACACCGCCGCGAGATCGAGCCCGATTTTTCTCAGAATGTCGTGGTGTTCGTCAACTGTCGCCACGTCCAGCGCCTCGGTGGTGAACGTGACCGGCACCAGCAGCGGCTGCATCGGAATTTCATGGTCATCGAGCGCGCCTTTGAGCTTTTCATACATGATGCGCTCGTGGGCCGCGTGCATGTCGACTATGATCAGTCCCTGTTCATTTTGGGCGAGAATGTAGATGCCGGAGAGTTGCGCCAGCGCATATCCGAGCGGTGGCGCCGTATTCCCGGCGACTGTCGTTTCCTCAAGCGGGGGCAGGTCGGGACGCCGGCCGAACAGCGTCTCGTAGAATGCGGCCGGCTGCGCCACGCCCAGCGCCATGCCGCCCTGTCGCGCGTAAATGGCGTGCGCTGCGCCCGCCGCATTCATGACCGCGCCGCCGGACTCGCTCGCCGCTGTCGCGCCGGTTGCGGTCCGCGACAGCGCCTTGTTGAGCGCGTGGAACACGAACTGATGCACGCCGCGCGCATCGCGGAAACGCACCTCGATCTTGGTCGGGTGCACGTTGACGTCGACCTGGGCGGGATCGATTTCAAAAAACAGCACGAACGCGGGATGGCGCTCGTGGTGCAACACGTCCTGATAGGCTTGGCGCACGGCGTGGGAGAGCAGCTTGTCGCGCACGAAGCGGCCATTTACGAAAAAATACTGCGCATCACGTGCTGTGCGCGAATGCGCCGGCAGGCCGATGCAGCCGCGAAGCCTGAGTCCCGTGCTCGCCTCATCAAGCATGAGGGAGGCCGCGCGGAACTCTTCTGCGATCAGCGCCGAGATGCGCTCGGCAAGCGGCTGGGCCTTGAAATGCCACTGTACGCGGCCATTGTGCTGCAGGGTAAGCCCGATCTTGCTGCGGGAGAGCGCGATGCGTTTGAACGCTTCCTCGCAGTGCGCGTATTCGGTTGCTTCGGATTTGAGAAATTTGCGGCGCGCCGGGGTGTTGAAGTAGAGATCGCGTGCCTCGACGCTGGTGCCGGAGGCGAGCGAGGCCGGCGCGGTCGCGGACAGTTCCGGTCCGCTGGCCGAAATTGTCCACGCGTGTTTGTCACCGGCGCAGCGGCTTGTCAGCGTCAGGTGGGAGACGGAGGCGATGCTCGCCAGCGCCTCGCCGCGGAAACCCAGGCTCGCAACGCGTTCGAGGTCGGCGCTCGATGCCACTTTGCTGGTGGCATGACGGGCGAGGGCGAGGGGCAGTTCATCGCGGGCGATGCCACTCCCGTCGTCCACCACCTTGATCAGCTTGACGCCGCCGCCCACGAGTTGGACCGAGATCTCCCGCGCTCCGGCATCGACGCTGTTTTCGAGCAGTTCCTTCAGCGCCGCCGCGGGGCGGTCGACGACTTCGCCAGCGGCGATCTGATTGATAAGAAGCTCGGGCAGGATCCGGATTTCAGGCATGCGCCATTATAAGGAAAGGCGTGAGGCGTGAGGAGTGAGGCGAGAGGAGAGAGAGGCGTGAGGCGAGAGGAGCGACGGGAAGCAAAGAACGCTGGGACCGGGGCTCTTTGCCCGGGACTCCGATTTGAATCGACAAACCTCTAACCCCTGGCCCCTAATCCCTAGTCCCTAGTCCCGTGTCCGGCCCCAGGCATGAATGGGCGTGCGGGAGCGTATCGGCTTGTGTGCGGCGAACTTAGGAAGATTTACAAGTTTGTTAATGTTTTTAATCGAATGCGTTGATCCTTTCCATTTGCATTTTTCTGGCGGCTCTGAAGAAAACAACATTGCTGCGGCGATGGCGCAGGCGCGACGATCGGCTTCGTCGGCCTCGGCATGTTGGGGATCGCGATGGTGCCGGGCGTGTGGCTTTTAGCTGCACCATGCGACCGCGGTCGCGGGCAGTTCGGGGCATTTTATTGATGCATGTCAAAAAGAGACGAATTTGTTTTCCCTTATAATTGCCGCCAATTGTGCCGCGGTGGGCTTGAAGTCTCGCCGCAGTTGCCAGGGAGAATAGTGCAATGAAGCTTGGCATTCCGGCGGAAACGCGCCCCAACGAAACGCGGATCGCTGCAACGCCCGAGACCGTCAAGAAACTGACGGCCGGCGGACATCATGCCGTCATCATTCAGGCTGGGGCCGGCGTGGGCGCGAGCATTCCCGACGAGCATTTCGTCGCGGCCGGCGCGACCATCGTCGCATCGGCGAGCGATGTCTATCAGCAGGCCGACATCGTACTCAAGGTGCGTGGGCCCGACGCGCAGGAACTGGCGCGGATGCGCTCGGGGCAAGTCTTGATCGGTCTGCTCAACCCCTACCAGAAGGAAGGCATCGAGGCGCTGGCGAAGCAGGGCGTGACGGCGTTCGCGATGGAAGCCCTGCCACGCATCTCGCGCGCCCAGAGCATGGACGTGCTGTCCTCACAGGCGAACATCGGCGGCTACAAGGCGGTGATGATGGCGGCCAATACCTATCAGCGCCTGACACCGATGCTGATGACCGCCGCCGGCACCGTGAAGGCGGCGCGCGCCGTGGTGATGGGTGTCGGCGTGGCGGGTCTGCAGGCGATCGCGACTGCGAAACGTCTGGGTGCGGTCGTCGAAGCTACCGACGTGCGGCCCGAAACCAAGGAGCAAGTCGAGTCGCTGGGCGCCAAGTTCATCGAAGTTCCGCTCACCGAAGAGGAGAAGGAACTCGCGAAGGGACAGGGCGGCTATGCGCGCGAGATGGGCGAGGATTACCGCAAACGCCAGGCGGCGCTCGTCGCGGAACGCATCAAGCAGGCGGACATCGTGATTACGACGGCCCTCATTCCAGGTCGCCCCGCGCCGGTGCTGGTGACGGAGGAAATGGTCAAGACCATGCGGCCCGGTTCGGTGATCGTGGACATGGCGGTCGAGCAGGGCGGCAACTGCCCGCTTTCCGAGCTCGACAAGATTGTCGTCAAGCATGACGTCCACATCATCGGTATCGCCAACCTGCCGTCACTGGTGGCGGCTGACGCGAGCGCGCTCTACGCGCGCAACCTGCTCAATTTCCTCAACCTGATGCTGGACGGCAAGACCGGCCAGTTCAAGATCGACCGCGACGACGAAATCATCGCCGGTACATTGATGTGCATGGGCGGCGAAGTGCTGCGCAAGTGAACGGGAGATCGTCAGGGCGGGAGAGCGGGAGAGCGGCGCTGGTTTGTTCGACCTCCCGACTCACGATTTCACGCGCTTACTCTCCGAAGGAGACACAATGACCGGAACCGTAGATCCAACAGTCGTCAACCTGATCGTATTCGTGCTCGCAGTATTCGTCGGTTACCACGTGATCTGGAATGTGACACCGGCGCTGCACACGCCGCTGATGAGTCTCACCAACGCGATCTCCAGCGTGATTATCGTCGGCGCGATTCTGGCGGCGGGAGCGAGCGCGCTGGACCTCGGTTCGACCATGGGCGTGATCGCAGTGGCGCTCGCGTCGGTGAACGTCGCGGGGGGGTTCCTCGTGACTCAGCGCATGCTGGAGATGTTCAAGAAGAAAGAGCCCAAAGGAGGAAAGCGTGCAGCGTGAGGCGTCAGGCGTGAGGCGGGGTTTCACTCGTCACTCATCACTCATCACTCATCACTCCCCAAAAGGGATCTCATGACTGCCAACCAGATCGCGCTCGCCTACCTCGTAGCGTCGGTGTTTTTCATCCTCGCGCTCAAGGGGCTGTCCTCACCCGAGTCCGCTCGGCGCGGCAATCTGCTCGGCATGATCGGCATGGCGCTCGCCGTGCTGACGACGATCTTCATCATTTTGAGCGGCAGGATCGAGTTCATCTTTCTCGCGATGGTGATCGGCGGCACGATCGGCACTTTCGTCGCGCGGCGCGTGCAGATGACGCAGATGCCGGAGCTGGTCGCGGCCATGCACTCGCTGGTCGGGATGGCGGCGGTGCTGATTGCAGTGGCGGCGGTGAACAACCCCGGCGCCTTCGGCGTGCCGGATCCGATGCCGACGGGCAACCGCCTGGAGCTTTTCATCGGCACGTTTGTCGGCGCCATCACCTTCACCGGGAGCGTGATTGCCTTCGGCAAACTCGCCGGGCTCGGCAAGTACTTCCGCCTGTTCTCGAGCGCGCCGGTGGTGTTCAAGGGGCAACACCTGCTCAATCTCGTGCTGGCGATCGTGATGATCGGCTTCGGTGTCGCGTTCTTCCTGGCGCCGGACAAGGGCTGGACGCCGTTCTGGGTGATGACCGCAATCGCATTCGTGCTCGGCCTGCTTATCATTATCCCCATCGGCGGCGCCGACATGCCGGTGGTGATCTCGATGCTGAACAGCTATTCGGGCTGGGCGGCGGCGGGCATCGGTTTCTCTCTCAACAACTCGATGCTGATCATCGCGGGCTCGCTGGTAGGCTCTTCAGGCGCGATTCTGTCCTACATCATGTGCCGCGCGATGAACCGTTCGTTCATTTCGGTGATACTGGGCGGTTTTGGAGCTGCGGAAGGCGCGGCGGCCGCTGGGGCGGCGCAGAAGACGGTGCGATCGGGTTCAGCGGACGATGCCGCGTTCCTCATGTCGAACGCCGAAAACGTGATCATCGTCCCGGGCTACGGGTTGGCAGTGGCGCGCGCGCAGCACGCAGTCAAGGAGATGGCCGAGAAGCTGATCCACAAGGGCGTCAACGTGCGCTACGCGATTCACCCGGTGGCCGGTCGCATGCCCGGCCACATGAACGTGCTGCTCGCCGAAGCCGAGGTGCCCTACGACCAGGTGTTCGAGATGGACGACATCAACAGCGAATTCGGCACCACTGACGTGGCGCTGGTGCTGGGCGCAAACGACGTGGTCAATCCGCTTGCGCACGAGAAAGGCAGCGCGATCTACGGCATGCCGATCCTTGAGGTCGCGAGGGCGCGCACCGTGCTCGTCAACAAGCGCTCCATGGCGGCAGGCTATGCCGGCCTCGACAATCCACTGTTCTACATGGACAAGACGATGATGGTGTTCGGCGACGCGAAGAAGGTGATGGAGGAAATCGTGAAGGCGCTCGACTAATCCGAAGCGAAGGTGACGCGCGGCGGGGCGGTGCGCCGGAACACGATATCTCCGTAATAGGCGTGCACGTTCTTGCCGGTATTGTCGGTGTCGGTCATGATGCCGATCGCGGTGATCGTTCCGGTTCTTCGCCGAAGGCGCGCTTGAAATCCTCATACACGTTGCGCGTGAGTTCCTGCCAGGCCCCAACCTTGTTGTCAGGGGTTTTGCGCCAGCCGCTCGCGCGCGAGCGGCGGGTTCTTGGCGAAGTAGCGCTTGATCCCGGCGAATATGGCTTCCGCCATCTTGTCCTGGTAAGCATTGTCCTTCAACTTTCTTTCCTCCTGCGGATTGCTGATGAACGCGGTCTCGACCAGGATCGAGGGAATATCGGGCGCCTTGAGCACGGCGAAACCCGCCTGCTCGACGTGCGGTTTGTGCAAGGTGTTGATTCCGCCGAGTTCGACGAGCACCGACTTGGCGACCTTCAGGCTGTCGTTGATGGTTGCGGTCTGCGAGAGATCGAGCAGCGTCTGCTTGAGGTAAGGGTCCTGCACGTCGAGATTGACGCCGCCGATCAGATCGGCATCGTTTTCGCGCTTGGCAAGCCAGCTTGCCGCCGCGGACGTGGCGCCGCGCTCGGAAAGCGCAAAAACGGACGAGCCGCGCGCGTGCGGCCTGATAAAGGCATCGGCGTGGATCGACACGAAAAGGTCCGCGTGCACGCGGCGTGCCTTCTGCACCCGCATGTGCAGCGGCATGTAGTAGTCGCCGTCGCGGATCAGCACCGCACGCATATTGGCTTCCTGGTCGATACGCGCCTTGAGCTTGCGTGCAATGGCGAGCGTTATGCGCTTCTCGTAGGTGCCCCCGCGGCCAACGGCCCCCGGATCCTCGCCGCCGTGCCCGGCATCGACGGCGACGATAATGAACCGGCTTGGAGCCGGCCGCCCTTTTCGGGATTCGGCGCGGGCGGGCTCCTTGTCGGGTGCGGCAGCAGGCTGTTGCGTTTGGGCCACTTCTGGAGCCGTGCCTTCAGCGGGCGGCGACGCGGCTGCGGCCGCCCGCTGCGACTCGATTTGTTCAAGGAAGGCGAGCAGCGGATCGGGCGGCACTAGGGGATACAAATCGAGCACCAGCCGGTGCCCGTAATCGCCGATTGGGGCGAGCGTGAAAGCCTCCGGTTTCACTTCAGCCTTGAGGTCGAGCACGAGGCGTACAGTCCCCGGCTTGAAGCGCCCGACGCGCACGGCTTTCACGTGGGGATCGTCGGGAGCGATCTTGTCTGCGAGCCCGGTGAGCGCGGCCGTGATGTCGATGCCTTCGAGGTCGAGCACCAGGCGCTCCGGGTCTTTCAGACTGAACATCTTGTGTTGGATTGGCACGCGGGACTCAAGCGTGACGCGCGTGTAGTCGCGCGCCGGCCACACGCGGGCCGCAGTGATCTGCGCGCCGCTTTGAGCGAAGCCCATGCGGGGCTGTGCTGCAGAAAGCGCTGCGAGGCAGAGGAGGGTAAAAAGAATGACGGAGAAAGAAAGGCGCGACGGCATAGCCGCCGCTCGCGGCGGATAGTCCGACGTCAATGATTGAGACGGTCTACGCAATTCCTGCCTGCTTCCGTTTCGGCGGAAATCTCGACGCGCCTCCCTGCTCCAGCCACCCGCAGCAAAACCTTGACATCAGCAGGCGGTAATCCCGTCGCGGCGTTCTCGGGCCATTCCACGAGACACACCGACTCGGGACTGAAGTATTCGCGGAAGCCAGCGTCCCCTAATTCCCTCGAATCTTCGACTCTATAAAAATCAAAGTGATACAAGTATAACCTAGAAAGTTTGTAAAGTTCAACCAGGGTGAAGGTCGGGCTTTTCACTTTCCCGGTATAACCCAGCCCTCGCAGGACCCCCCGTGCGAGCGTAGTTTTGCCGGTGCCCAGGTTGCCCGAGAGGTAGATCACCATGCCCGGCTTGAGTCCCGGCGCGAGTTCGGCGCCAAGCGCGAGCGTCTCGGCTTCGTTTGCGAGATAGCGGCTTACGCCGGCTGGTTTATGATCTGCGGTATGCAAGAAAGTACCGTCCGCCATTCAGCGGCAATTGATTTCGCCGTGCTTGCGCGCGATATCAAAAGGTGGGGAGCGGAACTCGGCTTTCAGAAAGTGGGGATTGCGGACCGCGACCTTTCCGCAGCCGAGGCGCGGCTCATCGACTGGCTCGGCAAGGGCTTTCACGGCGACATGGATTATATGGCAAAACACGGCGCCAAACGGAGCCGCCCCGCCGAGCTTGTGCCCGGAACGCTGCGCGTGATCGTGGCGCGCATGAACTACCAGCCACGAGCGCGAGAAAGCTGGGTGGTCATAAATGATGGGGCAAGAGCGTTCATCTCGCGCTACGCAGTGGGGCGCGACTATCATAAGGTGCTTCGGCGCCGGCTGCAGCAGCTTGCCGACCGCGTCACAGCCGCTATCGGGGACTTCCGTTATCGGGCGTTCACGGACAGCGCACCGGTGATGGAAGTCGAACTCGCGCGAAAGGCGGGGCTGGGCTGGCGTGGCAAGCATACGCTGCTGCTCACGCGCGAGGCGGGATCGTTTTTCTTCCTCGGGGAAATCTATACCAACCTGCCGCTGCCCGTGGACCGGGCACCCGGCGATCACTGCGGCACCTGCCGGAAATGCATAGACGTATGCCCGACGCAGGCGATCATCGCGCCTTACCAGCTCGACGCGCGGCGCTGCATTTCCTATCTCACGATCGAACACCTGGGCAGCATCCCGGTCGAGCTGCGGCCGCTGATCGGCAACCGCGTCTACGGCTGCGACGATTGCCAGCTCGTTTGCCCGTGGAACAAATTCGCTCAGCCGAGCGCGGAACTGGATTTCGCGGTGCGCCACGGGCTCGACGACGCGACCCTGATCGAACTCTTCGCGTGGAGCGAGGAGGAATTTCATGCACGCCTGCTGGGCAGCGCCATCCACCGCATCGGCTACGAACGGTGGCTGCGCAATCTCGCGGTCGGCCTCGGCAATGCGCCGACATCACCGGAAGTGGTCGCCGCGCTGTGCGCACGCAGCGATCATCCGTCGGCGCTGGTGCGCGAGCATGTTGCCTGGGCACTGGAACGGCATGATGAAACCACAGATAAACGCCGATGAACGCCGATAGAAAAACATGACTGTTGACGCTTACTCGTTCGGCCGGATCCGCATCGACGGCGTGGACTACACGTCCGATGTACTCGTGTTTCCCCAGCGCGTGCGCGACCGCTGGCGGCGGCGTGAAGGCCACAGCCTGTGCATGGAAGACCTTGCGGAGGTGCTGGCGGATCCGCCGCAGCATCTTGTCGTGGGCAGCGGCTGCTACGGCAACATGCGGGTGCCGGAGGAAACGCTCAACGCGCTGCGTGCCCGTGGAATCGCAGTGAAAGTCTGCATTACCGGCGACGCGGTTGCGGAACTCAACCGCTTGCAGCGCGAGGCCGCCCGCGTCGTCGGCGCGCTGCATCTTACCTGCTGAGCACGCGCCCTTGCCTGCGCCTGCCCTACAGACGTTACCCGATCACCTGCGACTGGGCCTTGCCATCGTCTCAATCGGACTCAATCCGTCGGTAATGTCGGCCCGCAAGGGATTTTATTTCGCGAACCCGCGCAACCGCTTCTGGAGTGCGCTGAACTCGTCCGGGCTGGCGGATGAAGCGCTGGAGCCGGGGCGCGAGGCGGTCGAGCGGCTTTTCGAGCGTTACGCCATCGGCTTCACCGATCTCGTGAAGCACGCGACGCCCGGGCTCGCGGACTTGAAGCCCGAGGATTTCCGCGCCGGCGCGCCGGTGCTGAAAGAGAAGCTCGAGCGCTACGCGCCGAGGATTGCCTGGTTTCACGGCAAAGAGACCTATCGCCGCTACCTGCGCTACGGCGAGGGCGTGCGTGCGGAGTTCGAACTCGGGCTTCAGCAAGCGCCGATCGGTGAATCACGCGTGTTCGTCACACCGAGCCCGAGCCCGGCGAACGCCGCGGTGTCGCTCGGTGAGCTGGTGGAGTGGTATCGGCGGCTGAAAACGCTGCGCGATTCCATCCCTTGATCGTGAAAAAAGCACACGCCGCCGATAAACGCAGATCATAAAGCCAAGAATCTTTCACCGCCAAGCATGCCCCGGACTTGATCCGGGGGACGCCAAGAACGCCAAGGAAAGGCAAAACAATCCAGAACCAAAAGCATGGTTTGCTTTCGTTTCCTTTGTGTCCTTCGCGGACCCTTTGCGACCTTTGCGTTCCCGCTTTTGATTTTATCTGCGTCCATCGGCGTTCATCGGCGGCTAAATAGCTTGCTTTGAGTTCTCACTCTCGATCGAGAACGAGCGCTGCGATTGCAGCGCACTCGACGCCGAAAGGCAAATAACCCGCGTAACCCAACAACGGCATCTCGAAGATCCGGAAGCGATCCACGTACGCCACCGTGTACTCCCAGTGCGAAAGACTGCCGTAGTTCCACATCTCCCAGAAGAATCCGCACAGAAGCGCGGCTACCGAATAGCTCACAACGCCGCGCCAGTCACCGCGCGCGAGCGGCGCCAGCACCGTCGTCCGCCCGCTTAGCCCCTGGATGCTGACGATCACGAGCAGCGGCGAGATCCAAAGAAGGGGGAAGAGATAATCACGAAAGACAGCGAGCGCCGCAAGCGAAAGGGTGGTGATAACGAGCACGAAAGCAGCGGCGAGCTTCGGGCGTGGCAAGCCCGCCGGAAACCACGACGCAAATGCCGTGTCGAGCCGCCCGAACGTGCCCAGCCATTCCGCCGTGCTCACCATAGCCGGCAGCACGGTTGAGAAGGCGAGCGTCGCGAAAAACGTGTACTCAAGCGCGCCGAAGTCTTCGATGCCCACGTAGTGCCAGTTGCCAACGAAGCGGTTTAGGTACTCGAAGAACCACCAGAAGAGCGCACTCAGCGGAAAGAGCATGCCAAAGCGCAACGGATCACGCGTCAGG
>Ga0156226_1049_pt1 | contig 10365 bp, 11 predicted proteins | sample RifCSPlowO2_12_FD_107874 | JGI IMG/M metagenome (GOLD analysis project Ga0156226, IMG submission 107874) | Betaproteobacteria bacterium RIFCSPLOWO2_12_FULL_62_13
CGCCTGGGCGCGCGCCTCCTCGGTGGACAGCACGTCATAAGGCGGCGCGGCCACCTGCGCCGCATATTCGGGGGTGGGCCGCAGGGCCGCGAAAGGTCGAATCATGTGCAAGATCGCCTCCGTGAAGTGGTGCTTTCGGGATGCCCGCATCGTTCCAAGCCGAAGTCCGGCGACGAAATCGTAAGCAGCGCGCTCGGCAGAATCCGGCAGGTTCGTCTGCAGCCGCGCCGGTTTCGCGTGGCTGGTCTCCGGCGATTGGCGCCGAACACAACAAGAACTGCGGATTTTAGCGGAACGGGCCGTTCATTGCTCATTGGCCTCGGGAGGCGTGACCCAGCAAGCGTAGCTTGGATGAAGCGAAGCGTAATCCGGGATGTGCGATCAGGAATGCCCCCTTTGCCTGCAAAACCCGAGTCATCCGGCGAATCCTGGAGCACATGGGATTGTGGGCGCCGCTCGCCACCGATCGATCTCGTCCGCCCGGGGCTGGTCGAGCAAGCTGTTCTTGCTCATCAAGATCATGGTATGCCCGCAGGCGGCGCCTGATCAGCCTGCGTCGTAGCTCGAGGCGGCGCGCGCCCGCTTTGCGCAAGCGCGCATTATGACGTCTCGCTGATGTCCAGTTCCTTCACTAGCTTCGTCCATCTCGCGAGCTCGCTCTTGACGTATGCCGCGAACGCCTGCAGCGTCGAGCCCCGCAGCTCGACTCCCTGGGACGAAAAATGCTCTTTCAACTGGGGCGAGGCCGCGGCCTGGGCGAGCGCCTCGTTGAGCTTGCCCTTGACCGCGGGCGGCACACCGGCGGGTGCGAAGACCCCGAACCACTGCTCGACTTCAAAGCCGGCGAGCCCCGCCTCGACGAACGTCGGCACGTCCGGAATGGCTGCGAGCCGCTTTGCGCTGGTGACGCCGAGCGCGCGCAGCCTTCCGGAGCGCAAGTGAGGCAGGGATGTCGAGACAGCGCCGAAGGATGCTTGCACATGCCCGCCGAGCAGAGCTGTCACTGCCGCACTGCCGCCTTTGTAGGGCACGTGGGTGATCTCGATGCCGGCGACCCGCTTCAACAGTTCCGCCGAGATGTGGGGCGCGCCGCCGAATCCGGTCGAGCCGTAGCTCATGCCCTTGCCCTTTGCGAGCTTGATCAGATCCTGAACCGACTTCGCCGGCAACGAGGGGTGCACCGTCAGTATGACCGGAGTCAGCGCCGCGTGCAGAATCGGGTCGTAGTCCCGGATCGGGTCGTAGGGGACGGTGCGCAGCGCGGGATTGATGGAGAACTGGGTGGACGATCCCATCAACAGGGTGTAACCGTCAGGCGCCGACTTGCCCGCGATCTGCATGCCGATGAGGCCGCCTGCGCCGGCGCGGTTGTCGACGATGACCTGTTGGCCCCAAGCCTCGGTGAGCTTTTGCGCAAGCCCTCTCGCGAGCAGATCGGCGACGCCACCGGGTGCGAACCCGACGATGAAACGAATCGGCCGGGCGGGGTACTCCTGCGCCCAGCTCGATGCGGACGCAGCGACCGCCGCCGGCAGCAACACGGCACAGGCGAGGCAGAATCGCATAGACGATGCAGCTTTCATGCGGGACCTCCTTGGGGAAGAGCGAAACCGATTGTCAGCGCAATCTTCGGGCTGTTTCCGGCGCGCGCATCGCAGAAACACGTGGAGCAAGCTCGCGGCGCTCGCGGCGGGCAGCATTGATTGAACACCCATTCAGTTTGAGTATGCGGCTGGCGCGGGTCGATGTCAATTCAAGGCAGGACCGGCGTTGGAATCGAAAGCCGGGAGCAGCATGCGCGGACGCAGTGGAGGCCGTCAATGGAGCCTCGCCGAGCCTCACGAAGTCGTAGCCGAGTTCGAAGAGCAACTGGATAAGCCGCTCATTACCTCCACGCAGGCGACCTTCTGGCATCTGCTGCGCTCGGCCGGCATCAACTCCCGCGTGCCCGGCTACGGACGGCTGATCGCGCAGCACTAGCGTGCGGCTTGGGCCCGCCCGTATCGGTAGTAGACCTGATAGTCGCCGCGAAACCAGGGCTCCCGGGCGAGCCGATCACGCCAGGGCGTGCTGCGCGCCTGTGTGCGCTCATCGGATTCGAGCGCGCGCAGGTCCGTGAGGTAGTGCAGTGCGATATGAGTGGGTGAACGAGCCCCTGGGTCGATCACCTTGAAGCGCCGGCACAGCGGCCAGTAGCGGCAACGCAGCAGGATGTCAAGGTGTTCTTGCTCGTACCAGGCGTCGAATTCGGCTTCGCGCTCAGCCGGCACACGGAAGAACACGGGATAGACGAAGTCGGACTCCAGCACGCCGCACCCAGGCTCTTGCACGCTCCGCTCGCCGATCTGTCTTGCGGCGTAGCGCTCCACTTGGGCGATCGCTTCGTGGCTGGCCTGCGCCGGCATGGCCCTCGGCTGCGCAGCGGCTTCGAACACGCCCAGGTACGTGCCGCGCGCGGGACTGCCGTAGCGACGCACGCCCAGGTAAGAGCCGCCTGCGAGCACGGCAGGCAGATAGTGATTGGCATACCACACGTCGAATGGAAAGCCGGTCCCCGGCCTGGTGGTAATCGCGTCGAAGAGAATGGCCGTGCCTTTCATCGCGTCATGAGCCTGAAGCGAGAAGCACCCACGCTATCACACTCGACCAGCGCCGCCAAGAACGGGATGACGCGCGCCCGCATAGGGCCTGGGGCGGGTATCGAAGAAGTCCAAGTTGGCCAAGGCGATCGGCTACGTGCTCATGCGCTGGACGGCGAGCTGTTTCTTTTTTCGAAAGAAGTATTGGGAAAGGAAGCTGAGAGCGAGCCCGGCGGCCCCGAACAGATCCGTTACCAGGCCAGGGTGAATCAGCACCAAGCCGGAAGCCATCAAGACCACCCTGGTCGGTATATTCGTCCCGCCGAACAGCCACCACCCTGAAGTGGATCCCACAAGTGCTGTAATGCCTATGGTAGCAGTAACAGCGTTATAGAAAATGGTCAGGCCGGAACCTTGCCACAGAAGCGAAGGACCGTACACGAACATGTACGGAACGATAAACGCGGCCAGAGCCAGACTGAATGCCGTCCACCCGACCTTAATCATGTTGGCGCCCGCGATAGTGGCCCCGGCATAAGCCGCCACCGCCACGGGGGGTGTTACCGCAGACATGCAGGCATAATAGAAAATGAAAAGATGTGCTGTGACCAAATCAAGTCCCATCTGGCTGATGGCGGGAGCCAAAACCGCTGCGGCCACAATATAGGCCGCGGTAGTGGGCATGCCCATGCCCAGAATAATCGCCAGTATCATGGTGAGGACAAGGGCGACGATCAGGATGCCGCCGGAAAGGGTGACGATTATTCCTGCCATCTTGAGAGCCACACCCACCAGAGTAAGCGTCGCGACCACGATCCCGGCCACCGCGATGACCGCCGTCAGCCCGATCATATCCCGGGCCACGCTGAATATGACTTTACGAATCGTCTGTAAACTGAAGCGTTCTTCTCTCTTGTTGAAGAAACTTACAACGATACAGGTAAGAGAGGCCAGAAAACCGACACGGATGATCGAGTACTTGGCAATCAGCAGGGTGTAGATCAGGACAACGAGGGGAAGCAACTTATAGGATTGTCTTAAGACCTCTTTCAATCTTGGTAATTGATCTTCCGACAATCCTTTCAGGCCGCTCTTGGCTGCTTCAAAGTCAACCCGCAAGAAAAGCGAGTAGAAGTAGAGAAACGACGGAATCAGCGCCGCCAACGCAATGCGGGAATAAGGTGTATTTGTCAGTTCGGCCATGATAAAGGCCCCGGCGCCCATGACCGGCGGCATGATCTGACCGCCGGTAGAGGCGGCAGCTTCCACTGCTCCGGCAAAATGGGGAGCGTATCCAATCCGTTTCATCATGGGGATAGTCACGCTGCCGGTGCCCACCACGTTGGCTACGGCTGAGCCTGAAATACTGCCGAAAAAGCCGCTCCCGATCGTGGCCACTTTGGCCGGGCCGCCTCTGGTTCGCCCGGTCAAGAAATTGGAAAGCATCAGGAGGTACTCGCCGACGCCGGTGGCGGCCAATATGGAGCCGAACAATATGAATACAAATACGTACGTGGTGGCAATGCCCATGATCTCGCCGTAAATTCCCGTGACACTCAGGTACGTGCCAAAAATCCGGGTGGCAGAGTATCCCGGATGGCCAATCAGACCCGGCAGGAAATGGCCGAACAGGGCATACAAGACGAACGCCGCACCCAGAACCATCATGCCGATTCCCTGCGAGCGGCGCGCCAGCTCTATTACCAGGCAAACCAGTACGATCGCCACCACGAAATCCAGTGTGGTAACGTCTATAGGCAATCGGATGGACAGGTCCTCATAGTCCGCCATGATGTAGGCCCATACCAGGATCGACAAACCGGCGCATGACAAATCCGCAACTTCGGGACGGTCATCGGATGCGCCCGGCCGGCCCTTATACATGACAAACCCCATGGCCATTATGATGACGACGAAGATGGAACGCTGCATCCAGCTATCGAGTCCGACAAATCCCAGGACTGTTATCTGGTAGCCCATCAGGATCGTGCCGAGGCCCAACACCACTCTTTGCCAAAACGGGTTCAATGCCCTCACTGGAACGTCCTCGTGTCAGGCTGTCAAGGGGAAATCAGGGCGAGACCTGCGGTGGCAAGCAATCGAACAGGGCGCCCAATCTGCATGCATGAGGGCCGCTCTCACCGACCGAGAATCCGGACGGCGGATTTGAATACATGGTGTCCGCTGTCGATGTCAAAAACGCAAACCCATTCCTCTACCCGGCTAAGACCCAGGTAGAGGAATCCGGCTGGAAAACACGCTGAGCTAACGAGTGTCCGCGATGTCCGGCAACCATCACATCGTGGCGGGGAAGCGGTTATTTGCCTTCCGGCGGGATCAGACTGGCTGGAAGTTTGACCCCTTTCTCCCTGTAGTACTGAACGGCGCCTCTGTGGAGGGGAACCGGTGAACTGAACATGTTTTCCGCCTTCATGTACTTGTCCCAGGACGGCAGCCCGCTCTTCAGATAATCAACATGCTCGAACGCCGCCTTGGTGACTTCATAGGCAAAACTGTCCGGCATATTCTTGCTGGTAATAAAGTACATCCATAATACGACGGTCGGCATATCTTTCTTCACCGACTTGTAGCTGCCGGCGGGCAGAACGCCCTTGCTGAAATAGGGGTACTTCTTCACGAACGTATCCGCCGTGGCAGCATCGGGAGGAATGAGGCGGGCTTCGTGGGTCGCTTCCAGTTGCATTTGAGCGGCGTATGGATGGGCAGCCATATAAGCCACGCCTTCGATCAGACCATCTTTGAGCTGGCTCTGAATGTCTCCGAATGATCCAAGCACATAGTTCGGCTTCACGCCGAGGATTTCGAAGATCTTGGGAAACTGAGTCTGCGGTGTTCCGCCCCTGGGTCCGACGCCAAGTTTTCTGCCATCCAGATCTTTCAGGGTCTTGACGGGGCTACTGGCCAAAACAGTGACATAGGTAAAAGCTGCATAGTAAGGCACTAACGCCCTGACATTCTGGTACTTTTCTCCCTTGGCCCAGGCCAAGCCGTTCCACCCCTCATGCAACGGGCCGGCGGTGGCGCCGCCGAGTTCCATTTCGCCGCGGTTGATCAATTTTATGTGATCGGCCGGGCCTGCCGAAGCCTCGGTGGTGGCATTAACCTTCAGGAACTCCTGCACCATGTTGCCGAACCGGGCCGTCCCCACATACATGGTGCCTCCGATAGAACCCCCGCCAAGTCTGACCTGCTTAGGCCAACTTGAACGATCACTTGAATAAGCAATGGTGGAAAAGGTTAATGAAAGAATCACACACAGGAACATGATCTTTCCAATGTTCAGATCCCTTCGAATGTGCTGAAACATGAGCTTATCCTCCCTTGTGGTAGTGAGTCACTGCTGGGTTTACCCGGCAGGCACGTGTGATCGCCTCGAGAGACACGAAACAGGTGCTGCATCCAGCATGGGCCTTCGTCTTGGTCAATTTTGCGCGCGGCCGCCCCTCTGACAGTTTAACAACATTGTGCAGACCTTGGGCGACTTGGTCAACAAGCTTCAATCTGCACCTGAACGTGCTCGCCGCCGACGGGGCGCTTCTCGCCGAAGGTCGCTTTGTCGCACTGCCGCGGGTGCCGGGACGTCTTCTTGGCGAGGGCTTTCGGCGCGCGGTGCTCGAACCGCGCGCGGGGCGAGTGCGTGAGGAGAGCTTCGCCGCGGGCCGGAGCCGCTCGGACTTCGCCGGGCGAGGAACCGGCGAATGAATTTGCGGCTCGCGAAACGCTTCGGCGCAGCCGGGGTGCGGCAAAGCGCTTGCGTTGCCCTCGCGGCTGGAATAGATTGCTCGGCAATCGACCGCTAATCCCGCTTTGGGAATTGGCGAGAAGCAGCAAAGCCAGAAGGAGAGAAGCAGTATGAGCGACAACGCCAGACAAGCATTCGAGAAGGCTTCCCTGGGCGCCCAAAACCGCGCCTATAACTTGATCGCGGAATTGGACCCGGAGTATTTCGAGAAACTCAAGGGTCTTTACGTGGACGGCACCTTTGGCCGGGAGGGAGCGCTGCCACGCAAGACCAAAGAGTTGATCATGGTGGGCATCACGTGCGCGCTGTCGCGCGCCCGCGGCGTTCGCCTGCACAGCGAGCGTGCGTTGGCGCTGGGCGCGACCCCGCGGGAGATTCTTGAAGCGGTGGAAGTGGCCGCGATCCCCGGCGGCATGCCCGGCCTTTGGCTCGGCGTGGAAACGCTTCAGGACATTCTCAAAGAGAAGGGAATCGAGTTCAAATCGGAAATCACGGCTCTCGGGGAAAAGGGCGTCCTATGACGTGGAGCCCGGGCTCAAGCGCGTGGCGCGCATGGGCGATGGCTGGATCAATAACATCAAGACCGCCGATGCCTTCCGGAATTGTTGGGAAAAAATACAAAGCTACGCCGCCGACGCTGGGCGCGATCCGGGTTCGATTCATCCGTCGGGTTATATGACCGTGGCCGCCGGCGCCAAGAGCGACGCCGAAGAGGGCATGGCATTTCTTGCGCAATACGACGACCGTCCCTATGAGGCGGTGGCGAATTCGATGTTGTATGCATCCGGGAAATCTCGGCGCTTACGAAGGATACTCACGACATCTGCGGCGAACGACACTGCTCGATCGTCTTGCGGGCTCGGTACACGTCGGATATTGCATTTGCGCGCTGGATGCCGGCGGTGAGATCGATCGCTGCATGCACGCTTACGAGAAGTCGTTCCATGTGCTTGCCGGCGAGTTGCAGCTCGAACGCGATGGCCATCTGATTGCGCTTGCGAAGGACGACTATGGCCTGGTGCCGCCAGGTACCCCGCATGCACTGAGAAATGCCGGCACGCGACCCGCGCAATGGGTCGAGGTCTGCGCCCCGCAACCGAAAGGCGTGGGCGGCTGGCAGGATACGTTTTTTTCGGGGCGCGCGGACTGGAACGGCACCATCGCGACTCTGGATATCACGGATCCGCGCATCAAGCTGATCGGACACTACGACGGCACGATGCCCGAGGGCACGATCATGCACGGGGATCTGCGTGGTTTTTCCGTGAAGCGCTTCATCGATCATGAGTTCGGCGCGGTTCATCTCACAATGTTCACGGTCGAGTTTGCCAACGGCGGAATTTGCAACCATCATGACCACGCCTTCGAAGAGGCCTATCTCGTGCTGGAGGGCGGCGTCGATATCGTATTCGATGGGTGCGAGTACACGTTGCACAGCGGCGACTTCGCCTGGACGGGCGTCGGATCGCGCCATGCCTTCTTTCCAGCCGAAGAACGACCGGTGCGGTGGCTCGAAATTCAGGCGCCCCAGCCGCCCGCGCAGTTCGGAAATCGATGGCATTCCCGATGGGAATATCTGGCGCAGCTCACATCGGCGCGAAAGGCTTGATCGGCCGACACGATTAACGGTTCAGCAGCATCACGCTGCAGCTATGCGCGCCGTGCACCGCGCTGTCGAATCGTAAGGAGTTCCGGGCCATTGTTAAGACCCACCCAAGGAAGCTCCGAAAAACCGTTGTCGTTCGTCCTGAGCTTGTCGAAGGGCGACGGCAACACACTGATTGCGCGTATGAATGGATATCGTTCGTGGTTCGACAGGCTCACCACGAACGGTTTTTCAGAGCCTCCCTAAATGATCATGGCGAGTGAGGTACGCTCAGTCGTCACCGGATTCCTTGGGGGGAATGACAGGCAAGAGTACATAGGGCTGCCGCATCGGTCCGAAATGCAGCGTGTTGGTTTTTTCAAAACAAGAAATAAGGACGTAGCCCGATTTTGATTCGGTTCGACCCAAGAACCGGGCTCCATCCCTTTTTCCCCGCTCACTCAACCTTGACCTTCGCTTCCCTCACCACTTTGGCCCATTTCGCGACGGCGCGCTTGAGCACGGCCTGAAACACCTCGGGCGGGCTGTCGTCGATATCGAAGCCTTCGGACACAAGCCGTTCCTTCAAGTCCGGCAGCTTGGTGGCTTTGCGGATTTCCATGTTCCAGCGCATGGCGTTTCTTACCTTTGAGTTGATGAAGCAATCAGCGCGACGAACTTCTCCACGCCGCCGGCATCGAGCGACTCGAGATGCTCGAACAGGCCGATCAGTTCGTCGGTCAGGCCCACCGCCTGCTCTCCTCGGATAGTTCTGTCGCGAGATTTTAGACTTGTCCGGTTTTTTTGCACATGAGAAAGAATACCTGAGGTCAGACCCCGTGTTCCCTCTTGATTGTTCGAGCCTGGCCCGTTTTAATCCCCAGGAGTACGGCCAGCAGTTCGTCGTCGACAACCGCGCCGGCGCCGGCGGCGCGATCGGCGCCGAGATTGCGGCGCGCGCCAACCCGGACGGCCACACGATCAAGGAGCGCTCGCCCGCGATGCCGGATCTGCCGGCGATCGGCGAGGTGGTCCCCGGCTACGCGGTCGACGGCTGGGCCGGCATGTGGGCGCCCGCGGGCACGCCCAGTGAGGTCATCTCGCGGCTCAATCAGTCGGTCGCGCGCATCCTCAAGCAGCCTGATGTGCAGGAGCGGCTGCGCATCAGTGGCGCGGCGCCCACGCCCTCCACGCCCGGGGCGTTCGCGCAGGTGATCGCTCAAGACATCGCCACGTGGTCGAAAGTGGTGAAGGCCGGCAACATCAAGATCGAGTGACGCGACTGCCCCGCCGGGCGGTCAACCCACACGATTTCGACACCGCAAAGTGTGGCGGAAGATTGTTGACATCCCAGGCCGTTCTTCATATCTTGTGCCCACTGATCGGCGCGAAAGCCAGATAAAAGGAAAGGTAGGAGCTGACAAATGATTTTGGAGGGAGGCGGGTTCAAGTTCGAGGTGGTCGAGGGTTGGGGACGGGTTCCGGAGGACTTGCATCTCGGCCCCGACATTCCCGGAGTGGCTACGGACTCTCAGGATCGTGTCTACATCTTCAACCGGTCAGAACACCCGGTGGCAGTCTTCGAGAGCGATGGTCGGTTTCTGGGAACCTGGGGTGAGAAAGCTTTCTCGGGTCGTCCCCACGGCATTACGATCACGCCTGATGACATCGTATGGTGCACCGACGACCTCGACCATACCGTTCGGAAGTTCACCTTGGACGGCAAGTTATTGCAGACACTGGGAACGCTTAACCAACCCTCCGATTCCGGCTACGTTCCGAACCCAACGCATTCGTTGGAAAGCATCAAGCGAGGCGCCGGGCCCTTCAACCGTCCGACCAAGGTGGCCTTGGCCCCGAACGGCGACCTCTACGTCACAGATGGCTACGGCAATGCTCGCGTCCATCACTTTACCTCTGCAGGAGAGCTGATCAAGTCGTGGGGGGAACCTGGGGAGGGACCGGGGCAGTTCAATTTGCCACACGCCGCATGGGTCCACACCGACGGCCGGGTGTTCGTTTGCGACAGGGAGAACTCGCGGGTGCAGGTGTTCAGGCCCACAGGTGAGCACCTGAGTACCTGGAACATGGCTGGACGTCCGCAAGGGCTAACCATCGACAAGGACAACCATGTGTTCATATCGGTCATGCTCTGGATCGCCGGAGCACGCACATTGGCAGGCAAGTTGATGACCGAATCCGCGCCCTCACACATCTGCATTTGCGATCTCGAAGGGAATCTGCTTGCCAAGTGGGGAGCGACAAACTATGGAGAAATGGATAGTTTTGTCAGCGCTCACGGCATGTGCATCGACTCCCAGGGTAGTTGGTACGTCGTCGAGAACGGGCAGCACGGCTTGAAGAGATTGGGGATCAGTCGACCCAGTTATCCGTCCTGGCGCAAACTCGCTCGAGTGAAGTAGGCGTTGCTCAAACCG
>Ga0156226_1435_pt2 | contig 10361 bp, 8 predicted proteins | sample RifCSPlowO2_12_FD_107874 | JGI IMG/M metagenome (GOLD analysis project Ga0156226, IMG submission 107874) | Betaproteobacteria bacterium RIFCSPLOWO2_12_FULL_62_13
CGAAGCGTTCCACCGCACCCACCGGACGGAGTACGGCCACGACGTTCCCGATCTCCCGATAGAGATCGTCAATTGCCGCGTGCAGGCAGTGGGCCTCGTCGCGAAGGGCACGGCGAAACCCGTTGTCGCGTCAGGCAGCGTCGCTGCCGCTCAGGTTGGCGAGCGGAAAGTTTATTTCGGCGAGCGGCACCAATGGTTGACGGCGGGCATCTATCGCCACTCCGCGTTACCGGCGATGGCTCCTCTGCAAGGGCCGGCGGTGATCGAGGAGATGAGCGCGACTACCGTTGTGCTCCCGGCCCAGCGCGCGAGCGTCGACCGCGCCGGCAATATCCTGATAGAAAGTTGACTTCTGCCACAACGTCATGTCCCAACAAACCTCTCCCGTCGAAAACGCGAAGCGGACATTCGATCCCATCGCGATGGAAGTGTTCACGAATCGCCTGCTCTCGATCACCGAGACGATGGCGATTACCATGATGCGCGCATCGTTCTCGCCGCAGATCAAGGAACGCCGCGACTTCTCGGTCGGGCTGTTCGACCGGCGCGGCCGGCTCGTGGCGCAGGGCACCCACATCCCGGTGCATCTGGGATCGCTGTTGGGCTCGGTCGAGGCCGTGCTTGCGCGCTACGGCGTCGAGGACATACGCGAGGGTGACGTCTACATCTGCAACGACCCCTACGCCGCGGGCGGCACGCACCTCCCCGATATCTCGATCGTGACCCCGATCTATGTGGATGGAACGCTGCTCGGCTTTGCCGCCAACATCGGCCACCATTCAGACGTGGGCGGGTCGGTCCCGGGATCGAATTCCGCCAAAGCGCGCACGATCTATGAGGAAGGCCTGCGTATCCCCATCATCCGGATCGCGCGCGACCACAAGGTCGATGAAGACCTCCTCAACCTGATCGCGCTCAACTCGCGCCTGCCCGAGGAGCGCGCGCTCGATCTGCGGGTCCAGATCTCAACCAACGAGAAAGGCGTCGCGGCGACACGCGATCTCATACGCCGCATGGGCGTTGCCGGGTTCGAGCAGGCGATCGAAGACGTGCTGGCGTACACCTTGCGGCGGGCGCGGCGTCGGATCGCGGAGCTCGCGCGTGGCCGCCATACGTTCACCACGTATCTGGACGACGATGGGAGCGGCGAGGGCGATCGGGTACCCATCACCGCCACCGTCTTTGCCGAGGGCGACACGCTCGTCGTCGACCTCGCCGGCACCGGCGGCGAGTCCCGCGGGGCGCTAAACGTTGCGGAAAGCGCCCTGCGCGCCACCGTCTATTATTGCGTCAAGGCTTTGCTCGACCACGACCTGATGGCGAATGCCGGCATGACCGAGGCGATCGTGATACGGGCGCCGGAAGGGTCGATCGTCAATCCCCGGCCGCCTGCCGCCTGTGGCGCACGCACGATTACCTGCCAGCGCCTGGCAGGCGCGATCTTCGGCGCATTCCGTAACCTGCTTCCGCGCGAAGCGCTCATCGCGTCCAGCAACGACACCCTTCCTTCCATCTCCTTCTCGGGACGCAAACCGTCCGACGGGCGCATCTATCTGTGCGGTGAGACGCTGGGCGGCGGTGGCGGGGCACGTTGGGATTCGGACGGCATGGACGGTGTGCACGTGCACATTACCAACACGCTGAACATGCCCACCGAAGCACTGGAGAACGAATTTCCATTGCTCGTGGAGCAGTATGGCCTTGCACCGGACTCGGGTGGTCCCGGGAGACATCGCGGCGGACTCGGCATCGTCCGTCACGTGCGGGCGCTGCGCGATGGCACCATCGTTTCGGCGCGGTCGGACAGCCACAAGCAGGGCGCGATGGGAGCCGAGGGCGGCGGTGAAGGCGGGCGCGGGCGCTTGTTGCGCAATCCGGGCCGGCCCAACGAGGAAGTGCTGGCTTCGAAGGTGGTCCACCTCGTTCTTGCCGCAGGAGAATCGGTGCGGATCGAGACCCCTGGCGGCGCTGGATTGGGCGCGCCCGAAGAGCGCCCGCTCGAGGCGTTGGCCGCGGACTTGCGCGACGGGATCGTCTCGGTCGCCGCTGCCCAACGGCAATACGGTGCGGAACGCGCGCGCCTCGCCCTCGAGCTTGCGCGCCGGGCCGCTGGATCAAACCTTTAGCTTATTCGGGAGAGCGCGATGATGAAGTGTGACAACAGGTATATCAACATGACTCGGTGTAATCGTGGATCTGGCGCGGGCGCTGCTGCAGCGCCCGCTGTGGGCTGCGTGACGGCGGCATTCGCAGTCTTGCTTTTCGGACTGGCGGCGAGCGGCGTAGCCGCAGCCGCCGACGTCTATCCGTCGAAGTTGGTGCGCATCATAGTGCCGTTTGCGGCAGGCGGCTCGACCGACCTCTTCGCACGCAGGATAGCGCAGCGCCTGAACGAAACATGGCGCCAGCCGGTCATCGTGGAAAACCGCCCGGGCGGCGGCGCTATCCCGGGTTCCGATTATGCCGCGAGGCAGCGGGCCGACGGTTATGCGTTACTGGTCGGGACGGTGACGACGCATGCTGTGGCGGCGAGCCTTTACCCCAAGCTGCCATACGATATCCAGCGCGATTTCGCGCCGATCACGGAACTCGCATACATTCCGCAGTTGCTGTCCGTGCATCCTTCGCTGCCGGTGAAGTCGGTCAAAGAACTGGTGGCGCTGGCGAGGGCCAGGCCCGGAGACATCAACTACGCCGCGGGTGGTGTTGGCGCCACCCCGCACATGTCGATGGAGCTGTTCCAGCAAATCGCGAAAATAAAAATGGTGCATGTGCAGTATAGAGGCTCGGGACCGGCGATGATCGGACTGCTGAGCGGGGAAGCGTCAGTGATGTTCGACGTGGTGATGACGACACTGCCGCACATGCAGGCAGGGAAGCTCCGCACGATCGGAGTGACCAGCCTGCGGCGCGCGCCGATCGTGCCGCAGGTGCCGACGATCGCCGAGTCGGGATACCCCGGGTTCGAGTCGTTGGTGTGGTTCGGCCTGTTCGCGCCCGCTGGCACGCCACCGGATGTGTTGCAGAAGATTCACGAAACCGTTGCCGGCGGTCTCAATACGCCGCAGATGCGCGAGTCGCTGACGAGCCAAGGCTTGGAGATCGTCGCGAGCAGCCCCACCGACTTCAGCAAGCGCATCGCCGGCGAGATCGCCAAATGGCGCAAGGTGATCCAGGCAAAGGGAATCAAGGTGGAGTTTTAGTTTCGGTAACCGCGCTTACGTCTCCTGAGTTTTCTCGAATATATGGCCCTCGAGCTTGAAGGGTTCTTTAACCGGAGGCAATGCGAGCACATCGTCCACGACTTTGGACAGTGCGGCGCCGACCGGACGGATCTCCGCCGCCGAGCATGCTGCGCACAGCGCGTCGAGCGAATCCCGGAGTCGTTGAGTGACCGGATCGCTATTGTCTCGGTACTCATAATGATTGTGCGTGATGATCACTATGGCCGGGACCGCAGGCGCACGCTCCTTCACCTGGGTGACGATATTGGTCGCGATGGTCTTGTAGCTCACGCCATAATCTCCAGGCCAGTCGACATCGGGACGCAGGTCGGCATGCATTCTTCGCCCTGCCCGTCCCGTCAGCAGCGCCGAGAAATCCGCCGATAAAGGGACGTTTGCAAACTCCAGATCGCCGCGGGCCTGGCGAAATTGCGCGTGCGCGCGGTGCGGGTCCGGCTCGGCCGCGGTCCAGATAGCCTGCATCTCCGGCACCACCCGTCCCGGCGCCGAGCATGACCCGCCACGAAAACCAAGCTCGGCCAGCACTCTGAATATTGCGTCATTGGCGGAGAACGTTCCCGGACGGAAATATTCCGGTCGATGGCCGATCGCTTCATGCCAGAGTGTTGCGGTCTCCGACAACAGGGCCCGCTGATCATTCTCGGATAGTCCCCCGTAATGTGCGAAGAATCTGCGCCGTTGATAACGCGAGACCGAATACTTCCATGGATGCATGTGCAGGCCCAGGCACGCGCCCCGTTTCGATAGATCATTGAAAAGAGGTGCTTGTGCCAGCGCCGTCTCGGGATGAATGAAATAAGTCACAGGGAACCCATAACTCCCGGCGATATCGAAATAGCCCAAAACAGCGCGTTCCCCCCGTGGCAAGTCTTTCGGGCCCGATGCGCTACGATCACTTGTCGCGGTCGTTGGCTCACAGTCCATTGTGAGCACGATGCTGACCTCTTTCATGATTTCTCGTCTCCTGTATGCATGCAACGGAATAGGCCCCGGCGGGATCGCAAAATAGCGCGAGGCGATCTAGGCACCCGGCATCAAGGCCGCGTTCCGGCCGGGGCGGCCGACGCTCGCCCGGAAATTTCCTGCTCGAGGATTCTTGCCTCGCGAACTGCCATTTCCGCGAATGCTTTGACGATCTCCGGACGGTTCGATCTTTTAGGATACGCCATCAGCAAATCGATTTCGAGCCGCGGTTCGAATGGCCGTATCGCGACCGCCGCCGCCGCAGTGCCAATGTACAGCGGATGAACCAGGGCGATCCCGAGATCATGCGCGACAAACGCGCAGATGGCAGGCGCTGTTGCCGCGGAAAAGCCCGGGTGGCGGTTGACGCCCAGTTTGTCGAACAGGGCGTCGATCCGCAGCCGGATGATGGTTCCCGGACTCCACGATGTGAACGGCTCGCCTTCCAGATCGGCGGCGACTATCTCACGGCGCGCGGCAAGCGGATGCTTGGGCGGCAATATGCAGACGAGAGGCTGTCGCGACAACAGCTCGGTTTCGACCTCGGGGTGCTCGTGCGATGAATTACAGAACGCGATGTCCAGTTTGGATCCCGACAGCAGATCGACGAGCTTGAGTGTGCTCGCGGTCTGGATCTGCATTGCCACGTTCGGGTTGGTGCGCAGGAAGCTCAAAGCCGGACGCTGAGCGAACCCGGTCGACAAAGCGGGCATGGCGCCGACGGAGAGATTGGTCAGACGCAGTGTGCGAATCTCTTCGGCGGCATTGCTGATTTCATTCGCCGCAACAAAGACGCGTTCGACCTCCCGGTATAACGACAGACCTTCCGCGGTGGGTAGGAGACGCCCCCGGACGCGGTCGAACACGCGAAATCCTGCAGCGCGCTCGAATGCCTGAATGAGTTTGGTCACCGCCGGCTGGGAGATGCGCATTACCTCGGCCGCGCGCACCACGGTGCCGTTCTCCATGACCGCTTTGAACGCTTCGATCTGGCGCAAATTCATGGACAAGAGTATGACTCTTGATTGGCGGTACTCAATGATATAAGGGAGCACCCGCCGTGGTAGAGCACTGGCGTGACTACAGTCGCACTCACGCGTTCGCCATTAATGCCTTTCGAAGTCGATTCGCTCGCGCGCCGGCAGGCTCCGGAGATGGCAGCCAGCTTTTGAATGATGCAGCAAAAACTGGCATTGACGATTTTCCCTGGGGGAACCTCATCGCCCTTACGTTGCAGCACAAGCGTGCGCCGCGCTTTTCACGATCACTTCACCTCGACAAGCGCGACACCGTTGATCGTGCTGGTGGCGAGCACCGGGTTGCCGTCGGGTGTGACGTCCATCTTGCGCACGATGTAGCCGCCGGACGGGATCGCCCAGGTCTGGAACTTCTGCGTCTTCAGGTCGAAGCGCACGACCGTGTTGGGCTTCGTTCCCGATTCGCTGTACCAGATGATTTCCTTCGCGGCGACGATGCCGTAGGGCTCGGATCTCGGCCCGCCGGGCGATTGCCATTCGGTTACCTGGCCCGTCACGGGGTCGAGCCGGCCCAGATAGCCGCGCGGGAAGTCCGTGTACCAGACGACGTCGTCGCGGGTGAAGGCCATGCGCCGCGGACGCGCCTTCGGATCCGGCAATGCGTATTCACGAATCGCCAGCGTCTTGGGATCGATGCTCGCAATCTTGTTCGTTCCGAACAGGACGACGAACGGGACGCCCTTCGAGTTCACCATGATGCCGTAGGGACGCGAGCGCGGCGTGGGCGAAGTCATCAGCTTGATCTCGGCGGTAGCCGGGTCGAGCCGTCCCATCATGTTCGATTGCTGCAGCGTGAACCACAGGATGCCGTTCCGATCGAAGGCGAGCGAGTGCGGATCGCGGGCCTTCGGGTCCGGCATCTTGTATTCGGTGACGGCGCCGCTCTTCGGGTCGAGCTTGCCGACGATCGATATATTGTTCCCCGTGAACCAGATGTTGCCGGCCTTATCCTCGACCAATCCGTGCGGCGCGGTTGCCGGCGACTTGAGCGGATATTCCCTGACCTGGCCGGTCTTCGGATCGACGCGTCCCAGCCGGTTGGTCATCTGTCCCGTATACCAGATCGCGCCGTCGCGGGTGGCGAGCGGGTCGTGCGGCCGCGAGCCCGGTATGGGCACTTGCCACTCCTTGATATTGATTTGCGCCGGCCCCGGGATGATGTTGGCGGCGGGCTTCGGTTTCTCGGGAAAATTCTTTGCCAGGTAGTCGGTGACGGGGATGACCTGATCCGGCGGAATGGGGACACCGAAATTGAGCATCATTCTGACGGCGGTGTGCCAATACGCCTGCGGGTAGCCGGAAGCGACGATGCGGTTTAACCCGTGGCAGCCGCTGCAATAGGTCGCCACGGCTTCCTTGCCGGGCCCGTCGGGCAGGTTTGGCGGCGGTTTCTGGCTCCGCGCGGGCAGCGTCGAGGAGAGCAGAGCGAAAGCAGCCAGCGTGAGCAGAAGCGATTTCGTCGGCATGGGTTCTCCTTGACAAGGGCGTGTTGCGGCGTCGTCCTGCCGCGTCCGGAGCGAAGCCTGCGCGCAAGCGGGCGTAACGTCAAGGGCGCGCCGGCAGCGGCGACGAACAACGACAGTCCGCTGAAACGCATCACGTTCAGGTACCTCTTCGGGGATCGGCAGGCCTATAATAGGACACTGGTATGAATGCCGGCCATAACGCAAGAACGTTCGTCGTATCAGGGGGCGCACATGCGCAACGCCAAGGTGGTCCGGCCGGCTGCAGCCGCAGCCGCGTTTCAGTTTGGGGATCGTCGAGGCGAAGCACGTAATGCATTGCTCCGCGCCCGGTCGTTCGTATCTCGGCAACAACTCAATCGCCACTAAGGCAGGAGGGGATCACCATGAAACGCTTGTTCGCTATCATTGCAGGGCTGCTTGTCATCGCGTTCACCGTGTCCGGTTGTACAAACCGGCCGCCCGTTCTGAACGACGAGGGATGGATCACGCTGTTTGACGGCACCGAAGCCAGCCTGAACAACTGGAACCGCGTCGGCGACGCGAATTGGAAAGTTTATCGCGGCGCCGTTGAGGCCGACAAGAGAGCCGGCAAGACTCCCGGATATTTGGTCTCGAAGAACTCCTACACAGACTTTCAGCTCAGGGTCGGGTTCTGGGTGAGCCACGACGCCAACAGCGGTATCTTCATGCGCTGTGCCGATCCCAAGAAAATCACCGACCGCAGTTGCTATGAGGCGAATATCTTCGACCGGCGTCCTGACCCGCTGTACGGCACGGGGGCCATCGTTCATTTGGCCGCAGTACATCCCATGCCCAAGGCCGGCGGCAAGTGGAACACCTACGAGATCACGGTCAAAGGCAACCGTATTTCCCTCTGGCTCAACGGAGACCTCACCGTCGACCTTGTGGACAACAAGTTTGCGAGCGGGCCGTTCGCGCTTCAGTACGGGTCCGGCGTCGTGAAGTTCCGCAAGGTGCAAATCAGGCCGCTGTAGCCCGAAAAAATAGAAGGGGCTCGAATTACGCTGGTATAAGACCCGAGGCAGGATTCCAGATTCAGGATCAAGCCATCGGTTTCAACTCGCCGAGAATGGTGGGAATGAGTTCCGCGACCGTCGGATGGATGTTGACCGCGCGTCTCAGCACCGTGTAAGGCGCCTTCGCGTACATCACATCGAGAATGCAATGGATCGCCTCGTCGCCGCCCACGCCAAGGATCGCGGCGCCGAGGATCTCCCTGGTGTCCGCATCGACGGCGATTTTCATGAATCCTTGCGTCTCGCCTTTCTCCACCGCGCGTCCCACGCGCGTCATCGGCCGCTTGCCGACGAGCGCCCTGCGGCCGGAGGCGCGGATCTCGGCTTCGGTCATCCCCGCGCGCCCGAGCGGCGGATCGATGAAGAGGCCGTACGCCGTCAAGCGGTCGCTCACGGTGCGATGGCTGCCGTTGAGCAGATTGTCGGCGACGATTTCGTAATCGTTGTAGGAAGTGTGGGTGAAGGCGCCGCGCCCGTTGCAGTCGCCGATCGCCCAGACGCCCGGCACGCTCGCGCGCAGCTCGTCATCGACCACGATGTAACCGCGCGCGTCGGTCTTGACACCGGCCTGTTCGAGCCCGAGATCATCGGTGTTCGGCACGCGCCCCACTGCGAGCAGCAGGTGCGAACCCACCACCTCTCGCGAGCTGCCCGAGCAGTCGAGCTTTACGGCGATTTCGTCGCCGCGCGTCTCGGCCGTCATGCATTCGGCGTTGAGTTCGACGTTCACACTCTCGTTACGCAGGATCTCCGCGACCCCCTGCGAGATGTCCTCGTCCTCGCGCCCGATCAGGCGCGGACCTTTCTCGACGATGGTGATCTTCGCGCCGAAGCGCCGGTAGATCTGGCCGAATTCGAGCCCGACATAGCTGCCGCCGATGATGACGAGGTGCTCGGGCAGAAAATCGACCTCCATCATGGACGAATTGGTGAGATAGGGAACTCGATCGAGTCCCGGCATCGGCGGCACCAGCGCGCGCCCGCCGGCGTTGATGAAAATCCTGTCGGACGCCAGCACATCACTGTTCACGCGCACAGTGCCCGGCGATTCGAAGCGCGCGTGCCCCTCGATGACGTTGAGGTTGGACGTGCCCTTCAGCCACTTCTCGACGTTCCGGCTCGCGCGGCCGGCGACTTCGTCCTTGCGCGCTTTCACGCGCTTCATGTCGACCCGGATCGCGCCCTCGATGGTCACGCCGTAAGCGGCGCTGTTGCGGGCAAGATGCGCGGCGTAGGCGCTGGCGACAAGCGTCTTGGTCGGCATGCAGCCGGTGTTGACGCAGGTGCCGCCGTAACGCTTGCGCTCGATGATCGCGACCTTCATGCCGGTGCCGGCAAGCCGCGCCGCGAGTGAAGGCCCGGACTGTCCGGTGCCGATGATGATGGCGTCGAATCGTGTTGTCATTGGGACACCTCGTGAACGATGACCCCGTCCATGGCATCGCACTGGCGCTGCCAGGGCGCCTGATCGAGCGCGCGGCTCGCGTACTGGATGTCCTTGTGCCGGTCCAGCACCTGCCAGATCGTCTCCGGTTCAGGCCCGCGCGGATGCCACATGTTCGCTGCAAGAATGAGCGAGTCGCGGCGCGGCTTCTCGTCGAGCACTACCTCGATCGGCGTGTTCGAGTAGACGCCGCCGTCCCAGTACGGTTCGCCGTCCACGCGCAGCGCGGGAAACGCCGGGGGCAGCGCACCCGAAGCCATCACGTGGGTTGCGCACAGATTGCGGTCGCGACTGTCGGAGTAGTGCATTTCCCCGGTGCGGACGTTCACCGCGCCCAGGGTCAAGCGCGCGTGTTTGGCATTGACATAATCGAAGTCGATGAGTTCGGCCAGCGTGTCTTGCAGCGGCGCCGTGGAATAGAAGGCGGCGCGCTCCACCCCGAGCGGGACATGCACGCCCCACACGGCCTCGGCGTTGGGCACGAAGAACCCATCGACCCCGCGGGTGAATACTTCGAGGTTCGAAAACACATTGCCGAATCCGGCCCACATCGCTCCGATATCCGCAACGCGGTGGTTCTGAACGAGATTCCCGAACTGCGTCAGCCTGGCAAGCCGGTCCTCCGGTTTGTTGCCGGCGATGATCGTGCCGTTGATCGCGCCGATGGAGGTGCCGATGATCCAGTCCGGTTCGATGCCGGCTTCGTGCAGGGCCTGATATACGCCGACCTGGTAGGCGCCGAGCGCACCACCGCCTTGCAGCACCAGCACTACCTGGCCGGGGAGATTCATCTCGCGACGCGCGCCGCTCGCGGCGTTGACTTGGTTCTGAGCGTTTCTGGCCACGGTCACCTCCAATATTGAGTCTTGCGCAAATGGATGACAATCCATTTGCGCCTCGAACCCCCCTTCGTCCTTCCCTCATCCCTGACCCTTCTCCCAGAGGGAGAAGGGGAACAATTGCCTCCCCTCTCCCCCCGGTCGGCCGGCTGTCTCCCGCACTTAAGACTGAGGGTCAGGGGCCAGCCCTGATGCCATGGGCTTGCAGAGCCAAAAGATAGCCTTGCGCCATCATTGGCAGGCGCACCAGCCCTCGCCATATGCAGGTCGTGCCCGGATTGTCTTGTTTTCCTCTGGTCAGCCAAAAAACGCGCCACGCCACCACAAGAT
>Ga0156226_1370_pt1 | contig 10350 bp, 11 predicted proteins | sample RifCSPlowO2_12_FD_107874 | JGI IMG/M metagenome (GOLD analysis project Ga0156226, IMG submission 107874) | Betaproteobacteria bacterium RIFCSPLOWO2_12_FULL_62_13
CGATGCCAATGCGTGTGGCGACTTCGACACCGAGGACGTAGGCCGCCAGCAGGTCGCGACCGCTCGCGCCCACGTGCTCACCGAGCCCAAGCGCGCACGGAAAGGTACTGCAGGTGGGATGCACGATCGCGCCCGGATGCGTGTCGTCGTAGTCCAGTCCGTGGGCGAGAATGCCATTGAGCAGCACCGCGTCGCGCAAAGGCAGCCTGACCGGCATGCCGATCACCGACTTGCTGCCATCCTCGGCAATGCACTGCAAACCAGCCAGGGCACGGTGGGCAAACTCGAAACGGGTTGCGGCGAGCGCCGTGCCGGCGACATCCAAGATATGGAGTTTCGCGCACTCGCGCACGCCTTGCGGCAAGCTTTCGTAGGTCACATTCGCGGCGAATTCTGCAAGCCGCTCCGAGATCGTTGACGGAGCTGTTGCCTGGGAAGGTTCGTTGGGGAGAACTACCGGGTGAACACTCATGTTTCTCGCTCCGTGCAGCTCGGCTGGGATGGCTTCATTCTTGTAGGTCGTGGAATCGGCACACTCTAACCCGAGTGGGTCGGTCGCATCAACCATGGCGCGGCGAGCCATCGATGATTAGCTTACGCGCCGTCACCGCCGCAAACAGGATCCCCCCATTGCGACTCGGCGGAATGAGTGCCGACATCCTGCTTGCGTCGGCCTATAATTTCCCGCGTCTCGGCCGCTGCTCGTGCGATGCGCGACGTCCGTGCCGGTGTCGTAACTGGCGGTTGCCCAGCGACGACAACAACGTACCGCAAATGGGGGTTCGAAATGGAATGGCTGCTTGACCCGCACGCCTGGATTGCGCTTGCCACCCTTACCGCGCTCGAAATCGTGCTCGGTGTCGACAACATCATCTTTATCTCGATCCTGGTCGGGCGACTCCCGGCGCACCAGCGCCCTCGGGCTCGAACTCTGGGTCTCGCGTTTGCAATGCTGACGCGGATTGGGCTGCTGCTTTCGCTGGCATGGATCATGACGCTCACAGATCCGCTGTTGACGCTCTCGAGCCGCGAGATCTCCGGGCGCGATCTGATCCTCATCGGCGGCGGTCTGTTCCTGCTCTGGAAGAGCGTGCACGAGATCCACAATGCGCTGGAAGGCAAGGAGGAGGAGGGCAGCCGTCCGGTAGCCGCGGCCGCGGGCTTTGGCGCGGTCATCATCCAGATCGGGATCATCGATATCGTGTTCTCACTTGACTCGGTTATTACCGCGGTCGGAATGGCGGACTATGTTTCCATCATGGTCATCGCGATCGTCGCCGCGGTGGTGGTCATGATGTTCGCGGCAGGGCCGATCGGCGAGTTCGTTGACCGCCACCCGACGATCAAGATGCTGGCGCTGAGCTTCCTGATCCTTGTGGGGGTGGCCCTGATCGGGGAGGGATGGGACCTGCATATTCCCAAAGGCTATATCTACTTTGCGATGGCATTCTCCGTGGCGGTGGAGATGCTCAATATCCGCATGCGTGCGAGAAGGCGCGAACCCGTGCACTTGCGCAAGCATATTCCGGGAGAACCGCAGTGAGGAAATCGAAGCAGGCTTCGCCGCCGAATAGGGCGGCTGGTGGATGGCCGGGATCGCGCGTCGACCTGGCGTGAGGGCTGTCGTCAACTTGCTTGCCGTCCCGGGCGTGGTGCGCGTACATTTACACTGGGCCGGGGCCCAAAGCCATCGATAGCGGACACTTATCGTGCCCGAGGGTTCCCGGGTCCCAGTGGACCAACCCGATAATGGGTGACGAAATTTTGAGAAGGGAGTCGCCGCATGAAAACGACGTTTTCTGTGATCAAGGCCGATGTCGGGTCGATCGGCGGGCATACCAAGCCCTCGACCCTGATGCTGCAAACGCTCCGCGACGCTGTCCGCTCGGCGTGTTCCGGTCAAAAAAAGATTCTGATCGATGGACTGGTGACCCACACTGGCGACGATATTGCGCTGCTCATGAGCCACGAGCATGGCGTGGGCGCCGCTCTCGTTCACCGGTTTGCCTGGGATTGCTTTCTCGCCGCCGCCGAGATCGCCAGTAAACACGGCCTCTACGGGGCGGGACAGGACCTGCTGGTTGACGCGCCTTCAGGCAATATTCGTGGCGCCGGGCCCGGCGTGGCTGAAATCGAGTTCGAGCGCGATCCGGCGAGCAAGGAGCGGCCGGCGGAAGCGATTCTGGTCTTCGCCGCCGACAAGTCGAGTCCGGGCGCGTTCAACTACCCGCTCTATTCGGTCTTCTGTGACCCGATGCACAACGGCGGGCTGCTGCTTAATCCCAAACTGCATCGCGGATTCACGCTGACCATTATCGACATGGACCATAAGGAAGACGACCGGCTGATCCGGCTCGATGTGCCCGAGCGTGCGTGGGATGCCGCGGCTCTCCTGCAGAACCCTGACCGTTTTGCCGTAGAAGCCATTCATTCGCGTTACAAGCCTGACGAGCAGGTTGTATCGGTCTCAGCGACGCGCCTTCACAACATCGCCGGCAAGTACACCGGCAAGGACGATCCGGTCGCGGTGGTGCGCACGCAGGGCATCTTTCCCGCGCCTGAAGAAGTCGTCGAGCCCTATCTCCTGGGGCACTTCATCGCGGGAGACTGCCGCGGATCGCACGTGATGCCGATCATGCCCGTCGCGATCAACACCGCGGTTGCCGGGCCTTACTGTTTGCCGCTGGTGTCCTGCCTGGCTTTGTCGATGGACGCACGGGGCTGCTTCAGTCAGGAATTCGTCGACATCTTCGGCGATTGCACCTGGGACCATACCCGCATCAAGGTTCAGCAAAAAGCCGACGAATGGCGGCGCCAGGGATTTATCGGACCTACGATGGCCTCCCACGCCGAGCTTGCGTATACCGGCATAGTGGACACGCTCGCTGCTCTCGATAAGGAGTTTTTTATTCGCGAAGCAACGCCGCAGCCAAGAAAAGTGCCTAGGAGTTCAGGCTCTACTACGACGTCGCCGAGTACACCGCGGCGTTCGGCGCGGTGAAAGTCGACTTCACGATGCAGCAGTACCTTACGGGCCTTATGCTCGGAATCGTTACCGCGGCCCTCAGTTCGGTGCAGCAAACGAGCACAAGACCATCGTCATGGTCGAACAGAACGCGAAAAAGGGCCTGGAGTTCGCTGACATCGGCTATGTGCTGGTATCAGGGGAGTTCGCGATGGCGGCGCCTGGCCGTGAACTGCTGCAGAATGCCGAGGTCGGCCGACTGTTTCTTGGCGGGTGAACTCCGCGGCCGCCGGGCGCTCATTTCTTTGTGATGAGGCATTCTGCTCAAAGTCGGACCACGGGAATGTTTGAACTGAAGACGGTTGGCCTGTTCGTTGTCACCGCCATTGCGGAGATCGTGGGCTGTTATCTCCCGTATCTCTGGCTTACGAAGGGCGCGTCTGCCTGGTTGCTCCTTCCGGCAGCCCTGTCTCTCGCGCTTTTTGTCTGGCTCCTGACGCTTCATCCGACTGCTGCGGGCCGGGTCTACGCCGCGTACGGTGGTGTCTACGTTGCTGCGGCGCTCGTGTGGCTTTGGGCAATCGACGGTGTGCGTCCCACCTTGTGGGACTGGCTGGGCGTCGCCGTGTGTTTGGCGGGCATGGCCATAATCATGTTCGCGCCGCGCCATGCCTGATCACGGCGTGCGTGCACCAAACTCGCTCGCCGGTTGAACGGCGCGCCGGCATCAGGCTGACTGTTATATGTTCCGCTGAATATTTTCCCGCTCTGGGCAGTCCAACTCTTTATGTGTACGTAAAGGAGGGGACTGATATGGAAGCGCGACTAGTAACATTAAAGGATTGGGCGAAAGCCATTGGAGTCGGCGTCGCCACGGCGGCGATTCTTTCGTTGGTCATGGTGCCCGCGTCCAAGGCTGGCATCTCGCCGATGCCCAAGCCGTTAGGCCTCGCCTTCGCCCAGGTGCTGCTCGGCGAGGTTCCCCTTCCGGTGGGCCTTCTGTTCCACGTGGTCTACGTGACCTTCTGGTCCGTTGTGTATATTGCGCTGTTCGATCGCCGCACATTTCTTGGTGCGCTGGGGCTTGCGCTCGGACTTTGGGTGCTGGTGCTCGTCTTCTTCTTTCCCATAGTGGGGTGGGGCTTCTTTGGCCTTGGCGTGAGCCCGAAACTCATCGTCGCATCGCTCGTTCCGCATCTGCTCTTTGCGATCGTTCTCTGGGGCATATGCCGCTGGGCGTTTCCAACTCATCCCGACAAAGTGCAAGCAAGCGCCTGACAATGCTGTGGTGCTGACGCGCTGCAGCGCGCGATTGTGGGCCGCCTGCAATCGTTTACTCTGAAGAGGATGCAATGGAAACGGCGTTCGATGTCGCCATTTGCGAATGTACTCTGTGCATGTGCGACAAGGAAAAGGTACTGAGCGAGATGGTGCGGGTGGTCAGGCCGGGAGGATTTGTTGGCACGCACGACCTGTGCTGGAAAGACGCGCGAAGTCGTTGCTCGTTCCTCGGACAATAGGCGACAAGCCGGCGGCGGCGCGCGCGGTCCCCTTGCGCTCCGGGCCGAAAGCGCGCAATGTCGTTGCTGGCAAAATAGCCGCGGATTGCGACCTTGCTACTTCAAAGTCGAATTGCTTTGCACCGCGGCGGTAGGTGTCGCCTTCGCTGGTGCCGGCGCCTCCATTTCAGAAAGCTGCGAAGCGCACAGCCTGGCCACCTCCATGTTGGGTTCTTTCTTGTCCGGCATGGTCGCCCAGCCGCTGTCCGCGACCAATTGGTCGCGCTCGTACCAGCTTGTCTGCTGGACCTTCTTCAGGCGCGTGCCTGCGTCTACGGAAGCCATGAATTCCTCTACGCACACCGCCGTCGCAAGCTGGTGGCGCGCGTTCGTGGCGGCTTCCGACACCATCTGCTGCGCCGTGCCGCCGGTGACCCAACCTCCCACGCCGAATCCCAGGATGAGCGTTGCAACGATGCACGCCACCCCGATCCAGAAGGTCTGGGTCTTGGTGGGCTGATAATCCTCCCAGCGCTGTCGCAAGCGGCGGATTCCCGAAATTGTTTCCATAACCAACCTCCTCATCCATAAGGCAAAAGTAGATAATATCCATGTGCCCGGCGAAGTTTTCGCCGCACCCTTCTGCATTAGGTTGGATGCGCCTATAGGCAAAAGTTCACGGGCGCCTCGCTGTGCCGCAAGCGCTAACTCAACAAGACAAAGAGCGTGCTCGGGTTCGAAAGCTGAGAAATACTGTCTGGCCAAGGGATTAATTAATAAGCGCGTCAAGGCGTGCACCACGCCCGATTATTGGCGTTCTACAGCAGGCACTGTTGCGAACGTAAGTGCAGTGCATCTGACTCACCGCAACTCGGAGGGAAAAGTTGGAAGGGCACTACGGCATCATCGTCTGCGGAAGATACCGTCATAGAACGTGTAGAGGACGACGACCAGCAACAGCGCGCCGATGGGATGATCGACAATGATGTTCCATATGGACCGGCCCTCGAACAGAAGCAAGGCCCGGCGCAGATTCTCGTCGGCGAGCGGCCCCAGGATGATGCCAAGCACCATCGGTGCGAGCGGGTAGCCGAAGCGGCGCAGGACGTAGCCCACAACGCCGGCCGTCAGCATTACGTAGACATCGAAATAGCTCAGGCTCGCTGCGTACGCGCCCAGCACGCAGATGAGCAGGATGATGGGCATCAGCAGCGCCTGCGGCAGGCTGAAGAGCTTGATGCACGGCTTCACCAGCACGATCGCCATGCCGTACATGAGGAAGTTGGCGATGATGAGCGCGAAGTAGATGAAATAGATGAGCCCCGGATTTTCGATCTGAAACATGGGCCCGACGACCACGTTCTTGAGTTCCAGCGCCGCGAGAAACGCCGCGGCGGCCGCGCTTCCGGGAATGCCGAGCGTGAGCGTGGGCAGCATCGAGCCGCCGATGTTGGCGTTGCTCGCCGCTTCCGAACATACGATCGCCTCGTAGCTGCCGGTTCCCCACTTGGCGCGTTCCTCGGGCGAGGCGCGCCGCCGCCCGATATCGTACGAAAGAAACGACGCGACGTTCGCCCCGGCGCCGGGAATCGCGCCGATGATCGTCCCGATGAGCCCGGAGCGCAACGAGACCCGGAAGTACTTGACCAGCGTACGAAGCGGCGGCACGACCCGGCCGACCTTTTCCGGTATGCCGGCGGGATTGCGCTGCGGCAGGACGCGGAGGATCTCCGCGAGCCCGAACAAGCCGATCAGCACCGGAACGTAGCTGATACCGTCCTCGAGTATGCCCACACCGAAGGTGTAGCGCGGCACGCCATGGATCGAGTCCAGTCCGATGAACGAGACCATCAGCCCGATCCACCCCGAGATCCAGCCCTTCAACGGCCGTTTCCCGGAAGTCATCGTGCCGCAGATCGCGATGCCCCACGTGGACAGCAGGAACATCTCCCACGAGCGGAACTGAAGTGCGAGCTTGAGAATCAGCGGGATGAACGCGATTAGCAGGAGGATCCCGATCCAGTTGCCCATGAAGGAGGCTGCGATTGCGGTCCCCAGCGCGAGCCCGCCCTCTCCGCGCCGCGCCAGCGGATGCCCCTCGATCATGGTCGGCACCGCATCGGGGGTCCCGGGAATGTTGATGAGAACGGCGGTGATCGTGCCGCCGAAGACGCTGCCCGTAAAGACGCCCAGGATGAACATGATCGCAACATCCTGGCTCATACCTGTGGAAAGGCCGATCAGGAGCGCCATCGCCATCGTGGTCGAGAGCGCGGGCATGGCGCCCCACAGGATGCCGAGCGTCGTGCCGACGAGACAGACGAACAGGAGATAGGGCGTCAGCGCGAGCGCGAGCTGGTCGAGGATCATGAGGTCTAGTCCACGCCCGGCATCGGGATCTTGAAGCCGTAGCGGAAAGCCGCTGTCAGCAGCAGCACCGCGATCACGGCAGTCAGAAGACAGAGCAGGATCGATTTACGCCAGAAAACCTTCAGGATCACGGTCGTCATCGGAATCGCCACGCACTCGAAACTGGAGAGCTTGAGTTCGATGCCGCCGACTGCGAACCGGAAGCGGAACGTCACCACGTCGAGCGTGACGACAAAGACGATCACCAGTGCGATAAGTAGCCACGCGCGCCAAGCCTCGTCCTCATCGTCGGAAGTCTGCCCCGAGATGAGGCTGCCCAGGTTGCGCGCTCCGCCCTCCCGCAGCGCACGAACCGCAAGACCGATCACCATCGCGAGCAGGCTCGCGCCAACGACGATGGGCAGCAGCCCGGGGTGCGTATAGATCGTGCGGCCCGGATCGGGCATCTGCCACGCCAACACCATCGCGAAGATGCAAACCGCCGCCATCACGCAGGCGCTCAGCAGATCTTTCTGCGGGGTGGATGCAGCCTCGATGTCTTCTTCGCCGTGAAACCCCTCGGACAGTTTCGCTTTCGCCTGTTCAAGGTACGCGTCTCCTCTCTCGGCACTCATCCGACTCCTCTCCTCCATTGCGGCATCCCCGCCATGCGGGCGGGGATGTACGCTGTTGCTTCCAATTGACTATTGGGTTGCGCCCAGGATCAGGCCGCACGCGCGTGGTAGCCCTTGGGCGGCCACCACTTGTCGAACTGGTCCGGCTTCGGCAGGCCCAGTTCGGCGGCGGTCTTGATCTGCTTGCCGATCTGGTCCTTGATTTCCGCAAAGGTGGCGGCGGTGAGGGCCTCGAGCTGCGCCGCGCGCCGGTCCGCAGCTTCTCCGGTTCGGATATCGAGGTCGAAGTAGCGCTGCCTGGCGACCTCGGCGAAGGCCGGCGACTTCACTGCTGCGACAAACGCTTTCTCGATTTCCTTCAGAATTTCCACCGGCACGCTGCGCCGCAGCGCGATGTTGTAGTTGCCGCCCACGGGAAGCATTGGCTTCAATTGCGGCAGGAAATTCGCGATCGAGGGCAACGTTGGTCCGCCGGAAACGACGATGTCTTCCTTGCCGGTCTGCTGCAGGCAGCGGAGCTTCCCGGCCTTTATGAACTCGATGTGCTCATGCACGCCGCCGCCGGCGATGTCGACTTCGCCCTGCAGGCCGGCGAGTGTGGCCGGTTTGCCGCCCTTGTATGGCACGTAGCGCAGCTTGATTCCGGCGCCTTGCGCGATGATCGCCGCAAGCTCGTGCCAGATGCCGCCGGTTCCGGATGTGGAAATCGACAGTTTTCCGGGGTTCTTCTTCGCATGAGCAACAACGTCCGGGAAGGTCTTGAACGGCGAATCCGGGCGCACCGACCAGCTCGCGAGCGAGTTTGCCGCCTGCATGTACTGCCAGTCTTCCCAGGGCTTGGAATCGGAATGTCCCATGACTCGGACAAACTTGTTGTAGTTCGCGGCGCCCAGCCACCAGTAGCCGTCGGCGGGCTTTTCAAGCACGAAGCTCGTGGCGAGCGCGCCCACGCTCCCTGGCTTGTTGATGACATTGATGTCCCAGTTCGTCATTTTCGCCATTTCCGCCGTGATCGCCCGCAGCACGACGTCCGTGCCGCCGCCCGCTGCATACATGACGACCGCGGTGATGGGGCGCTCCGGCCATCTGGCGCCACGCGCGATTCCAGGCGCCAGCACAATCGGCATCGACGCTGCGGCGCCGAGTGCGCCCACGCCGGTCAGAAATCGCCTGCGACTGCTATCGATCTCCGATTTTGATTCAGGGAACGCTGAATCCAGTTCGACTCTCTTCATGATTCCTCCTCGCAGTTGGTTATGGGCGCACGGATTTCGGTGGAAATCGTGCGCCGTTATGATTCGACCGCCGCGTTCACTGGTTTGTTGCATAATCGGTTGGCATCAAGCAGGATTGACGACGGCCACCATGATGAGGCATTTCTCGTTTTCGCGATGACCCCCGACTCATTCTTGTCACGGGGAGCGCGCATTGTGCGCCTCCTTCTCGATATCTACGGTGCACTGGTTGTCTTGATCGTCGCGGGAAGTCCGGTTCTCTTCGGACTCAGTCCTTACGAAGGACTGCTCCGGCTTGGCGCTCCGGGGTTCTATACGCTGTTGATCGGCGCAACGCTCGCCTGGGGCGCCACGATTCCCGTCTTATGGCGCTGGAAACGCAGCTAGAACGATGCGGAACCAGACCCAAAGGAGCGGCGGCGTGCTGGCAGGCGCGGGAACGTCACGAAAAGCAAGCGTGAGTTGGCATATCCATCATCCGCTCTTGCGTGCTTCGGCGGCGATCCAACACACGCATCATCCCAGGCGCAATTCAGGCTCCGCGTCGCCGCGCGGATCCATTTCCAGCGCGGCCCGGGAGCTGCTCGCCATGGCGACGAACTCGCAGTGCTCGCTGGGCACCGGACTGGGACGAATGCGCATTCGATACAGGCCCAAGGCGCCCAACATGACCAGGATGAGCGTGAAATAAACCAGCAGGCTGCCCGGACCCAATGCATCCATCAGCGCGCCCGCCGCGGCCGGGCCAACGGAGGCGCCGATTCCGTGCAGCAGGAGCAGGCCGCTCGTCGCTTCCAGGACTTCCGCCGGCTTGAGGTAGTCGTTCACGTGGGCAATGCTGAGTCCGTACACCGTGAATACCAGCCCGCCGTACAAGAATCCGATCACGGCCAGGGCTGAATGGAAACGGGGCACAACTAGAAACGCCGCCGTGGCCAAAGCTGCTGCGAAGAGGCACACGACCACGAGCACGACGCGGCGATCGTGCCGGTCCGAGAAGTGACCGATTGGCCACTGCAGCGCTGCGCCCCCGATGATGGTCGCGCTCATGAAGGCCGCGATTTCCGCTTCGGACAGCCCAATACGCTGGCCGAATACGGCACCCATGCTATAGAACGCACTGTTCAGCAAACCGGAGGCCAACGCGCCGTAGACGCCGAGCGGAGAAATCTCGTAGAGATGGCGCAGACTCAATCGGGGTGCCTCGACCGCTTTCGGCTGCTCCACCCGGGTCATCGCGATCGGTACCAGCGCCAGCGACAAGAGGATGGATACAAGCGCAAACGGCACGAAGCCCTTGACGTCGCCCGCGAGGATGAGGAATTGGCCCAAGGCCAGCGCCACCAGCGTTACGGCCATGTAAGCGGCCAGCACGCGGCCACGGTGTTGGTTCGGCGCGAGCACGTTGAGCCAGCTCTCGATCACCATGTAAAGGCCGACAAGGCAGAACCCTGTGATGGCGCGCAGCAAGCTCCAGATCCACGGATCGACGACCAGCGCGTGGACAATGGCGGTGGTCGAGGCGATCGACGCCAGCGCCGCGAATGCGCGGATGTGTCCAACCCGCTTGATGATGCCTGGACACACGAATGCGCCAATGATGAACCCCACGAAATACGCGGACATCACGAGCCCGGTGACGCTAACCGGGAACGCGGCGAGGCCGG
>Ga0156226_1310_pt1 | contig 10334 bp, 11 predicted proteins | sample RifCSPlowO2_12_FD_107874 | JGI IMG/M metagenome (GOLD analysis project Ga0156226, IMG submission 107874) | Betaproteobacteria bacterium RIFCSPLOWO2_12_FULL_62_13
CGGGCGGATCAGGGTTACCGCCGCTACGGCCGCGCTCGCCGCCAACGCCCAGACCCGCGGCCCCTCGCTCTTCAGGAGCGGCAGCAGCGCAAGGATCAGGAAGAAGACCGTGAAGACCCAGCCGAACGAACGGTTCGACGAGCCTTCGATCTCCTGTTCGCGTTGATAGTCCTCGTGGGTGGAAGCCATGGTGGGTAAGAGCGCGCCCGCGCCATCGTCCAGCGATGGTTGCGACCAACTGAATCCGCAGCACGGGCCACACTGGCCGTGACACAAACACTGGCGCAAGAAGAAAACTATACGCCAAACCGCTAATCATACGAAGGGGAGCGCGCTTTCATATCATCATGGGACGCGGTCCTTGCCCAACGCCCCTGATCATGTGCGAAATACCTGTGCCGAACGCCTGTTCTGCAAATGCGCGTTTAGGAAAGGCATAGATGAAATCACGTAGGAAATCCGCCTACACAATAATCAAAGAATCTCCGACAGCGTTCCGGCGGCGACCTACTCATAATGAATCAGGCGCAAGAAGGGGGTTTGATCGATTTCTCATCGAGGGGACGTGCCGTGAAACTGACATCGGGCAGGAGATGGACGCGCATGAGTCTTCTAGCTTTCTTGCTGGTGACGCCAAGCTGGACGGCAGCGCAATCGACGTTCGGGAGGATCGTGGTTTTCGGAACCAGCCTGTCCGACCCCGGCAACGCCTTCGCGCTGACGGGACAGGCAACCACGCCGCCCTATCACGCACTGGACCCGTTCCTCGTTCCGGATGCGCCGTACACAAGAGGCGGGCACCACTTCAGCAACGGGGCCACCTGGATCGAGCAGTTCGCAAGGCCGTTGGGTTTCGCGGGGAACGTTCGCCCCGCCTTCCAGGCATCGAGTGCCGGGGCGAGCAACTACGCCGTCGGCGGCGCCAGGGCGCACGAAGACACGCCCAGTTTGAGTCTGTCGACCGAGGTGAGCGCTTTTCTGGCAGATTTCGGCGGCGTAGCTCCACCCGACGCCCTGTATGTGGTGGAGATCGGGGCCAATGACATTCGAGATGCCTTGGCGGCGTTCCCCGCTGGTGGCATCAGTGAAGCCGCAGCCATCATCAACGCCGCGCTTAACGCGATCGGCACCAACATCGGAGTCTTGCACGCAGCGGGCGCGCGAAATTTTCTTGTCTGGAACGCGCCTGATATCGGGCTGACCCCCGCCGTACGCATCTTGGACGGGCTCATCCCTGGTGCCGCGCAGGTCGCCAGCGCCTTAACGCTATCGTTTAACTCGGGCCTCGACGTCGCTCTCTTGCGGCTGACGGGAGCGCTTGCCGGGATCGAAATCATGCGGCTTGATGTGCATCAGAAGCTCAACGATCTGATTGCAAAACCGCAAGCCTTCGGTCTGAAGGAGGTCCACGCAGCGTGCGTGACGCCCAACCTTCCGCCGTTTGCGTGTCAGAAGCCCGATGAGTTCCTGTTCTGGGACGGCATTCATCCGACCAGGGTCGTGCACGCAATTCTGGCGCAACATGCCGCCAGTGTACTGGCGGCGCAGAGATAGTCGGAAGTCGGAGTCAGCGCAAGTTTTCTTCCGCTGCGCCTGTGTTGCGCCGATCCCTGCGCCGTGCCCCGGGCGCCCTGCTCCTCGCTACGGCAGCAGTACAGTCGAGCCCGTCGTCTTGCGCGCTTCGAGATCCCGGTGCGCCTGGGCCGCCTCGCTCAGCGGATAGGTCTGGTTGATCGAGATTTTCACCTTCCCGCTCTTCACCACGGTAAAGAGTTCACGCGCCGCCTTCACCAGGTCCTCGCGCGTCGCGGTATAGGTCATCAGCGTGGGACGGGTGAGGAACAGCGATCCCTTCTGCGCGAGGATGCCGCTGTTGAACGGCGGCACCGCGCCCGAGGCATTGCCGAAACTGACCATCACGCCGAGCGGCCTCAAGCAGTCGAGCGAACCGATGAAGGTGTCCTTGCCCACACCATCGTAAACCACGGGCACACCTTTGCCCTTGGTAATCGCCTTCACGCGCTCCACGAAATTCTCTTTCGAAGTCACGATGACGTGCTTGCACCCCGTCTTCTTCGCGATTGCGGCTTTCTCGTCGCTGCCCACCGTGCCGATGACGGTCGCGCCGAGGTGCTTCGCCCACTGGCACAGGATCTGGCCTACGCCGCCCGCCGCCGCGTGCACGAGGATCGTGTCGCCCTTCTTTACCCGATAGGTGCGGCGGATGAGATATTGCGAGGTAAGACCCTTCAGCATCATCGCCGCCGCGGTCTTGTCATCGACGCCGGCGGGAATTTTCACCAGCCGGTCAGCCGGACGCAGCAGCACTTCGGCATAGGCGCCGACCGGTTGCGCGTAGGCCACGCGGTCCCCGACCTTGAATTCCTTCACCTTGGGGCCGACCGCCTCCACCACGCCAGCGCCTTCCGAGCCGAGGATGAAGGGCAGCGCCACGGGATACAGACCGCTGCGCTGATACGTGTCGACGAAGTTAAGCCCGATGGCGGTGTTGCGGACGCGTACTTGACCGGGACCGGGATTGCCCACCTCGACTTCCTCCCATTTCAGTTTTTCCGGGCCGCCCGTTTCATGGATGCGAATTGCATACGACATAGCGTGTTCTCCTTTGTTTGTTGGCCGTTCTCGTGATGAACAACGGTAAGATTGGAGTTGCGACTATAGCGCCGGGAAACAAACGGATCAATCGGGACGCGCGCGCCGGACGAAGGGCGCCGCGCTGCGCCGCAGATCTTCAATCCTAGAGTTGAAAGAGATTGCAGTATGATTTCAATCGCGTAACCGGCGGGATAGGCAATAATGGATACCACCGCGGCTGAAGGGTGCGTAATGCACGACTCACGTAGCGAGGAGGTCGCAATATGACGATGCGTCGGTTTTGGGTAATGTCGCTTACGCTCTGCTGCCTGGTCGGCCAGCTTGCAGGTCACGGCTGGGCGCAAGGTTATCCGGCGAAAACCGTTCGCTACCTGGTGCCCATGTCCGCCGGGAGCGGCGCCGACACCATCGGCCGCATCGCCGCCGGGGGACTCACCCAGGCGTTCGGTCAGCAGGTTATCGTGGATAACCGCACCGGCGCAGCCGCCAATATCGGAGCGGAACTCGCGGCGAAGGCCCCGGCTGACGGCTACACGTTGTTTCAGGTAAGCATGACCCATGCGGCCAATGCCAGCCTATACCGCAATCTGCCGTACGACCTGCTGCGCGACTTCGCCCCCGTCACCCTGCTGGCCTTGTCCCCCTCCGGGGTCAGTATACATCCCTCGTTGCCGGTGAAATCGATCAGCGAGCTCGTCAGGCTGGCCAAAGCCAAGCCAGGTATGATCAACTACGCCTCGACGGGCGTCGGCAGCGCGACGTTCTTGTCGGCGGAGTTATTCAAGGGACTGGCCGGCATAGACTTGCAACATGTGCCATACCGCGGCGGCGGTGAGTCGATGGGCTCCGTCGTCACCGGCGAGACCTCGGTCTACTTCGTGACCCTCGCACCGGCGTTACCACTGATCCGGCAGGGCAGATTGCGTCTGCTCGCCGTTTCAACAGCCAGGCGCCTGCCTATGCTGCCCGGGTATCCGACTGTCACCGAGTCCGGATACCCCGGCTTTGAGGCCGGCAATTGGTTCGGTCTCATGGTGCCGGCGAAAACACCGAGAGAGACGATCGCGACGATCCGGGGGGCGGCGGTTGCAGCCTTGAACCGTCCGGATATCAGCAAGCGTATGCACGATCTTGTTTACATCACTATCGGAAACCAACCTGGGGAATTCGCGGAGCACATCAAATCGGAGATTGAGAAGTGGAGAAAAATCATCCGGGAGAAAGGCATAACCGCGAATTGAAGTGGTACTGGCGGAACGAAGATGGACGGCGGTTGATTGTCCTTTGCAAGCTTGAGCGTGGGCTGGCTGTTCGCCGGCAATCACGTAATGAGGAGGTTCCAATATGACAATGCTTCGGCTTTGCGTAATGTCGGTTGCGCTGGTCTCCCTGATCGGCCAATTTGCTGCTGACGGCTGGGCGCAGGCTTTTCCGAGCAAGCCGATTCGGCTTGTCATACCGTTCCCTCCGGGTGGAACACCCGACATCCAGGGACGCATGCTGACCGAGAAGCTCGCGCAGCGGTTCGGCCAGCCGGTCGTGATCGATAACCGCGGCGGCGCCAACGGCATCATCGGCATGGAGATCGTCGCGCGCGCGCCCGCCGACGGCTACACCATGATTATGACCACCGTAGGCACCTGGTCGGTGCACCCGTATCTCTACAAGCTCCCATACGACGTGTTAAAGGACTTCGCCCCGATCATTCACGTCGCGACGACGCCCACCGTGTTGGTAGTCCATCCTTCCCTTCCGGTGAAGACGGTGAAGGACCTGATCGCGCTGGCGAGGCAGAAGCCCGGGGAGATCAACTACGGGTCAGTGGGGGTGGGTGGTCTCTTCCATATTTCTGCCGAGTTGTTCTCCTTCATGACCAAAATCAAGATGACGCACGTGCCATACAAGGGCGGCGCGCTGGCGCTGAGCGATCTCATCGGCGGCCATATTCATGTGATGTTCAACAGCACAATTGTGGCCGCACCTCACATCAAGTCCGGCAAGGTTCGCGCTCTTGCCACAACCGGCGCCAAGCGCGCAGCGGTACTGCCCGATCTGCCGACGGTCGCCGAAGCCGGCGTTCCCGGTTATGAGGGCTCCACCTGGTCCGCGATCGGCGCGCCCGCCCGCACCCCGCGGGCCGTCATCGAACGGCTGAATAAGGAATTCAATGCCGTCCTGCAAATGTCCGACATTCAGGAGCGCTTTGCGGCCGGGGGTTCCACCGTCACCGGCGGCACGCCGGAGCAGTTTCGCGATTATCTGAAATCGGAACTCGCCAAATTCGGCAAGCTGGTAAAGGAAGCCGGAATCAAGAGCGACACCGGCGGATAAACTTTTTCGGGGGCGCGCGCACGATCAGGTTGCGGACAGACTCGTGCCCGCTCGCCGTCAGCCAATTGCAGTTTTCAAAAAGTGAGAAGGAGTAGCGACAATGAGCGGTCCGCGCAGTCTTTTGATCATGCCCGCCAATCGGGCCGACATGCTGGCGAAGGCGCCGTCCTACGGCGCCGATGCGCTGATCTTCGACCTCGAAGATTCCGTCCCCGTTGCCGAAAAGCCGAAAGGGCGCGAGTTGGCGCGGGAGTTCATCGAGAAGCACAAGGCGACGAACAGCATCTACGTGCGGGTCAATGCCCTGCAGACCGGCATGCTGCAGGATGACCTCGAGGCGATCGCCGTTGACGGCGTAATCGGGATCCGGTTCCCGAAGGCCGAATCGGGAGAAGCGATCCGCACCGTGGATGCGATGCTGACCGAGCTCGAACGCAAGCGCAGCCTGGCGCAAGGTTCGATCGGGATCTCGCCGAGTCTGGAGTCCGCGAAAGGCGTGTGGTTTGCCTACGAGATCCTGTCGGCCTCGCCCCGCATCCGTTCGGTCACCGCGGGGACCGCGCAAGACGGCGACCTCCAGACTGACCTGGGCTACACCTGGACGGCCGAGGGCAATGAAGTGCTATATGTCCGATCGCGCATCCTCCTCGCCGCCCGCGCGGCCGGAGTGGAGCATGTGCTCGACGGCTCCTACTCGAATATCCGCGATCCGGAGGGTCTGCGGATCTGCTGTGAGGCGGCGCGCAAGCTCGGCTATCGCGGCAAGTCGGCGATCCACCCGAACCAGATCGAGACGATCAACCGCACCTTCACACCGACCGCGCAGGAGCTCGACTACTATCGGCGGGTCATCGAGGCGTTCGACGCCGCAGTCGCCTGCGGCTCGGCAGCAACGACTGTCGACGGGAAACTGGTGGACTACGCCATGGCTGCGATGGCCAAGCGTGTCCTCGCCTGGTCTGACAGTTTGAAGCATTGAGGTAATCCAATTGAGCAATAACACCGACGCGAACGACCTGCCGCTCAGCGGGATTACAGTCATCGACTGCGGCCAAGTGGTCGCCGGGCCGACGATCGCGATGATCCTGGGCGATTTTGGCGCCGAGGTCATCAAAGTCGAGAACCCGGCCGGCGGCGACCAGGGCCGCTACTTCGGGCGCAGCAAGAACGGCGTTCCGCTGACCTGGAAGCAGCTCTCGCGCAACAAGAAGACGATTACCCTTTCGCTGAGCAAGCCGGCCGGCCAGGAGCTGTTCTGCCGCCTGATCGAAAAGACCCAGGCGGACATTCTGGTCGAGAGCTTCCGGGCGGCAACGTTCGAGCGCTGGAACCTGGGCTACGAGCGGCTGCGTGAGCTCTCCCCGGGGCTGACGATGATCCGCGTATCCGGTTTCGGCCAGACCGGCCCGTACAAAGACCGGCCGGGTTTCGGCACGCTGGCCGAAGCGATGAGCGGCTACGCCCACGTAACCGGCCAGCCGGACGGCCCACCGACTCTCCCATCCTTTGCCTTGGCGGACACGACGGCTGCTCTCTATGCCACGATCGGGGCACTGCTCTGCCTCTACCGGCGCGACGCAAAGAAGAGTGGGCGCGGCCAGAGTATAGACGTGAGCCTCCTTGAGTCGCTCTATACAATGCTCAGCGGCCATGCCGTGGCGTACGATCAGCTCGGGCTGCCCGGCAAGCGAACCGGCAGTCGCACGTCGGGCTCGGCTCCCCGCAACACCTACCGCACGAAGGACGACCGCTGGATCGCTATTGCCGGCTCGACGCAAGCCCTCACCGAGCGCCTGTTCAAGGAAATGGGCCGTCCGGAACTCATCACCGATTCGCGCTTCAGGACCAACCGCGATCGGCTGGCAAACGTCGAAGCGCTCGACGAGATCGTCGGGGCCTGGGTGCTGGAGCGCACCCAGTCGGAGTGCATCGAGCAGCTCATCAGGGCGGAAGTGGCAGTCGCGCCTGTGGCCGATTTCAAGGACCTCGCCGAGGATCCGCACCTCATTGCGCGCAAGGCGCTGGCGACGATCGAAGACCCGGAGCTGGGAACCCTGCGGATGCCCGACGTTCTGCCGAGGCTCTCGGAGACGCCCGGCCGGATCAGATACGCCGGGCTGCCGATGGGCGTCCACAACAAGGAAATCTATCAGGAGCGGCTGGGGCTCACCGAGGCCGAGATGGAGAAGCTCAAGGCCAACGGCGTCATCTAAGGAACATGATTAAGAGCTCAAGGGGAGTTCAAGCGGAATCAGTTCTTGTTTTTTGCATGAATACTGAAGCTCCGCCGCCTTAATCTTCGCGCACCCCTCTCCGCTTCGCCAGGGCGGAAAGCATTCCGGCTCAAGTCTGATGCAAGGGTTTGGCAGGTAGCTCCACCAGCTCGATGAGGCAGTTCTCGGTGGCCGCGGGGTCGAGGAAGGCGATGCGGCAGCCGGCGTGGCCGATGCGCGGCACTTGATCGAGCAGCGGCACGCCTTTTTCCTTCAATTCCGCAAGCGCTTCATCAATATCCTCGACCTCGAAGCAGATGTGATTGAGCCCGCCCTTGCCCTCGGCGACCATGCGCGCGTATTTGCTGTCGGGGGTGGTCCCGGCGATCAACTCGACCATGGACTCTCCGACGGGATAGAGGGCAATGCGCTGCGGGCGCACGGCGGACTGTTCAACTGCGCCGAGAGGGATGCCGAAGCAGTCCTCCCACAGCCGCCTGCTTGCTTCGAGGTCCCGCACCACCACCCCGACATGCTCGATACGCTTTATCTTCCTCGGTTTTCCTTCAACCACACCTGAGTTCCTCCACGGAACGCGCGTACTCGCCGTCGCGCCGTTTCAGCGCGCGTGTGACCGATTGCGTTGCACCGAAGGTAGGAATGAAGGCTGAATGTTTTCCCGCTCCGCCGATTACCACAATGATAATGTCCTCGGCGCGCTGAACCATGGGCACCAATGCGTCCAAACTCGCGGTCGCATAGCGTTCCTTGAGCTTCACTCGCAAACGCCGCTCGATATTCTCCTTGGAGAACCTGCCAAGCGGCAATTGCGCGTGCTCTTGCAGGAAACGCTTGACGTCGGCCTTGGCGTAGCCGTCTTGCGCCACGGTCCTCGCGTGTTCCGGACCGAAGACGGCCACCGGCTGCGCCTCGTAGCACACATCATTGGTGCCGGCGTTCAACATGGTGCCTGCGAACGTAGTGAGTATCCCCTCGGCGGTGAGGCTTTCGTGGTCGTTCACGTTGTGCGGGCATTCGGCGCCAACCACGGTCACGGTGCTTGCATCTGCCGGGAAGCCGCGCTCGACGTGTAGGGGTTCCCATGGGCTCGCCGCCTCGTTTTCGGCCACCAGGTAGCTGTACTTGGCGGGCGAACCAAAGGTGGCCATGTCGCCCTGCTTCGGAATGGCCCCGCCGATATTGAGCAGGGCGAGCCGGATCGCGCGCCCGATCGTCGCGTTGCTGTGCGTGCCGGGGCCAAAGGCGTTGTGCCCGGAGTTTATGCCCAGTTCCGTGGCGACCGGGCCGTTCACGATCACGAGCGGCGCGCACAGGTGCGTCGTAGCCTGAACTCCGTATAAATTAAACTTTTCCTCGCACATCGCCTCGATCGCAAGCATCAAGAGCGGAAAGTATTCGGGCCGGCAGCCTGCCATCACCGCGTTTGCCGCCAAGCGTATCGGCGTGGCTTCTCCATAGCGTGGAGGTATTTGCGCCAACGGCTCTTCCCATGGGCGAGCGCAATATGCGAGCACCTGCTCCACGCGTCTCACCGACGGCGGTACGATGGGCAGCCCATCCCCCAACCCTCGTTCCAGGTAGAGCCGGTTGATCGCGTCGAAATCGTCTTCGGCCTCCAGGCTCGCTCCGTCTGCCTTGAGGAATGTTGCAAGGCCGGTCATTTGAATTGATCCTTGATGAGTTCGACCACCTGCGGAATTGCGACGAGCGCGCGTCCCCGTACCTGCTCGATCGAAAGGCCGCCCAGCGGGTGCGGTATCATTACCAGCGGCAAATCCGGTAATCCCAGTACGCGCGCCTGGGTCTTTCCCAGCGTCCGGAAAGGATCCGAGCAAATGACAGCGGTGATCGGGCCGCGCTTGCGCAACTGAATCATGTCGTGGACACTCCACGAGGTGCACGCCCCTCAATCAGCCATCGCGCTGACGACGAAATCAGCCTCCGCAGCGAGTTGGTTCAACGTCTCCTTGGCTGCCGGAAACGTGACATGAAGCTTGCGCAGTGACACCACCGAGGCAACCGGCACTTCCGCACGCACGCCTTCGACTATCATGGCCAGAAGGTGGTCGGCATTACCTTTGCTGTTATCGAGAACCCCGAGCCGGATTCCCCGCTTCTCAATTTTACGCTGCGCCGCAAGAGCGCCCGGTGTGTGCATCGGTGCCGGAGCGTCCGGTGCAACCAAGGTGATTCTCCGATTCATGTATTCCTCTCCTGATGAGGCTGAGCGGCCGGAAAGCGGTCATGGCTGAGTGCCGTTGATATACCTTGCTGCTATGGCCACTGTCAAGCAGACCGGGTAGCGAAGGCGGTGTCGGCGATATGCCGCTGTTGTTGCTTAAGGAGCCGCTCGCGCAGGATGTGTCCTGATGCGGTCAGCAGTTGTCGCGGCTGCGGTCTTCGTTTGAGCGCCCTGGGCTCGACTCGCCAGGGTCGATGAGGCAGTTTCATCTGAGCAATGCCCCCAAGCAGGTGTGCATGCCGGATGGCGAGCCGGCAGCGTGGACTATGACGCAGGATCGGTGAGAGTGGAGATAAGCGTTAAGCCGCCGGCGTGCACCTCGCGCACCGCAACGTCTCCTGCATGGCCGTGTAAGATTGCCGGGGTCATGGCCGGGCGCTGCGGCCGAATTTTGAACATTCTTTGACTTGGATCAATAAATACATAGCCCGCGACTGCCAGAAATATCTATATCTTACGTACTTAAGCGCCGCGTTATTACCGGGACGTGGCCGAATAGTCGAGCGTTCGGAAGTTTCGCGAGTGGCGGGAGTAGCCCACTGTTTGGCGACATGATCTCGGGGCATGGATGACTCAAGGAGCGGCTTACCGCGAAGGAATGTGGGCGGTTAGCGCTCTTAACGTCGACCCAGGCATCGATGCTGCCATGCACTTGCCTTCCAAGGTTTAAGTGCTCGATTTGACACTGCGTGAGGGACGGCAGGTTGAACGTCTTTTTTCTCCGCCTTGAAGATGTTGTCGGGTGTGCCCGGCGGGTCGATGCAGTCGGTATTTCGGTTTGCGGCTTCATCGCGCTTAATTCCCGAGTTCGACGATGAGGTTGCCGGCGCGGTCGACGCTCGCGCGTGCCTTTGGCGGCATCACCATGGTTGCCGATGCCTCCTCGACGATCGCTGGCCCGTTGATGCCGG
>Ga0156226_1277_pt1 | contig 10300 bp, 8 predicted proteins | sample RifCSPlowO2_12_FD_107874 | JGI IMG/M metagenome (GOLD analysis project Ga0156226, IMG submission 107874) | Betaproteobacteria bacterium RIFCSPLOWO2_12_FULL_62_13
CGTGAGAGGGAGAGCGCGGGAAAGCGGGAGCGCGAAAGGCCGAGAACCGCGATGGACAAACGCCACAACAAGCTCGATGTGCGGCAGTTATCGATGGGCTATCCAAATCGATGAATCACCTCACCGCCGGCCACCCTGGCGAAGAGAGGTTTGGCTTTATATGTTCATTGATCCCTGCTCAGCACACCCGCCACCACGGCGCGGCGAGCACGCGTTTCGTGATCGGGAAAGTCTCCGTGCCGCCATATAGGAGCAGCGCACCGTCGGCGAGGTCAGCATATTCGTCGAGGAACGCCTCGAGTCCCCTGGCGTCGGCCGGCCTGACTCGGGCTGCGGCCTTCACTTCGATGGGCAGCAGGCGCTGCGGGGTTTCGATGACGAAGTCCACTTCCTGCCCGACAGCCGTGCGCCAGTAGAGGATCTCCGGGCGGCGTGCCTGCACGTCGCGCCAGGCAAGCAAGTCCGCCAGCACCAGGTTTTCGAGATGCGGTCCGCGCGGCTCGGCTTCTCCGGCGAGGTGGAGCGCCAGCGCGGTATCGCTCCAGTAAAGCTTCGGCGCCTTGATGAGGCGCCGGGTGCGGTTCACCGAATAGGCCGGCAGCCGGATCGCCTGATAGCTCGCCTCCATGAGATTCATGAACCGGTGGACCTGCACCTGGCTGATCCCCACGTCGCGGCCCAGTTCCGTCTGATTGAGGAGGTTTCCGATGCGCAAGCAGGCCGCGCGCATCAGGCGCCGGAAATCGGCGAGGTTCTCGACCGCCTTGAGCGCCTGCAGGTCCCGCTCGAGATAGGTCTGGACATAGCCCGAGAACCAGAGGGAACGCGCCTCCTCGTCAGCAAGCTCGCGGGAGGGGACGGGAAACCCGCCGAGGCGCGCCGCCGCGCGCCAGTCCTCGCGCGGTCCGGCATGCGCGGCGAGCGCATCGCGCCACCTGGCGAAGCGCGCAGCAAGGAGTTCGCCCCAGGCGCCCGTGCGCCCGAAGCCCAGACGCTCGCGGCGTGTGAACGGCCAGAGCGTCACATACACTGCGCGCCCGGCGAGCGTCTCGCCGATGCGCTGCAGCATGAGGAGGTTCGCCGAACCGGTGAGCACAAATCGCCCCGGTTTGCGTGAGCGGTCCTCGTCCACCGCGCGCTTGACGGCGATAAGCAGATCGCGCGCGCGTTGCACCTCATCGAGCACGAGGGCCGGCGCGCGCGCAACCACGGCTTCCGGGTCCGCTTCGGCCTGCACCCGCAGGTCGAAGTCGTCGAACGTAAGGTAGGGGCGCTTCGCCAGCATCGGCAACGAGCGCACCAGCGTCGTCTTGCCCGTCTGGCGGGCCCCGAGCAGGACGACGACCGGCGCGTGGCGCTCGGCGCGTGTCACGGCTGCCGCGGCGGCCCGGGGGAGCACGGTGGTGGAGGTTGTCGTTTCCATGTAAGTATGATAATCATACTTCACAGGAATGTCCGCGCGCGCCGGCGGCAGAACGCCCTACTGAGCGTCGCAAATTGGCTGACTCCGCTCAGCCCCTTCCGGCCCGAAGCGAGACGCTCCGGGCGTTCGCCGGCACGGACGCGCGCAGGCGCGTTCGAGAAATCCCGGCTCACCCCCCGGCCCTCTCCCGGAGGGCGAGGGGGGATTTGTGGTGGAAATGAGTTGTCACCCATTTCCACGAAACTCCGTAGACGCGCAGAACGGGGAAACGGGCTCTCGAAATCCGCGCGGCGTCACGCGCGCGAGCGGCGGATGAAATCGAGTGTCGCCTGCGCGCAGCGGTCCGGGGCCGTGGCGGCGATGTGGTAGGAGTTCCCCGGCAGCGCGAGAAGTTTGGAGCGCGGAATTTTGCTCTGCCACTCGCGTACTTTCGCGACGGGGTATAGCGGATTGTTTTCGGTTGTAATGACAAGCGTGGGGCATCTGATATTCGGCAGGTCGGATGTGATGTCAACGCTCGGCACGGCGGACATGAAGCCGAGCTGCGTGGAAAGCGGCGTGCGGCCCATGAGCTTCACCCACCATTCGACGCCTTCCGGCGGAAAGTCCTCTCCCAGGCGGCTTGCCATGGTCGAGCGCGCCCAGCTTTCCATGCCGTGCTTCTCCAGGTAGTCGCGCCACGAGAGATAGCGCGCCGCCGAATCCTGCGCCTTGACCGGCGGGCCCATCACGGTGAGTGTGGTCACGCGCGCGGGATAGCGCGCGGCAAGATGCAGCCCCATGGTGCCGCCGACCTTGGCACCGACGAGATGGAATCGTCCGACCCCGAGCTGATCCATCAAGGCGATGTAGTCGTCGACGATGCGGTCGGCCGACCACGGATAATCGCGCGGCATCGGCGTCGAACGGCCGAAGCCGCGCATGTCGGGGCGCACCACGCGCAGCTCGCGCGCAAGATGCGGCACCCAGCCATACCATACGGCGCCGCTTTCGCCGTTGCCGTGAAGCAGCAGCACCGTTTCATGCGCGAGCCACGGATCGGCGAAATCGTCGATCTCGTAATGCATGTCCAGATCGGGGGTGATTTTCGTGGTGGGCATGTTTATTGATCCTGGCCTAACGCAGTGACACTTGACTGTCGTCCCCGCGAAGGCGGGGACCCATACTGGGCAACCACGTAGTCTGATGCGCCGAATGGATTCCCGTCTTCACGGGAATGACATTGTCCCGTTGTTGTTGTCATCCAATTACGCAAGGCTTGTCGGAACTGGTGGCGAGGAAGAATGTGTCTGACTTCGCCGCTCGCAGGTCACTGGCCACCGGTCACTGGTCACTTATCGAGACGATACTTCGCGAGTTTCTCAGGATCGAGGTCAAGACCGATGCCCGGGCCTTCCGGCACGATCAGCATCCCGTCCTTGATCACGAGATCCCGATCGGCGACATGATCTTTCGCGTCGAGGAAACTCGAGAACTCGTGCGCGTGCGGCGTCTGGTAGGTGCAGGCGAAGTGCGCCGCGGCGGCGCTTCCGATCTGCATGTCGGCCTGCGTGCCGTTGTGCACCGGGGTGTAATAGGCCTTCGCCAGCGCGAGAATCTGCCGCGACTGGGTATATCCGGTGCGCGCGCACTTGATCACGACGGAACGGATGCCGCCTAGCTTGAGTTCGTGCAGCACGTCATCGGGTGTCATGCAGGAGTCGTCGCCGGAGATCGGCACGCGCATGCGCTCCGCGGCGAAGCGCTTGCCCGCGCCGTCCCGCGCCGGGATTGGCTCTTCGATGAGCGCAATGTTCAATTCCTCGAAATCAGGCGCCGCCTCCAGCAGACCCTGCGCGCTGTAGCCCTGGTTGCAGTCGATCGCGATCTCCGCGTCGTCTCCCACGAGCTTGCGCAGCGCCCGCAACACCTCGATGTCCTTCTTGCGGTCCACCCCGCACTTCACCTTGAGCGCGCGGAAGCCGTGCCGGTCCATCATCTGCTCGGCCTCCGCGAGCATTTCCTCGATCGTGCCGAGCCGCAGGCGCCAGTTTACCGGGAGCGGCTTCACGGCGCCGCCCAGGAGTTGCGCGCACGAGACGCCGAGCGCCTTCGCCTGCGCATCGTAAAGCGCCATGTCGAGCGCCGCCTTCGCGGTCGGGTTCCAGGCGATCGCGTCGAACGCCGACCACACGCTTCCCAGATCGAACGCATTGATGCCGGCAAGCGCCTTGCCGAAGTGGTCGGTGATGATCGTAACCAGCGACTTCTGCGTCTCGCCATAAATGGTCGGACGCGGTGGGGCATCGGCGATGCCCTGCGTGCCCTCCGAAAGCGTGACGACGACAATGACGTTGTCGATGGCGCCGATCTCGCCGCGCGCCCACTTGATGGGGCGCAGCATCGGTATCGCCACCGGGATTGCTTCGATTTGGCGGATTGCCAGATCGCGATACCGCGCGTATGCGGTCAGGTCTTTATTCATGTTTCAGTCCGCAAGAGTTAAAGGCACCAACAGCAATTTGAAACCGCCGATGGACGCCGATAACATCAATACCAAAGAGGTGGTTAGCAGGAGATTTCATCTGCGTTTATCGGCGTTTATCTGCGGCTAAATCTGTTTTGGGGGATTTTGAGGTAGGTCCTGATCTTGTAAATCCTGTTAATCCTGTCTATTCGTGGTTCTCGCCCGCGCTAGAGCGCGACGCCGAGATCGCGGATGAGCTTGCCCCACTTGGCGCTGCCGGCACGAATCGACTCGGCGAGCTCACCCGGGGTGCCGCCGACGGGCTCGGCGCCGTCCGCTGCCAGACTCGCCTTCACTTCGGGAAGCTGAAGAATGCGGTTCACCTCCCGGTTGATCTTCATCACCATGGCCTGGGGCGTCTTCGCCGGGGCGAGCACGGCAAACCAGCCTTCCGCCTCGTAGCCCGCCAGGCCGGATTCGGCGACGGTCGGCAGGTCCGGCAGCAACCCAGAGCGCCTGGCGGTGGAAACCACGAGCGCGCGCAGCCTGCCGTTCTTCACCTGCGGCAGCGCGGGCGGGAACGGCGCGAACATGACCTCGACGTGCCCGCCCAGGAGATCGGTCACGGCCGGCGCAGCACCCTTGTAGGGCACATGCGTGACGTTGATCTTTGCGGTTGCGTTGAACAATTCCCCGAACAGGTGGTTCCAGGTGCCGCTGCCCGATGAGGCATAGTTGAGCTTGCCGCGGCTCGACCTCGCAAGCGACACCAGTTCCTTGACGCTTTTCACCGGCAACGAGGGGTGAACCACCAGCAGCCCGGGCGGCGTGGATACCAGAACGACCGGCGCCAGATCGCGCTGCGGATCGTAGCCGAGCTTTTTGTAAAGGCTGTTGGCCACCAGCACGCTGCCGAAGGTGCCCATTACGATCGTGTAGCCGTCCGCCGCCGCCCTGACGCCGAGCTCAACGCCCACGGTGCCCCCTGCGCCGGGCCGATTATCGATGACCACCTGCTGGCCCCAGGATTCGGTGAGCTTCTGCCCGATCAGCCGGCCCAGCACGTCGGTGTTGCCCCCGGGTGTGAACGGGATGATGAAGCGGATCGATCTGGTGGGGTAGTTCTGCGCTGTCGCGCCCGCCGCAGCGAGGAGCGTCAGCAGCATACCCGCCATCACGCGATATGTTACTTTCATCCTTCCTCCTTTCGCCCTGTGCCTTGCGCCTGCCTCCTCATGCCTCACGCCCTCGCGCCCTGCCGCTCTCACGGCTTCAATAACTCGTTGGCCAGGTGCGCATGAGATGCTCGCCCACGCCGTGGGTAAGCCGCATGCGGTGGACCTGAAGCATGCGGATCAGCCACTCGCGCGTGTCGCGCGGGTCGATCACGTCCTGCGCGGTGTAGATCGCGGCCATGTCGTAGGCCGAGGTGCCCTTCGACATCTTCGCCACCGCCTCCTGGTATTTTTCGGGTTCTTTTTCGGGATCGACGCCAAAGACGACGCGCGCGCCGAAGTCGGGCCTCATGAAGCTCACGTCGGCCGTCACCCAGCATGCCACTTCGTCGGCGTTGCCGCCCGCACCCATGTTGGACACCGCAAGCCCGTAGCTCTTGCGCATGACCACCGAGAGCTTGGGCACGGTGACGAGCGTCATCGCGTTCAACCAGTTCATCACCTTGCCGGTGACGCCCCTCTGTTCGCCTTCCACGCCGATCAGAAAACCGGGCTGGTCGACGAGCAGCACGATCGGGATATTGAACGAATCGCACAGCACGAAAAAGCTCTGCACCTTCTGGCACTCGTCCGCGCCGATTGCGCCCCCGCGGTGCAGCGGGTTGTTGGCGACGATGCCGACCGAATTGCCGTCAAGCCTCGCCAGCGCGGTGACGATCGCCCTGCCGTAGCGCGCCTTCAATTCAAACATCGAATCGCGGTCCACGATGCAGCGCACGATCTTCTTCACGTCGTAGACCTGGTTGGCCGACTCCGGCAGGAAAGAAAGGATCTTGTCCATGTCCGCGCCGCAGCCCTCCGGCACCGGGTGCCCGGGCGGCGGCTCCATGCAGTTGCTCGGCAGATACGACAGAAACTGCTTGATCGCGTCGATCGCCTGCTCGTCGGTATCGACCACTTGATCGGCGATGCCGCTCACCTCCGAGTGCACGCGCCAGCCGCCGAGTTCCTCGGCGTCAACCTTCTTCCCGATCGCCATGGAAATGAGCCGGGGGCTGGAGACCGCCATGATGCCGCCCTTGCGCATCACGCAGAAATCCGACATCGACGCGTACCACGCCGAGGAGCCGAAGCAGTAGCCGAGCACGCCGGCGGCCCACGGCGACTCGCGCAGGCGCTGGTACTCGACCGGGTCGTCCTTGGAGCCGATCGAGGCGGCGCCCATCACATCGGGCATGCGCGCGCCGGTCGATTCGCCGAGAAACACCATCGGAATGCCGCGCTTCTTCGCCACCCCCTTCATGTGCTTCAACTTCTTGATGTTGATCGCAGCGCTCGAGGCGCCCTTCACCGTGAAATCGTTGGAGATCACCGCCGCCTCACGGCCGGCGATGCGGCCAAAGCCCGCCACCTTGCCATCGGCGGGCGTCGTTTCCTTGTCCTCGGGCCGGTTGGAGACGGCGAACCCGCCCGACTCGATGAACGAACCGGGATCGAACAGCCGGTCGACGCGCTCGCGCGCGTTGAGCACGCCCTGGGCCTTGCGCTGCGCGAGCTTCTCCGGCCCGCCCATCGCGAGCGCTTTCTGCTTGCGTGTTTCGAGCTCGTTCAGCAAGTGTTCAAATGGCACGTCGTTCCTCCACTATTGTTTGATCCGCCCGGCCCGCTTCCCGGCGAAACTCCTTTTCCACCCACTGCGTGGTTACGCGGCTATTTCTGAAATCAGGGTGCGCGAGCACCGCCCGATGGAAAGGAAGCGTCGAATGCACTCCTGCAAGCTTGAAAGTGCCGAGCGCGTCCGCCATCCGGGATATCGCCATGCCGCGATCCGGCCCGTGCGCAATGACCTTGGCGAGCATGGAATCGTAGAATGGCGGGACGGCGTAGCCGGGATAACAATGAGTGTCCACGCGAATGCCGTTTCCCGACGGCGGTTCCCACTCGGTGATCGTTCCCGGCGATGGCATGAAGTCCTGTTCAGGGATTTCGGCATTGATACGGCACTCGATCGCATGCCCTTCCGATTCTACTTCATCCTGGGAAATCGAAAGGGGCGCGCCGCCGGCAATCCGGATCTGCTCCGCCACGAGATCGATGCCCGTAACCATCTCGGTCACGGGATGTTCCACCTGGATGCGGGTGTTCATTTCAAGAAAATAGAACTCCATGGAATCGAGGTCCAGCACGAACTCCACGGTTCCTGCGTTCACATAGTTGACATGCCTCGCCAGGCGAAGGGCCGCGTCTGTCATTCGTGCGCGGAGCGAAGGATCGACGACGGGAGAAGGCGACTCCTCAATCAGCTTCTGGTGCCGGCGCTGTATTGAACAATCCCTTTCGCCGAGATGGATGATTTTTCCGTGTGCGTCAGCCAACACCTGAACTTCGACGTGCCTCGCCCGCTCGATATAGCGTTCCATGTAGAGCGTCGCGTCATCGAAGGCAGCCCGGGCTTCCGCGCTTGCGCCGGTAAACGCGGCGTCGATCTCATCCGCAGCCCGGACAATTCGCATCCCGCGGCCGCCGCCGCCCGCGCTTGCCTTGAGGAGGAACGGGTAACCGATCCGGCCTTCAAGCCGGCGGACCTCGTCGGAAGTATCCACGTGCCCGGTTCCCGGGACCACGGGTACGTTCAGTTTCCCGGCGGTGCGGCGTGCCGTCAGTTTGTCGCCCATTGCAGAAATCGCGCTCGCCGGCGGCCCGACAAATACCAGACCGTGCTTCGCGCAGAGGCCCTGGAACCTGGCGTTCTCCGCAAGAAAACCATACCCGGGATGAACGGCTTGACAGCCCGTGCCTGTGGCGGCGGCAACGATCGCTTCCATGTTCAGATAGCTTTGCGCAGCCAGCGCCGGCCCTATACAAACGGTCCGGTCGGCCATTCGAGCGGCCAATGCATGGCGGTCGGCATCCGATACGGCTGCGACGGTCTCGATCCCCAGTTTGCGGCATGCCGCGACAATGCGGACCGCGATCTCGCCCCGGTTCGCGATAAACAGGCGCTTGATCGGACGCTCTTTTGCCTGGCTTGCTGGCGGTCTCAGGTATTGCCCTTTCGAATCAGAATCAGCGGCTGCCCGTATTCAACCAGCGCTGCGTTTTCAACCAGGATCCTTTCTATCGTTCCCGCCGTTCCAGCCCTCACGGAATTGAAAAGTTTCATCACTTCCACCAGGCATACCGTATCGTCGGGCTGCACCTTGTCGCCCACCTCCACAAATGGCCTCGCCCCGGGGGTTGGCGCCCGATAAAAGGTGCCCAGCATCGGCGCGGTTACCGCGAGAACGCCCGCCGGGATTGTTACCTCTTGACCTGGTTCCCGGCGGGCGGGCGCAGCCGGTGCAGCGGGTTCTTCATCGACGGTATCGGCGGCTTGGGGCGAAGCTTGCGTGTGGGCCGGTTTTTCAGGGTCCGGCGAATCGCCGTGTTTGCGCAGACGAACCTTCAAATCACCGAACTCGAGATACACTTCCTCGCAGTCGGATTCATCGAGAATTTCCAATATCTTCCGAACGTCCTCGTGGGTCAGCGTCATGTGCCGCTTGCCGCCATATGCCGATTCATGGTTAGGCCGATCTGAACTTGCATTCCGATTTCCCCAATCAATGGGTGGAACTGACGTCGATCCGGATCTCGCCGCTCTCAAGGTGCATGTGGCGATAGTCGCGGCGCCGCACGAGTTCGCGTACCAGACGCACCAGTGGCTTTTCGAAGCTGTATTCGGTGCGTGTCGGTCCCGCCGCAAGCATATCGTCCACCTGCGAACCGGCGTACATGTAGCGCAACAATCGTTCCTCGTCAGTCGCATGCGGATACCTGCGTCGCAGCCCGGGGACACCCGCCTCTCTTGGTGGCGGCGCCAGCGCGATCTTCGGCGACCCGCCGCCGACAATGCGATCGAGCACATCCGGATCGACCGGTGCGAGGAGCTTTCCGTAGTAGCCCAGCGCGTATTTTTTCACTTCGTCAGGCACGGTGCGATAACGCTCGCCCTGCACGACGTTGAGTACTGCCTGTGTTCCAACCAACTGCGAGAACGGCGTCACCATCACCGGCCAACCCAGTTCCGCGCGGACCCGCGCGCATTCGGCCAGGACCTCCTGCAATTTATACCCCAGCCCCGCCTGTTCGAGCTGTGCGCGCATATTGGAGAGCATGCCGCCGGGGATCTGGTGCTGGTAGTGGAAGGCATCGTATTCGGCCGGAGCGCCGAGCGGCATGCCTTCTTGCCGCGCCACCGCGTGGAAGTGCATGCTGATATCGCCAATCAGCGCGTCGTCGAGGTTGACCGCGTAGCCTTCCGCACGCAGATTGCGCGCAACGGTCTGGACCGCGGGCTGCGCCGCGCCGTTGGCGAGCGGCGCGATGCACGTGTGCAACTGGTCCGCTCCGAGGCGGGCGGCCTCCAGGTACAGAAGCGGCGCGAGGCCGGTAAGCGCGTGACTGTGGACTTCGAGGGGAATCGTCCCGCAAACCTCTTTGAGCGCCGGCACCAGCGTGCGCACCCGGTCCAGCGTGAGCAGTCCGCTCGCGTCTTTGAGCATGATTGCGTCGACTTCCGCCCGCGCGATCAGCTCCGTGGTCTTCGCCACGTACATGTCATCCGTATGCACTGGGCTTTCGCTGAACACCACCGCTCCCACGGCCCGCGCGCCGAGTTTCCTGGCGAGGCGCAGGCTGTCAACGATGTTATCCATGTCGTTCAGCGCATCGAATGCGCGCACGCTGCGAATACCGTTGGCCACGAGCCGCTCGATCCACAGCGCATTGATGTCGTCCGGGAGTATGTCAAAGGAAAGCACGCTCTTGCTGCGCAGATTGGCCTGGAGCGGTGTGCGTGTCACCCGTTCGCGCATCAGACGGATGCGTTCCCAGGGGTTTTCCTTGAGGTGGCGGATAGCGACATCGAATTGCACCCCGCTCATGAAATCGATCACCTCGAAGCCGGCGCGGTCCAGCTTTTCCGCGATCGGCAGCATCATCGCGGTGGTCATGCGCGTGGCCCACAGGCATTGATGGCCATCGCGCAACGTCGTGTCCATGAAGCGGATTTCGCGCATAACTAATCTGCCGCGCGGCGCACTTCGCCGCCGGTCATGAGAAACACTTCACCGCTGATCCAGCGCGCGTGCGGCCCGCACAAGTAGCGAACCAGCTCCCCCACCTCTTCCGGTGTCCCGGGGCGCCCCATGGGAACGACCGCCAGGCGCTGCTCCCAGCGCCCGCGCTCGCGCAGCACATCGACACGCGCGGTAT
>Ga0156226_1177_pt1 | contig 10263 bp, 6 predicted proteins | sample RifCSPlowO2_12_FD_107874 | JGI IMG/M metagenome (GOLD analysis project Ga0156226, IMG submission 107874) | Betaproteobacteria bacterium RIFCSPLOWO2_12_FULL_62_13
CTTCTTGAGGTGCCGCATGCGCTTGCGCCAGGTATCCACAGCACGCTCACCAGTGAAGCCGGCTTCGAAAGCCATCTGTTTCTCGCTGGCTAGCTCGACGATCCCGGGCAGAAACAGGCGGCACCAGATCGTGAGATAGGTCATACCCGCGGGCTGGCCCTTTGTTAGCGTGTCGATGATATTCATGAGATACGCTGTTGTCCGAGGCATGGTGGTGAAGCCGCTTGCCTTCTTACGGTCCCAGAAAAACTCGTCGGGCATACCGGGCCAAAGGTCGGCACGCATAGCCAAGGCGCGCTCCGCCATCTTGCTTGCGCGTGCCTTCGTCTGCTTCAAGTTGAACACAACAGCCATGGTCGTTCCTCAATAATATAAGGGGCTCGGGACCGGGTGTTGGACGCCCGTGTCGCTGCCATTGCCTGTCAGCGCCGAGCGGGATTTGGAGGCCTCGCTTGGTGGCTCGAACGTGTCCTGAGCTTGCGAACATTTTCGAACATCGAGCCTATTCAGAGCAACGATTACTCGCCATCGATGCAACCTGCTATTTACTCTCGAGGGCAGCTTTCCCACTATCCGTATACGGCAGGATAGTACATCAGAAGAGGTCGATTGAGCGATTTCGCTCAGATGCCGCGCAAAAAGTCTTGTCTGGTCGCGGCTTACGTCGGGGGGCTAGTGCTCATGGTGCTCGCTATGTGCTCCATTGGTGCTCGTGGTACTCAATGTGCTCTTGGGGTTTATAAGGGGGCTGGCGTCAGAATGAATAGCCTGATACCGTTTGCATCCGCAGGCCAAAGGCCCTGACAATCAGAACGACTGTCGCCAGAGAGGGGCGAGCAAACTCTGCAACGACTGAGAAATCAATTATGAGAGCCATTTTCTTGATGATGCTTAGTCGGGCTCAAAAACGTTTCTAAAATGGAAGGGATCAACGCGTTGAGTTCGCTGCCTAGATTAACGTGGAGGGCGAGTACCTCCTCAACTTTTTCTGCTTGTTCACGTATGGTTGCCGCGATTTCGCGTTGTTTTTCCACTGAAGGGAGAGGGATACAAATGTCGCGGAAGAGCCCCTTTCGAATCGCGTTTCTCCCCGTGCTACCTTGAGACCGCTTCTCACACTCAGCCCAAAACCAGGGAGCACGAAAGCACCAGGATAGGTACGGACGGAATACTTGATCGGAGTCTATTTCCCAGGTTGGGAAATGCGCGGACGCAACGCATCCGTCGAGTTCATCGGAAACTATCGCGACTGACCCGTGGCGTGCCCACATATCGTTATAAATTAAATCACCGGCCTTGACCAGAAAACGACTCGCCTGCAACTCCTCGGCCGATTTAACTTCTGAGACATAGGCCCCCTTTCCCCACCACTTAACGCCTAGACTCTTGACTATGGCCCCTGGCTCCGACTGCCACGGCCTCTTTACCAGCGTAGTAAAGTTTCCAATTGGAGTTGGCTTGCCTGCAAAATGAAGCTGCGACGAGAGCTGTCCTTCAACCCGCCTCACGATCTCCTGCGCACGTTTCAAATTTGCAGCAACGCGTGTTACGACAATTGCCGTAGGCTGGTGGGACAGTTGCTCGAAACTGCTGGAATGTTTGAGATCAAGGTTGAGATTCTTGGATGTTAGTTCTTCAACGCTAACGCACCAGGCTTGGTCGTTAGGAACACGGTTTCGCCACCAGTTCAGACAAGGCGCAAAATCAACGAACTCAATCGGCCTAGTCTTCGAATAAGTTTTTCGATCTTCGGGTATTCGATGCTCAAAATACCACACCTCTTTAGTCGGGCCGGAACGATCAAAGAAAAGGATGTTCGTCTTAATTGTCTTTGCGTATGGCGCAAAAACACCTTCCGGCAAACGAATTATCGTGTGGAGATTAAATTCCTTTACGAGTTCCTCTCGGATCCTTGCGGCGACTCCCGTGTTGAAGAGCGTTCCATCCGGTACTACAACCGCCGCACGTGCAGGCCGAGTTGACGCACCAGGTTGCCGGCGCAGTTTACGCATGATCAGCTGAAGGAACAGCAGTGCGGTCTCGGCCGTTTGCCGGTCCTCCGGGAAATTGCCTTGGATGCCCTTCTCTTCCTCGCCACCGAAGGGCGGATTGGTGAGGATCACGTCTACCCTGTCTTTCTCGCCGATCTCGGAGAGCCTGAAGCGCAACGCGTTCAGCGGATCGACCTGCGGCGCGTCGAGGCCGTGCAGCAGCAGGTTCATTTGGCACAGCAAGTAGGGCAATGACTTGGGCTCGCAGCCGAACAGGGAGCGCTCCTGCAACAGCTTGCGGTCGGCGACGGTTTTCACCTGCTTGGCGAGGTGGTTGTATGACTCAACGAGGAAGCCGCCGGTACCGGCAGCCGGGTCGAGCACCGTTTCGCCCAGGCGCGGATCGATCACTTCGACCATAAAGCGTACGACGGCGCGCGGGGTGTAGAACTCGCCCGAGTCGCCTGCCGCGTCGCGCATCTCGCGCAGCATGGATTCATAGAGCGCGCCGAGTGTGTGCAGCTCGTCACTGGCGGTAAAATGAATGCCGGCGACCTTGTTGATCACGTCGCGCAGCAGGTAGCCGCTCTTCATGCGGTTATCCACACCCTCGAACACCGTCGCGATCACGTCGCGCCGATCGTCGCCGTTGGCGCTGGTGAGATTGCGCAAATAAGCGAACAAGCCCGGGCCTTTCTTGCCATTGGGCCGGATGCATTCGTCGTTGTTGATGAAGGCGAGCAACTCGTCGCCGGTGACACCCTGCGCGTTCGCCGCCCAGTCGCGCCAGCGGTACGGGGGCTCGATCGCCGGGCGGAACTTCTTCCCGGCCAGCGCCGCCTCCTGCTCGCGCTGCGCTTCGAGGTCGTCGAGGAACTTCAGGAACATGATCCACGTCAGCAGCGGCAAGCGGTCGAGATCGCCATTCAGCCCCTTGTCCTTGCGCATGATATCGCGCGCGGACTTGAGCAAGCTGCCGAGCTGCTGCGCGGTCGTTCTCGGGGCGTCGTTATGCGCCGATATGCGTCGCGCCATGGGAGTCAGACGAGGTCGGAACGGTGTTTGGCAAGCCAGACACGCACCTCCGCGAGCAGGCACGCTGCGGCCTCGGTGCACTCGACGACCTTACGCTCCTCAACCGGCTCGCCTTCGTAGTCGCTCAGGTTGCGCGCGCGGCGAAACCCGTCATAGACGCGCACCGCGGCGGCATCCAGGCCAATTGTCTTTGGCAGCGTTTGTATCATTGTTTGCTGATGGCCCGGTTCATTTGTCGTCGGACGGTACCCGCTCGCCATAAGTGCAGCGAGCGCGCACTGCATGAGCGACTTGTACGCCGCATCGAAGCGGGTAGCAGCGCTGTTCTGCGTGCGCCCCGAATCGGCAAGCGCGTCCTCGGCCGCGGCGAGCAGCCGCTGGATCTCTCGACGGGTGGCCTTATGCGGCTTTAGCTTGCCGATGCTCGACAAGTTTTCCAAGGTCATCGGTATTTCCTATGAGATAGATCTTCGGCCCGGCCACCACGCGTTGCAGGAACGGCTCTTGGCCGGCGATCTTCCGGCGGAACTCCGCCGGCCAGTAAACGTGCGGATTCACTTCCCGCCGCAACGTTTCCTCCGCTGAGGAAAAGACGAGAATAGCCTCCGCGAAGGTCACCTTGCCGACAATCATTACGTCCACGTCGCTGAGTGTGCGCTCCTCTCCGCTCGCAATCGAGCCGTAAACGAAAGCGACCTTGATCCTGGGGGTCAGCGGCGCGAGCGCTTCGCGCAGCACGTCGGCGACACCCGAGGTCTTCTTCAGGATGCCGCGCAGTTCCTCGTAAATCGGGCACGAGGGATCGGCCTGGTAGTGCACCTGATTGCCGACGCGGCGCCACTTGAGCAGCCCCGCTTCCGAAAGCGCGCTCAACTCGCGCAGCAGCGTCCCGGGCGCCTTGTGTGTAATGCGCGCGATCTCGCGGACGTGAAATGACTCGCCGGGGTGCAACAGCAGCAGGGCCAGCACGTCGCGCCGGTAATCCCCGAACAGCAGGGCCGCAAGGCCGGAAGTTGCCGTCGGTCTTGGGAATTGTGTTATCATAGTAGCAACGATCGTAGCCTTTTTCACAACGATCGTCAACGCTCCGGAAGTCAAGCCGCGTAAAGTTGCGACTGCAGCTCACTCACCGCACGTTTCAGCCGGTCCGGCCCGCCGAAGATGCGAATAATGTCCGCCACGGTGCCATGCGCCGAAATCGGCGGCACGTGCAGCACGTCGGGCAGCGCGAACTGGGCATCGCCGTGGTCGGCGTACTTGTCGAGCAGTTCTTCAAGAATCTGTCGCGCCTCGGGGCCGTAACGGTCGAAGAAATCTTTGCGGGTCTCGCGCAGCTTCTGCGCGCGCTCACGCCGAGTGCGCAGCGGTGCGTTGAAAGCCAAGTGGCACAGCAGATCGAATGGATCGGCCTCCGGCTGCTGTGCGGCCTCGGCCAGTTCCGCGAAGCTGATGCCGCGCTCTTCGAGCCGCCGGATGATCTCGGCGCGCTTGACAGGGTCTGCCCATAGCGCGCGCAATTCCGGCGCCGTCGGACACAGCGTGCGCACCGTGTCGGCCGCGTACTCGGTGTAGCGCACGACGCGAAGCTGCTTCCCGTTTGGATCGAGTTCGTAAACCAGATGCGCCGCGATCTCAACTTGGCCGCCGTCGAAGTAATATTTGCGCCTCTCCGCCTCCGGCGGCTCGATGACATACGGCCCAGTTTCCTGTTCACCGGGTTCTATCGCGCCCGGAGTGGGAATGACGCGCGGCACGCCAACTCCGGTTAACTCCTCTTCGGTAAGCTGTACCGGATCGCCGTCGAAGTCCGGGTCGGCGAACATCCGGGTGGCCGACCCGGTGTAGTCGATGATGTTGAACCAGAGCTTGCCGTAATCGTCCCTCACGCGCGTGCCGCGTCCGATGGATGGTCTTGGCGTAGCGGTCGGTCTTCTTCAGGAAACCGGTCAGGTGTTGCGCGATCTTGTCCGTGCGCGCGCGCAGGGCGACGATCCGCTCGAAGTCCTTCGTCTGATACTGCTCGTCAGGAATCGCGCGGCCATAGCGGTCGAGATCGTCCTTGCTGGGTCGCCAGCCGGCGGCGTCCCATTCCGTGATGATGCGATGCACACGGTAGGGCGCGAGAAAACCGTCGTCGATCCCTTGCCGCAGACTGTATTGGTAAATCGGATTGCCGAAGTAGAGGTAGGTGTCGCGGTTGTCGTCTTGGAGCGGTGTGGCCGTCATGCCAAGTTGGTACGCCGGCTCGAACCAGGTGAGGATCTCACGCCAGTTCGACTCATCCCGCGCGCTGCCGCGATGGCATTCGTCCACGATGACGAGGTCGAAGAAATCCGGCGGGAGTTCGCGATACAAACCGGGGCGGCGCTCATCGCGCGCAAGGGCCTGGTAAATGGCGAAATACATCTCGCGGCTCTTCGCCACCTCGCCGCCCTCGATCTTGGAGCGCGCATCCCCGAACGAGGCAAACTCCTTGTCCTTCGGGTCGTCAATAAGGATATTGCGATCCGCCAGGTAAAGTATCCTGGGACGCCGGTACTCCCCGGTCCGGTTCCAGCGCGCATTCCACAACTTCCAGCAAATCTGGAATGCGACCATGGTCTTGCCGGTGCCGGTCGCCATGGTCAGCAACTGGCGCCGGCGACCCTGGAGGATGCCTTCCACCGCGCGGTTGATGGCGATCTGCTGGTAGTAACGCTCACCCTTGCCGATCGTGTGGTTCATCGGCGTCAGCAGGCGGTCGGCGACCGTTTCATCGCTGATGCCCATGCCGGCCTGATAACGCGCCCACAACTCGGCCGGCGACGAATAGGCGGTGATGCGCGATTCGGAGCCGGTGAAGTAATCGAACTCGATGATCTCGTGGCCGTTCGTCGCGTAGGCGAATTTGAGCCCGAGCATCTCGGCGGAATCCTTGGCCTGCTGCAGGCCATCGCCGGCCGACTTGTATGCGGCCTTGGCCTCGATTACGGCAAGCGGAAAGTCGCGGGTATAGCGCAACAGAAAGTCAGCGCGCTTGGGCGGCTTGCGAATGAAGCCCTTGCCGACCGGGACGATGCGGCCGTCGGTGATGGTTCGCTGCTCGGCTATGGATGCGGCTCGTTGTCCCAGCCCGCGGCTTGGAGCTTCGGAACGACAAACTTGCGGCAGGTGTCTGCTTCGCTGAGCGGCACAGCTTCTCCTCCCCAGAGAAGGATGCTAGCACAGGAGGCCGCAGAGTGTGTGGTCCGCCAGGCGACCGCTGAGCATTGCAGAAATGGTTGACAATGCTCAGCCCTCATCCCCGACCCTTCTCCCGGGGGGAGAAGGGGGATTCGAGGCGTAAATGGATTGTCATCCATTTACGCAAGACTCAATAAGTTGTCAGCGCCTGCTTCAGGACCTGTGCGACATGCAGCGCCTCGCGCCGAGCGCCGCCGTGAATCTGATGGCGGCAGCTTGTCCCGTCGGCGATGAGCAGTGTTTCGGCGTCGGCTGCGCGCACTTTCGGCAGCAGGGAAAGCTCCGCCATTTTCATCGACACATCGTAATGCTCGGCGTCGAAGCCGAAGCCGCCCGCCATGCCGCAGCAGCTCGATTCGATGACCTCCACCTTGAGTTCGGGGATCATCGAAAGCACTTTCTGCACCGCCGGCATCGCAGCAAAGGCTTTCTGGTGGCAATGGCCATGCAGCAGCGCTTTCTTCTGCGGCAGGGGTTTGAGGTTGAGCTTGAAACGTCCTGCCTCGACTTCGCGCGCGATGAATTCCTCGAAGAGCAACGCATTGAGCGCGAGTTCCGCGGTCTCACCTCCCGGCAGCATGGAGAGAAATTCGTCGCGAAGCCCGAACAGGCACGAGGGTTCGAGCCCGACGACCGCCACGCCATGTTCGACGTAGGGTCCAAGCGCCTCGAGCACGCGCCGCGCTTCGGCTTTCGCTTCATCCACCAGCCCGCACGCGAGGAAGGTGCGGCCGCAGCATAACGGTCGTAAATCGTGCGCGGCATGTGGCAAGTGCACGGTGTAGCCAGCCGCTTGCAACACCTGCAGTGCTGCGCGCGCGTTCGCGGGTTCGAAGTAATTGTTGAAAGTGTCGACAAAAAGGACAACTTCGCGCGATGTTTCACCCCCACCCTCGCCCTCCCCCCTCAAGGGGGAGGGAATATCCAATTGCGCGCCCTCGCCTGACGCTCCTTCCCCCTTGATGGGGGAAGGCTGGGATGGGGGTGACGAGGTTCTTGTGACACCCCAACCCGCGCTTGCCCCCCTCGATAAGGAAGGAATCTTGCCTGTGTGGAACGGGTTGCTGTTCCACTGCGGCAGCGTGCGTTTTGCGCTAAAGCCGAGGAGTTTCTCGCTCAAGGCGGCGAGCCCCGGCACGCGGTCGCGCAGGTTCATGACCCACGAAAAGCGCGCCGCCCACGGTGCATACCGAGGAAGATAAGCGATGAGGCGATCCTTGAGCGTGAGACCGTGGCGCTGGCGGTAGTGATGGAGAAACTCCACCTTCATCTTGGCCATATCCACGCCCGTCGGGCACTCGCGCTTGCAGCCCTTGCACGAGACGCACAGATCCAGCGTCTCGTAGAGTTCGTCGGAGGTGAAGGCGCCGGGACCGAGCTGACCGGAAAGCGCAAGCCGCAGGGTGTTGGCGCGCCCGCGCGTCAAGTGCTGCTCCTCGCGCGTGACGCGGTACGACGGGCACATCACGCCGGCGTCGAACTTGCGGCAGTGGCCGTTGTTGTTGCACATCTCGACCGCCTTGTCGAATCCGCCCAATTCCGACCAGTCGAGCGCGGTCTTCATCTTCTCGATCCTGTATCCCGGCCGGAAGCGGAACAGCGTGCGGTCGTCCTGTTTCGCCGGCCGCACGATCTTGCCCGGATTCAGCAGTCCCTTGGGATCGAAGATATCCTTGATTTCCTCGAACGCGCTGACAAGCCTGGGACCAAAGAACGGCGCGATCCACTCCGAGCGCGCGAGCCCATCGCCATGCTCGCCGGAATAGGCGCCCTTGTAGCGCTTGACGAGCTCTGCCGCCTCTTCGGCGATGGCGCGCATCTTCTGCGCGCCGTCCTCGCGCATGTTGAGCACCGGCCGCACGTGCAGACACCCCACCGAAGCGTGCGCGTACCATGTGCCTTGCGTGCCATGTTTCTCGAACACACGGGTGAGCCGGTCGGTATACTCGGCGAGGTGCTCGAGCGGCACCGCGCAGTCCTCGATGAAGGAAACCGGCTTGCCGTCGCCTTTCATCGACATCATGATGTTGAGCCCCGCCTTGCGCACTTCCCACACATCGCGCTGCAGCGCGGGATCCGTGATCTCCACCACGCCGCCGGGAAATCCCAGGTCGCCCATCAGCTCGACCAACTGCCTGAGCTTCCTCAATTGCTCATCGCGCTCATCGCCGGCGAACTCCACCAGGAGAATCGCGTCGGGATCGCCCTTGATGAATCGATCGACAGTCGCCTGGAATGCCGGATTGCCGCGTGCGAGCTCGATCATCGTCCGGTCGACGAGTTCCACCGCCGTGGGCTTCAACTTCACGATCTGCTGAGGCGCTTCCATCGACTGGGAGAAAGTCGGGAAGTGGCACACGCCGAGCGTTTTGTGTTTGGGCAGCGGCGAGCACTTCAGATGCAGGCGCTTCGAATACGCGAGCGTGCCCTCGGAACCCACGAGAAGATGTGCCATGTTGAAGGGGGCGGGCAGCATCATGTCGAGGTTGTATCCCCCCACCCGGCGCAGTAGCTTCGGATAGCGGTGCTCGATCTCCTCCGCTTCACGCACTGCGATGCCGCGGATCCTCTTCACGAGCTCGATATAGCCCTTGGGTCCTGGGAGTTGGGAAAGATCGCCGGGGATGGCCCCGAAACGAAACTGCGAGCCGTCCGCGAGCACTGCGTCGATGGCATGCACGTTATGCACCATGTTGCCGTACTCGATCGAGCGCGAGCCGCAGGAATTGTTACCCGCCATGCCGCCGATCGTGGCTTGTGCACTGGTCGACACGTCGACCGGAAACCAGAGACCGTGCTGCTTGAGATGCGCGTTAAGCTGGTCGAGCACGACACCCGGCTGGACCGTCACCCTGCGCGCTTCTTTATCAAAAGCGACGAGCTGGTTGAGATGCTTGCTGTTGTCGATCACCAGCGCCGCGCCCACGGTCTGGCCGCACTGTGAGGTGCCGCCACCGCGCGCGAGCACCGGCACACCGTCTTGCAGCGCAATCTGCAACGCGACGAGCGCGTCTTCCTCGGTCCTGGGAACTACGACGCCCAACGGTTCGATCTGGTAGATCGAGGCATCGGTCGAGTAACGCCCGCGCGATGCCGCGTCAAATAACACCTCGCCCTGCAACTCGCGCTTGAGCCGAGCGGCAAAGGCGGGATCGCCGGGACGGATGGATCGAAGCATGTCAAGAACCCATCAGTAAGACCGCCGATGAACGCTGGTATTAACCGGTGATCAAGGGATTAGGTAATTGAGTGATTAAGGCAGAACCGCTCGCGCTCCGGCAGGTTGGCAATCACTCAGTCACTTAATCACTCAGTCACTCAATCACTCCGAGATCGGCGTTTATCTGCGGTTACATGGTATTTGGGCGTTCTCGCCTATAATAACCTACCCACCACGGAGACGAGATATGCCCCACGCCAGCGGCCGCCATTTCCTGCAGATTCCGGGGCCGACCAACGTTCCCGACCGCATTCTGCGCGCGATCGACCGGCCGACCATCGATCATCGCGGACCCGAATTCCAGAGACTCGGCCTGGAGGTGATCGCCGGACTGAAGCATGTATTCAAGACCAGCGGCAGCGTGGTGATCTTCCCTGCTTCCGGTACCGGAGCATGGGAAGCGGCGCTCGTCAATACGCTTTCGCCCGGTGACAAGGTGCTGATGTTCGAAACCGGTCATTTCGCGACGCTGTGGTACAACATGGCCAAAAGACTCGGGCTGATGCCCGAGTTTATTGAAGGGGATTGGAGACACGGGGCGGATCCTACCGCAATAGAAGGGCGACTCGTAGCGGACAAGAAGCACGAGATCAGGGCGGTCTGCGTCGTGCACAACGAAACTTCGACGGGGGTCACTTCGCGAGTTGCTGAGGTGCGCAAGGCGATCGACCGCGTGAAGCATCCGGCGCTTTTCATGGTGGACACGATTTCCTCGCTCGCCTCGATCGACTACCGTCACGACGAATGGGGAGTGGACGTCACCGTCGCCGGCTCGCAAAAAGGGCTCATGCTGCC
>Ga0156226_1009_pt1 | contig 10248 bp, 11 predicted proteins | sample RifCSPlowO2_12_FD_107874 | JGI IMG/M metagenome (GOLD analysis project Ga0156226, IMG submission 107874) | Betaproteobacteria bacterium RIFCSPLOWO2_12_FULL_62_13
CAGCGACAGCGGGGCGGGGTGGTCGAGAAGCACGAACGTGATTGTTGCTGATAAACTTGAACTTCTCTGTGGCCCCGGCGATCTCTGTGGCTAATGTTTTGAGGAGCGTATTTTGGCGACCGTCGAATTGACAAAGGGCAACTTTGAGGATGTTGTCACCAAGAACGATATCGTAATCGTGGATTTCTGGGCGCCGTGGTGCGGGCAGGCGCCGGGCCTCGGTGCCGCGGAGCGGCCGAGTGCGGGCACGGCGCCCCGTAGGCCCGCAAGAGACTACGCCTGGAGCATATGAAATGGCGACCGTCGAATTGACAAAAGACAACTTTGAGGATGTCGTCACCAGGAACGATGTCGTGATTGTCGATTTCTGGGCGCCGTGGTGCGGACAGGCGCCGGGCCTCGGTGCCGCGGAGCGGCCGAGTGCGGGCACGGCGCCCCGTAGGCCCGCAAGAGACTACGCCTGGAGCATATGAAATGGCGACCGTCGAATTGACAAAAGACAACTTTGAGGATGTCGTCACCAGGAACGATGTCGTGATTGTCGATTTCTGGGCGCCGTGGTGCGGACCGTGCAAAGGCTTCGCGCCGATTTTCGAGGCCGCCTCGGACAAGTATCCGGACGTGATTTTCGGCAAGGTCAACACCGACGACCAGCAGGAACTGGCGGGCCACTTCGGCATCCGCTCGATCCCGACGCTGATGGTGTTCCGCGAAAAGGTGATCCTGTTCTCGCAGGCCGGCGCGCTGCCGGCCCAGGGACTGGAGAGCGTGATTACGCAGGCCAAGGCGCTCGACATGGCGAAAGTTCACCAGGAACTCGCGCAACAGGAGGCGCAGCAGCAACAGTCGTAGCTTTGGGTAAGCGTAGCGCACCCCGACAGACCGCAACTGGTCACCCAGAAAGAAAGCCCCGCGGAGCTGGATTCCGGATCGTCCCTCGCGTCCGGAATGACGGCGGTTTGGAAACGGCCGCGCCGCAATATTGAATCTTTGCCCTGACAGCGCGGTCGGAGTAAAGATAGAATCCATATTCTCGCCGCTCGTAACTGCGTTCCGGGATTCATGAAAAAGCTATTCCTGTTGGTACTCGCCGTTGCGGTACTGGGCGGGGCCGGTTATTACTGGAGGTATTCGACCTCCACATCAGCGGCGCCGAAGGCGGCGGGTGCCGGTGGTGCGGGCGGTGCGCCGCGCAGCATGCCGGTCAAGGCGGGCGTGGTGAAGACGGGCCGGATCGCGGAGGAGGTCAACGCGGTCGGGTCGCTTCTTGCCAACGAGTCGGTAATGATCCGGCCGGAACTCGACGGGCGCATCGCCGGCATTCACTTCTCCGAAGGGCAACTCGTGCGCAAGGGCGAGAAGCTGGTCTCGCTCGATGCGTCCGAGATCGAAGCGCAGCTTGCCGCGGTCAACGCCGCGCTCAGTCTCAACCGCAGCCGCATGAAGCGCGCCGAAGAGTTGCACTCCAAAAATTTCATCAGCGCGCAGGCGCTCGACGAAGCGCGTGAGAACCTCAACCAGTCGTTGGCGCGGCAGGATGAAATCCAGGCCAGGCTCGACAAGATGACCATCAAGGCGCCGTTCGAGGGGGTCGCGGGTTTGCGCCAGGTGAGTCCCGGCGCTTACGTCAAGGCCGGTCAGGACATCGCGCGGCTGGAGGGCATCGGCACATTGAAGCTCGACTTTCGCGTGCCCGAACTCTATCTCGGACAGCTCAGGCCGCAGCAGGAAGTGCAGGCGCGGGTCGATGCCTTCGCCGACGAAGTCTTCGGCGGCGCGATCTACGCGATCGAACCGGCGGTCGACGAGCAGACGCGCACCGTGCTGTTGCGCGCGCGCATTCCCAATCCCGGCGTGCGGCTCAAGCCCGGCATGTTCGCGCGCGTCCATCTGGTGTTGAGCATCCGCGAGAACGCGCTGCTCATTCCCGAGCAGGCGCTGGTGCCGCGCGGCACGGAGCGCTATGTGTATCGCGTGGCCGACGGCAAGGCGGTTCTTGCCAAGGTCGAAACCGGGCTGCGCCGGCCCGGAGAAATCGAGATCACCAAAGGCCTGACCGCGGGCGAGACCATCGTCATCGATGGACAGTTGAAGCTTCAGGACGGGAGCCCCGTTTCGATCTTGCCGGAAGATACGCCGGCAAGATCGAAATGATGAATGCGGAATGATGAATGATGAATGAAGGGCGAGGCACGGACTTGGCGACGCGGACCAAACGGTTCGCCGTGGAAATCATTCGTCTGTATTCGCGTCTGCCAAAGTCAGTAGAAGCTCAAGTTCTGGGAAGGCAAGTACTGCGATCCGGCACGTCGGTCGGTGCGCAATATCGCGAAGCGATGCGAGCGAAGTCGGTGCCTGACTTCGTCAGCAAGATTGAGGGTGCGTTGCAAGAGCTTGAAGAGACTCGATACTGGCTTGAACTGATGGTCGAGTTAGGTTCGCTGGATGGGGCTGCGCGCATTGCGACTTTAATCGACGAAACGGACGAGCTGACAGCTATTCTTGTGGCGAGTGTGCGCACCGCAAAGCGGAGGAAAGCGTCCGTGTAGGGAACGTAACCATTCATCATTCATCATTCATCATTCATCATTCATCATTCATCATTCATCGATGTTCCTTCCCGAACTCTCCATCCGCCGCCCGGTGCTCGCAACGGTGATGAGCCTGCTCATCGTGCTGGTGGGGGTGATCTCGTTCCAGCGGCTGACCGTGCGTGAGTATCCGAAGATCGACACGCCGGTGGTGTCGGTGCGCACGGTCTACAAGGGGGCAAGCCCGCAGGTGATCGAAAGCCAGGTCACCCAGCCGCTGGAGGACAGCATCTCCGGCATCGAGGGCGTGAAGACGCTGAAGTCGGTGAGTCGCGAGGAGGTGAGCCAGATCACCGTCGAGTTCGTCTCCGACCGCGATCCGGACGCGGCGGCGAACGACGTGCGCGATCGCGTCTCGCGCGTGCGGGGGAGACTGCCCGACGAGGTCGAGGAGCCGATAATCGCCAAGGTCGAGGCGGACGCGCAGGCGATCATCTGGCTGCGCCTGTTCAGCGACCGCCACAACGCGCTCGAGATTTCCGACTACGCCGACCGCTACGTCGCCGACCGGCTGAAGGCGCTGGCGGGGGTGGCGAGCGTCATCATCGGCGGCGAGCGGCGCTACGCAATGCGCATCTGGCTCGACCGCGAGCGGCTCGCCGCCTACGGCCTGACGCCGCAGGACGTAGAGGACGCCTTGCGGCGGCAGAACGTGGAAGTGCCGGCGGGCCGGATCGAGAGCCGCAGCCGCGAGTTCACGGTGCTCTCGGAAACGGACCTGCGCACGCCGGAGCAGTTCAACCGGTTGATCGTGCGCGAGGTGCGCGGCTATCCGGTGCGGCTGAAGGACCTCGGCCGCGCCGAACTGGGGCCGCAGGACGAGCGCAACATCGTGCGCGTGAACGGCAACCCGGCCGTCGGCCTCGGCATCGTCAAGCAATCGACCGCCAACACACTGGCCGTCGCGCAGGCGGTCAAGAACGAGCTGCCCAGAATTCGTGCGGCGCTGCCGGCGGGGATGGACGCGGGCATCGCGTTCGACACGTCGGTGTTCATCGAGGAATCGATCAAGTCGGTGTATACGGTGATGGCCGAGGCGCTGGCGCTGGTGGTGCTCGTCATCTTTTTCTTCCTGCGCTCGGCGCGGGCGACGCTCATCCCGTTCGTCACTATTCCGGTATCGCTGATCGGCGCATTCTTCCTGGTGTGGCTGATGGGCTTCAGCGTCAACGTCCTGACGCTGCTCGGCATCGTGCTCGCAGTCGGGCTGGTGGTCGACGACGCGATCGTCGTGCTCGAGAACATTCACCGTCACATCGAGGAGGGCATGGCGCCATTGCAGGCCGCGTTCCGCGGCTCACGGGAGATCGCTTTTGCGGTGGTGGCCATGACGGTGACGCTCGCCGCGGTGTTCGCGCCGCTCGCCTTTTCCACCGGCAATACCGGGCGGCTGTTCATGGAATTCGCGCTCACTGTTGCGGGAGCGGCGGGGGTGTCGGGATTCCTCGCGCTCACGCTCACGCCCATGATGTGCTCGAAGCTTCTGCATCACGAGGCGCGCCATGGCCGCCTCTACAACGCGCTGGAGCGCTTCTTCCACGGGGTCTCGTCAGGCTACCGCCGCACGCTCACCTGGAGCCTGGACCACCGCATCGTGGTGGTCGGCGCGTTCGCGGCCGTGGCGGTAGGCGGAGCGTTGCTGTTCACGGCGCTCAAGTCGGAACTGTCGCCGCTCGAAGACCGCGGCTATTTCATCGGCGTCATGAACGCCCCCGAGGGTGCGACCATGGAATACACCGACGGTTATGCGAAGATCTGGGAGCGGATCTACAGCGAAGTGCCGGAGATCATCACCTACTTTGTGGTGGTGGCGCCGGGACTCGAGCGTCCCAACCCGGTGAATTTCGCACTGTCCTTCACGCGGCTCAAGGACTGGGGCGAGCGCAAACGCAAGACCCAGGAAATCACGGCTTCGCTCGCACCCAGGATGTTCGCGACCATGCCCGGCGTGCTGGCCTTCCCCATCAATCCGCCTTCGCTCGGGCAGAGCTTCCGCAACCCGCCGCTGCAGTTCGTGGTGCAGGGCAATTCGTACGACGATCTCGACCGCGTGGTCAATGCGCTGATGGCGAAAGCGCGCGGCTTTCCGGGCCTTGCCAGCATCGACTCCGACTTGAAGCTGAACAAGCCGCAGCTTGCGGTCGCCATCAACCGCGACAAGGCAGCGGCGGTAGGCGTGCAGGTGGAGAACATCGGCCGCACCCTGGAAACCCTGCTGGGCGGCCGCCAGGTCACGCGCTTCAAGCGCGAGGGCAAGCAATATGACGTGATCGTCAAGCTCGAAGACAAGGATCGCCGCCAACCGGCCGACCTCACTTCGATCTACGTGCGCGGTGCCGACGGACGCTTGAACCAGCTCGCCAACCTGGTGACCGTGACGGAAACGGTGGCGCCGAAGGAACTCAATCACTTCAATCGACTGCGCGCCGCCATCATCCAGGCCAACCTCGCGCCTGGCTATACGCTTTCCGAAGCGCTCGCTTTCATGGACAAAGCGGCGGCGGAGGTGCTCACCACCGAATACCAGACCACGCTCGACGGCCAGTCGCGCGAGTTCCGCGAGTCCGGGCAGGAACTGTGGGTGGTGTTCGCCCTGGCGCTCGTCTTTATTTACCTCGTGCTCTCGGCGCAGTTCGAGAGTTTCCGCGGCCCGCTCGTCATCATGCTCACCGTGCCGCTCGCCATCACGGGCGCGCTGCTCGCGATGAATCTGAAGGGCATCACGATCAACGTTTACAGCCAGATCGGGCTGGTGATGCTGATCGGGCTCATCACCAAGAACGGCATCCTGATCGTGGAATTCACCAACCAGTTGCGGGACCGCGGCATGGCAAAGATGGAGGCGTTGATCGAGGCTTCCGCGTTGCGGCTGCGGCCGATCCTGATGACCAGCGCGGCGACCATCCTCGGCGCAGTGCCGCTTGCAGTGGCGGGCGGCGCCGGCGCCGAATCGCGCTCGGCGATCGGCTGGGTGGTCATTGGCGGCTTGACGGTGGGAACCTTGTTTACGCTCTACGTGATCCCCACCGCGTATACGTTCATCGTGGGCGAGCGCACGCTGATCGCCGAGGAGGATATGAGCGGCGCTGCAGCGGCCGGCGGCGCCGCGGCGCCACCGGCTCGCGCCGCCGCGAGCAAGTTGTAGCGCGCAGGCCGGGTCAGGCCGCATGGCCGTAAGCCAACACTCGATACAATAAGCGCGTTCCGCGAATAGGGAGCACGAAGCGTGAGCGAGATGACGGGATTGCTGGCACAGCATGGCCTGGCGCTGGTGTTTGCCAACGTGTTTCTCACTCAGGCCGGTGTTCCGTTGCCGGCGATTCCGATGCTGGTGGTGGCCGGCGCCTTCATCCAGGAAGGGCAGATGTCGGCAGCAGGCGTGCTGACAGTCACGGTTGCGGCATCACTGCTCGGCGACACGCTATGGTTCGCGGCGGGCCGGCGTCACGGCCACCGCGTGCTGCGCACGCTGTGCCGGGTCGCGATCGAGCCCGATTCCTGCGTCAAGCAGACCGAGAGCATTTTCGAGCGCTGGGGAGCACCCTCGCTGCTCGTGGCGAAGTATATCCCGGGCTTCGCGACAGTGGCGCCGCCGCTTGCCGGAGCCATGCGACTCGGGTTCGTTGCTTTCGCGCTCTACAGCGCGATTGGCGCGTTGCTGTGGGCAGGTGCGCCGGTCCTGGTGGGAATGGCGTTTCACGCCGAGGTGGAATGGGTGCTCGCGTGGCTCGAAAGCATGGGCGCCGGAGCGCTGATCCTGATTGCCGTGGTGGTCGGCGCCTACATCGGGATCAAGGTACTCGAACGTTTTCTGTTGATCCGCTTCCTGCGCATGGTCCGCATCAGCGTCGACGAGCTTCACGAACTGTTGCAGCGGGAAGCAAAGCCGGTCGTGCTCGACGCGCGCTCGACTGCCGCGCGCAAGCTGGACCCGCGCCACATTCCCGGAGCCATCGCGGTGGACATGGCGGCGCCGCAAGCAAGCCTGTCCGCCGTAGCGCCTGACCGCGACATCGTGGTCTATTGTACGTGACCCAACGAAGCGAGCGCGGCGCGTGTCGCCCGCGTGTTGATGGACAACGGCTTCCGGAGGGTGCGTCCACTCGAGGGCGGTTTGGAGTCCTGGGTGGAGGCGGGGCACGGGATTGCCGTATATGAACCGATGGAGTGAGCAAGGAGGAAGAAATGAATCAGCTCTGTGAAATGGTGAAACAGTACGGGCCGCTCATCGGGCGTATCCTGATGGCGCTGATCTTCCTGAAATCCGGGTTTGGCAAGGTCGCGAATTTCGCTGCGACCGCGGGCTACATGGCGAGCGAGGGCATGCCGATGGCGGAGGTGTTGCTGGTGGGCGCAATTGTTTTTGAGCTGGCAGGCGCGCTCATGCTGGTCATCGGCTGGAAGATGCGCTGGGGCGCGCTGCTTCTCGTCGTGTTCATGATTCCCACGACGCTCATCTTCCACAACTTCTGGGCGGTGGACGCCGCGCAATACCAGAATCAGCTCAATCATTTCATGAAGAATGTCGCCATGATCGGCGGGTTGCTCTACATGATGGCATTCGGCGCCGGGCCGCTGAGCCTGGAACAGAGGAAGGATGAGGGATGAGGGATGAAGGATGAAGGATGAAGGCGGAAGGATGAACTTTAAACCCTAAACCCTAAACCCTAAACTCGAAACTCGAAACTCGAAACTCGAAACTCGAAACTCGAAACTCGAAACCCGAAACTCGAAACCCGAAACTCGAAACTCGAAACTCGAAACTCGAACGGAGTCCCGCATGCAAGAACGAAGAGCGATAACAAGTGTTCCGATTCACGATCTGTTGGCGCGGCGCTGGAGCCCGCGCGCTTACGATGCGGAGCGGACGGTCACGCGCGAGCAGCTAATTACATTGCTGGAAGCGGGCCGCTGGGCGCCATCGTGCAACGGCGACGAGCCGTGGCGCTACCTGATCTGGCACAAGGCGCGTGACCCGCAGGGTTGGCAGAAGGCATTCGAGTGCCTGTCCGACAACAACAAGAAATGGGTGAAGAACGTGCCGCTGCTGATGCTCTCCTGCGCCGGCAGCATCTTCGCGCACAGCGGCAAGCTCAACCGCTGGACGCAGCACGATACCGGCGCGGCGAGTCTCTCCATCGCCTTGCAAGCGCTGGCGCTGGGACTGATTGCGCATCAGATGGGTGGGTTCGATGTCGAAAAGGCACGGGCGGCATTCAGCGTTCCCGCCGAGTACACGCCGATGGCGATGATCGCGATCGGCTATCAGGCTGCGCCCGATATTCTCGACGAAGAAACGAAGGCGAAGGAGCTCAAGCCCCGCGCGCGCAAGCCGCTCGCCGAGCGCTTCTTCGAGGGCGGCTGGGGAACCCCGGTCAAAACCTGATTCTGCGCGGCCGCATCGGCGGCCGTTGCACATGCCGACTTCGAAGGCGGCGGTGAGTCCGATCAACGCTTGTTTTTGCGGACGGGTTTGGGTTCTGACATCAGATACGGCTCCGAACCGGTACCGCGGTACTTGCGCCTCATCGCCAACAGATCAAGCTGATCGACGATCTTGACCACAAGCCCGCTAAATGATCATCTGGCGGTCACTTCCCCCACCGAGGGCGGCAGCAGAGGGGGATGCGGCACGACCTACCGGAGGGAAATTGACCCTGGCAACTCTCTCGGCATCCCAATTAGCATGACCTTATAACATCATCATCAACGGGTAGCTCCGATAGGCTCGGCTGGCGATCTAAACGTGGTCTACCGCGCGCTATCGAATCTTGATATGCGCGTCATCTCCAAAAGGTATTTGCTAGTTGTGCCAGCCTGATCTAATTATATGCTTTGATAAAGACCGGCCCAGATCGGTCGTTTCCACAGAACATCCGAATGGGTAAGAGGAGGCTGATATGTGTATTCGGTTCGTCTTTGTTATGCTGGCGACGTTCTGGTTGGCCGAAGTCACCGGGCAGGCGCTGGCGGACGATTACCCCAGCAGACCGCTTCGCCTGATCATCAGCAGTCCGCCCGGAGGTACCGCCGACGTGCTCGGGCGCCTTGTCGGCCAGAAACTAAGTGAAAGTTTCGGTCAACAGATTGTGATTGATAATCGTGCCGGAGGGGGCGGCAACATCGGTGCCGAGATCGTGGTCCGATCGGCACCCGACGGATACACATTGCTGCTCGGGCAAACGCAAACGCTGGCGGTAAATCCGACGCTGTACAAGAGTCTGGCATTCAACCCGCTGCGCGATTTCGTGCCCGTGGCAATGGTCGCCTCGGTCGAGTTCTTCTTGGTGGCTCATCCTTCAGTTCCAGCGAAGACGCTACCGGAGCTCATTAAGCTCGCAAAAGGGAAGCCCGGGCGCCTGACGTTCGCATCCGCAAGCTCGGGCAGCACAAGTCACCTTGCCGGCGAATTGCTGAAAACCACGGCGGACATCGACATGCTGCACGTTCCATATAAGGGCGCGGGCCCTGCCGTTAATGACCTGATAGGCGGTCAGGTGATGCTGATGTTTTCGGCTGGACCGTCCATTTCCGCCCAAGTTAAGGCGGGGCGGCTGAAGCTGATCGCGGTCGCTGGCAACAAACGTTCGTCGATCTTTCCGGCCGCACTGACGTTCGCAGAGTTCGGCATTCCCGACTTCAATGTAAACCCGTGGTGGGGTGTAGTCGCTCCTGCCAAGACGCTTCAAGCCATCGTCGCACGCCTCAATCGCGAAATTGCCGAGGCGCTGGCCAAGGCGGACGTCAGACAGCGCCTCGAGCGGCAAGGTGCCAATGCTGTGATCATGACGCCAGAGGAATTTGGCGCTTTCATAAGGTCGGAACATGCGAGGTGGTCGAAAGTCGTATACGCTTCGGGAGCGCGGGTCGACTAGCTGCGATTTCCGCGGACCTGACTCTCCTGTTCGCGCTACGCTTGATCCCCGGCGCGATCCGGGACGGCGCTTTCAGGTCCCCGGTGCACAAGTCATTACTTTTCCAGGAGATGCTTCTTTTCTTTCACTCTTCGGTAACAACGTAAGTCATGATGGAATGTGGATCGCGTCGATGCCCGTCGTCCCGCTATGATTCCGGGGGCGCACCTCCGAGCATCTCGACGAAGGCAGAGATACGGTTGAGGCTTTGCTCAGGGCTCGCGGCCCTTCCCAGATCGTCCACTTCCAAGTTGATGGAAGGTACCCCGGCTCCTTTGGTTACATCGCACATGACCCGGGATATCGCTCCTTGATAGTTGCAGCCCCAATGGTAGGCGAAGAGGATTCCATCTACCCGTGCCTTGCGGGTTTCTTCCACCACCCAGAGAGCCCTTTTCTCGGCAATCTGCTCATAGGGAGAGGACATGACGGAGCGGGCGATGTTCTCGTAAGGATCTCCTTCCTCTTCAACATCCATGAGCATGGCGCTCCACCGGTCATCCCGCCCTAAAAGCATGCCTCCCCTGGCGTCTATGGCGAAGGGCGAAGGCACGATGCAGGAGCCGCACACCCAGAGCCTCGCCGCATGCTCGGAGACCTCGGGGCTCTTTATCCCTCGCTCAACCCTTTCCTTGAGCTCCTCATACGTCTCCTCGAGGACCTGGGCCATCGCCACCGGGTCACAGATGGCGTCGTGAACATTAGTGCTCCAGTCAAAAACCAGCTTGCTGCAGGTGGGCGCC
>Ga0156226_1038_pt1 | contig 10210 bp, 10 predicted proteins | sample RifCSPlowO2_12_FD_107874 | JGI IMG/M metagenome (GOLD analysis project Ga0156226, IMG submission 107874) | Betaproteobacteria bacterium RIFCSPLOWO2_12_FULL_62_13
AGGCTGTGTGGGCGGCACGATCGGCAGACCATCGGTCAGGTCATGGTTGAGAAACCACTCGTTGACGGCGTCCCAAGAGTCCTCGAGCTCAATAATGGGTTCGGTGAGGACAGCGGTCATACGGATTCCTTGTCGGAAGCGGCTTCCTTCTGCGTCCGGCGACGGGCCGCCGGATGGACGAAATCGACATAGGTGTGCTTTTCGAGTGGACCCTGGCCTGTCAGTTGCTGCACAACGATCGGATAAGCCGCGCGTGCAAGCTCCCGCACTTGGTCGGGTGTCAGATCATTGAGCGGATGCGGCGCGATGAGCAGTGGCAGATCATCGAGCTGCAGATTCTTGGCAGCCAGCCGCCCGTGCGTCAAAAAGGCCATCGACACGACGGTCGAAGAGGGAATGCCGCGCTTCTCGAGATAGGCTGAGTCGTGGATACACCACGACGTGCACCCGCCTCAGTCACCCCACGCGTTGACGAGGCAGTCAACTTTGCCATCGAGCTGGTCGGCGATCAGCTTGCTCGAGGTGTAGTTCTTGCGCACCGCATGCGTCCGCACATCGGGATAATCCGCGCGGATCATCTCCTCGATGTACTGCACAAACAGATTGGCATTCGGTTTCATGTTGTCAATGAACCCGATTGATTTTCCGCGTAGGGTATCGAGCCTCCTGGCGAGCGTTGTGCGCGCGACTGCGCGCTGTCCCACTGGATTGACGAGTTTGATGGTGCCGCTTGCTGTCAAGATGGCGACCTCCCTTCTCAGTTAAGAAACGCATGCCTTGGTTGATGTTACGCCTGCCGGAGGCGGTGCTTCGTTGTCGGCAGACGGTACCCGACGAAACGTGTGCTTTGACTTTCCCGCCTCCTGCCAGAGGACGATATTGCCGACGTAGTTGTCATCCAGTGTGGGGAAGTCCAGACGGAAGTGCCCGCCGCGGCTTTCCTTCCGCTCCAGCGCAGCAGTCGCCAGCATACGTGCAACCTGGATCAAATTGCGAGTCTCCAGGTTGAGCCGGACGCTGTCGCTTCGTTCGCGCAATGTGGCGCCTTCGGTGCCCAACTCGTGAAACATGCTCTCGAATTCATCGAGCTTCCCAAGTGCCGCATTCAACCTGTCGGCATGGCGGACTTGGCCAACCGAAGCGACGACGAGACTTTGCACGGCGCGCCTCCATTCGTCGGGCGAGACCGCTCCCACCGGACGGGCGATGCGATCCTGTAGCCTACTTAGGGCGGCCCTCCAGTTGCCCGCCTCGGCATCGGGCCGCGGATGACTGCGCGCTTCGGAGGCCGCGGCAATACCAGCGCGAAAGCCAAATACATACGTATCGCTCAAGGCCGCCCCGCCAAGACGATTCGCCCCATGTACTCCGCCTGCAGCTTCACCCCCGACGTATAAGCCGGATAAGGAGCTGCGCCCCCATTCGTCAATCCGCACGCCACCAAGGTAGGTGTGGGGGCCGCTGCTGACCTCCATGAAGTCGTGTCGGGGGTCAACACCTGCCTTCGTGAACGCCTTGATGACATCTGACATGGCCGTCACGTTGATTACGTCGAATACGTGACGCACGTCGATATATACCGCATTGTGCTCTGTGCCGCGCCCCTCGTAGATTTCGATGCCGACGCCGCGATTGATGATGGCACGCGGAGCGCGCTCCATATTGTTCGGATCGTAGCGACTCATGAACCGCTCGCCGTTACGATTCAGCAGGTAACCCCCGTGATTGAGAAACCCGCTCGAATGGCAAGGGTAACCCACCAGCTTGGCCGGCGCGGCAGTAAGCAACTGATAATCGATGAACTCCATGTCGACGAGTTCGGCGCCCGCGCGCACAGCCATCGCGTAACCGTCGCCCGTGACTGTAGGCGGTGAATCATTAATCTCATGGAGCTGGGGCGCGCCTCCTGTGGTAATGACAGTCGAGCGCGCATGAATAACTATAGGTATCCCCTCGCGATAGCGAAGACCCCAGGCACCGACGATTCGGTTGTCCTCCTTCAGGAGATCAACGAGCATGACGTGTTCCAACGGCTCGATGCCCAGCGCCCGTGTTCTTTTTGCCAGTGCCTGCATGAGCGGTTTGCCCATGAGGCGGCCACAGTGAACGAGGCGTGGATAGCGGTGAGGCCGCGAGCTCTGGCGCTGGTCGAAACGCCCGTCAGCCGTTTTCACCAATCCCAGTCCCCAGGCGTCCAGCTCGAGCGTGCGATCTATCGATTCTTCGCACATCAACCTGGCAAGTCGGGGATTGGCAATCCCGAAGCTCGCGGTAATTGCGTCTTCAAACATGAGTTGGGGGTTGTCCGCAGGATCTGCGTGGGCGATCGCAATGGAATAGCCGCCCCTCGCCATGGACGAACTCCCTGAAGCATACGTCCCTTTGGTTACGACCAGCGGCTTCAGCCCTGCGCGTGCCGCGCCGATTGCCGCGATCATGCCGCCAGCGCCGGCCCCGATGATGAGTACGTCGGTCTCTATGTGTTCGGGGTCTGCCAGGTCTTGATTTGCTGATGCCAATTCCTACTCCCTTCCTTTTGGGCTTCTCCGCGCCGGTTTATGACTGCAATGCCTCGACCACGGGACCGCGCTCGTCGCTCGACACTCACGCGGAATTGCCGTATGCGCGGCTGGATCTCATATCGTTCGGTTACAACTGGATGCCGGCGTCTTTTACCAGCTTCTCCCAGCGGCCGGCGTCTTCCTTGATCAAGCGGGCGAACTCCGCCGGGGAGCTGCCTTCTGATTCCACCCCGCTTCTCAGCAAAGCCTCGCCGATTTCAGGTAAACCGAGCACTTTTCTGATCTGCCGGCTGAGATAGTCGATAACGGCGCTCGGGGTTTTTGTTGGAACCATGATGCCGTACCACGCACTGACGTGAAAACCGGGCAGGGTCTCGGCTATGGTCGGCAGATCCGGCATGGCGCGGGCGCGCTTGGTTCCCGTCACAGCAATTCCCTTAAGCCGTCCCGCCTTGATGTGCGGAATAGCAGCGGCTAAGGGCTGAAACGCAATCTTTATTTCCCCCTGCATCAAGGCCAAAGCATTGGCTGCCGCACCCTTATACGCGACATGGACAAACGGAACATCGGCCATGACCTTGAAAAGTTCGCCGGCCATGTGGTTGGTGCTGCCTAAGCCCGACGAACCGATGAGGGCTCCTTTCGGCTGCGATTTTGCGTATTTGATTATGTCGGCTACCGACGTCACCGGAAGCGAAGGATGCACAACCATGATGGTGGGTCCGCTGCCGAGCAGGCTGACTGGCGTCAGCGCCTTTATTGGATCGTAAGCGAACTTGTCCTTGCTGCGCAGTCTGCTGATGGTGACAACCGGCTGGGCGAGGTACCAGGTATAGCCATCCGGATTGGCTTCGACAACGATCCCCATGGCAAGCGCGCCGCCCGCGCCGGGCCGAGTGTCGATGACGATTCGCTGTTTGAGCTGATCGGAAAGCTTTCCGCTGACTATCCTTGCGATCGTATCGCTCACCCCGCCCGGCAGAAATCCGATGATGAAGCGTATTGGCCGCGCCGGATAATCGCTGACGGTGCCGGATTCTCCCGCCTGAGCGAATGTGCCGCCCGGGACAAATAAAAAGAGCAGCAGCGCAACAGCTCGAAAAAACATAATCTAATTCCTCCTTCGGCAATTTGCGCATTTCCCAGCCGCGTTCATTACGCGGTTGATGCGGTTATGTAACTTCAGCCATCAAACGGAATGAAAAAAAGTAGCCCGCTTCAAATGAAAAAACGTTGATCTAGATCAAATCTCTACTGATTTGTCCACTATAAAGGCGGCGCGCAGGCCGCTACTGATCTGGTTGCGGGCCACGTGCAATTGTCTTTTTCAAGCGCGGGCACGGTCATGCCTTATGTCAAGTCTGGCAAATTGAGGGCACTGGCGGTTACCAGTGCTCAGCCATCCCCTCTCGTTCCTGGCTTGCCGACGGTGGCGGCCGCGGGCCTGCAGGGTACGAATCGACGGCATCGACAGCGTTTCTCGCTCCGGCGAAGACCCCGCCAACAATCATCAGTCGGTTGAACCGCGAGATCGTGCAAGCGCTGCACCGTTCGGAAGTCAAAGAGCGCCTGTGGAATTTAGGAATCGAGGTTATGGGCAGCTCGCCGGAGCAGCTTGCGACCACCATTAAAGTGGAAATGACAACGATCGGAAAAATTGTCAAAGATTTCAGCCTGCGTGAGAAGAGGTAAAGAACAATCAGGGGCTCGCGGGCAATGCGTCAATCCAATCCCGCGTCTGCCCGGGAATCAGGGTCCGAAAACTGAATTACTCGTCCTTTTTCTCTTCTTCGTCTTCCCAGGTGTAGCGTTTGCGCGGTGGCACATCGAGGTGCCGCAGCGCGATCCCCAGCACCAAGCCGATCAGCGCGGCCGCGAGATGGGTTTCCCAGGAAACCCCCGGCTTGATCGGCAATACTCCCCAGACCAGAGTGCCGTACAGGAAACTCACCAATAAGGACGCGGCGATTGCGCGCGTGTCCCGCCGGATCACGCCCGCAACGAAGATATAGCTCGCCAAGCCGTAGACCAGTCCGCTGGCACCGATATGGACAGAGGCTCTCGCGAATAACCAGACCGCGATGCCGGGTCCCAGGTAGACCGCCGGAATCACTTTGAAGGCCGAGTTCGGGTAAAGGTGCAACACCCCCGTGCCCAGCACCAGCAGCGGCAGCGAGTTGGCGACCAGGTGGGCGACGCCGCCGTGCAGCAGAGGGGCGAGCAGAATGCCGGGCAGCCCGGCGAACTCGCGTGGGCGGACGCCGAAACGCTCCAGCTCCAGGTCCAGCCCCCAGTTCAAGAACTGGATGAGCCAGAGCAAGGCGACAAAGCCCAGCGCGATCTTGAATGCCAGCCGGAAGTTGGCGCGCGCCCGCTCGGAGCTGGTGTAGCCGGGGTCGGGGACATGAAGCTGCATTGTGGAACAAGATACCAGTCGGGGCCTTGCGCTACCAGCGCAACAGCTCATGCTGCTATCCTGTTCATCGGAAGGTCATCTGCCCATGTATACGACCCGCCGGATCAAACGCGCCCATCCGCGTGGGACTGGCCGGTGGACTTCGTCCGGCGCGGTAAACTGTTTTCGAAGCGGTTCTACGACCGGAAGCACGGCGGTTCGAAGAGCGGGCCGCGCGTGATAGAGGCTAACAACTATCGCCGAAGTTTCATATCGCGCGAGATTTTCACCATCGATTGCAGCAGCCCGGCGTTGCCGCTCGATGTCCACCCATCTTCCTTCAGGTGCGCTTTCATCAGATCGACCATGGCCCGAGCAGCCGGCAGCAGTGAGCGGCCTGCGAGGCCCATGACACCGATGGTTCTGGTCTTGATGGGCCTCACGAGGGGCAGGAAGGCAAAGCCGCGTGTATTGCGCGGACACGCCAGTGCAGGGACCGCGGTGACGCCGAGGCCCTCTTCCACCGGCGCGAGCAGGGTTGGAAGATTCGAGACGCGAATGCGGGGTCGAGCGACGAATTCCCAAGCCGGCGTATCCTCAAGCAGACGATGCATCACGTTCCCCAGAATCGGGTGTCCCCGGAGCGCCTCCCATGCGAGCGGCTTGCGCGAAAGTGCCAGCGGGTGATCCAACCGGCAGAGCAGGCCAAAGCGATCCTCGAGGAGAGGCGTGAAATCGATATTGGGATCGGCCCGGTGCAGGCTTGATACCCCGAAGTCCACCTCGCCTTCCGCAACCAGGCGATGGACGTTGCGCGAATCCTCGGCAAGCACGTTGACCTCCACCCCTGGGTGACGTTCCGTGAATGTGCGCAGAAGCGAGGGCAGCCATTGCGTGGCCACTGAAGGCAGAATCGCGATCGCAACTCGTCCGCCGGTAAGCTGCGCCACATGCAGCATGCTCCTCGTCGAGCGCTCGATATGCGCCACCAACTCATGTATGAGCGGCAGACAGCTTTCTCCGAAGGGCGTGAGCGTCGTGCGCGATCCTTTCTCGAAAAGCGGTTGGCCCAGGCGGCTTTCAAGCTGACGGATCGACTGCGATAGCGCCGGTTGCGAGCGAAACGCCCGCTTGGCTGCCGTTTTGAAGTTCTTGGTTTCAACGACCAGGAGAAAGTGGCGCAGTTGCGACAGGCGGAGGTCGAGCATGTGTGCGGGTCACCTGATTTGAAAATCGAATCAAATGATACAGGAAATAAGGTTTTCCTGATAAACGCCCTGGGCTACCATAGGCATTCAAGCGGGCGAATCACCCGGGAGGATATGTGGCCAATCTCGCGAATTCATGCGCGATCGTGGGCATCGCGCGCGCCGTGGGGCTCAAGGGGGACAAGGAGAAGAAGACCCCGCTTCAGCTCGTCGTCCAAGCGTGCTCGCAGTTGATGCGCGAGATGCGTATCGGCCGTACGAAGATCGGCGCGCTGTTCACCGGGCGCATGCCGCGCTCGTATATGACGCTGCAGTACAGCCAGAGCCTGGTGAACGAGCTCAAGATCGCGCCGATGTTCAGCACCGAGGTGACGTCGCATGGCGGCGGCGCGCTCGGCACGCTGCAGCTTTCGGTGTTGGCGCTGAATGCCGGCCTGATCGAATACGCGCTGTGTATCACGGGTGAAGCGAGCCCCATCTGGATCGACATGATCGGCGGCAGCGCGAACTGGGAGGCCGATTTGCAGTTCGAAGCGCCGTATGGCCCGACGACCCCCGCGCTCTATGCGCAGTCCGCGTGCCGTTACATGCATGAATACGGCATCACCGCGGAGCAGATGGCGCGGGTCGCCGTCGAGAACCGCAAATGGGCGCTGCACCATCCTTACGCCGCGATGCGCCGCAAAGGACCGATCACGATCGACGATGTGCTGAAGTCGCCGATGATCGCCTCACCGCTGCGCCTGCTCGATTGCGCGCCCTGGTTCCCGGGCGGCATTGCGAGCGCGGCGCTCATCACCCGTGAGGAAGTCGCACGCGATATCTGCCGTGAGCCCGTTTACATCGCGGGCTTCGGCCAGCACAACACTCACGAGTGGGTGGGCGAGCGCATGGGCACGTGGGGCGTCGAGCCGTTCATGGACGGCCCGAGCATGGTTCGCACCGGCGCGCGCGTCGCCGCAAAGCAGGCGTACGCGATGGCGGGTGTCACCGCAAAGGACATCGACATCGTCGAGACTTCCGTCCCATTCACCTACGCGAATCTGCTCATGCTCGAAGAGCTGGGCTTCTGCGGCGAAGGCGAGGGCGGGCGCTTCGTCGAGTCGGGCGGCATCGATTTCGAAGACGGGCTGCCGTTCAACACGACAGGCGGATACCTCTCGTTCGGCCAATCGGGACAAGGCCTTTATCTTTTGAAAGAGATCGTCGATCAGATGTGGAGGCACCCCGAAGGCCATCCGGTGCCAAACGTGACACGCGGCCTGGTGCATGGGCATGGCGGACCGCTCGCGTGTCATTCCGTGATGATTCTTTCCAAAGAACCGACCTGCTGAGGGGCGACGAGCATGAGTGAGACTTCGAATATTTCGGTGCCCGATTGGTCAGGCGGCAAAAAGGTCCAGGCGGGGGACCAGTTCCTCGGCCTTTATCAGCCTTCGCCCGAAACCGTCGGATTCTGGGAGGGCGTCAAGCGCCGGGAGTTGCTTTTCAAGTGGTGCGGCGAATGCGCGCGCGCCTATCATCCGCGGCGCATGATCTGCCCGCAGTGCTCGAGCACGGAACTCACGTGGAAACCGGCATCGGGTAAAGGCACGGTGTACTCGTACAGCGAAGTGCATCGCGCGCCAAGTCCCGAGTTTCAGAAAGAGGCGCCGTACAACGTCGGACTCATCGAGACGGCCGAGGGTGTGCACTTCTTCTGCCGCATCTGCGCGGAAAGCGGCGCGCGCGTTGAGGTCGGCACGCCAGCGAGGCTCGACTTCAGGGTGCTGGGGAGCGGCTACTTGCTGCCCGTATTCGTGATCGGGAGCGAGGCCGCGAAATGACCGCGGGACCGCTGGCCGGCATCCGCGTGCTCGACATCACGCGAGCGCTCTCCGGGCCGTTCTGCACGATGATCCTTGGCGATCTGGGCGCTGATGTGATCAAGGTCGAAGTCCCGGGACGTGGCGACGAAGGGCGGCATTGGGGTCCGCCCTTCGCGGGCGGCGCGGGACCGAACTATCTCGGGTTCAACAGGAACAAGCGCAACGTGGAAATCGATCTGCGCACGCCCGAAGGCCAGGAGCTGGTACGCAAGCTCACGGCAACGGTCGATGTCGTCGTCGAAAATTTCCGCCCGGGGACAATGAGGAGATTCGGCGTCGGCTATGAGACGCTCAAAAAGATTCGTCCGGATCTCATCTACTGCGCGATCAGCGGGTACGGCAAGGCAGGGCCGCTCGCGAAATGGCCGGCGATGGACCTCATGATCCAGGCGGTGAGCGGCATCATGGCGCTTACGGGCGAGGTCGAGGGCAGGCCGCACAAAGCCGCCGCGCCGGTCACCGATCTCTTCGGCGGCTTCTCGGCAGCGATCGCCGTCATGGGTGCAATACACGAACGCAGCCGTAGCGGCGAAGGCCGCGAGATCGACATCAGCATGCTCGATGCTGCCTTCACGATCCTCGGCCAGTCCATAGCCGCGTGGGGAATCGACGGCAAGGATCCGGTACGCGTGGGCAATGCGCATCCGCTGATGGCCCCGTATCAGAGTTTCAGGACGAAGACCAAAGAGATCGTTTGCGCCATCACGACCCAGAAACGGTGGGAGCGCATGTGCTCGATGCCGGAGTTCGCGCATTTTCGCGACCGCCCGGAACTCGCGACGCAGTCCTCGCGCAATGCCAACCGCAAGCGGTTGTGTGAAGAGATGGAAGCGATATTGCAGACGCAGCCGGCGGATTACTGGCTGGGCCACTTCTTCCGACTCGAGCTCCCGGCTGCGCCGGTGAACACCATTGCCGAGATCGCGACGCATCCGCACGTCATGCAGCGCGGCTCGCTGATCGAAATCGAGTATCCGCCGGGCTCGGGCCAACGCGTGAAGATACCCGGCATGCCGTGGCGCGATGTCGCCTCGACGCGGCCGGTGCGAAATCCGCCCGTGCTCGGTGAGCACACTGAAGAGGTGCTCGGCGAATGCGAACAATTGCGGAGTCAGATTCAGACTCGTCGTTCTTGGTAATGCCGTAAAGGAGAAGGTCAGAGTCAAGGTAACCACTCGAGGAGGAAAAATGAAACTCGCGATCACTGCACTCAGTCTGCTGCTCGTCCCGTTGTTTGGCTACGCGCAGACCGCGGAGGACTATCCGTCCCGTCCCATCAGGCTGGTCTCGCCGTTTCCGCCCGGCGGATTCAACGACACTCTGTCGCGGCTGGTCGGCCGGAAGATGACCGAATCGTGGGGACAGCAGGTCGTGGTGGACAATCGTCCCGGCGCAAACATGATCATCGGCACCACGCTGGTCGCCAAGGCGCCGCCCGATGGCTACACGATGGTGATGGCGGCCATTCCGCACGCCATCAATCCGAGCCTGTACAAGCTGCCGTACGACCCGGTGAAGGACTTCACCGCTGTTGCAATGATCTGCTCCGTCCCGAACCTGCTGGTGGTGCATCCGTCGGTGCCTGCTGCTTCGGTGAAGGAGCTCATTGCATACGCCAAGTCCAACCCTGGCAAGCTCACGTTTGGATCGGTCGGCAGTGGAAGCTCCTCGCACATGGCCGGCGAGTTATTGAAGGTCACGGCCGGCATCGACATGGTTCATGTGCCGTACAAAGGCGCCGCGCCGGCATTGGCCGATCTCGTCGCGGGGCGCATCGGCGTCTATATCGGCGCGACCACGTCGGTGCTCCCACATGCGCGCGCCGGACGTCTGCGCGCGCTGGGCGTCACGACTGCAAAGCGCGTGAGCTCGCTTCCCGAACTGCCTACAGTCATTGAGGCTGGTGTGCCCGGCTTCGAGGTGAGCTCGTGGTATGGCCTGCTGGGGCCGGCGGGCATCGCGTCAAACGTCGTCAGAAAGATCAATACCGAAGTGCGGCGCATCGCCGAACTGCCCGACGTGCGCGAGCGGCTGTTGAAGGGCGGCGCGGAACCGGCGACGGGCAGCCCAGCGCAGTTCCAGGAGATGATCCGGAACGACGTTCAGAAATGGGCGCGGGTGGTGAAGGCGACGGGCGCCAAAGTCGATTGACGCACCCATCGAACGAAGAAGCATATGGGCTGAATGGCGAGGGGATAACGATGATCATCGATTTCA
>Ga0156226_1403_pt3 | contig 10175 bp, 8 predicted proteins | sample RifCSPlowO2_12_FD_107874 | JGI IMG/M metagenome (GOLD analysis project Ga0156226, IMG submission 107874) | Betaproteobacteria bacterium RIFCSPLOWO2_12_FULL_62_13
GGCTCGTCAAGCTCATGTATTTCGACGCGCCGCTCGACACTGCGCCGATCGAGCCGCGCGGCGACGTGCGTTTCCTGATGTCGCTCAACGGCTTGGCGATGCTTCTGTTCGGCATCGTGCCCGGGCCGCTGATGGCGCTTTGCCTCTTTTCAATTCAGGCGTCGCTGTAAGATACCGTAAACGGTGATGGGCCATGGGGGATGGGTAATGGGTGGGTTTTTCTTTGAGGCGCGCGATCTGGTATTACCCATCACTCATTACTCATCGCCCATTACTTGCTGCTCATTCCTCACCGCTTACGGAACTTCAACCATGACCGACAAGCAGTCCGATTTCACCGAAACCACGCTGTCATCGAGCACGGTTTACCGCGGCGGATTGCTGCACGTGCTGGAAGACACCGTGCGGCTGCCGGACGGCAAGACCGCCGTGCGCGAGTACATTCGGCATCCCGGTGCGGTGATGATGGTGCCGCTGCTCAACGACCGGACGGTGATTCTGGTGCGCCAGTTCCGCTATGCGGCCGGCACGCACTTCATTGAGCTCCCGGCCGGTAAGATCGACGCGGGCGAGGGGCCGCTTGACACGGCCAGACGCGAGCTCGTCGAAGAGTGCGGCTATGAAGCCGCGACCTGGCGGCGTCTTGCGACCGTACATCCCTGCGTCGGTTATTCCGACGAGACCATCGAGCTCTTTCTCGCGCGCGACCTGACATATGTCGGTTACGCGCTTGATGACGAGGAATTCCTCGAGGTCGTGCCGATGCCGCTTGGCGAGGCGCTGGAACGGGTGAGGCAGGGCAGGATCACCGACAGCAAGACGATCGTCGGCCTGATGTGGGCCGAGCGGCTCGCCGCCGGGGAGTGGTAGCACGGCAACCGCACGCGGTTGAGGGTTATGCGGCGCTGGCGCTGCTCGCGAGCAGCTCGACGCCGCCCTCGAGCAGCGTCGGGCGCCGGAACAGGTAGCCCTGACCGAACTGGATGCCCATCTCCAGCAACAGATTGAGCACCCTCGGGGTCTCCACCCATTCGGCAATCACCTGTTTCTCCAGGCCGCGCGCGACGTCGTTCAGCGCCTTGACAAAGATGCGGCTGCCTTCATCGGTGGCGAGATCGCGAATGAAACTGCCGTCGATCTTGAGATAGTCAACCTCGAAGCGCTTGAGATAATAGAACGAGCTGAAGCCCGCTCCGAAATCGTCGAGGGCGAAGCGGCAGCCCATGTCCTTCAGCCGGCGGATGAAGGTGAGCGTCACGTCGATTTCCGACATCGCCGCGGTTTCCGTGATCTCGAAAACCAGTTGACTCGGGTTCACGCCGCTCGCCTGGAGCAGGGCTAGAAAGCGGCGGATCCAGCGTTGGTCCGAGATCGACACGCGGGAAAGATTGACGAAGTAGCGAACTTTTTTCCCCTGCTGCCCGGTCTCGATCATGAACGCGAGCAGTTTTTCGATTACGCGCAGATCGATTTCCTGGATCAGCCCGAGCGACTCGGCGAGCTCGACAAAGTTATCCGGCAGGATGTAGTTGCCGTCGTTGTCACGGATGCGCACGAGGATTTCGTAATGCACCGGTTTCTGATCGTTGAGCCGCACCACCGGCTGGTGGAAGAGGACGAGGCGGTCCTCTTCCAGCGCGTCGCGCAGCTTCTTGGCCCAATGGATGCGCTTGTGGGTGCTGCGCAGGCTGTCGGGGGACTGGTCGAACAGCACATGCCGGTTGCGGCCGAGGTCCTTGGCCTGGTACATCGCGATATCGACGTTCGACAGGAGCGCCGGCAGATCGTTGCCGTGGAACGGGTAGAGCGCGATGCCGATCGAAATGGAGAGGTTGGAGATCACCTTGTCGTCGCTCGCCCGGAAGCGATAGCGGCGGATGGCGTCGAGCGCCGTCTCCGCGACACCGACCGCTTCCCTGCGCAGAGCTGCCGGCAGGTGGATCGCAAATTCATCTCCGCCGAGGCGGAACAGCTCGCCGCTCACGCTGCGCATCATGTCGCGCAGCGCGCTGCCCACGCCGACGATGAGCTGGTCACCCGTACGATGTCCGAAATTGTCATTGATGTATCTGAAGTGATCGACGTCGAGGAACAACAGGGCGCCCACCTCTCCCGACTGCAACGCGAGCTCTATCGTGCGGCTCAGGCTGTGGCGGTTGGGAAGATCGGTCAGCGCGTCGTGCAGCGCCAGGTGCTCGACACGCTGGGTGGCGAGATGCTGCTCGGTGATGTCGCGCGCGGTTCCGCGGATTCCGAGCAGCGCCCCGTTCTCGTCGGGCACCACACGCGCGTTGATGCCGATCCAGCGATCCTCCCGCTTCGCGGTAAGCAGGTGGGTCACATAGTTCTTGACTTCGCCATGGCGCTTCAGGGTAGCGAGAAAACGCCGGTTCGAAATGTGAGAGGCGTCCGCCTCGAAATCGAAAAAGCAACGGCCGATGAGGTCTTTTGGCGCGAGCCCCAGGATGTCGTGCGCGGCGTTGTTGAGATAGGTGAAGCGGCCCTGCGCATCAGTTATCCAGATCAGGTCGTGGGACGTCTCGACCAGGTCGCGGTAGCGGCCTTCGCTTTCCAGGAGCAACTGGATGATGCGGCGCTTCTCGGCGAGCGTGCGTTTGATCGCCTCCAGCTCCCGAGTGGATTGTTCGGCCCCGGAACTGAGCAACGAGGCGGCCAGGCGATCAATCAACTCCTTTGAATACCGGCGGTGGCCACCGACAGTACGCGTCGCGACCAGCACGCCCTGTTCATCCCAGCGCCGCAGCTTCTGTATGGGAATCCCCAGCAATTCAGCGGCTTGCTGAATGCCATATTCCGTCCCTGTGGCTGCCATCTTGCCCCTGCGTTTTTTGGTTCTGCGCCCCGCCGTGCGCGTTGCGCTTTTGTTTACATCATTTAGCAGTTTAGCAAACTCCCGGCGAGGCGGCCAACCGCCGTTCGGCGTGCGAGTCCCCCTCCGCTCGCTTATCGCGGCCCTCCCTTATAGGGCGGCAACGTTCCGCAACTACGGAATCTGCTCGGTCAGTGCAACTGTTGCGATTCTCCAAGACCGTCCTGCCGCGACGCCAGGCGCTGCATAAGCTTGAGGTCGCGGATCGACAGGCGCAGCGCCGTGTCCACCCAGGCTTCGACAACGCTCAGCAGTTCGTCATAATCGAGCTTGTGCACGCTGCGCCGGGCAGCCGCCACGCCGACCAGGCCATTGCGGCTTCTGTGCCGCGCCTTGATGAGCGCAGCAATTTCCGCCTCGCCGCGACCTTCTTCCGCGACGAGATCCACCACCCCGCGCGCCAGCATGTCATCAGCGCTGTAGATCTTGCCGCAGGTGATCAATTCCTCCGCTGCCCGCCTGCCAATGCGGCGCTCCAGGAAGGAATAGGCGCCCATTCCCGGAAACAGGTTGAACAGGATTTCGGGAAATCCAAAACGCGCTTGGCGTTCCGCAACCAGCAGATCGCTCGACAACGCTGCCTCGAAGCCGCCACCCAGGCATTCGCCTTGAACCAGAGAAATTGTGGTGATTGGCAGCTCATGGCTGATATAGTTGCGGTAGAGCACGTTGATGCAGGACTTGCCGTATTCGAGCAGACCCGCGCGGTCTTTGCGGTCGATGAGTTGCATGAACAGGGCGAGATCGCCGCCCAGGTTGAACACGCCCGGCACGCGCGAAGCCAGGATCGCATATTCGAGCGGTATGGTTTCACCGTGATCGTCAACGCTTCCGCCGGTGCGGGTGAGGAAGCGGCAATAACCATCGAGATCGCTGAGCAGCCGGGGGTTGAAGTTGGGCCGCGGCGACGGATTCCAGCGCAACCACATGGCGCGCAGCCGCTTGTCGAAGAACGCCGATAATTGCTCCGAAAAGAAGAACTCGACGTCGTGAATGGTGCTCTGATCGCCGGTGGAGGCAACTGGGACTTGCAGCAGTGCCTGCGAAACATTCATGTTCATTCTGTTTCCCCTGACGAGACATTGTTAAACGAATTTGTGAATTGCTGCTCAGGGCTCCCTAGACAGCATTCGTCTAGAATCTATGCAATGGGCTGTGAAAAAGCAAATCTAACACTTTGATAGATTTGGCTTTTTCGTTTGTTCTGAACAATTTGCGTGAAGTTGTTACTGTATGTTCTCAAAATAACCGGAAGTTTTCGGTCCTTGCGAGGAACAATTGCACACTTGGGACTTTCTTAGGTAAATCCGCCAACCCGCGGATTTGGTTGACGTTTCGTTATGGGAACGTTAGAAGGGTAATTCAAGTGGCATAACCGCGGTTGATGCTCGAGCTTTGATGCGTAATTTTTTTCTCTTTTTCTTGCGGCTGTTGTTCCGCGTAAGAGTCGTCGGCGATTTGACTGTTTTCGATCATGCCGATCGCCTGCTGATCGTATCGAGCTTGCGATCGCGGCTTGATACGCTGCTACTGGGGTTGTTCCTGCCGCTTCATCCCGTTGTCATCGTCCCCCCGGGGGAAACGAAAGGTCGGGTGATGCGCTGGATGCTGCGTTACATCGACCACGAACCGCTGGACATGAGTCATCCCGCGACCGTCAAGCGGTTGCTGAAACTGTTGCGTGTGGGCTCGCCGGTGGCGCTGTTCCCGGAAGGGAGGATCGCCCGGGACAATGCGGTGATGAAAGTCTATCCCGTGCCGGCGTTGGTGGCGATGAAGAGCAGCGCAACGGTATTGCCAGTCAATGTAGAACGGGCGGGACAATGGCTTGGCCCCTCGCGCGGCAACTCGTGGCTGGCACGGCTGTTGCCTGCGATCACGATCCGGATACTGCCGCCCGCGCGCATTGACGGGGTGAACGGAGGCAGCGCGAGGCGCCGCAGAGAGCATGCGACGCGCAGACTCACCTCGATCATGCAGACCATGACGTTGCAGTCTTACACCTTCAAACCCATCTTCGAATGCTTTCTTGATGCCTGTGCCGCACACGGCCGCAACACCGTGCTCATGGAAGACCCGCGCGGAGGGCCGCAGACCTACGGACAGATCCTGCGCACGAGTCTTGCTCTCGCGCGCCTATCGAAGCGGTATACCCGCGAGCGAGAAAACGTGGGCGTGTTGTTGCCCAACGTTGTGACCACGGTGGGCGTGGTGCTCGGATTGTCAGCAGCCGGGCGCGTGCCCGCGATGCTGAACTACACCAGCGGCCAACACGGCATGGAGATCGCGCGGGCGGCCGCCGGCGTGCGCACTGTGATCACGTCCCGCAGATTCATCGAGCAGGCCCGGCTGCAGCCGCTGCTCGATGCCTTGGCCGGCTGCACCATCATTTATCTCGAGGAAGCACGCAGCCAGTTCGGACTGCTCGACAAGTTGTGGCTAGTGGCTTTCGCCCTGCGCTTCCCGCGCTTGGCGATGGTGAGGCAGTCCGCCGAGGCCCCGGCAGTGGTGCTGTTTACCTCGGGTTCCGAAGGGCGGGCGAAAGGAGTCGTGCTCTCGCACCAGGCGGTCATTGCCAACGTTGCGCAGATTCGCACGGTGCTCGCGTTCACCCCGCGAGACAAGATCCTGAATCCGTTGCCGCTGTATCACGCCTACAGCTTCACCGCTGGCATGGTCCTGCCGCTCATCACCGGCACCAGGCTTTACCTCTACATCTCGGCGCTGCACTATCGCGCGATCCCTGAAACCGCCTACCGGCACGATTGCACCGTTCTCTTCGGCACCAGCACCTTGCTCTCTTACTATGCTTCCAACGCCAGCCCGATGGACTTCTGCCGCCTGCGCTATGTCATTTCCGGCGGCGAGAAACTGTCCCCCGACGTGGCGCGCGTATGGATGGAGAAGTTCGGGTTGCGAATTCTTGACGGATACGGCTGCACCGAATGTGCGCCGGTGATTTCGCTCACCACGCCCTCGTTCTATCGCTCGGGTGCGGTTGGTGTCTTCCTCCCCGGCATCGACTATCGCCTTGAAAATGTGCCTGGCATAGAGAAGGGCAGTCTGCTGCACGTGCGGGGACCGAATCTGATGCTCGGCTACTATTTTTATGATCAACCCGGCGCGCTGCAGCCGCCACGGTCCGAGGTTGGGCCGGGGTGGCACAACACCGGCGACGTAGTGGCCTTGGAGGAGGACGGTTTTGTCACCATTTGCGGCAGAATCCGGCGATTCGCCAAAATCGGGGGAGAGATGGTTTCCCTTGACCAAGTGGAGCAGGTGGCGCGGCAAGCCTCGCCGGACCATTACCATGCTGCGGTGCTAAGCGTCCACGAAACCAGCGGCGAGAGCACGGTGCTGTTTACCACTGATCCCGTCCTCGATCGAATCACGCTCCAGCGGACGGCCCGGGAGCTCGGAGTACAGGACCTCGCGGTCGCACGGCGGGTTGTGCGTGTCGCCGCGTTGCCGTTGCTCGGCCACGGCAAGACGGATTACGTCAGGCTCCAGCAGGTTTTGGCGCAGAACCTGCCAGAAGCGGCCTCATTCTAGTCTAGTGCATGCAGTGCTATAGCCGTTGTACGGCGCTGATTCCCGATGCGTAACATTACGCCAGGAGAGTCGCCACGGCGCGCGCGCCGGGCCACTCGGGGGAACTCAGGCTGAACGGCGGGATCTGTCTGTACAATTGCAGATCTCGTTCGCCCCAGCTATGCTCGTCGCGCAGATATCGGACTTGCACCTCGGCGCTCCCGGTCATCTCGCGTATGACCGGATCGACACCGCGGCACATCTCGCGTGTTGTGTGAAACATATTCTGCAGCTTGCGCCGCGCCCGGCTGCGGTGGTCGCGAGCGGTGATCTTGTCGACACCGGCACGGCGGCGGAATATGGCCGACTGCGCGAGTTACTGGCGCCGCTGCCGATGCCGGTCTATCTGATGCCGGGAAATCACGACGAGCGTTCGGCGCTGCGCGCCGAATTCCGCGACCATGACTACCTGCCCGCCGGCGGCACGCTGCATTACGCCATCGAGACTCAGGTATTGCGGTTAATCATGCTCGACACCGTGGTCCCGGGTATGGACGGCGGCGCGCTCGACGCGCCGCAGCTCGAGTGGTTCGCCGCGACGCTTGCGGCGGCGCCTGACAAGCCAGCGCTCGTATTCATGCACCACCCGCCGATCAGGACCGGCATCAGCGGCATGGACGAGATCGGACTCGCGCCGGAGGGCGCGGCGCGGCTCGGCGCAATCGTATCCCGTCATCGACAGGTCGAGTGCATTTCCTGCGGGCACGTGCACCGCGGCATCGAGACGCGGTGGCACGGCACCAGGGTGTCAATATGCCCGAGCACGGCCTTCCAGAGCATTCTCGACCTCGCCACCGGCCAGTTCGAGGCGAACAGCGACGAGCCGCCCGCCTACCAGCTCCATGACTGGAACGGCAACGAGATCGTCACCCACACGGTGGCGGTGACTGGTTAGTTGGTCGTGACCTGTGACCCGTGACTCGTGACGCGTGACCGGCGACCGCGTCCGCTCAGGGGTCAGCGAGGCTCGGCGGGAAGGGGCGGTAGCGAGCGCAGGTAGGCTATCACTGCCGCGAGGTCCTCGGGTGTCAACTGGCTGGTGGTATTGCGGATCACCTCGCCCATCGCCTCGGCGGGCACGTCGCCGTCCGGAGTTGTTCCGAACACCAGAAAATCCTTCAGCTCCGCGTCGCTCTGCTTTTTCAGTCTCGCCGGCGTGAGGTTGGAAACGGCCTTGCCTTCGGGTGTCTTGCCCCCGGCCAGGAACCGGCTGCGTTTCGGACCGCCCAGGAAGTTGCGCGGCGTGTGGCACTCACCGCAGTGGCCGAGGGCCTGAACCAGGTAAGCGCCGCGATTGACGATCTGCGACCGTCTCGGGTTGCTCACGAAAGGCCCGGGCGTGAAGAAAAGCCACTTCCAGATCGTGACGAGGGAGCGCCAGCCGAAGGGAAAACGCAGGTCGTGCGCCCGATTGGCCCGGCCGCTGGGCGCAAGCGAGCGCAGGTAGCCCCAAAGGTCGCGTAGATCGCCGTCGGAGATTTTCGTGAATGAGGGGTAGGGGAACGCCGGGAAGTAATTGGCCCCGTCAGGCCGCTCGCCCAGGCGCATGGCGCGGATGAAATCGGCCTCCGTCCAGTCGCCGATCCCCGCCTGCGGATGCGGCGTGATATTCGGCCCGTAGAACGTTCCAAACGGCGTCTTGAGCGCGCGGCCGCCTGCATAGGGGACGGCTTCCTTCTTGTCTTCCGTGTGACAACCGACACAGCCACCGGCCTTCGCAAGATACTCTCCGCGCTTCGCGTCACCCTGCCCGAAAGCGCCTCCGGGCGCCGCCCCGAACAGCAGGGCAAGCACGCCTGCCTGCAGCGCCGATCGTATGCAAGTCGGCACGATTTCAGCGCGCAACATAAGCGAAAACCCCGCCGCAGCGGGGCTCGCCAGCACAACCGGGTTCTCTACTTCTTCTTCTCGCGGAAGTCTTCGTGGCAGCCGCCGCAAGTCTTGCCGACTGCGCGGATCTGCGCTTTCACGGCGTCCTCGTCGCCGCCCTTGCTCGCGGAAACGAGCTTGGCGGCCTCGCCCTGCAACCGCTCCTGGGCTTCCTTGAACTTGGCCGTGTCCGTGAAGACCGCGGGGAGCGCGGCGGTCTTTTCGCCCTTGGTTCTGGGATCGAAACCGTCCCAAGGCATCTTGGTCAGCACCTCAAGATAACCTGCATTTCGCGCGACTACGCTTGCGTTATACGGAACCTTGCCCTGGGCCATGCCGTTCAGCGGACCGAAGTACTTGGCCTGCAGCGTCATCGCCGACTGGCGCTGTTTGACCAATACCTCGGGCTTGACCTGCGCCTGCGCCGCCGCATTGCCGGTGAGCAGTACGCCCGCCACAAACATCATGCTGCCGGTGATGAATTTCATTGGGTTCTCCCGGATGGATGAGGGTCACAAAAAATCGGTTCATCAGCTAAACAGGCACAGTCGGGCATTTATTCCGCCGGAATGCCGTTCCTGCGCGAAACGCACGCAGTGTATGAGCGCGTACATGCACCGTCAATCGTTGTTTCGGAATGTGGAATCAATGCGGCGCCGGCGTTTGAGTTCGGCACGCTGCCGCTTGTCGGTGAGCCGCCGCCGCCTTGCGGCGGCGGTGGGGCGCGTCGGCCGCCGCGTCTTGACGGGTTGGGCGGCCTTCCACACCAGTGCAATGAGGCGTGCCAGCGCATCCGCACGGTTGCGACTCTGGGTGCGAAAACGCTGTGCGGTGATCACCAGCACGCCACCTCCCGCGATGCGATTGCCGGCAAGCGCGATCAGCCGGTCTCGTACTGTTGCGGACAGAGAGGCGGACCGCCTCACGTCGAAACGCAGTTGCACCGCGGTGGCAACCTTGTTGACATTCTGACCGCCGGGACCGGAAGCGCGGATGAAGCGCTCCTCGATCTCGCTTTCGTCAAGCGCGATGTCGCGAGTCACCGGAATCATAAGGGAAACGTGAAGCAGACGGTGCAGCGAATACACGATCGTACGAGCGGCATCTTTTCCCCTTCGGCGCCGTCCTTATGCCGGGCTTCTGTTCTGAAATCATTAGAGGTGAAAGAGCGTAGAGTGTCAACCACGTTACGCGAACGCTCTCCATTATTGAGCGTCGTAAAATTGTTTGACACCGCTCAACCCTCACCCCCGTCCCTTCTCTCCCGGAGGGCGAGGGGAGATTCGTGGTGCATATGGGTTGTCACCGATTTCCACGAGACTCAATAGGGCCGTTTCAGGCCGGCAGTTTTGTTAAAATGTTGCATTACTCAACGCATCCGAGTGCTATCCCTTATGCTCTCAAAATTCACCCCCCGACTCGGCCACTTGCTGGGATTTCTCGTCTGCATCGCGCTGCTCGGATTTGCGCTTTACCTGCAATACGGCGAGCAACAGGACCCGTGCCCGCTGTGCATCCTGCAGCGCATTGCTTTTATCGCGCTCGCGGCGGTGTTCCTGGTTGCCGCGCTCCATGGTCCAGGCAAGACCGGCAGCATCGTCTACAGCGCAGTGCTGTTCGTCGTTGCCGGCATCGGCGCGGCGATCGCCACCCGTCATGTGTGGCTGCAGCATCTGCCCAGGAATCAAGTGCCGGAATGCGGTCCCGGGTTAGAGTATATGATAAGCAAGTTTCCGCTCGGCCAGGCTCTGGGAAAGATTCTGTCGGGTTCCGGCGAGTGCGCCGAGGTCGGTTGGACTTTCCTTGGGCTTTCGATCGCGGGCTG
>Ga0156226_1311_pt1 | contig 10146 bp, 7 predicted proteins | sample RifCSPlowO2_12_FD_107874 | JGI IMG/M metagenome (GOLD analysis project Ga0156226, IMG submission 107874) | Betaproteobacteria bacterium RIFCSPLOWO2_12_FULL_62_13
ACCGCCGGTGATGGTGTCGTTGAAGTCACGCGAGCCCCGCACGTCTTCGATGTTGAGGAGCGCGTCGGTGCCGCCATAGCCGTCATTGGCCATGCCGGTCGCGAGATTGACCGTCACGCCCGCCGGATCGTAGAAATAGTCCACCCGATCAATACCGCCCCTGCCGTCTATACCGTCGTTGCCCTCGCCCCCTTCGAAGGATTCGAACACGCCGGTGTCACTGCCGGTGAAGGTGTCGTTGGATGAGGAACCGCGTACGCCTTCGATGCTGATGAGCGTATCGGTACCACCCAAGCCATCCTGCGCAATGCCATTACCCGTGCCACCCAACGTGACGATGACGGCCCCACCACCGGTGAAGTTGAAGTCCACCCGGTCGTAGCCGCCACCACCATCGAATGTGTCGTTGCCCGCGTTGCCCTGAAAAGTCTCAAGGCCGTCAGTCGCACCGGTACCGTTGGCCGGGTTGCCCCCGGTCAAAATGTCGTCGAAGATCGAGCCGCGTATGCCTTCGATGTTGACCAGCGTATCGGTGCCCCCCAGACCATCCGAGGCCACGCCAGTGGCCAGATTGACGTTGATGGCCGCGTTCGCCGAGTTATAGCGAACGATGTCAAAGCCGGCCCGTCCGTTGATCGTGTCATTACCTCCATATCCTTCGAACGTTTCGATGATCAGCGTCGAATCCGAACCCAGCAGGGCGTCGTTGAAAGTGGAGCCGAAAACCTGGTTGATGTTGAGCAGAGTGTCGCTGCCCGCGCCACCGGTGGCCGTGCCAGCCCGCAGATCCACCGTTACGGCCGAACCTGCCAAGTCATAAAGGGAGCGGTTGCTGTCTGTGAAAAGGCGCGTGTCGACGATCAGCCCGCCATCAATGGTGTCGTTTCCCGGGCCGCCTTCAAAAAACTCGAACTCGCCGCCAGCCTTGCCGGTGATCGTGTCGTCGAAATCGGAGCCCGTGACAATATTGATGTTGGTCAGCGTATCGTTGCCGCCCAAGCCATCCTGAGCAGTCCCTGTGGCCAGGTTGAGGTCGATCGCACCAGTCGAATTGTAGTAGCTGACCCAGTTTCCGTCGCTGCCATTGATGCGGTCGGCGATCACGCCGCCATCGATGCTGTCGTTGCCCGGGCCACCGATCAGGAAGTCCCCGCCCGCACCTCCGAGCAGCACGTCGTTGCCGGCGCCACCATCCAGCACATCGTTGCCGCCGAGTCCCTGGATCGCATCATTGCCGCTCGTGCCCGTCAGGGTGTTGTCGAAGTTGTCCCCGGTGATGGGGTTCGCCCCCGCGGCAGCCACGCTTACCAAGTATGTGCCCGAGTAATTGTCGTTGAAAGCGCCTGCCTCGAGGTAATAGGTCCCGGTCGTCGTACTCGTGAATGTCAACTGCGAATCACGATTGATCCCGAGCACGATGTCGTCGCTTTCGGCCAGCAACGCACCACCACTGGCGTGCACGCGCAGATACGGATCCTCAAGCGTGCCTCCACCGGCCTGTTGGCCCTCCAGATTGACTATGTAACTCGTATCTGCCGTCAGTTGAACGCTAAACCAGTCGCGGTCGCCCGTGACTTCCAACCGGCCGGTGCTTAAACCGTTGACGGAGACTTGTCCGAACGGCGCGGTCGCATCCGAAAGGCTATCGGCAAAATCATCGCTGGAGGTAAGTCCAGTTACACTGATCCTGTATGTGCCTGTGTAGGCGTCGTCGAAGGCGCCCGCCTCAATGTAATAAGTACCGGCCGTGGTTGCCTGGTAGGTCAATTGCGAATCGCGGTTCACCCCAAGGACAATGTCGTCGTTCTCTGCGAGCAATACTCCACTGCTGCCATGCACACGCAGGTATGGATCGTCGAGCGTGCCGGCAGCAGCCTGTAGGCCCTGCACATCGATCACGAAGCTCGCGCCCGCCGCCAATTGAACGCTAAACCAGTCGCGGTCGCCCGTGCTCTCCAGTTGGCCGGTGCTTGAGCTGTTGACGTCGATTTGTCCGAACGGCGCAGTCGTATCCGCAAGACTGTCGGCAAAGTCATCGGTGGACGTAACTCCGGTTGTAACACTGACCCTGTACGTCCCAACGTAGCCTTCGTCGAAGGCGCCCGCGTCGAGGTAATAAGTACCCGTTGTCGTGGCTGTGTACGTCAGCCGCGAATCGCGATTGACCCCGGGGTCTATGTCGTCGTTCTCCGCGAGGAGCCCGCCACTACTGTTGTGCAGACGCAGATACGGGTCTTCGAGTGTGAGCCCGCCGCCTGTGTGTAAACCCTGAAAATCGATTGAGTACCCCGTACCAGAGGTCAGTTGGACTCGGAACCAGTCGTGGTCGCCCGTGACCTCAAGCGTGCCGGTGCTCGATCCATTGACACTGACTTGGCCAAAAGGGGACGTCGTGTCGGCAAAGCTGTCGGCGTAGTCGTCGCTGACATCGGACAAAGGCCAGGTCAACGTCTGGTCATTGAATGCCAATCTTTCCACGTTTGTCAGCGTATCGGTGCCATCCGGCCCAGACACGCGGACTCCGTTGCCGCTGAGCACCGTTAGCGTATAGGCAGAGCGCAGGCCGGAGAAAACTGCGGTATCGGTGCCCAGCCCGCCATCGATCGCGTCGTTTTCGAGGCCGCCTCTTAACGTGTTGTCCGCGTTATTTCCAGTGATCGCGTCGCTGCCCGAGCCACCAATGGCGGTCTCTATGGTGACACCCTGTGCAATCGCAACGTTGCTGACCAGGCCACCGACGCTGGAAAAACTTTCCGCATTGAGGTTGATGGTTGCGCGCTGCGAATATCCCGAAAAGTCGAGCGTGTCCGTTCCGCCCGCGTCCCAGACTGTGAAAACCACGGCTTGCGAACCTGAGGTAATGTTGTACGGAGTCCCCGCGTTCGAATTGAAGCCATAGACGGTACTGCCGGCTCGCGTATCCGTATCTACTCCGTACAAGCGCTGGATCGCGGCTATATCGTGCAACATCGGCGTTTCGGGAGACATCCCGAAGTAGTTCGCGCCGGTATTTGTCTCGCCAAAATAGCTCATCAGCGAGTACTGTTGCGTATCTTCAACGTACTCCGCATTGTTCTCATAGGTAATTTTCGCCCCGGGCGCAGCGTTGTAATCCCCGGGATGCTCGAGGCCGAGTGCGTGGCCGATCTCGTGAATGAAGGTCAGGAAATCGTAGGTGCCCGGGCCGACATTGGTCGTTGAGGCGAAAACCGTATTGATGAAGACGTCCCCCTGCGAGCTCGCTGCTGAGGTGTCCCCAGAAAGCGGGTAGAACGCAAAAGCCTGCGAACCATCGAACGGATCATGGTAGTTCGCAAACTCGATGGTCGCACTGTTCGAGTTGCCGAGGTCCGTAAAAGCAATATTGGCGGCGTCCGACCAAAACCCCAGTGCGGCCCGCGCAGCCGCCTGTTGAGCTTCGGTCAATGGGGAAAACTGGCTGATATCGTGGCCGGTGACTGAAAATCCAGCGGCCGAAGTATGAAACCCGAACGAGACGGTGACGGGCGAACCAATCGCCGTACCCCAGTGGTAGTTGTCTCTGGTGATTTGTTGCCCAGCCTGCGTGGCGTCCATGTGAGCGGTGGGCAGGCTCACGGGATCAAGCACTGGATCAGCGAGTGCATCGAACCCGTTCAATGAAAAACCGAGCAACGATCCATCAGGCACCGGCCCGTCAGGCATCGCGCTGCCGGCGCCTGAAACCATATCGAGGATCGACCACGCCGGCGACTGCGGGCCAGATCCCGTCGTTACGGCCAAGCCGCGTTCTTCAGTATTGGAGGTCGTCGCCTGACTTGAGCCAAGGCTGCCATTGGCGGCGGCGTTTTCGGAGTCGATGTCCCAAGCCGGCAACGATTCAGTTCGCGAATCGTCGATAATCATTTTGCGGCCGGCGTTGAGCGCCCCGCTTGAGCCGTGCGAGGCGATGTGAATTGAGTCGAGATCCGTAACGCCTTGAAGCGCTTGGGTCATCTGCTCGATGCCGTCCGCACCGGCATCGATCAGCATCACTTCAACTTCCGGATCGGCGCCGGCGAGAAGCGACTGCCAGTCTTCGACACGCGCGTCGACGAACAGGAACCCCTTGGCCATTTCCCTCCCTTTCCTACGGTATCGCGGAAATCAAACAACCCTCGGCTGTAAGCCGAGGGGTTTAAGAGATGTCGGCTTGAAGCCGACTGCAAAGCGCCTCTGACTGTCATTCCCGAGTAGCCTGTCCTCGAGTGTCGTAATCGGGGATCGGGAATCCAATTTCAGCGCACCACAAATTGGATGCCCGCCTCCGCGGGCATGACAGCTTGCTTTACGCTTTTCGCGCAGAACCGTGCTCATGTTTGCTTCGCTCACATTTCGCAAAAACTTGCTTCGCCTGAAGCCTGCCCCGGACTCCGATCCGGGGGCGAGGGATTTCAACCATCCCCAATGGGGACACTAAGGATGCATGTGCTTGCCTTGGTTAACCCCATAAGAGCACACGCCGCCGATAAACGCCGATGAATTCGAAAGTTGATTGGGAAGCTTGTTTGAGTACGTCGAAGGAAGGCTTGAACGCAACGACTGGACCGTTGCCAAGCGACGACCAGAGAATTGTTGCCATGATGTTCTCCCCTGCGGGTCACGCGTTCTTGTTCGCTACCCACACCGCCACTTGTTCTTCTTCTTGTTTTGTGCTTCGTTCTGTTGCCTCGCCGTGATTGACACTGGGCGGCAAGGCCTATTCGCTCATCATACGCGCAATAAAAGCGCCTGCAAATATGGGTCACCGGCAGCGTCGGGGCTCATGAACTCAGCGCCCCAGATGCATCCCCGTCCACCCTTCGACAGAATTTCGAAGGGCGCAACCCGAACGGTTCTTATTTTTCTCGGACCGCCTCGTCGTCGCCCACGGAAACCCATACGCTTCATCAGCGCGCATTGCATACCGCTCGGAGCACGCCTCAGGGAGGCGGCGACCACTTACTGATAACTGACGACCGGCGACTGACATCTGACCACTGCCAACTGGCCACCGCCTACTGACAACTGCCGACTGGTGTCTGGATTCGGGTTGCCACCAGAATGACGATCCCACCGCCGCCCGCGACGCCTTTTCCAATGCGGCAATCCGACGGTCCCAACTGTCGTCGGGAGGAGTGAAGCGTCGTGGCGATCCTTCCTCGCAACGAAAACCACCAATTTTGAACTTTGAATCTTGAACCCCGAACTTCGAACCCTGATCCGGGAACCGAAGACCCGCACCAATGCGCCTCGAGCACAAAGATGTTATATTTAATATATGGGCTTAGTTAACGGGAAGCTGGTTCCTTTCGAGCCCCGGGATTAGCTGACGAATCACTGAACCATTCGCCCATGCGACCTTCACAAGCTCTGGCGGTCCACCGCGCAGCGATCCGCGACATTGCCGCACGGCATCGCGTACAGAACATCCGCGTGTTTGGTTCCGTGCTCCGCGGGGAAGATACAGACGGGAGCGACCTCGATCTGTTGGTAGAGCCAACCGAACAAACCACGTTGCTCGACATCGGGGCGATCCAGTTCGAAGTCAGCAAACTGTTGGGGGTCGGAGTTGCCGTGCTTACCCCGGGTGCTCTGCCCGAAAAATGGCGCGCGACAGTGCTGTCCGAAGCGCAAGAGGTATGAGCCCGCCTGAAGTCTTGCGCGTGCAAGATTATCTCGAGCACGTCTTGGACGCGATCCACCGGATCAATCGTTACGTCGCCGGCATGGATCACGCTGCCTTCCTGGCGAACGAGGAGAAGCAGGATGCGGTGATTCGCAACATCGAGATCATAGGTGAAGCCGCACGGAACATCATGCGCAAATACCCTGAGTTTGCAAGCAGCCATCCCGAGTTGCCATGGGGAAGCACCTATGGGATGCGCAACGTGGTTGCCCACGGCTACTTCAAGGTCGATCTCGCGATTGTTTGGAAGACAATCCAGAGCGACCTTCCGCGACTCGAGAAGCAAGTGACCAATCTCCTGGCTAAACAGAACCTTTCTCCGCCCTTCCCATCTCAATAGTTGCAACTAGTGGTCAGTTGGCAGTTGTGAGTTTGCAGTCGGCAGTCTGCGGTTTCCAGTTTCTGAAGACGATTCTGAATTCGCGCGATATCCATCAGGCTCGTGTCCGGCGTCGGATCCACCAGCAAGTCGAGATCACATTTCGTGCGATCAGAATGTTGAGTAAGAATACTCAATATTTTGAGTGAAACGCGGGCACGGCTGCTGTTGCATAATTTGCACGATTAATGCATATTATCGGCATGTGGATTACCAGATCTGTAGAGCCGCTGGTGCGGCGGATGGCGCAGCAGTTTCCGGCCGTCCTCGTTACGGGTGCGCGGCAAACCGGCAAGACCTCGCTGATGCGGCATCTGTATCCGCGCGCCTCCTTCGTGAGCCTGGACCTTCCAGCGAACGCCGAGGCCGCGCGCACCGCGCCCGACGCCTTGCTCGAGGGCTACCCCGCGCCCGTGATCATTGACGAGATCCAGTACGCCCCGTCGCTGCTGCGGCATATCAAGGTCAGGATTGACCAGGATCGCTCGGCCGGCCGCTTTCTGCTGACGGGCTCGCAGATCTTCCCGCTCATGCAAGGCGTATCGGAGAGCCTGGCGGGGCGCTGTGCTCTGGTGAGCCTCCACACGCTTTCGCGAACAGAGCTGCTGGCGGCCGGCCGCGGCATCGGAGAGGACCGCTACGTGTTCGTCGGGGGGTATCCGGAACTGCACGTCGGGGCGGACCCCGATCTGTGGTTTCCGGCCTATCTGGCCACCTACCTGGAGCGCGATGTGCGCAACGTCCTGCGGGTCGCGGACTTACCGGAATTCAATCGCTTCATGCGCGCGTGCGCGCTGCGCACGTCCCAGGCGGTCAATTACTCGGACCTCGCGCGCGACACCGGCATTGCGCCCAACACGGCGCGCAAGTGGCTGGGACTGCTGCAAACGTCCGGTGTCGTGGTGTTGATCGAACCGTATTTCAGCAATCGCACCAAGCGCCTGATCAAGGCGCCGAAGCTCGCGTTCCTGGATACGGGACTGGCGGCGTTTCTCGCGGGATTCCGCTCGGAGCGGGAGCTGGCGGCCTCCGCGCTCGCCGGCGCATTCTGGGAGTCGCACGTCTTCGGGCAGTTGGCGCGCCAGGCGGCAAGCCGGGCCGACGCGGCCCCGATTCTCTACTGGCGCACCGCAAGCGGCCAGGAGGTTGATCTGGTAATCGAACGGGCGGGCGCGACGCTCGTGGCGATCGAATGCAAATGGAAGGAGCAGCCGGGGACCTCGGATAGCGCCGGCTTGAGGGCGCTGGAGGCGGCGGAAGCGGGGCGCGTCAAGCAGAAAATGATCGTGTGCCGGACGAAAGCCACTTACAAATTGTCCGATGGTGCCTGGGTGTTGAACGTTACCGATGCGCTGAAGCGGCTCGCCTTGCGATGAAGCGGGCAGCGTCAGATGTCGAGTTACAAGTTGGCAGTGGTCAGTTGACAGCCGGCAGTAGGCAGTGGTCAGTTGGCAGTCCTCAGCACTCAGTCCTCAGCACTCTGTCCTCAGTCATCATTCGACAGTTCGTAATTCGTGGATCGTGGTTCGTGGCACGTGGCTCGTTTCTGGACCCCGGTTCCCGGCTTAAGACCTGCCGGGACAAGTTTCACCGGGGTGATGAAATGCGAAGGGGCGACGAGAGACGCTGGGCTGCCGGTGGGCCGTCATTCCGGTGGCAACCGGAATCCAGTCGCTAGATGCCAATCGCCGACCGACCACTGCAAACCGAGCCCCGCCGACTGGCGATTGACAACTGACGACTGCCGACCGGCACCTGGCAACTGACGACTGGCGACTGACAACCGGCAACCGCGAACTGCGTGCCGCGAGCCACAACCCACGTACCACGAACGATCGGGCACCGGTCATCGTTCTTCTCTGTCCCGGCGAGCTGGTTAAGCTGGTCTTGCTGATGCTTGTGCAACCCGAACCGTCCAAGTATAGTATTCTTGTACTACATGAATACGAGGACTACCATGCCGATGTCGATCAGGCTTGACCCTGCGCTCGAGGCGAAGGTAGATCAGGAGGCCCGGCGGCTGGGTCTCACGAAGTCGGAGTTCGTGAAGGATGCGCTGCAGCGGGTGCTTGGACTGAAAAGCCCGGCGCGGCTGCTCAAGGCGGCGCGCAGCGGGTCACCAATGGGCGACCCGGGCGCTTCCGAGAATGTGTCCGCCAAGGTGAAAGCGAAATTGCGTGCGAAGCGTGCTGCTTGATTCGGGTCCGCAGATCGCCCTGTTCGCGACTGACGACCGGCATCACGCGCGCTTCGATGGGCTGGTGAGCGAACTTTCCAAAGCGGGACTCCGGCTCATGACTACATGGCCCTGCGTCGTCGAGGCCGCCTTCCTGGTCGATCCGCCGCATCGCTATGAGTTGCTGCGCTGGATCGAACTCGGCGGCGCGGTCGTCTATCCGTTTGCTGCTCACAATCTCCGTGACATGGTCCGGTGGATGCGCCGCTACACCGAGACGGGCAAGCGTGAAATGGATTTCGCCGACGCTTCACTCTGTTGGCTCGCCACGCAAACCGGCGTCACCGAGATCATGACCACGGACGTCGCAGACTTCTCCCGTTACCGCCTGCCTGATGGGCGGGCCTTCAGCCTGCTCTAAAGCCGTAGGGTGGACATCGTCCGCCACCTCCCCTCCGGCCGGTGCGCAATGCGCACCCCTTGGCCTGCCGATTCAGTCAAGTGCTTGGGCAGCGTTCCTGCGCGGTCGCGATCCGTCCCCCCATCCCAGCCTTCCCCCGCAAGGGGGGAAGGAGCACCCCACACTGCATTCTGTACGCCCATCGACGCTGTTGGCTCTCGGTTTATTTCGTGATTCACCGCCAGTTTTATCCAACAACGCTTCACCGCGAAATCGCGCGAAGCGGTGAAGCAATAAGAAAGGCGAGAACGGGCTCCTCCGGTACGAGTACGCGCGACGCAAGCTGACCGGTATCACTACAGAGCAGTCCACGCCGATCTTCGCTTCGATTGCCGCAGCCATGCCCATTGCGCTATCATTGAAACCAAAGCCTTGATGCGGATCCACCATGACCACTCTGGAAATCAATCTGCCCGATGACCTTGCGCGCCGCGCGCGGGAGGCCGGGCTTCTGACCTCGGAGGCGATCGCAAGGCTCTTGCGCGAGGCGATGGAGCGCCAGCAAGGCATTGACGAGCTCTTCGCCGCGATGGATCGCATGGCCGCAGTCGAGGGCGAGCCCATGACCGAGGGAGAGATCCAAGCCGAGATCGACGCAGCCCGAGCAGAACGGCGTGCGCGCCGTCGCTGACACCAATACCGTCGTCTCCGGACTGCTCTGGCATGGGACGGAGAGGAAGTTCCTCGATGCGGCGCGGGCCGGAACCATTTCGCTCTACACGAGCGCTGTGCTCGTGGCGGAACTCATTGACGTGTTGGCGAGGAAGAAACTTGCCGAGCGCGTAGCGGCTTCGGGCATGAGCGTGGAGGAACTTGCTCGCCGATATGCGTTGCTTGCACAGCGCGTGGTTCCTGCCGAAATCGATCCGGTGGTGCTCGCTGATCCTGATGACGACCACGTGCTCGCCTGCGCGCTAGCCGCACAGGCCGACCTGATCGTATCGGGCGATCCGCATTTGCGCAATCTCAAAGCGTATCAAGGCATCCCTATCGTCGGTGCCGCTGAGGCATTGAAGCGCATACCTCGGCGCTGAACCGCGCGCATCGCTCACGGTCCGTCCGCAGGCGTCACGATCAGCAACTTCTTCAAGAACAACCCACCTCGACGAGCACTTGCACGTCGGTATGCACATTCTTGTAGTCGCGCCCCAATGCAGCAGCAAGCCTGCGGGTGTTAAGTTAAGAGCGCCGTGAGTGCCGACATAACGAATGAATTCCAACCGCTTCTCGGTAATCGAGTTGAAAAGCTGCCCCAGGGTTCCGAATGCAAGCCGCGATGCACAACGCGACCGGCGGGATGCGCTGCGCTTTCCCGCCCTACAGCCTGCTACAGCCTGCCCAGGACCCCCCATCCCCGCCTTCCCCCGCAAGGGGGGAAGGAGTGTTATGTGCGCGGCCTTCCCCGCAAGGGGGGAAGGAGAGTTTTGTGCGCGGTCTTCCACGCA
>Ga0156226_1393_pt1 | contig 10125 bp, 8 predicted proteins | sample RifCSPlowO2_12_FD_107874 | JGI IMG/M metagenome (GOLD analysis project Ga0156226, IMG submission 107874) | Betaproteobacteria bacterium RIFCSPLOWO2_12_FULL_62_13
TGGGGCTGGCGCGCATACTCACGATCGCGGAGGACCCGCGCACGAAAGAGCCGCGCAAACCCGTGAGGGTAGCGTACGAGACCCCCGTTTCGGCACTAATCGATGGCGGCGGCTACATCGGTCCCTATGCGCTGTATCGTGCGGCGCAGACCGCGATCGAAAAGGCGCGGGTGAACCGCTTCGCGCTGGTCGGCGTTCACAACAGCTTTCTTTCCGGCCGCAACGCCTATTACCTCGAGATGATCGCGCGCGCCGGATTCGTGGGCATCCATACCGCGTGCAGCGCGCCGTTCGTGGTGGCGCTCGGCGGCAAGCTGCCCGCGCTGGGGACCAATCCAATTGCATTCGGATTGCCGGGCGAGCCCGATCCGCTGATCTTCGACATGGGCACTTCAGCGATCACTCACGGGGAAGTAGTGCTCGCAGCCCGACTGAAGCGGTTGCTTCCGGACGGAGTTGCAATTGACGCGCAAGGCCGGCCAACGCGCGATGCCGAGGCCGCACTGGCGGGCGGGATTCTGCCTTTTGCCGGACACAAAGGCTATGGCCTGTCGTTGACGATCCAGGCGCTGGGTCTCCTGGCTGGCGCCACGTTGCCGCGCGGCGAGGTGCAGGGTTACGGTTTCCTGTTCGTCGTTTTCGATCCCGGCCTGCTGCTCCCGCCCGAACAGTTCAAGCAGCAGCTTGCCGAACTGATCGAACGTGTCAAATCGACACCCCGCCAGCCGGGCGTGAACGAAATCCGCATTCCCTCGGAGCGCGCGTTTCGCGAGCGCGAGCGCAGACGTCGCGAGGGCATCGTGGTTGAGCGCCGCCTGTATGACCGGATTAATGCGCTGTAGCTAATCGGAATCGCTAGAGTTTGTCGAAAAAGCAACTCGTCACACCGGCGAAAGCCGGTGTCAGGAAACGCGCAGCAAGCGAATCAATGGCTTACTGGATGCGGGCTTTCGCCGGCATGACGGAATTGTGATCGCTGCAGAACTCGTAGGGCGGGAAAGCGCAGCGCATCCCGCCGATCGCGTTATTCGAATTCAAGTCCACGAATTTCCTCGCCGGCCGCCCAGGTAGCGGGATGCACGCCGCGCCGGACGTAGCGATGGAAGCTCGGTCGCCGTTCGAGTAGGGCAACCGTAAAGAAGAACGTGCCGCCGAGAATAAAGGCGCGAATATAGCGGGGCGTGACACGATGTTACCGTATATGCCCTCGACCGGCGGGATGTGCTCCGCTTTCCCGCCCTACAGGGCTCTGGAAAAGTTGCGGTGTCACAGTTTCCCCCACTGGCCGGTTAGGGCATCATCCGCAACAGCGATGCAAATTCGAACCTTGGCAGTGTTCGGGATTACGGGTCAGACGGGCCATGCTCTTGTCAACGCTGCCGCGGTTCGGGGTTGGGCTGTGCGGGGTTTCGCACGACCAGAGAGTGCAACCCCGCGCGGGCCGGCGGCGCCCATCATCGTGCGTGGCTATTTCACGGACTCCACGCGCGTGGTCGAGGCGGTCGCCGGTGCGGACGCCGTCTGCTGCGTAATTGGGCCGCGGGCGCCGTACACCGAGGTTTTCTGCGCGGCCGCTACAGCGGCGATTGTTCAGGCGATGCGGCAAGTTGGCTCGCGTCGCCTCGTGTGCCAGACGGGAGCAATGGTCGGTCCGGGCAACCGAACGCCTGCGTTCGAGTGGTTCTGCCGGAGTTTCGCTCGCCGGCGGCCTGCGGTTGCGCAGGATCGTTTGGAACAAGAAGGCCTTATTCGGGAATGCGGGCTGGACTGGACGCTCGTGAAACCACCACGCCTCACGAATGGGCCTGCGCGACACGCCGTCAAAGCTGGTTGTGCGCTCCGGGTGGGCCTGCTCTCCAGCATCAGTAGAGCCGACATTGCTGAGTTTATGCTAGACGCCATCGAAGGCGCGCAGTATGTCTGCGCCCGGGTGTTCGTGCGGGGATGACGCCTTACACCGCGCTGCACCTGACGGTCGCAGACGTGGCACAGAGCGGCCGCGGGTAAGCATGGGTCTCAGGCTACTCGCGTTTGATCGCATCCCGACGAATTTCCCCCTTGGCCCTGCACTATATTGTATTTACAATTGACTCGTGACCTCCTGGGATGAAGCCAAGCGCCGAAGCAATATCGAAACGCACGGGTTGGACTTCGAGGGTGCCGAGGCCATCTGGGACAACTTCACCATCACTCGCGAAGACACGCGCGAGGACTATGGCGAAAAGCGACTGGTGACGTTCGGGATTCTGAACGGCGAAATGGTCGTCCTGGTCCACACTGACCGGGACGAAGACATCCACGTCATCTCTTTACGCAGAGCCGAGAAATATGAAGCGCGCTATTACTTTGAAACCGCCGAAGAGTACTTCCGCAAAGGTCGTTGATCGCGACAATCCTCCATGGTCCGAGGAAATGCTCGGACCACCGGTCATGCGTCGCGGACGCGGACCACAGAAGGCGCCGACGAAGGTTCTTGCCACTATCCGTCTGGATGCGGACGTAGTTGCCTTCTTTCGAGCACAGGGCCGGGGTTATCAGTCGCGCATCAATCAGGCACTTCGCCGCGTCAAGGAGCGAGGTTTGGCAACCGGCTCAACAGCCGCCACCCGGAAGCGGGCGGCGCGCTAGGGGCGACGTGTGTACCGGGCATCGCACAGCTTCGCTCCGGATCGACCATACGTCAGAGCGCTCCCCGGATAATCTCGCGCTCAGGCTAGGCAGCCCTTGAACAGGATTGAGCCGCTGGAGTAGTCATGATCCCGAAAGTTGTTGAGGTAAAGCCCTTGGAAGGCTATAGGCTGTGGCTCCGTTTCAATGATGCCTCAGCGCTCATGAAACCTGACCCGCTAATGCTCGCGGGAACTGACCCAGCGAGTGCGCAGTTGTGAGTAAAGCGGTGTGGCTGTGTGAACGTGAAGCTGTTCACTTTCAAAGCTATTAACGCTCCTTGCGGACCTTGACCTCACCGAGCTAGATGCACTTTCCAATGCGCGCGAATCGGGGGGGTATTCTTCGCTAGGAATCATTTCCGACGAGATTCTTCGCCGTGATCGATAGAGATGCTCGGCTTTAACCAACCCGCTGTAGCCGAGCTTCGGCGGGTGATCAGGGGCGTTGACAGCGAATCCCAAGGACGACGATGCGTATCAGCATTACCTACTGCGTAGTTTGAGAGGTAGTCTTGCGGGTTGATGCCGCGGCGCCGGCAGCTCACGATGATCGAGTAGATGACGGCACTGCGCCATCCGGCCTCGGGATGCCCGATGAAGAGCCAGCGCCGGCGCCCAACTGCCATTGGCAAAGGCTGCTATAGGCGAAGAGGTGCGCAGGGAAGTGCCCCAGACCGCCGCCCGTGGCGGCCCTTCCTGCAACCGCACATGGTCGGCCACCATCTTGCCGTAGGAATCTCCGACTGCCCCTACGCCTACGCTAAGGGTGTCGAGAATGCTGCATTTGACCTGCGCCAAAACCTCGGGTGGGGTCGCACGCAACTCCACTGCTGATATTCGCTCCACCACTTCCGCTGTCGACATTTTTTCAGCCCGACTTATTGCTTCTAAGCTCTTGGCGCAACCGAACAGTCGCCGCCAAGTCCAACTGTCCTGTCGCATCGTCTATCACGGCTCCATAGAGGGAGCGGCCAGCAGCGGCAGATACCACCCCGTTCGTAACGTCGGTGTGGATCCGCTCGGGATCTCGCTCGAGGGGATCCCCGTACCCTCCAGAACCTGGCGTTTCGACCCGGAGGCGGTCGCCTGTGTGGGCGATGGTGATCCCTTTGGGATTGATCTTCTCGCCATTGAGGAGTACGCGCGTGCATGAGCCCGGTCCTCCGCCCGCCACACCTCGGGCCGGGTTACGCGTCCGATCCGATCGTACGGAAATGGTCACCGGCGCCTTGGTGAGCAACTCTACCTCTAGCCACTGCCCGCATCCGCCACGAAACTTGCCAGCGCCACCCGAGTCCTGAATGATCTCCTTTCGACCGATGCGAATGGCCGCGCCGGTTTCCACCACCTCTACAGGCGTTACCGAAGTGTTCGTCGGATAAGCAATGCAGGAGATGCCGTCCTCGGTGGGCCGAGCTCCCATGCTGCCCATGCAGAACAGCGTTTGCGAAAAGGGCCGACCATCGTCTCCGATGCCGCGAAGAACGACGATCGGCCGTGGTGCTCCGCACTCGGCAAGCACACGCTCAGGCACTATTTGCCCGAGGGCGCCATAGACGGCAGTCACAACGAAGTGACCGGTGGTACTTCTAGCGCCGGTCGCAGCAGGAAAGCGGGCGTTGAGTAGAGATCTCTCGGGAGCGTGCACGCTGATCGGGCGGAACGTGCCTTCGTTGTTCGGAACCTCCGGCGTCAGCACCGACTTCACGGCGAACACGCTGTATGAATAGGTGTAACACCAAGGCGCATTGATACCGCTGCGTTGCTGTGGTGCCGTCCCGGTGTAATCGAGCTCCAGGCGGTCCTTGAGGACTCGCAACGCGAGTTGAAGTTTTAGCGGCTCATCGAAACCGTCAGTAATCAACGTGTGATGGTACGTCCCCTGCGGCAAGGCACGTATGCGGTTGCGCATCGCCGTCTCGGCTCTCTTCTGGATCTCGTTCGCGAGCTCTGACAGATCGTTGAGCTCGAACTCCTTCATGAACTCGACAATGCGCCGCTGCGCGACTTCCCCGGCCGCTACGAGGGCATTCAGATCCCCCAGCACTTCATCCGGGACACGCACGTTGGTGCGAATCAGATCGACGATGTCCTCCGACCACTTTCCCGCTCTCGCTAAGCGGCAAACGGGCAGACGCAGGCCTTCCTCATAGATTTCAGCGGCCGTTGCGGAGAGGGTCTTGCCGCCAATGTCCGGGGCATGTGCGACCAGGCCGGCGAACCCGACGAGTTTGCGGCGTAGAAACACAGGCACAGCAATATTGATGTCGGGCAGATGTCCACTGCCTAGCCACGGATCGTTGGTCATCACCACATCCCCCGCACGCCACTCCTTCGCCGGATATCGCTGCAGAAAGTGCTTCATCGTCAGCGGCAGCGTGCCGGTGAAGGAGGGGATGGACATCGCGGCTTGCGCGAGTGATCTGCCGAGCGTGTCGAACAGCACACACGTCAGGTCCTTCGACTCACGCACCACCGTGGAAAACGAGGTGCGTACGAGCGTGATCGCTGCCTCATCAGCGATTGAGTTGAGCCGGCTCCACATCACTTCGAGGGTGCTGGAATCCGCAATTGCGCTCACGGCCACTCCCTACGTGTTGCTCATGATGAGATTTCCATAACGGTCGACTTTACAATGCAGCCCCGGTGGCACGACCACTGTGCATTCGGGTTCTTCGATAATGGCAGGACCCTTTACGACTTCAGCGGGTCCCAAAAGGTGGCGATCGTAAACGTCGCACGGGATCTGCGTCTTGGTGTCCGCAAAAAAGGCGCGGCGCTCGCCTTTCCGGGGACGAGCTTTTTCGGTTCTCAGTGGCGGACAGACATCGATGTTTTGTGCGTAGCTCGATACCGAGAGCCTGCAGTTGATGATCTCGATCGGCACCTGCCCCGGCAGACGTCCGAAGAGCCGAACGTACTCTGCTTCAAATGCGCTATGAATCTTTTCGAGCCAGCGCCCGGCGCGGGGCGGCACTTTCACCTCGACTTCGTGCCCTTGGCCTACGTATCGCATTTCCAGGCGACGCTCGACCGTATAGCGGGAGAGCTTAAGCCGTTGCAGAGATACCTTGCCTTCCTCTTCGAGAGCATCGAAGACTGATTCCAGCTCATCGTCCTTCAGCTCTGCGAGCGGGCGAATGAAGGTGCGAACGTGATGCGAGGCCGCAGGCGAGACCAACAGCCCCGCGGCGGATGCGACTCCGGCGGCGACCGGAAAGATAACTTCACTTACACCGAGACGTTTCGCCACCCAATACGCGTGCACCGGCCCGGCGCCACCGAACGCGACCAGACTGAACGCCCTTGGATCGAAGCCGCGCTCGATCGCATGAATCCGCGCCGCGCCTGCCATGTTTTCACTAACGACCTCGAGTATGCCCCGCGCCGCTTCTTGCACACCGATACCCAGTGGATCCGCGATGTGCTTGCGAACCGCGGACTCGGCGCGCCCGACGTCGAGCTGCATTCGTCCGCCGAGAAAGTAATTTGGGTCGAGGTAGCCGAGGATTAGATCGGCATCGGTAACCGTAGGCTGGTCGCCGCCTAATCCGTAGCACGCGGGTCCCGGAGCTGCGCCGGCGCCCTCCGGGCCGACCTTGAGCAGCCCCATGCTATCGATCCACGCGATGCTGCCGCCACCCGCACCGATCTCAATCAACTCGACAACCGGCATCCGAATCGGGTAGCCACTGCCGCGCTTGAAGCGCTTCAGGCGCGCTGCTTCAAATTCCTGGCCGAGAACCGGCTGCGCGTTTTCAATGAGGCACGCTTTCGCCGTCGTCCCGCCCATATCGAATGCCAGCACCTGCTTGCGTTTCGTGAGACGCGCAAAATAGGCAGCGGCGAGTGCACCCGCGGCAGGGCCCGACTCCACCAGCGCGGAGGGCATGTCCTTCGCGGTCCGGGGGTGCAGAACTCCGCCGGCGGACGACATTATGAAGAGGCTCCCCCCGAAGCCTTTCTCTTGCAGGCCGCCTTCGAGTCTATTCAGATAAGAGATGATCTGCGGGCGAATATAGGCATTGATGACCGTCGTGCTAACCCGCGGGTATTCCCGGATCTCCGGACAGATCTCGCTCGATAGACTGAGCCTGAAGCCATTGCCCATTTCTTCTGCGACGCAGCGGATGAGACGTTCGTGCGCTGGGTTCGCATACGAATGGAGCAGGCACACTGCCACATCGTGAATGTCATGCTCGATGAACCAGCCCAGCAGGCTTTTCACCTCGGTGACGTCCAGAGGCTCTACCACTCTGCCGCAATAATCTACTCGCTCGGTTACTTCACGTCTGAAGGCACGTGGCACCAGTGGCGGTGGCAGCATCAAATCGAGGTCGTAAAGGTCATACCGCGACTCTGTCTGAATCTCCAACGTGTCCCGAAACCCGCGCGTCGTGATCAGCCCTACGCGAGCGCCCTTGCCTTGTATGACTGTGTTGGTCGCGAGGGTCGTTGCATGCGCGATCAGGCTCACTGCATCGATCGAAACTGCCGCCCGCTCCAGGAGCTGTACCAAGCCTTCGAGAACGCCCCTGCTCGGATCGTCAGGCGTGGTGAGGACTTTTTCGATGACGCGCTCGCCCGTCTGCGGATGGACCATGACCAAATCGGTGAATGTTCCCCCTATGTCGATGCCGACACTTGCAGTTGCGCTCGTCGTGTTCAAAGCTTTGCCCTCGCTGCCCGCAGGCGCTCCAACGCGATATCCAGATCACTCGCTTTTCTACGTGCGAAATTAATCCGCAGGTGCCCTTCACCGCCGGGGCCAAAGGCAGAGCCAGGCAGTGTACTGACCTTGGCGTGCTCGAGGAAAAACGCCGAGCATTCCTGATCCGACAAACCCAGCTCCGTGATATCAGGAAAGCAGAAAATGCCGCCGTCCGGCGGATCGCATCGAACGCCGGGGATGCTGTTGAGCCCGGCAATCAGCTGCTTTCTGCGCTCGGTAAGGATTCGAATGTATGCGTGCAGATCGTCCTGCGGCCCATTGAGTGCGACCGCCGCGGCTTTCTGCGAGAACCCGCAGGCACACGTCACCGAGTGGCTATGGATCTTTTGCATGTTGCGCAGCATTTCTTTCGGCCCCGCCACGTAACCGACCCGCCAACCCGTCATCGCGTACGTTTTCGATAACCCGTTAAAAGTCAGCGTTCGTTCCGCCATGCCCGGCAGCGAGGCGATACTGATGTGGCGCAGGCTTCCATAAACCATGTGCTCATAGATTTCGTCCGACATGACCAGAAGGTTGTGTCGCATCGCCAGATCCGCGATAGCGCGCATTGCTTCCGGCGTGATGACGCCACCCGCGGGGTTGCCCGGCGAGTTGAGCATGATCGCGCGTGTTCTGGATGTGAGGCGCTTTGCCATAGCCTCCGGATCCGGCCGAAAAGCATCTTCCGCGCGGCAAGGAACGAACACCGGGGTCGCGCCCGCGAGCTTGAAACACGCTTCATACGTGACCCAGGTCGGCGTGGGAATCAGCACTTCGTCACCTGAATCCAGACAAGCTTGCGCTGCGGTGAAAAGGCCCTGTTTCACGCCGATTGTGACCAATACTTCGTCGGCGTTGACCCGAACGTTGTTTTCCCGAGCGAGCTTCGCGGCGATCGCTTCACGAAGCTCCGGGAGGCCGGCGCTTTGCGTGTAAGTGACATAGGTACGGTCTTCGTCTATAGCCGCTTTGCCAGCGGCCTTGATATAGGCCGGCGTATCGAAATCGGGTGTTCCGGTCGCTAGCCCGATGATGTTCTCACCCGCAGCACGGAGCTGTTTCACCCGGTCCGTCATCGCAACCGTGGCTGAAGGCGAGATAGACGCGACCCTGCTGGATCGCCATGCATGTGACATTGTTCTGAGCCCCGTGTGTACTTGAGGTTCTTGCAAAACCCGAAGGACGACTGGAAAGTTTTTGTGGAAAAAGAGGTTGAGCGCCGCCATTGCTGGCATGATGTAGGTTGCCGAGATCAAACATCAGGCGCCCATGATGAATATTACGCAACGCGCGGGATTGATGCAACGCACTTGTTGCCTCATCTAAAAATCTGAGTCAATGCGGGGGCATTTCACTCAGGTTTCTTACGTGAGGCAACGAATCCATTTCACTCAGGTTTTTGATGAGTCAATTCGCAGGCTTGACCGTAGGCGGCGGGACGGTCTAGGATTCGCGCATGAGCTCGTAGGAGGCTTGTGGAAACGTCTGCATTATAGGAGCCGGAATGCGGCCCATCGCGAAATCGATGGAATTGCCACCGTACCCCAAGATTGCCTGTGCGCCGCATTTCTATCCCGACTCGCCTTATACTCACTCATTGTGTGCCGAAGGGAGGTGCACCATGGCATCACGTGCCCATACCGCAGTACTGGCAGTGGCGATGGCTGCCAGCGCGCTCAGTGCGCCGTTCGCCGGCGCCGCGGAGACGACCTATCCGGTGCGGCCCATCCGCTATCTCGTCGGTTTCGTACCCGGTGGTAGCAACGACATCATGGCGCGCATCGTCGGCCAGAAGCTCACGGAGTCCTGGGGCCAGCCGGTGGTCGTCGACAATCGCCCGGGCGCGGGCGGCAATCTCGCCGCGGGGCTGCTTGCGCGGACGACGCCCGACGGCTACACGTTTATGAACATCAGCGCCGCCCACGCGATCTCCCAGACGCTGTACACCAACCTCAGCTACAGCCTCGAGCGCGACCTGACGCCGGTCGTGCTGCTGGGGAACTCACCGCTCATCATGGTCGTGAACGCCGGCGTCCCGGCCGACAGCGTGGCGGAGCTCGTCGGTGTGGCGAAGAAGAGACAACTCATCTATGCCTCCGGCGGCATTGGCGTGATCAGCCATCTGGCCATGGAGATGTTCAAGGTCGCGGCGAAGATCGATGCCACGCACGTGCCGTACAAGGGGATCGGTCCCACTGTGCCGGCGCTGATCTCGGGCGAAGCGCACGTGACGATGAACGCCATGCCGGCCCTGCTCCCGCATACGAAGGCCGGCAAGCTCCGCGCCATCGGTGCGCTCACGGAAAAACGTCACCCCCTCCTTCCCGAGGTGCCGACCTTCATCGAGCAGGGCTACAAGGAGTTCGTGATGGGCAACTGGACCGGCATCGTCGCACCGGCAAAGACGCCCAGGCCGATCATCAACCAGCTCGCCATCGAGATTACGCGCATACTGCGCACGCCGGAAATCACCCAGCGCCTCGTGGACACGGGGCTCGACCCGCTGGGCGGCACGCCGGAAGAGTTCGGCAAACTGATCCGCAGCGAGATCGCGCGGTTCGGCAAGGCGGTGAAGGACTCGGGCGCAAAAGCGGACTAGGGGGACACAGACTGAGCCCCAAGCCTTCACGATGCGACCTAACCGCTCGATCAGGTGCTCGGTTTCGACCTCCCAAGTGCGTAAGAGCTTCTTCAGTCTGCGGTAGTCGGCGATCGCCCGGCGCAGCAGCGCGGCTTGCTCGG
>Ga0156226_1188_pt1 | contig 10117 bp, 8 predicted proteins | sample RifCSPlowO2_12_FD_107874 | JGI IMG/M metagenome (GOLD analysis project Ga0156226, IMG submission 107874) | Betaproteobacteria bacterium RIFCSPLOWO2_12_FULL_62_13
GATACGCTCGCGCCAGGGCCACGAACTAGATCATTCCGGCATCAATTACAAGGCCGGCGATGCGCCCTACGCCATTTTCGAGACGCGGTCGATTCATTATATCGCGCTGATCGACTCCACCGGCCGCGCTTTCAGCATCCGGGCGGCCGACATCCCGGGCGGCAAAGGGGACGGCGTGCCCCTCACCTCGCTCGTGGATTTCGCTCCGGGCGCGCGGCTCGCCCATGTCGCCGATGCGCAGCCCGGCCGGCGCTATCTGGTCGCGAATTCCGCTGGTTACGGCTTCATCGTCAAATCGGAAGAACTACTCACCCGCGTGCGGGCCGGCAAAACGTTCATGACGATCCAGGAAGGCGAGCAGGTCCTGCGCCCTGCGCTGGTCCCCGATACGCCCGAAATGGCGGCCACACTATCGGAACACGGCCGCATGCTGCTGTTCCAGGCCGAGGAGCTCAAAGAGCTCGCGCGTGGACGCGGCATCACGCTCATGAAACTCGACGATGGTGAGAAGATGACGGCGGTCGGCTTTGCAGGCGCGAATTCGGTCACGGTGGCCGGCAAATCGCGTTCGGGCAAGGAGAAAACTGTGCGCGTGGGCGGTGAGCATCTCCAGAAGCACATCATCCACCGGGCGCGCAAGGGCTGCCTGCTTCCCGGCAGGATCATTCCGACAGCCGTCAAACCCTGACGCGCCCATGCAAGGTTTGGGTACAGCCCCGGGACTGCCCGACTTGTTTCAAAAACACTGGACGCAGGACTCGCCCAAGTCACCGTTGGGCTGGCGTGGCACTACAAGTTTTTCCGCAGCGTTCCTGAATCCGGCCTTGGAAGAGGACGTACCTGCTGTTCGATTCTCTTCTTGTGCGTGAAACGCCATGGGCTGCTCCACACAAGGTCGCTTCGCACTCGCTCGCTCAGGGCGCGCGTGTCCACCATCCCCGTTATGCCACACATGCGCCGCCCCCGGTACGCGTGCGAATACGGCCGCCGTGCGGCGCTTCGCTTCATCTCCACGATTGCCGCGATAAGTTCCATCGAAGGGCCTTTCGGACCGGGTTTGCGCCGAGGAGACGAGGAGGAAAAGAGCAGGCGGTATTTCCGATCGACCAACGCCTTGTGAAATTTGAACGGCGTTGCAGGCTTGATAAGCGCGCCAAGTTTCGGGATCCGGCGAGGGCTCAGGAATAGTGTAGTCAGTCCGATCAGAAAACGGTCGAAGGCGGTGAGATTCGACGCGCGCTGTCGGGAGCGATTGCTGATCAGAAGCTGATGCTTGAGAAGTAGACACTCTGCGGCGACCGCTCGTACACCACCTGGGCGGAGGAGCTTTGCGAAGGTGACAAGCAGGTGAATGGCGAGGATGAGGAGTTCGCGCAGGGGCGAACGTTGCCATGACCGCCATCGCATGCAAGACTGCACGGCACAGGCGGATTCCGTCATACTGCGAATTCGCCACCACCAGGCCGAGAGATCGCGACTATGGCGTTGAAGTCTGTTGAACGCGCTTGAAACCGGACTGGTCCAGCGCTTGATGGTAATCCGCCGCGTCGAACCCGCGCACCACGAACCGCCCCGCGGCCAGCGTCGGCACAAATGTGTCGCCGGAAGCCTTCTTGAGTTCCTCGACCTCAGCGGGTTCCTCGACCGAGATTTCCTGGAACCTGATGCCGCGGCTGCTCAACAGCTCCTTCGCCTGTGCGCATCGTGGCCCGCAATCGGGACTGGTGTACAGCCTGACGGACGATACCTGGGCGGGCGCTGGCTTCGGCGTTGGCGCGGTCTTGGGCTGTGGCTTAATGGGGCCTAGCGCCGTCTTGGGGTAGCCGGCCACGTCAAGCGCGGCTTCCCAGTCGCTTTCAAGGTAGCCCTTGAGGCGGTTGCTGCCAACGAACAGGAGCGGCACCTGCAAGTCCCCACCCGAAGCCTTCTTGAAGCCCGCGAGATCCGACTGCGGATCGTTCTCCGTGTAGGGCACGCCGCGCCGGTTGAGGTGGCTTCGCGCCTTGTCGCAGGCGTCTCCGCAATTGGTTACCCACAGCGTGACCGGGAAGTTTTTCACCGCCTGCTGCACGCTGTACGGCAGGTCGCTGGTCTCGATAGTACTTACTCCGATTGTGCGCTGCTCGACCTTCTTGGCTGTCGCCGGCGGGGGCGTGTCGCGCCATTCCACATTGCCTTTTTCGTCCACCCAGCGGTACAACTGTGCCGCCATGAGCGGCGCCGATATCAGCGAAAACACGAGGGTCAAGACCGCGGTTCTTTTCATGGCATTACCTCCGCGATGACGGGCTGCGTTTCACTGTAACACTTTGCGTGAGTGCGCGCAAAATCAGGCCCGCCGCCTCTTACTGAGCATTGCAGAAATCGATGACGATGCTCAGCCCTCATCCCCGGCCCTCCCGAGGGGAGAAGGTGCGCCGGAACGTGGGGCAGGGGCCCCGATTTTGGCGATGCGACCGTGAAGGCGCACATAAGCGCGCGGTCCATCGCGGCGCTGCATCCCGCTGCGGGGTCGCATCCATCGGCCAAGGCCGACGGAACCTGCTCCGCCCTCCGCGGGCGCATTCAAGGCGCAAATGGCGTGTCATCCATTTACGCAAAACTAAATTGGCTCACGCCTCTACCATGCCGCTGCGTCGCAGGAGCGCGTCGATCTTCGGTTCGCGCCCGCGGAACGCGATGAACGATTCGAGTGCGGGTCGGCTGCCGCCGACGCCCAGAATCTCATTCCAGAAACGACTGCCGGTGGCGGGATCAAGCACGCCGTGCTCTTCGAACAGGCTGTAGGCGTCCGCCGACAGCACCTCCGCCCATTTGTAGCTGTAGTAGCCTGCCGCATACCCGCCCGCGAATATGTGCGAGAAGTTATTCGGGAAGCGGTTGTAGGCGGGCGGAAAGATCACCGCCACGCGCGAGCGCACCTCGTCCAGCAACTCAAGCGCCGTCTTTGCGCCATGCGGATCGAAGTCGTAGTGCAGGTGCAGGTCGAACAACGAAAACTCGAGTTGGCGCAGCGTCTGCAGCCCGCTCTGGAAGTTCTTCGCGGCGAGCATTCTGTCGAACAACGGCCGTGGGAGCGGCGCGTTGGTTTCCACATGCCGGGTCATGGGCGCGAGCACTTCCCATTCCCAGCAAAAGTTTTCCATCAATTGGCTGGGCAGCTCGACCGCGTCCCATTCGACGCCGTTGATGCCCGACACGCCGAGATCGTCGACGCGGGTGAGCAGATGATGCAGCCCGTGCCCGAATTCATGAAACAGCGTGATCACCTCGTCGTGCGTAAACAGTGCCGGCTTGCCGCCGACCGGCGCCGAGAAGTTGCAGTTGAGATAGGCGACCGGAGTTTGCAGCCGCCCGTTCTTGCGGCGGCGAGTGATCGCCTCGTCCATCCATGCGCCACCGCGCTTCGACGGCCGCGCGTAGAGATCGACGTAAAATTGGCCGACCAGCGCGCCCTCGCCGTCGTGTATCGAGAAAAAGCGCACATCCGGATGCCAGGGGGGCGCCTCCGCCGGCGTGATCTTCAATCCATACAATGATTCAACCAGCCGGAACATCCCGGGAATCACCGCCGTTTCCGGAAAGTACTGTTTCACTTCCTGGTCGGAGAAGGCGTATCGTGCGATGCGCAGCTTTTCCGAGGCGTAGGCGAGGTCCCACGCCTCGAGTTTGTCGATCCCCAGCGCGTCGCGCGCAAACTGGGTGACTTCCCCTAAATCGCGCTCGGCGTATGGCCTGGCCCGCGCGGCGAGCTGTTCGAGGAATTCCAGCACTTGCTGCGGCGATTCCGCCATCTTCGGTTCGAGCGAGTACTCCGCATAGTTCTTGAAGCGGAGCAGCAGCGCCGTTTCCGCCCTGAGTTTGACGATCTCGGCGACGAGCGGTGTATTGTCCCACTCGGACTTGCCGAACTCGGCGGCGCGCGTGACGTAGGCGTGATACATGAGCTCGCGCAAGGCGCGCTTGTCGGCATATTGCATTACGGGCAGGTAAGAGGGCGCGTGCAGGGTGAACTTCCAGCCGGATTTGGCTTCCGCCTGTGCGGCCTCGCGCGCCGCCTGCCGCACGTCATTGGGAATCCCGGCGAGCTCGACCTCGTCGGTCACGTAATAGGCAAAGGCGTTGGTTGCGTCGAGCAGGTTGTCGCTGAAGCGCGAAGAAAGCTGCGAAAGCCGTTCGCGGATCGCCATGAAACGCGCCTTCCGCTCCGGCGGCAGCTCGGCGCCGCCGAGGCGGAAGTCGCGCAGTTCGTTCTCGATTATTTTGCGTTGCGCGCGCGTGAGCCCGTCAAGCTCACGAGAGGCCGCGAGCGCCTTGAATTTTTCGAACAGGCCCGGATGCTGCGAAAGCTCGGTGTAGTACTGTGTGATCTTGGGCAGGTTGGCGTGGTAGGTTTCGCGCAACTCCGGGCTGTTCATCACGGCGTTCAGGTGCCCGACCTGACCCCATGCCCGGGAGAGGCGCTCGTTGGCGTCTTCGAGCGGCTCGACGAAATCGCGCCAGGTCGCGGCAACTTCAGTTGAGGCAAGACGCGCGATCAGGGCGCGATTTTCCGCCAGCAGCCGGTCCACCGCGGGCGTCACGTATTCCGGCTTGAACTCGGCAAGACGGGGCAGGCCCGAGAAATCGAGCAGGGGGTTCATGCGAAAGCGTTCGGAGGTCAGAGGCTAGAGGTCACATGAGACACGCAAGTGAGCGAAAAGTTTAGCCGACTGAACGGAACCTGATCGAGGTGCGGGCAGATCCGTCGTTCCTGCCAACTGACAACTGGCAACTGACAACTGACGACTCGCAACCCGACGCTACTTCGCTTCGTAGACAACCAGGCCGTCGACCAGGGTGTAGCGGACTTTGCCCCGGACTTCGATGCCCAGGAATGGCGTGTTTTTCCCTTGACTTTTCAGCGCTGCGGGCTCGATTTTCCAGTAGCGCTCCGGATCGAAGATGCAGATGTCGGCAGCGCCCCCTGGGGAGAGATGCCCGGCGTCGATGCCGAGAATGCGCGCCGCTTCCGACGTGATCTTGGCGAGCCCCTGTGCGAGCGAGGCGCCGCTTTCCTCGGCCCATTTCAGCGTCAGTGGCAGCAACAGCTCAAGCCCTGTCGCCCCGGCCTCCGCCTCGGCAAAAGGCAACTGCTTGGCGTCCTCATCGACCGGCGTATGGTCCGAGCAAAGGGCGTCGACCGTGCCGTCGGCGAGCGCGCGGCGCAATGCATCGCGGTCGCGCTGGCTGCGCAACGGCGGCGTCAGGTAGCAGTTGGGATCGAAGTAGCCGACGTCCATCTCGGACAGGTGTGCGTGGTGGATGCCGACATCACAGGTCACCGGGAGGTTGAGCGCTTTGGCCTGGCGCACCATGTCCACGCCCTCGGCACTCGAGAGCCGGGCGAGATGCACGCGGGCGCCGGTCTCTCGCGCCAGCAGCAGGATGGTGGAGAGCGCGACGGTTTCCGCGCACGCCGGAATTGCCGGCAGTCCGAGGCGGGTGGCGACCTGGCCGTCGTGTGCGACCCCGTTACGCGCGAGCGTCGGATCCTGCGGACGCAGCCACACCGGGAAGCCGAAAGTCGCCGCATACTGCAGGGCATAGAACAGCACCTGGTTGTCGGTGAGCGGCGCCTCCGCCTGCGAGAACGCGACGCACCCGGCGTCGCGCAGTTCCGCCATTTCGGTCAGCCGCAGGCCGTTGAGTCCTTCGGTCAGCGCGCCGACCGGATAGACGTGCGCCTGGTTCAGGTTCCTGGCGCGGAATTTCAGCATCTCGACGAGGCCCGGTTCGTCGAGCGGCGGATCGGTGTCGGGCGGGCAGGCAAGGCTCGTCACGCCGCCCGCAATCGCCGCTTCCATTTCCGATTCGAGCGTTGCCATATACTCGAAGCCGGGTTCGCGCAGCCGCGCGGCGAGGTCGACCAGCCCGGGACAGACGATCATGCCCGACGCGTCTATGGTGCGGTTGGCGGTGAAAGCGCTCGCAGTCTTGCCGATCGCCACGATCTTGCCGGCAGCGATGAACACATCGTGGTTTGCATCGACCCCGTTCCGGGGATCGATCAGCCGGCCATTCTTGATGTGGATCTTCATCTTGTCCGGTAATGGGTAATGGGCAAAGGGTAATGGGATACCGGCGGGGGAAAACCTCGGGTCATAACTTGGTTCTTACCAATTACTCATCACCCATCACTCATCACCAGTCATTTCCCCGCCAATATGCTCATCACCGCCATCCGGATTGCGATACCGAACGTAACCTGCGGCAGGATCACCGACTGTCTGCCGTCGGCGACGCTGGAATCGATTTCGACACCGCGGTTCATCGGCCCCGGGTGCAGTACGATCGCATCCGGCCTGGCGAGCGCAAGCTTCTCGTCGGTCAAGCCGTAGTACTTGTAGAACTCCTGTGCGGAAGGCAGCAGCGCGCCCTGCATCCGCTCGTTCTGCAGCCGCAGCATCATCACCACATCGACATCTTTCAGCCCGTTGCGCATGTCGTGATAGACGTGCACGCCGAGGTTTTCGACGTAGCTCGGCAGCAGCGTCTTGGGACCGATCACGCGGATCTCGGGGCACCCCAGGGTAGTGAGCGCGTGGATCTGCGAGCGCGCCACCCGCGAGTGCAGGATGTCACCGACGATCGCCACACGCAGCCGCGAGAATTCCTTCTTGTAGTGGCGGATGGTGAACATGTCGAGCAATCCCTGCGTCGGATGCGAGTGGCGCCCGTCGCCGGCGTTGATAACGTGGATGTCGGGAGCAACGTGGCGCGCGATCAGGTACGGGGCGCCGCTCGCCCCGTGGCGCACTATGAACATATCGGCCTGCATCGCCGCTAGGTTCGCCACCGTGTCGAGAACGGTTTCGCCCTTGGTCTGCGAGGAGACGTTGATGGCGAGATTGATGACGTCGGCGGAAAGCCGCTTCGCGGCGATTTCGAAAGTGGTGCGGGTTCGCGTGCTGGGCTCGAAGAACAGATTGAACACCGCCTTTCCGCGAAGCAGCGGCACCTTCTTTACCTCGCGTTGGGTGACGCCGACGAAGGACTTCGCGGTGTCGAGAATTTGCCACAGAATTTCTGCCGGCAATCCTTCGATCGACAGCAGATGGTGCAGTTCCCCGTTCTTGTTGAGTTGCGGGTTGGAAGGATTGAGCCACACGACTACGATCGCTCCTCGTTCAAAACGAGGCTCAACCGTCCCTCGTCATCACGCTTGAGCTCGATGCTCTGCCCGGTCCGCAGCGTGACGGCGGCGCCGACGAACTGAGCGGCAATCGGGAGTTCCCGCCCGCCGCGGTCGACGAGCGCGGCGAGCCGGATGCTGGCGGGGCGGCCGTAGTCGAACAGCTCGTTCATCGCCGCACGGATGGTGCGGCCGGTGTAAAGCACGTCATCGACCAGGACCAGGTGGCGGCCTTCGACCTCGAAGGGAATATCGGAGGTCTTGACGTCGCGGTGTAGGCCGATCTTGCGGTAGTCATCGCGGTAGAACGAGACGTCGAGGGTCGCGCAGGGAACCTTGAGCTTGAGCGCCTGGTGCAGGCGTTCGGCGATCCAGACCCCCCCGGTGTGAATGCCGATCAAGCCGCTGTCGGGCCCGACCGCGGGCCGCATTTGATCGATGAGCGCCGCGAGCAACTGCTCGGCGTCGGGTAGCGGTTTGCCCGGCATGGTTATGGGTCCAGAGGCGCCTATTGAGTCTCGTGCAAGTGGGTGACGACCCATCTTCACCACAAATCTCCCCTCGCCCTCTGGGAGAGGGGCGGAGGTGAGGGCTGAGCGGGGTCAGGCATTTTCACGACGCTCAGTAGCGCCGCGCGTACACTACCACATCCGGCCCCTGATCTTAAGAGGCTAAGACTCCGAGCCGGCGTCCCGGCGCGCGGTTTCGAAATAGCCTTGCAGGATTTCCTGCGCGGCTACCGTGTCAAGACGGGCATTAAGCTTCTTTCCTCGCATGCCCTGTTCACGCAGCCTGGTTTCGGCTGCGCGGGAAGTGAGCCGCTCGTCGACAAGCCGGGTGGCGAGCCCGAAGCGGCCTTCCAGCCGCTGGGCGAAACGGCGGGCGAGCCGGCCCACCTCGTGTTCGGCGCCGTCCGGGTGAGTGGGCAAGCCGACGATGAGCAGCAGCGGACGCCACTCCTCGATCAGTGCCGCAATGGCGGCAAAGCGCGTGCGGTTGTCTGCGCCGGTGATGATGGTGAGCGGGTGCGCGATGCCGATCGCGAGATCGCCGACGGCAACGCCGATGCGTTTCTCGCCAAAGTCGAAAGCCAAAACCGTTCCGGTTTTGGGGTGATGGGTGATGGGTGATGGGTGATGGGTAGACATCAACACCAGGGTGACGCCTTGCTCATTACTCATCACTCATCACTCATCACTCATTACCCCCATTACCCATTACCGCGCTTACGCGTGTCCCGCCTGCTCGGACAGACTCGCGTAGTCGATGCCGAGCAGACTCATCGCGGCCGGCAACCGCGCTTCCGGCGGCAACTCGAAGATCACTTCCGGTTTGGCCTGTACCGTGAGCCAGGCGTTTTGCGCGAGTTCATGCTCGAGCTGGCCGGGCGCCCACCCCGCGTAGCCCAGAGTAACCAGGATCTGCCTCGGCCCTTCGCCGCGCGCCACGGCCTGCAGAATGTCCTTCGATGTCGTGAGCCCGATTTCGGAGCTGACGGCAAGCGTCGACTGCCACTGGCCGAGCGGTTTGTGCAACACGAAACCGCGGTCGATCTGCACCGGCCCGCCGAAGTGCACGGGGACCGACTTGAATGCGTCGGATTCAAGCGGGATGCTGACCTGCTCGAGGAGTGTCTGCAGATTCATCTCGATCGGACGGTTGACCACCACGCCCAGCGCGCCCTGTTCGTTGTGTTCGCAGATGAATGTCAGGGTCTTGGCAAAGTGGGGATCGACCATGTTGGGCATGGCGATCAGGAAGTGCTGGGTGAGGTTGACTTTTTGCATGACACTTCAACCTATTGTAGTCGCTTCGCCAGGAGTTTGTCGGACCCGGGAATCGGAGTCCGGGGCAAGCTTGGGGTCTGACAAACTCTTAAGGCAAAACCGCCTGCAAGAAAACGGGGAGTAAGGGCAAAAACTCATTTCGACCGTACCCGCATACCGCCCAAACCGCGAGCGCACGAACCAGCGCGGAGTGAGCGCAAGACCTCATTTCGACCATACCCGCATGTTACATTATGGGCCAAGAGCGGTGATTATCCTCAGCTTCATCCGAAATTTGCGGGCGGTTTTGCTCTTAGCGGCCTGTCGGAGGCCTAAGCCCGACAGGCCGTTGGCGCTCCACAATTGCGCGCGGTCTCGGTTGTGGTATCTCCATGACTCGATTCAACTCTTCCACGCACGCCTCGCGCCCTCACTTGCGCCAGAAGACCGGCATGAACAGGATCAGCACCGTGAACAGTTCGAGCCGGCCGATCAGCATGGCGGCGCTGAGGATCCACATCTGGAACTCATTGAGGACCGCGAAGGTCGTGGCTGGGCCCACTTGATCGAGCCCTGGACCAAGATTGTTCAGGGTCGCGATCACGGCGGAGAAAGCAGTCACGACATCAAGACCGCTGGCGGTCAGGACGAGCGTCAACGACACCAGGCAGACGATGTAGATGAAAAGAAAAGCGAGCACTGCGAAAACAACCCTGTTCTCGACGGGTTGTCCCGCGATCTTGGTCGGGATGGCCGCCGTGGGATGAAGAAGCCTGATGAATTCGCGATAGACCTGCTTGTAAAGAATGATGGCCCGGATCATCTTGATCCCGCCGCCGGTCGATCCCGAACACGACACGAAGCTCACCAGGAACATCATCCACAGCGGGGCGAAAATAGGCCATAGGTTGAAATCCTGGGTCGCATAGCCGGTGGACGTGGCTACCGAGACGACGTTGAAGCTGGCGTGCCGCAACGCGGTCAGGTAGTCGGGGTAGACGCCCATCAGCCAGAGGTAGTAGGCAATACCGATGCAACTGCCGGCGACCACTGCGAGGAGCCAGCCGATTTCCGGGTCGCGGCGATAGGGTGAGAACCACCGCGCCCGCAGTGCAATAAAGTGGGTGCCGAAGTTGATGGCTGCCATGAGCATGAAAAAAATGGCGATTACCTCAAG
>Ga0156226_1207_pt1 | contig 10078 bp, 8 predicted proteins | sample RifCSPlowO2_12_FD_107874 | JGI IMG/M metagenome (GOLD analysis project Ga0156226, IMG submission 107874) | Betaproteobacteria bacterium RIFCSPLOWO2_12_FULL_62_13
TCTGCTCTTAACGCTCCAAGCTCTATCTGCCTGATGATCTCCATGACCGCCTCGTTCGCAGGCGTGGGAACATGGGCTTGCTTCCCTTTTCTCGCGATGAGGCCGTTAAGGTAATCGGCTTCGCTGCGCCGCCCCTTGAGAAAGTCCTGAATTACGACGCCCCGCGCCTTCTTTCCGACGAGCGTGACGATGGTCTGTAGGTTCTTTCTCAGGATCTCATCGGTGGAGCCCATGAACTCGTCGGCGCTCACCCCGAAAATTGTCTCGGTGGCGTAGCCGAGCGCGGCCCCGACCGCCGTGGTCTCCCGGCCCAGCTTGATGCACAGCTCGAGCACTCCGGGCTCGGTCGCTTCCCAGGCATTAAGGCCCAGCATGCCCATAGGACCAAGCATCATGGAGCTGTTGATGAGCTTGGTCCACTTGGCGCCCCAGATATTCGTGGTAAGCGTAACCCTGCCGGCACAACTCATGATCGTTTCAAGTTCCCGCAGCCGCGGGGTTATCCTGCCGTGCAGCTCGCCCAGGCCGAACCATGTCCCCTTATGAGTCGTGTTGCGCTGGACCAGGCCGGGAGTGAAGATTTCCGCCGAGAGCTCTATGACGCAACCGATGTCGCGCGTAAAGCCCACGATAGGCGCGACCCATTCGTCGTTCAGGCTGTTCTGAACCGAGACCAGCACGCCGTCCGGCTTCAGATAGGGCGTTATGAATTCCGCCATCCAGCAACTGTCATGGGACTTGGCGGCGAGAAGGACAATATCAAACTGCCGCTTCAGGCAACATACTTCACACAGGTGATAGGCGCGCACGGGAGTATGCAGGTCCTCATCGGGCATGACGACGCGCAGTCCGCCGGCCTTCATGGCCTCTACATGGGCAGGCCACTGGTCTATGAGAACGACGTCGTATCCTGCCTTGGCAAGGTCGGCTCCGACACTGCTCCCTATGGCGCCAGCGCCTAGAACGGCGATCTTCTTTTCCATGCTGCCTTCCTTTGAATGAGGCCGAATGTATCGAACAGACGCGGTGGTTCAAGTGCGCCGCCGGTCTTTGATTGAAGTTCAGATGGTTGCAGGAGGTTCTTCAGTCAATATGGATTTTCGCCTCACGGACAACCGCGGCCCATTTCTTGATTTCGGCTTTGAGGTAAGTTGCGAACTTCTCTTGCGTTCCGCCCAACGGTTCGACGCCGAGTTTGGCAAGCCCTTCCTGCACGTCCTGCATGGCGAGGGCGCGATTGAATTCCTCGTTGATCTTTTTGATGATTACGCCCGGCGTCTTGGCAGGTACTAATAACCCATACCAGGTATCGAATTCGAATCCCGGCAGACCGGCCTCAGCAACTGTCGGCAGCTCCGGCGCTGCTTTGGCGCGCGTTGATCCGGTTACCGCCAGCGCTCTGACTTTGCCCGATCTGACGTGCGGCAGCAGCGATGCCATGCCAAAGATCAGCATGTGCGACTCGCCTGCCATCAGCCCGATCATGGCTGGCCCGCCGCCTTTATAAGGCACATGGACCAGATCGATATTGGCATTCGCCCGGAACATCTCTGTTGCAAGGTGGGGAGCGCTGCCGCTCCCACCGGAGCCATAACGGATCTCCCTTGGCCTTGATTTCGCGAGCGCGATGAGATCCGCAACGGACTTGGCGGGCAAACTGGGGTGCACCACAAGAACGTTTGGCTGCGTGACGACCAAAATGACAGGATCGAGGTCTTTTCCCGTATCATACGGAAGCTTGCGACGAAGTGCCGGGAGGTAAGCGACACTAATGCTAGTCATGAGCACGGTGTAACCATCCGGTTCCGACTTTGCCGCAATGTCTGTTCCGATCGTGCCGCCAGCGCCGCCGCGGTTGTCGACGATTATGGACTGGCCCCACGCCTCACTTGCTTTCCTGGCAATCAGGCGCGCAAGGATGTCGGTTCCGCCGCCCGGAGAAAACGGTACGACCAGGCGGATCGGCTTATTCGGGTAGTTCGACGCCGCCGCTTGCGGTCGCGGTGTTTGCATGGATTGTGCACTGGCAGCACCGGACAGCGCGATGAGCCCGGGAACCAAGGCACAAAGACCGATTAGTCGCGCAAGTGGATGGATCATGGTGCTTCCCCTTTGATCTTCAATAACGTGGATGGGTGGTCGCTATTTTTTTTCTTCGACGAGTTTTTTGAAAAGTTTTGAAACTCTTTCCGAGTCACGATCCCAATATTTAACTAGTTCCTCACCGCTTGTATAACGCACTGCATCACCTGCGCCCTCAACCATATTGATGAAGGATCGGTCTTCGGCGACTTTTTTCAGAACCTCGCTTAGCTTCTTTACAACAGCGGCGGGAGTTCCTTGAGGGGCAGAGAGTCCCACCATTTGATAAGTCTGTGCATCAATACCCAGCTCTTCGGTAGTGGGGACGTTCGGTACGCTGCGAATCCTTTCACTACCCATAACGGCCAAAATCCTCACCCTGCCACCTCGTGCAAGCGGAACAGTCGAGGAAAGAAACTGCGTGGTGAAATTTACGTGTCCCCCCGCCAAGGCAGAAAGGCATTCTCCGCCTCCTTTATAAGGGACCAGCCGAGCCGTCGTTCCAGTAGCTCTCATAAGAATCTCGGTAGAAACGTGGGTCACGTTGTAGAGACCACCGGAACAGAAGATGTAGTGGTTTGGTTTTGCCTTTAAATCCTTCGTTAGATCGGCCATGCTCTTCCAGGGGCTGGTGTAAGGTATGACGACCAAAGCCGGGCTTCGGGTCAGGGATCCAAGAAGGATGAAATCACGCCGGGTGAACGCAGGCTTCTGTCCGTTCGCGATGTCCCATTCTATGGGATTGATGTCGGATGTGGAGACCAGGCCTAAGGTATAACCGTCGGGAGTGGCCCGGACAACGGCCAAACCTCCGATCTTCCCGGAAGCGCCTGGTTTATTGAAGACCACCAGGTGCTTTCCCAGATACTTCTCGGCCACGGATGCGAACATTCGCCCGAGAACGTCACGACTTCCGCCGGCAGAAAAGGGATTGATGACGAGGATCGGTTTGTTCGGATATTCCGCCGCCGAAACGGAAACATTGTTCGGGCTCAGAATCTGTATGGCGCTGATCGATATTATCGTGAAAAGGTGTTTCATGATAATCCCCTCCGTTTGAGCGTGAGCACGCCGATCGATGGCGTGTTTAAATGCACGAGATGTTCCGTCTTCTTCACCTTACCTCTGTCAATGGCAAGCTGACCGGCTTCTTGCTGCGGACAGCTTGCTCGATCGCAAGAGTGATCTCCAGTGTCTTGCGGGCCTCCTCCGCGGTTGTGAGGCTGCAAGGACGGGCCGTTGAAAGGTGGTCGAGCCAACTGCGGGTCTCGTCGGCAAGCGGCCCCCAAAAATCACCTTGCGCCCAGTCGCCCGAAGCAGTGCTGCTCATGAAAGCTGCGTTCAAACTGTGTCCAGGGACGTAACTGTGGGGAATGCCGCGGTCCGTGTAAACAATTTGGTCTTTGCTGTCATCGTCGATGAGGACCACACCCTCGGTGCCGAGAATCTCAACGCGCGAGTTGGCCCCAAACGTCGGGTACTTCTCGGGAAGGGCATAGTCCACACCAAGGTTTACTACAGCACCATCGGCGAAAGTCAGGATGGCCGAAGTCACATCGTCCGCCTTGTAGCCGGCGGCTTGGAATACGCCCTTTTGCGCGCGGGCAATGACCTCGACCGCGGGATTACCTTGCAAGAACCAGCAGATCAAGTCCACGTAATAGGTCATGCCGAAGGTGACGGGGGTGGCGTCAGGCGTGCGCTCGAGGATCTGTAGGCTCTGGGCGCGCGAGTTGTAGGCCCGCAGGTTTGCTCCGACGATCTGGCCGAGTCGCCCCAGGACGATCTGCTCCTTCGCAAGAAGGTAAGCTCGCTTGAAGCGCCTGCTGTAACCGACCCGGAGTTCGCGCCCATTCCGCGCGGCTGCACCCAACATCCGATCGGCATCCTCCAGGCTCATGGCGATCGGCTTTTCGACCAGAACAGACTTTCCCAGCTCGATGGCTTGGATCACTGGCAGCGTGTGTTCCTGCTCGCCGGTCGAAACTATCACCGCATTCACCTCTGGCCGGGAGATCAGCTCCAGGTTGTCATCCGAGTGGAATTGGGCACCTGCTTTCTCGGCAAGGCCGCGGGCACGGGATCGATCCGCGTCCGACACGCCAAGGAAGGAAACCGCCGGGTGAACCGCTGCCAGGCTCGCCCGCAGCCTGCCCATACGCCCACACCCCACCACCGCGACACCCAATTCTTTATGCTGCATGCCTTTCTCCTCCGCTCCTCAATTCCTCACAACCCCCACCTCTATGAGCAGATCACTGCTGGGCAGGACCACGCCGCCAGCAATCCGTACCATCCGGTCATTTCGTAACCGGGGACGGTTTCAGCGATCGTCTCAAGATCGGGCGCGAGCGGCGTGCGTGTGAGGCTCGTGACGCCCAGCCTCAGTCTGCCCTGCTTGATCATAGGCAGCGCTGCCGGCACCACCGAAAACGCGAGCTGAACCTGCCCGCTCATCACGTCAGTAAGCGCGTACACCACCGACTTGTACGGGACGTGCACCAGATTGGTGTCCGTCATGCTCTTGAACATCTCGCCAACAAGATGGAGCGCTCCGCCCGTACCGCTCGAACCGTAATGCTACGCCGCTTCGCAGACGCGACTGTAACACTACGCGGCTCTTGGATTCTTGACCCAGATCAAAACAACAATTTGACCTAGATCAATAACTCACACCGGTTCTTCGTGTATCTGAATGTAGGCATGAAACTTGTGGCATGGTAGGGAAGACGGGGCCGATGCTGAAAGACTTGGCGAACTGGCTTTTGGAAGCGCGCTGTGCGACGGACACCTGTCGATGCACACGAGAGCGACGTAATGTGGCTGCTTGATGGGATCTTGAACAGGATCCTGAATCACCCCAAGGGTATTGCCGGGCCTGTTTTGGGTGCTATCCTTGGCATACCTGTCGCGTGCGGGGCCATGGCGCAGCCTTCTCGCGATCCCATCCGCGAATACCCGCCCTGAAGAATTGGGCGCCTCATACGAGCCGAAATCGCAAGATGGAAAAGGCTGGTTCAGCAAATCGGAATCAAGGCGGAATAAGCCCGTACGAGAAGCGAGGACGGGTCAGCGCGAGGGCGTCAGAGCGGGAGAGCGTGAGGGCGACAGTTCAACTCACGATCTGCCGATTTCACGGTTTTCTTGAGGAGGTAGCATGGATTTCGCATTGAACGAAGAGCAACGCGGCTGGCAGATCGAGGCGCGGAAGTTCGCGGAAGAGGAGATCCGCCCGATTTCGCTGCAGCGCGACCAGATCACCGGCCCACGCGAGACCTTCGACTGGGAGATCATCAAGAAGGGCTCGAAGCTCGGATTCCGGACGCTGGCGGTTCACAAGGAGTGGGGTGGACACGGTGTTGATCTTGTGACGCAGGCGCTGGTGATGGCGGAGCTCGCCCGGGGCGACAGCGCGATCTCCAAGACTTTCAGCCAGTGCTGGAAGTGGAGCCATCTGATCGCGGCGGCTTGCACCGAAGACCAGCAGGCACGGTTCCTCAAACCCTTTCTCGCCGACGATACGTATCTGCTGGGTTCGGCCAACACGGAGCCGAATTCCGGCTCCGACAACCGCCTGCCGCCCGAGGATGACCCCAAAGCCGGCATAAGACTCAGAGCGGAACGCAAAGGCGACGAGTGGATTCTGAACGGCGGGAAGTGCTTCATTGCGAACGGCAGCGTGGCCAAACTGTTTTTCGTGAGTGTAAGGACGGATGCGGGCGTTCCGGCCCGGCAGGGCACCACGCGCTTCCTGGTGCCGACCGATACACCCGGCGTGCGGGTGGGCAAGGTGTTCAACAAACGAGGCTGGCGTTATTACCAGAACGCGGAGCTCATTTTCGAGAACGCGCGCGTGCCGCACGCCAACGTCGTAGGCGAGGTGAACAGCGGCGCCAGGGTGCGTGACACCGATCACTCGGAGTTCGGCGACCTGGAGCTGGCGGCCAATGCGCTGGGGGTGTGCGGCGATGCGGTCGGAATCGCCATGAGTTATGCCCGGGCGCAGAAGCGGGCCGACAAGTACCTCATGGAGCACCAGGTCGTGCAGCTCAAGCTCAACGAGATGCACATGCTTACCGAGGCGCTGCGCTCATTCGTGATGCGAACCGCGTGGGAAAGGGATCAGGCAGTGCGCGGGGAGAAGAGCGCGGGCAACTCCGCGAACGCCGCGCTTGTGATGAATTTTGCGAAAGATGTCATACAGCGGGTTACCGGTCTCAACATGGACATCCACGGCGCCGAGGGCTGCATGATGAATGCGCGAGTGGACAAGCTGGTTCGCGACGCCATGATCTGGACGCACTTGGCCGGCGATTCAGTGCAACGGATCAGAGCCATCAAGCGCCTCGCCAAGAATTGAGCGCATGCGGAAAGAAGGCCGAGTCTACAGAGGAGCATGTTCATGTTGAAGATAGGCATTTTGTTGGGGGATGATATCGGGCTGGAGGTGGTGCCCGAGGCGGTGAAGGCCATGAAGACGGCGGCGGAGAAGACCGGGCTGGCGATCGGCTGGCAGCCGCTGCCCATCGGGCGCAACGCCCACGAAACCCATGGCGACACCGTGCCTGCGGGCACGCTTGAAGCGCTCGGCAAGATGGATGGCTGGGTGCTGGGGCCGATCGGCCACAGCGCCTACCCGCGCAACGATCCGACCTGGAAAAGCCCCGGGCTGCGCAAGCGGTTTGATTTATTCGCCAGCGTCAAACCGGTCAAGTCTTATCCCAATATCAGATCGGTGCAAAAAGACGTGGACATCGTGTTCCTGCGCGAGGTGACGGAAGGCCTGCAGTCGAGCGGGGTGGTGGTCGCCGGCAACGGCGAGTTTCGGCCGAACGACGACATTTCGATCGGTATGCGGGTGGTGACACGCCGCGGCGCAAATCGCGTTGCGCGCGAGGCGTTCGAGATTGCGCGCACGCGCAGCCGCAAGAAAGTGACCGCGGTGCACAAGGCGCCCACCTACAAGCTGTGCTGTGGGATGTTTGCTGAGGAGTGCCGTAAAGTGGCCACCGACTTTCCGGATGTTGAGCTGGAAGAGGTGCTGGTCGACAGTTTTGCGCTGAAACTCGCGATGAACCCGCAACGATTTGACGTGGTGGTGACCACCAACCTGTTCGGCGACATCCTGACCGATGAAGGGGCTGCGCTCGTCGGTGGGCTGGGACTGGCGCCAGGGCTGTGTGTGGGCGAGCGGCAGGCGATGGCGCAAGCCACACATGGCTCGGCGCCCGACATCGCAGGCAAGGGGATTGCCAATCCTTACGCGATGATCATATCAGGGAAGATGCTATTGGAGTGGCTGGGGCGCAAGCACAACGAGCCGAAGGCGGTGGAGGCGGCCAGGTTGATCGACAGAGCGATGGACAAGGTCATCGCCGAGGCCGCAACGCTGACACCGGATCTGGGTGGCAAGGCGAGCACTGCCCAGATGGGGGATGCAATCGTTGCGATGATGTGACAGCGCTCTTGCGCGCACGCTCGAGGCGGCGCTGAAAGGACCTGGCGTCAGGACCAACTTCGTCGAGGGGCCTGCCCTGAGCATAGTCGAAGGGGATTCCTACGAACGCAAGATGATTTTCCTTCTATCCCTTTTCGCGGAGGCCGGCAACCTTGATCACCTTTTCCATCGTGCCCATTTCAGACTTAATTGTGCCAGCCAGCTCCGCCGGAGAACTCCCGATGGCCTCTATTCCAGCATTAAAAAGCCGCTTCTTTATTTCTGTTCGGTTAAGAACTCGCACGACCTCCTGATTCACTCGATTGATAATTGCTTCAGGCGTCCCAGCCGGAGCAAACAAGCCAGCTACTGAACTTGACTCATACGCCGGTAGCCCCGATGCTGCCAGCGGGGGCAAACCGGGGACCAGCGCAGATGGCTTTGCGCTAGTAACAGCCAAGGCCCTTAGTTTGCCCGACTTGACATGGGGCATCACTGAACCCGCGGCAGGGAACATGAGGTGCAGTTGACCGGCCAGAAGATCGATGACAGCCGTTCCAGCGCCTTTGTAACTAATGCGCGCTATATTGACGCCTGCCATGGCCTTGAATAATTCGGCTGCGACATGATTTCCAGCGCCCGTGGAACTGGAACCGTAATTAAGTTGCCCCGGTCGAGCCTTCGCGAATGCGATCAATTCCTTAGCGGTACTCACGGGCACTGACGGATGCACAACAAGCACGTTAGGCGAGGTCAGCGTCTGCGTGATTGGCGAGAAATCTCTCACCGGATCCCAGCGGACATTGTCTCGAAAAAGCGGCATGAGCCAGAGGGGGTTGGTGTAGTGAAGCAGGGTATAACCATCAGGCGGCGCTTCAGCCACAATTTCCGGTGCGATAATGCCGCGATTGTCTACGATCATCCGCTGACCCAGGCTGCCTGTAACCGCTTCCGCGATTAGACGCGTTGCCAGATCGGTGTTACTTCCATATCCGACGGTCACAATGCGAATGGGCTTGGTCGGATAACTCTGGCCGGACACCATTCCTGCGGCGAAAACCATCATGCCAACGGAAAACATCCATACAACAGAACGCGCTCGCAGCATAAATCCTCCGGACGAAAAATCGTTTTCTACTAACACGAGCTGGAATCGCTATCCTTTTTCGCGCAGGCCGGCATCCTTGATCACCTTGTCCATCCTGGTCATTTCGGATTTGATCGTGGCCGCAAACTCCTCTGGAGAACTGGCGACCGCTTCCATTCCAGAATTGAAAAGTTTCTCTTTCACATCCGCCCTGTTAAGGGCCCGCACGACCTCCTGGTTCAATCGCTTGATGATCGCCACAGGAGTCTTGGCCGGCGCAAACAAGCCGGATAATGACCTCGATTCGTACCCGGGCAGGCCCGAGGCGGCCACCGTGGGCAAACCGGGAGCCAGCGCGGACGGCTCGGCGCTACTGACCGCCAAAGCCCTCAATCGGCCCGATTTGACATGCGGCTTGGCTGTGCCCGCGGGGGAGAACATCAACTGCACCTGGCCGGCCATCAGATCGCTCACGGCCTGCGCGCCGCCTTTGTAATTAACGCGCACGATTTTGACGCCCGCCATTGCCTTGAATAATTCGGCCGCGACATGATTTGAAGCGCCGGTTGAACTCGAACCGTAGTTGAGCTCTCCCGGTCTCGCTTTGGCCAAAGCGATCAACTCCTTGATCGACTTCGCCGGCAGCGATGGATGCACAACAACGAGATTGGGCGTGCTCGCCGCCAATGCGATCGGTGAAAAATCTCTCACCGGATCCCAGCGCACATTGTCCCGAAAAAGTGGCATGAACCAAAGGACGTTGCTGTAGTGAAGCAGGGTATAACCATCGGGCGGCGCTTGAGCCGCCATTTCCACTCCGACAATCCCGCGGCTTTCTACTACCATCCGCTGACCCAGGGGGCCTGCAATGGCATCCGCAATCAGACGCAGCACGACATCGGGGCTCGTGCCAATTTGAGGGCCGTAAATGCGAATGGGCCTCTCCGGAAAATTCTGGCCGGACGCGATACCCGCGCCCAACACCATCAGGCTAACGGACAACATCCCCACAACAAGACGCGGCATCAGCATATATCCCCCTTTGACCAGTGGCGTGTATGAGTTCAATCAAGCGCCGAGGCAGTGCCACATTGTGCTTGGCGGCATCCTGGCGACTCTCGGTAGCGTCATAGATGTACGCCCGAATGCGCCTGCGAATCTTTGACCCAAATCAAAGTTGGGTCAAAACGGAAGGACGTGAGACTTATCCTCACATAGAATGAAAAGGTCAACGGCGAAAGTCTTCGCGGACTGGGTTTTGGAAGCGCGCTCCTTGAGGGACTCCTGTCAATCCGAACGCGTTGCGCTGATCTTCCTTCATGCCGAGGAGAGCAACAGCGCGGCGACACTGCGCATCGCCGAGGCTGTGGCGGGCTATCGGCGGCCGCTGGCGGCATAGAGCGGGAGGGCGGCAGAGCCACAATCCGTCTCACGATCTCCCGATCTCACGATCTCACGGATTCTTGAGGAGC
>Ga0156226_1279_pt1 | contig 10075 bp, 11 predicted proteins | sample RifCSPlowO2_12_FD_107874 | JGI IMG/M metagenome (GOLD analysis project Ga0156226, IMG submission 107874) | Betaproteobacteria bacterium RIFCSPLOWO2_12_FULL_62_13
GATTACGAGCGCATCGCGCGCGCTATCGACTACCTGCGCCGCCACGCGGCCGCGCAACCGGATCTTGCCGCCGTCGCGCGCCATGTGCATCTCTCCGCATTCCACTTCCAGCGCCTGTTCACGCGCTGGGCCGGCGTGAGCCCCAAGCGCTTCGTGCAGTTCCTCACTGTCGAGCACGCCAAGGTCAGGCTTTCGGAGTGCCGGAACGTGCTCGACCTCGCTGACAGCATCGGGCTTTCCGGCCCGGGGCGCCTGCATGATCTATTCGTGACGCTGGAGGCGCTATCGCCGGGCGAGTTCAAATCAGGCGGTTCGGGGCTTGCGATTCGCTATTATGTTCACGACACGCCGTTCGGGGCGTGCCTGATTGCCACCACGGCGCGCGGCATATGCAGTCTGCGATTCACAGACGCGGAAGGTGATGCCGTCGCGCAACTGCGGAACGAGTGGCCGGGTGCTGAGTTAAGCCCGGACCAGGCGGCTACGGCGCCATTCGTCCATCGCATCTTTGCGCTGCTCGCGTCACGGCCGCCGCGGCCGCTCGCGCTGCTGGTAAAGGGAACCAACTTTCAAGTGAAGGTGTGGCGTGCGCTGCTCGCACTGCCGTTCGGCAGTGTGACGACTTATCAGACCGTCGCGGACAAAATCGGCCATCCGCGCGCGGCGCGCGCGGTCGGCGGCGCCATTGGCACGAATCCGATCGCCTATCTCATCCCCTGTCATCGCGTGATTCGGGAATCGGGAACGTTCGGACATTATCGGTGGGGCGAGCCGCGCAAAGCGGCAATGCTCGGATGGGAAGCGGCGCACCAGACTCGGGGCCGCCCTTAACTCTGCACACCCCACTTGCGCACCGTCCTCAACTCGACGTTGCGGAAGATGATGTTCTCGACCAGCAGCCCTATGATGATCACCGAAAACAGGCCAGCGAAGACATTGGCGATTTCGAGCTGGTTCTTGTTCTCGTAAATGAACCAGCCCAGCCCGCCCGAGCCCGACGAAACGCCGAACACCAGTTCCGCCGCGATCAGCGTGCGCCACGCGAACGCCCAGCCGATCTTCATGCCGGTGAGAATCGACGGGAACGCCGCCGGAATGAGAATTTTCACGACGTAGCGCGGGCCCGACAGCCCGTAATTCCTGCCCACCATGCGCATGGTCTGCGATACCGACATGAAGCCGGAGTGGGTGTTCAATGCCACCGCCCACAGCACCGAGTGAACCAGAACGAAAACAAGGCTTGCATTGCCCAGCCCGAACCAGATCAGCGCCAGCGGCAGCAGCGCGATTGCCGGCAGCGGGTTGAACATCGAGGTGAGGGTTTCCAGGAAATCGTTGCCGACGCGGGAAGTGATGGCGAACGCGGTGAGCAGCGCCGCGAGCGCGAGGCCGGCGGCATAACCCTGCAGCAGCACCGTGATCGAAAACCACGCGCGCCCGAGCAGAACCCCGTTGACAATGCCGTCGTAGAACGCACCGAAGGTATCGCTGAATTTCGGGAACAGCAGCGGGTTGTTGAGCGCGGTGGCGTAGATCTGCCACGCCGCGGCGAGCAGCAACAGCAGCACGCCTTTGCGGATCGCGCCGTTGTTGTAGATCTTCTCCCAGACCGTGAGCGGTTTCTCGACCACGCCAAAGGCGCTGGTCTCGACCTCGCGTACGAATTCCGGCCGTTGAACAAGGACGTGGTCAGGCATGGGTCGCGGTCTCCTCTTCGATCTGGTCGGCGAACAGCATGTCGTGGATGCGTTCCGAGAGTTTTCTGCCGTCGGCTTCGGTCTCGTCTTTGCCGTCGCTGTTGAGTTCGGCCTTGACCTGGCCGGGATGCGGGGTCATCAGCAGGATGCGGTTGCCGATCAGCACTGCCTCGGGGATGGAGTGGGTCACGAACAGCACCGTGAAACGCGTATCTTCCCAAAGCTGCCGCAGTTCTTCCTGCATCTTGCGCCGCGTGAGCGCATCGAGCGCCGCGAACGGTTCGTCCATGAGCAGAATGTCCGGCTCCATCGCCATGCCGCGCGCAAGCGCGACACGCTGCTTCATGCCGCCGGACAGGGTATGCGGATAGCTGTTGGCGAACTTGGTGAGGTTCACCTTTTCGATATACTGCATCGCCTTGTCTTCGGCTTGCCTGCGCTTCAACTTCCCGCTCGCCGTGAGCGCGAACATCACGTTGTGTTTCACTGTCTTCCATGGCAGCAGTTGGTCGAACTCCTGGAACACCATGACGCGGTCGGGTCCGGGCTTTCTGATCTCCAGGCCGTTCAGCTTCATCGTCCCCTCCACCGGCCGGAGGTAGCCGCCGACCGCTTTCAGCAGCGTGGACTTGCCGCAGCCCGAGGGGCCGAGGATCACGAAACGATCGGACTTGTAGACGTTGAAGTCCACCCGGTAGGTGGCGGTCACCAGGTGGTCCTTGGTCTTGTACTGAAGAGTTACACCTCTGACGTCGAGCAGCGACGATGTCGTGGTCGTCATGTACCTTCGCTCTCCTCCCGAAATCACTCGTGAAAGTATTATATGACTTTCGCGAAACAGCTCTGCGGATTCCTTGCGCTCAAGCTCACGGCGCTTTGCTAGAATGCGATGGCGCGCCTTAACCGCTTACCGCTCACCGGTTACCATGAAAGACACGCTCAGGCCCGGATTGACCCATCAGTTCAAGTTCAAGATTCCGCCTACCAAGACGGTGCCGCATCTCTATCCCGAGTCGGAAATGTTCCAGGAGATGCCGCAGGTGCTGGCGACCGGATTCATGGTGGGCTTGATGGAATGGGCGTGCATCGATGCCCTTCGGCCGCATCTCGACTGGCCGCGCGAGCAGTCGCTCGGCACCCTCGTCAACTTCTCGCACCTTGCCGCCACACCGCCGGGCTTCACTATCACGGTTGACGTCAGGCTCGACAAGGTCGAAGGCCGCAAGCTCACCTTTTCGCTGTCCGCGCACGACGGCATGGACAAGATTGCGGAGGGCACGCATGAGCGCTTCGTGATCGACGCCACACGTTTCAACGCCAGAATCGAAGAGAAAGTGGCGCGTGCCAGACAATCGCAAGTGAGTAGGCCGTGTTGAGAATCACGCCAACCAGAGGTATGCGCACACGAGATTGAGCATTGAACAGAAGTTGCAGGCGAGTTTTTCATAGCGTGTGGCAATGCGGCGAAATTGCTTCAAGCGATTTGCACGAATGGGAGGTGTTTGCCGATTACGAGGGCCTCGGAAAGTGCGGAATTTACCTACAGCTTTCCGGCAGCCCGAACGGGCCCGACGGACTGGCGCTCGACGAGGAGGGCAACCTCGTCGTCGTGGTTGCAGGTTTCGGCACAGCGTGGCTATTCAGCCGGATGGGCGAGCCGCTCTATCGCATCCAGTCGTGTGCCGGCATGAGCACGACCGGCGCGGCCTACGGCGGGCCGGATGGCAGAACGCTTCTCATCACCGAGGCCGAGCAGGGAGTGATCCTCAAAGCGCAGTTGCCGGTTGCCGGCAAGCCAATGTACGCGCAGCTCTGACGCGGGCTTTGCTGAAGGCCGGCGCGCTGCAGAGCGCGTGAAGATCGGCAAGCCCGCGCGTGTGACTGAACGGCGGTGACGAACTGCGTCAGTTGGCTTTGGCGCCGCTCGCCTTGACGGCTTTCGCCCAGGTCGCGATCTCGCTGCGGATGTATTTGCCGAGTTCCTCCGGCGTGCTGCCGATCACCTCGAAATCGTAGGTCCTGAGCTTTTCCTTGACTGCAGGCGCGTTGACGGCTTTGACGAACTCGGCGTTAAGCTTCGCGACGACGTTTTTCGGCGTTCCCGCCGGCGCCATCACGGCATACCAGGTCAAGACGGCGTAGCCGGGGATCGTTTCGCCGATGGAGGGCACCCCCGGCAACGATGGCACGCGCTTGGGGCTGGTGGCCCCAAGCGGCCGAAGCTTACCCGACCGCAGATGGGGCAGGACCGGCGACACGGTGGAGATCAGAAACTGTACTCGTCCTCCGAGCAGGTCGGGCAATGCGGCGCCGCCGCCCTTGTACGGGACGTGGGGAATGTCGATACCGCCCATCATCTTCAGCATTTCGAACGCGAGGTGCGGAATGCCGCCGGTCCCCGAGGACGCGTAGGTCAGTTTGCCCGGCTGAGACTTCGCGAGCGCCAGCATTTCCTTTACGGATTTTGCCGGCACCGAGGGGTGCGCGACCAGCACGTATGGGGCCGTGCCCAGCAAGCTGATCGGCGCATAGTCCCGGACCGGATCGTAACGCAGTTCCGGGTAGTAGCTTGGATTGATGGCGAGCTGCGCGGTCAGCGCAAAGACGATGGTGTAGCCATCGGACGGCGCCTGTGCCGCGAGCTCCATGCCGATGGTGCCGTTGGCGCCGCCCCGGTTGTCGACGACGAGCTGCTGGCCGATATTTTCCGAGAGCTCCTGCGCGAGCAGACGCCCGATGTTGGTCGAGCCGCCCCCGGGGGGATACGGGATGATCATCCGTATGGGCCTTGTTGGATACGACTGCCCGAATGCCTGCAGCGTCAATGCAAACAGTGCGACTGATAGCGCAACACGCAGCATGGCTTTCCTCATTCGCTTCCTCTTTTTCCCTGGATGCTGGTAAGAAAACGCTTCTCAGACGGAACAAACACGCACCTGCCGCCGCCCGCCCACAAAACGGCTTACTTGGCTGACAGGCTAGCGAAATCGACCGCGGGAATCAAGCGCGCTTCTCGATGTACAGCCCGAGCTTCGTCCGCCGCAGTGCTTCGATACGTCGCCCGAGAAATCCACTCCATCGGGCGCCACCACCACGTGATGAGCGCCGGTCTCGAACAGGCTCCCGCGCTTTGCGGCCGAGCGGGTAACCGCAATCACCGTGGCTCCCATGGCGCGCGCGATCTCGATCAATACGTTGGTTCGGCGATACCGCGGTGACCTCAAAGAGATCCGGGAACTCTTCGTCGGGTTCCCGCGTACCGTTGCGAGTGTCCTATGGTCCTCACGAGTTCCATGAATTGGGCGAACGGCGTCCCATATTTCTGGCAGTGGCTTTTCTGCCTTCGGGGTGACCGAGCGTACCCGCGTCAACACGGATCAATTGGGGGCAAGATTGTGCTCCCTGATGATTTGCGCCACTTTCGCAAGCTCGGATTTCAGGTACGCCGCGAATTGCTCCGGACTGTCGCCGACGGTAACGTAGCCCTGGCTGTTGAGGCGTTTGCTCAGCGCCGGGTCCTTTATCGCCGCTATCGCGGCGCCGTGCAGCGTGGTGATGATCGCGCGCGGGGTCTTGGAGGGTACCACCAACCCGTACCAGTTGCCGAACTCGTAGTCGGGATAACCCGACTCGGCAACTGTTGGATATCCAGGCAGCATTGATTGGCGCTCGGCGCTCGTCACGGCGAGCCCGCGCAGTCTACCCTGTTGAATGAGCGGCAGCACCGGTGCGAGCGGGGCAAAATAAACCGGTACTTCACCCGAGAGAACGGCGGTAATCGCTTCACCGCCGCCGCGGTACGGCACCATCACAAGGTTGATGCCAGCCTGGCGTTTGAACAACTCCGCCGCCAGCAGCACGGCAGTGCCCGCACCCGCGGATGCGGCGTCGATCTTTCCGGGCATGGACTTCGCCAGCTTGACGAGCTCGCCCAACGACTTTGCCGGCAGCGAGGGATGAACGACGACCACGTATGGACCCTTGGCAAATTGCGTCACGGGCGCGAAATCACGGAGCAGGTCGTAGCGCAGGCTCTTGTACATGCCGGCATTGATGGCAAAGCCGATGTTTACGAGAAACAGAGTGTAACCATCCGGCGACGCTTTCGCAGCGATCTCCGCACCGATGTTGCCCGACGCGCCGGCACGATTCTCCACAACAACCTGCTGACCCAGGGGTTCGGTAAGCCCCGCGGCGATAAAGCGGCCGATGGTGTCGGTGCCGCTGCCGGCCGAGAACGCGATCAGCAGGCGCACCGGCCTCGTTGGATAATTCTGCGTCCAGCCGGGTGCTGCAAACTGGCAGATCAGGCAGACCAGCACAAGGGTCTTCACGCCCAGTCTCATTATGTTCACGGCCAACCTCCTCGCGATTGAAATGCAAAAAACAGGAAAACCGACACCCGTCCCATAGGTAGCGCGTCAATGCAACGCTGCGGCGTTGTGGGCAGTGCGCGCGCTGGCGCAATTACGACGGCGAACCGAGCGGGCTCAAGATACACCGCGATGGGCGCATTTTCGTGGCGGATCACAAGCGCGGGCACGCGCTTGGGGCTGGTGGCCCCAAGCGCCCGAAGCTTACCCGACCGCAGATGGGGCAGGAGCGGCGACACCACTGTTCCGTCATTCCGGTGAAGACCGGAATCCGGTGGACTTCCTCTGGACCCCGGCTTGCGCCGGGGAGACGGCTTCTTGCTCACCACTCACCGCTTACCGCTCACCACTTACCGTTCATTCACCGCCTCCCGCTCTCCACTCTCCGCTCACCGTATCTGTCAATGCGACTTGGTGAGCAGCCGCATCCCGCGGTCCAGCCCCTCGATCGTGAGCGGGAACATGCGATCACCCAACAGCTCACGCGTGATGCGGATCGATTCGTGGTAATCCCACACCTCTTCGGGCTGGGGATTGAGCCAAATGGCGTTGTGGTAAACCGCGAGCAAGCGCTGCATCCACGCTGCGCCCGCTTCCTCGTTAGTATGCTCGACACTTCCGCCCGGATAGACGATCTCGTACGGGCTCATGGTCGCATCACCTACAAAGATCACTTTGTAGTCATGCGGGTAAGTATGCATCACTTCCCAAGTCGATACTCTTTCGGTCCCGCGCCGGCGGTTGTCGCGCCACACCCGCTCATAGAGGAAGTTGTGAAAATAGAAGTACTCGAGGTGCTTGAACTCGACGCGGGCGGCGGAGAAAAGCTGTTCGCAAACGCGGATGTGGTCGTCCATCGACCCGCCGACGTCGAGGAACAGCAGCACCTTTATCGCGTTGTGCCGCTCCGGCACCAACTTGAGGTCGAGCCAGCCGGCGTTCTTGGCGGTCGAGCGGATGGTGTCGTCGAGGTCGAGTTCCTCGGGGTTGCCCTCACGAGCGAACTTTCGCAGCCGTCTCAGCGCAACCTTCATGTTGCGCGTTCCGATCTCGACCGTGTCGTCGAAATTCCTGAACTCCCGCTTGTCCCATACCTTGACCGCACGCCGATGGCGCGACTCGGGCTGGCCGATGCGCACGCCTTCCGGGTTGTAGCCATAGGCGCCGAACGGGCTCGTGCCGGCGGTGCCGATCCACTTTCCGCCGCCCTGGTGCCTGCCCTTCTGTTCCTCGAGCCGTTTTTTCAGCGTCTCCATGAGCTTGTCCCAGCCGCCGAGCGATTCGATGAGCTTTTTTTCCTCCTCGGTAAGAACTTTCTCCGCGAGTTTCTTGAGCCATTCTTCCGGAATCAGGATCGCGACACCTTCAACCTCGACGATGCCCTTGAAGTACGCGGCAAACACACGATCGTAGCGGTCGAAGTACTTTTCGTCCTTCACCAGGCAGGTGCGCGCGAGGTAGTAGAAGTCCTCCATGCTGCCGAACGCGACGCGCTTCTCCAGCGCCTCGATCAGCGTCAGGAATTCCTTGATCGAGACTGGAACCCCGCCTTCCTTCAGCTTGAGAAAAAACTCAATTAACATCTGTGATCAGTTTTTTCGCCGGGACATGAACACGAGGCGCTCGAACAGATGCACGTCCTGCTCATTCTTGCGCGATGCCCCGTGCGACGGCGGGATGATCTTGTGCTGGTTCTGACCGTGCAGAACGCCGTTAAAGTCAGGACCTCGCCGACCGAGATCGGCACTCCTGCCTATACCGTCGCCTGAAGCACGCCGTCTATCAAACATCGATAGTATTTCAGTGAAGGCTAATATCCGCAAGCTCGTATGTCGTGCCTTAAAAATCAATCACATCCATGCCTAATAGCGCCGCTGTTCAGTTACGAATCGTTACACTTTGTGACGGATTTTCAAGCGCTTTTCCACGATCATATAGCCAAGTCGGGGTGAAGCGCTGCTCCGGTAACGGGATCGTCAACCGCGGCTTCATGGCAACGGCGGCGATCCGGACAGAAGGAACGAAAGGAGGTTTGCCATGCGTAACCGTTTGACTTTATTGTTGGCAAGCGTTGCGCTCGCGGTGGCAAGCGGTACCGCGGCTGCGCGCAGCGACGTGAGCTTCGGCATCTCAATCGGCGTGCCTGTCGCACCGGTTTATGCGTCGCCGCCCCCCGTGGTGTATTACCCGCCGGCCCCCGTGTACTACCCGCCGGCCCGTGTTTACTACCCGCCGGCCCGTGTTTACTACGCGCCGGCCTATTACGCACCGCCCCCTGCGGTGGTCATTAAGTTTCGCCGGGGCCATCATCACCGGCACCACTGGCGCCGCTGGTAACACGGTAAAGTTGTGAGCGGTTCCGCGTGAAACCGCGCGTCTCTTGACAAAAGGCGCACCCACGGGTGCGCTTTTCTTGCGCGTGGAGTTTCACGCCGCCTGCGCAATCCGCAAGCGCCATGGCCCGCATGCCGTTCGATGCGTCGGCTGCCGTCACGTCTTTCTCCGCGACATAAACACGAGCCGCTCGAACAGATGCACGTCCTGCTCGTTCTTCAAGAGCGCGCCGTGCAGCGGCGGGATGATCTTGTGCTGATCCTGGCTGTGAAGAACCTCGGGTGGGATGTCCTCCGCCATCAGGAGCTTCAGCCAGTCGAGCAGTTCCGAGGTCGACGGCTTTTTCTTCAAGCCCGGAACTTCGCGGATCTCGAAGAACGCCTCCAATGCCTCTCTCAGAAGATGCTTCTTGATGTCGGGGAAATGCACGCGGACGATCTTCTCCATCGTTTCGTGATCGGGAAAGCGGATGTAGTGGAAAAAACAGCGCCGCAGGAAGGCGTCCGGCAATTCCTTCTCGTTGTTGCTCGTGATGACGACGAGCGGCCGGTGCTTTGCCTTGACGAGCCGTTGCGTCTCGTAGACGTAGAACTCCATGCGGTCGAGCTCGCGCAGGAGGTCATTCGGAAACTCGATATCGGCCTTGTCCACCTCGTCGATCAGCAGTACCGCGGGCGCGTCGGCGACAAACGCATTCCACAGCATGCCCTGCACGATGTAGTTGGCGATGCTATGCACCTTGGGATCGCCCAATTGGGAATCGCGCAGGCGCGACACCGCGTCATACTCGTAGAGCCCGTGCTGCGCCTTGGTGGTGGACTTGATGTGCCATTCGTAGAGCGGGCGCTCGAGCGCTTTCGCCACTTCGATCGCCAGCATGGTCTTGCCGGTCCCCGGCTCGCCTTTGATGAGCAGCGGCCGCTCCAGCGTGATCGCCGCATTCACCGCCATCATCAGGTCGTCGGTCGCGATGTACGTGTCGGTGCCTTCAAATCTGTTCATGTGATTCTCTCGAAAAATCGGTACCTCGACAGCGCACTGCAGGTGCGCATTCTGTCAACCACCGGGCAAATTATACAAGGATCGCAACGCCAAGCGGCCGCGGCTGTTTCGCGGCGCGCTTCGCCAGCTTTCGGCGCTTATCCTGCAAGAATTTTGTAACGCAGTGTAACAACCGCCGCTGCTGATAACCTGTGATACAAAAATCGATCAATTTGACATTGCACATTTACAATGTGGTGCTGTAATTGGCCCCCCGGAGCAGCACTTGCATGGTCCAAAGCCAGCGCAGGTGACGCCGCCCGGGAAGGAGTTAACCTAAATTCTTACTGGAGGGATTATGAGAAAGTCACGCAAAGTTGTTATTGGCATCGTCGCTTCTCTCGGCTTGGGCTTGGGCGTCGCAACTGCGCATGCGCAACCCGGCGGCATGGGTGGCGGCATGGGACCGGGCGCACACGGAGCCATGGGCCAGGGTCACCAGGGTGGCACGGGCCCGGGCACGCATGGAGCCATGGGCCAGGGTCACCAGGGTGGCATGGGACCGGGCGCGAAGGGAGCCATGGGTCCAGGACAGCATGGTGGCATGGCCGGAGGCCCAATGGCAGGCAACTGTCCCATGGCCGCAATGCACGCCGCACAATCAACCCAAAGCCCAACCAAGTAACTTCA
>Ga0156226_1088_pt2 | contig 10056 bp, 7 predicted proteins | sample RifCSPlowO2_12_FD_107874 | JGI IMG/M metagenome (GOLD analysis project Ga0156226, IMG submission 107874) | Betaproteobacteria bacterium RIFCSPLOWO2_12_FULL_62_13
CTCCAGCTCGTGGGCTTTGGCGAGCATCCTGTGGATGCCGGCCTTGTCCTTGCATTCGTGGCCTTTGAGCAGCTCCAGCGGATTCAGGCGTTTCGCGAGGAGCATCCCCAAACCGATGTTTCTCAACGCCCATGCTTTCTTGATCCCGGAAATCAATCCATCCTTGAAATAGAGTCCCAGCGTGAGCTTGAGTTCGTTCACGCGTCCGGCGCTGGTGCAGTTTTTCCAGAAGAGTTGCGAGAAATGCCGCGTCGGCTGGTCCCTGGGCGCAAGCCCCAGGCGGTGCGCGTAAGTTGCCAGGCCGTGCATGATCTGGGTGATCGGGAGCTGGCGCGGGCAGCGCACCACGCAGTTATAGCAGGAGGTGCACATCCACATCGAATCCGACGAGAGCACTTCCTCGCGTTTGCCCGCGCGGATCATCATGAAGATCTTCTGCGGTGAGTGCTCCCAGTGCGGGCCGAACGGGCAGGAGCCGGCGCACACGCCGCACTGCATGCACATCTTGACCCATTCGCCTTCCTCGACCCGCTCCTCGACTTCCTTCAGGAAGTTGTTGCGGTAGCGCGCCAAGGCTTGCTGGTTGAGGTCATTCACTATCGTTCACTCCCGGTGATGGGTAATGGGTAATGGGTAATGGGAGAATCCTCCCCGCCCGCGCCTGCGGGCAGTAAGACAACACGCGCTCTTGACTCATTACTCATCACTCATCACCCATTACCGCTATTAGGCAAATCCCTTCATCGGGCTCATGCCGATCTTCTCGATCACCTTGGCATAGTCATTGATCAACTGCGGCACGCGCTCGACGTCGGTGATCGCGACCTCGTAGGTCGCCACCCGCTCGGTTTCGAGCGCCATCTGTTTCAGCGTGTCGCCCATCTTGCCCATACGGTAGCTGGCGAGTTCCGATCCTTTCACGAAGTGGCACTGGTAATCGTCACCGTGTTTGCAGCCCATCAGCATTACGCCGTCGTAGCCCGAGTTCAGCGCATCGGTGATCCAGATCGTGTTGACCGAGCCCAGGCAGCGCACCGGTATCGTGCGCACGAATGCGCTGTAGGCGAGCCGCCGCATGCCCGCCATGTCGAGCGCGGGATAGGCGTCGTTTTCGCACGCGAGAACCAGGATGCGCGGCTTTTCGGAGAATTCGTCAGGGATATCGACCGCTTTGATCTGCGCGCCGACGGTGTCGACCGAATAGTTCTCGAACGAGATCACACGCACCGGGCAGGCACCCATGCAGGTGCCGCAGCGGCGGCAGCGCGACTCGTTGAACAACGGATAGCGCTTCTCGTCCTCGTCGATCGCGCCGAACGGGCATTCCACCGTGCAGCGCTTGCACTGCGTGCAGCCTTCGAGCCGCACGATTGGGAAAGAGAGATCACCCGAGCGCGGGTGCGCGGCGCGGCCGAGCTCGGCGTTTTCCGCGGCCTGAATCGCTTTGAGCACGGCGCCGGTCGCGTCTTCCATCGCCTGCGCGATGTCCATCGGCCGGCGCACCGGCCCCGCGGCGTAGATGCCGGTGCGGCGCGTCTCATAAGGGAAGCAGATGAAGTGCGAGTCCGCAAAGCCCCACTTGAGCTGGGGCAGGTCGCGGCCCTGGCGGTAGTTGAGGTTCAGGATCGATATCGGCTTTACTTCGCCTTTGTCCTGCTCCTCCGGCGGCAGCTCGACGTTGACGCCGGAGTTCGGCACCTGGCCGGTGGCGAGCACGACAAGATCGGCGTTGTCAATCGCCGTGTCCTCATCGAGGATCAAATCGTGAAACCTTATCGTTAAGGTTTTGTCGGCGGGCTCCACCGACAAAACCTTCCCCTTGGTGAAGATCACCCCTTTCGCCTGGGCGCTGCGGTAGAAGTCCTCGCCGTTGCCCGGGGTGCGCAGATCGGTGTAGATCACGACGGTATCGACGTTCGGATTCGCGTCCTTGAAGTACATCGCCTGCTTGATCGAGGCGTTGCAGCAGAAGCCCGAGCAGTAGGGCAGATGTTTGCCGGTGTCGTCGCGCTGACCCGCGCACTGCACAAAGGCGACGCTTTTCACTTCGCCCCCATCGGACGGCCGTCGGATCGGCTCGCCCCTCACCGCGGCTTCTCTGGCGAGCTTTTCCAGCTCCGCCTGATCGACCACGTTCGGCGTCCTGCCGTAGGCGAATTCGGGGAGCTTGTTGGCGTCGTAGGCAGCGAAGCCCGAGGCCTGCACGATGGCGCCGAATTCCTCGGTGCTCGTCCCGCCGGATTCGGCCGCAATTTCCACGGTGAAGCGACCCGGCGCGCCGCTGGTCCTGGCGATCACCGAATCAAGATGGACCTGGATGCGTTTTTCGGCATCGACCGCCGCGATCATCCGGTCAACGCCGGTTTCCGCAGGGTCCTTGTAAGGCTCGCGGAAGGCGACACGTTTCCACAGCATCGCCGCCCAGCCGCCAAGCTGCTTTTCCTTTTCGATCAGCACCACTTCGTAACCCGCTTTCGCTGCTTCAAGCGCTGCGGTCATGCCGGAGACGCCGCCGCCCACCACCAGGATGCGCTTGTTGTGACCGACGTTGGGGTTGCCGGCGGGCACTTTCATTTTCTTGACTTCGGCGCAGCCCATGCGCACGAAGTCGTCGGCCATGTCCTGCGTGGTTTCCTTCGCCTCCGGCGTATCGGGCTGGCTCCAGATCACGCCCTCGCGCAAATTGGCGCGCGCGACCGCTACCGCCGGGAAGCTGAATGCTTCGGTTTTCGACCGGCGCGAGCAGGCCGCGATCATGACATGCGTCACGCCTTCCTTCTCGATGTCGTCGCGAATCATCTGCACGCCAGCGCCGCTGCAAAGGAAATCGTGGCTCCGCACCAGATTCATCTTGCCTTCGCGTTCGGCGACCTTGGCTGCCTGGGCGGCGTCGATGCGTTCGCCGATACCGCAGCCCTTGCAGATGTATGCCGCCGTCTTCATTTCGGCCATCGTCGTCCTAACCTTTTCGGTGCCTTTCCTGGCAAATGATGAATGATGAGTGATGACCCGTGTTTGCCCAAAGGCGGCCTTGCCGCGGTTTCATTCATCATTCCGCATTCCGCATTCATCATTTGGCGATCCCACTCTCAGGCTTCTGCCCGCGCGACCTCATTGATGACTTGTATCGCCCGTAATGCTGCGGCGGTGGCGCTCTGCACCGAGCGATTCACGTCGAGCGCGTTGGTCGCGCAGCCGGCGCCGAACGCGCCGCTGCCCTCGGGGGAGGACTCGATAAAGCCGCTCGAATCGGCGATGATCTCGGCGGGAATATCGGCGGCATTGACCGATGGTTCCATGCCGATCGCCAGCACGCACAGGTCGTGCGTATTGGCGTATCGATGATAGCCTTCCGTATCGACGCCATGGAGGACGAGGTCTTTGGTCTCCCTGTCCTCGGCGATTCTTGCAACCTTCGATTTAATGAATTTTACGCAAGGGTCGCGCCTGACCTTTGCGTAAAATTCCTCGAAGCGGTCAATCGCGCGGATGTCGATGTAGTAGATCGTCGACTTGCCGTCTTCGCCATAGGCTTCGCGCACATAGCTGGTCTGCTTGAGCGAGGCCATGCAGCAGATGCGCGAGCAGTGACGCAGGTGGTTTTCGTCGCGCGACCCGGCGCATTGGATGAAAGCAATGTCCTTTGCCTCCTTGCCATCGGAGGGGCGCAGGATCTTGCCCCCGGTGGGTCCATGGGGATCGGCAAGCCGCTCGAACTCGACACTGGTGATGACGTTTGCGAAGCGGTCGTAGCCGTAGGGCTGAATCCTGGCGGCGTCGTACGGCTGCCAGCCGGTGGCCCAGATCACCGCGCCGGCCTTGAGTTCGATTGTTTCTTCCTTCATGTCGAGATCGATGGCGTTGTACTTGCATGCGGCTCTTGCCTTCTCGGCTTCGGGTGTGCCGATGATCGAGGGATGCAGCACGAAGCGCTGCGGGTAGGCCATGGCATGCGGCAGGTAAGCCGCTTTCATCCTGTCCAGGTTGTAGTTGAACGGATTGTCGACCTTGGCCTCGACTGCTTCGGCGCAGGCGCCGCACGCGGTGCAATTTTCATTGACGTAGCGCGGCGAGAGCCTGATCGTCGCGGCGTAGTCGCCACGGCTGCCGCTGATCTTGACGACCTCGGCCATGGTGAGCACGCGCAGCCGCGGATTTGCTTTGATGCGCCGCAGATTGATCTCCAAACCGCAGGTCGGGTGACACAGCTTCGGAAAGTAGCGGTAGAGAAGCGTGGTGCGGCCGCCGAGAGTGGGGCTTTTCTCCACCAGCACCACGTCCTTGCCGCACTCGGCCGCTTCGAGCGCCGCGGTGACGCCGCTGATGCCCCCGCCGACCACCAGTATCGTCTGGTTGGTCGCGACTACTTCAGTCATCGCGCCTCCTCACATTTTTCACCAGGGAATTCTACCTGAGCGCAATAGGTGAGGCCACTTAGACCCTTTAGCGGGAAGGGCATTTAAGAGACTTATTCCGCAATAGATAAACTCGATTTCGCTTCGAAGTTGTGCGACAATCTTGTCAGCGTTGCAGCCTAACGGACGAGGTCGACGCGGATACCCGCCTCCTTGATCACCTTCGCCCACTTTGCCATTTCCGTCTTCATGAACGCGGTGAACTCCGCCGGAGAGCTGTAGAGCACATCCGCGCCCATTCTGGTGAAGCGCTCACGGGTTTCCGGCGCAGACAACACCTTGCCCAGTTCCGTATTGAGCTGATTGACGATAGGCCGTGGTGCCGCCGCCGGCAGCAGGAGGCCCACCCAGATGCCGGTCTGGTAACCGGGGACGCCTGCTTCGGCCACGGTTGGCAGTTCCGGAACGACCGTGGAGCGCTGCGCGCTGGTAATGGCGAGCGCCTTCAGTTTCCCGGCCTTCACGTGCGGCAGCACCGAAGTCATGCTGGGAAAGCCCAACTGCACGTGTCCCGCGAGCACATCGGTAGTGGCTTGGGCGGTTCCCTTGTAGGCCACGTGAACCAGATTGATGCCCATCATGTGATTGAGCAGAGCACCGGCCAGGTTGGCGGGCGAGCCGTTGCCGTTCGAGCCGAAATTAATGTAGCCAGGCTTGGCCTTGGCGAGGGCGATCAGATCCTTGATCGAGTTCGCGGGCACCGAGGGATGGACCACTACGAGCATTGGAGTCGAGCCGACCGGACTCACCGGCGAGAAGTCCTTCATCGAGTCGTAAGGGAGTTTCCTGATCAGGCTCGGATTGACGGTGTGCGAGCTCGAAATGATCAACATGGTGTAGCCGTCGGGTACTGCCCGCGCCGCGATTTCCGTGGCAATCATTCCAGCAGCGCCCGGGCGGTTGTCGACGACAATCTGTTGTCCCAGGCGGTCGGCGAGACGCTGGCTGACCAGGCGGGCCATGATGTCGGCGTTGCCGCCGATAGCATAAGGGACGAGCAGCCGTATCGGGCGCGACGGATAGTTGTCGACAGCCTGGGCAGCGGTAGCGGCAAGGGCCGCGCAACTTGCGCAGGTCGTTAACAAGCGGCGCAATGACACGTTCATCGATGCACTCCTCGAAGAAGTCCGCGATCCCGCAGCGACTCGCGTGCGGAGTTCGCTCGATCCCCCGTTCGTTGCGGTCCTCCGCCGGCGGGAAACCGATATTATAGCGCTGCGTTGGCGGGCGCCCCGCCCCGCGTGCTACGATTTAACCTCGGATCCGTGGCGGGAAAGGGGATATGAAGTCTTGCTTGAGCGAGGGTTGGGGCGGCGCGTGCGAACCGCACCTGTCGTTCGCGCTGCTCATCATTCAATAGGAATCGAGCATGCTGACTTTCCGCTACGGTCATGCAGCCGCCTCCGACTGGCGCCAGGCGGCGCGCTCGTGCCTGGCACAGCTCGGAGATGGCGCGGCCAATCTCGGTTTTCTCTACGTCACCGACATGCTGGCCGATCACCTGGGCGACATCCTCGCCCTGTTCGAGCAGCATACGGACGTTCCGCACTGGGTCGGCAGCGTGGGGGTCGGCATCTGCGCGACCAGCCGGGAATACCTCGATGAATCGGCAATCGCGGTGATGGTCGGCGATTTTGAGCCGAACTCGTTCCGGATTTTCTCGGGCATCGAGACCGAGGCCGATGTGGACGGTGCGCTGCTCAAATGCGGCAACGCCCCGCCCAACTTCGCGATTGTGCATGTCGATCCGTATAACCGGCAGGTGACGCAACTGGTGAGCCGGCTTGCCGAGCGGGTGGAAAGCGGATTCCTGGTCGGGGGGCTCACCAGCTCGCGGCGCCAGAATCTGCAAGTCGCCGACGGCATCGCCGAAGGCGGGCTGTCGGGCGTGTCGTTCTCGGACGGCGTCGCGGTTGCCACGCGCCTCACGCAGGGCTGTTCGCCGATCGGACCCAAGCATGTCGTTACCGCCTGCCAGCGCAATGTAGTGATGAGCCTCGATGGCCGGCCGGCGCTCGACGTATTCCGGGAGGACATCGGCGAGGCGCTCGCTCGCGATCTGAACCGCGTGGGAGGGCATATCTTCGCAGGGCTCCCCATTCCCGGCAGCGACACCGGCGATTACCTCGTGCGCAACCTGGTCGGCATCGATCCGACGAACCGGCTCGTCGCGATCGGCGAACTGCTTGACCCCGGAGCGAACGTCATGTTCTGCCGGCGCGACGAACGCACGGCGCACGACGACATGACGCGGATGCTGGAAAGCATCAGGCAGGGGTTGTTCACAACGCCGCGCGGCGGCGTTTACTACTCGTGTCTTGGCCGCGGCGCAAGCCTGTTCGGCCCGGATTCGGAAGAGCTCAAGATGATCCGCGAGGCGCTCGGCGACATTCCGCTGGTCGGCTTCTTCTGCAACGGTGAAATTTCGCACAACCGCCTATACGGCTATACTGGCGTGCTGACGCTTTTCGTGTAGCTCCGGTTCGGAAACGGTAAACGCCCCATGTACGGCATGCGCTTGTTCCTCGAAGCCAATGTGACCTGGCTCGATCTTGTGGCGCTCGCGTTTTTCGTCGTCGCCTGGGTCGGCTACAAGCTGCTCGCCGTCAGGCACGGCAGGAACGTGCCGAGCCTGCACACCAGCATGGACGGCTTCCGGCGCGAGTGGATGGTGCGAATGATCGAGCGCGACAACCGCATGGTCGACGTCAACGTCATGCGCAACCTTACGCGCAGCTCGCAGTTTTTTGCTTCCATCACCATGCTGGTGCTGGGCGCGCTGATCGCCTTGATGGGCTATGTCCAGCAGGCGCTTCAGTTGGTTTCGGATTTACCCTTCACCATCAAGGGTTCCCAGCCGCTGCTCGAAATCAAGATCCTGCTGCTGGTCATCATCTTCGTTTACGCGTTTTTCAAGTTCTCGTGGGCGATCCGCCAGCTCAACTTCTGCTCCGTCCTGGTTGGTGCAGCGCCCAGGCAGCCCAAGGAAAACCCCGAGCAGTACGCGCCGGACATCAACCGCATCGCGCGCATCGCTTCCTATGCCAGCGTCAGCTTCAACAACGGGCTGCGCGCCTACTATTTCGCGCTGGCGGCCCTGACCTGGTTTTTGCACCCGTGGCTGATGATCGCGGCAACGGGCTGGGTGGTTTACGTCCTTTATAGCCGCGAGTTCCGCTCGAAGACGCTCAGGGCTTTGGTCGATAGGGACACTTCGCCGACACTTGAGAGTTAGTGTCCCCATCGGGGATGGTTGAAACCCCTCGCCCCCGGATCGGAGTCCGGGGCAGGCTTCAGGCGAAGAAAGTTCTTGCGAAAGGTGAGCGAAGCGAACATGAGCAGGTTTCTGTGCAACAAAGGTAAAGCAAGTTGTCATGCCCGCGGCGGCGGGCATCCAATCTGTGGTGCGCTGAAATTGGATTCCCGACGCCTCGGGAATGACAGTCGTGGAGCCTTTACAGTCGGCTTCAAGCCGACGTCTATTAAACTCCTCGGCTTACAGCCGAGGGTTGTTTAGTGCCGTTCCAACTTTATTCTCCAAATTCAAATGAAACTCACCCTGCTCGGTACCGGCACGCCCACGCCTTCGCTGAAGCGCGCAAGTTCGGGCTATCTCGTCGAAGTCGGCCGTGACGTGATGGCGTGGGATCACGGTCCCGGCTCGCATCAACGGCTGCTGCAGACGGGAAAGCGCGCGGTTGACGTGACGCACATGTTCTTCAGCCACCTGCATTACGACCACTGTGCGGACTTTGTGCGGCTTTTCCTCACCCGCTGGGACATGGGCGCGGATCGCGTCCCGGAGCTCAAGGTGTTCGGCCCCCCGCACACGCGCCGCATGATCGAACTGCTTTTCGGCGACGAACACGCCGCGTTCGGGCCCGACATCAACGCCCGCATCAGGCACCAGGGCTCGATCGACATTTTCGTCGCGCGCGGCGGCAAGCCCCCGCGCAGGTGGCCGAAGCCCGAGATCACCGAGGTGAGGGCGGGGGACAGGATACGGGGCGACGGCTGGACGGTGACGGTCGGGGCCGCCTCGCACGTGCAGCCGTATCTCGAGTGCTACGGTTTTCGCCTCGACGCCGGCGAAGGCTCCATTTGCTACTCGGGGGACAGCGGGGGCGTCGCGCCGGGGATCGTGGAACTCGCGCGCGATTGCGACGTGCTGATCCACATGAATCACTATTTCAGCGGCACCGAGCCGACCGAAGTCTACCGCCTGGTGTGCGGCAACCACATCGACACCGCCAAGGTGGCGAGCCGGGCGGGGGTGAAGACGCTGGTGCTCACGCACATGCTGGAACAGATAGACCAGCCGGGGGTGCGCGAGCGCATCATCAAGGAGATACGCGAAATCTACGACGGCAACGTGATCTGGGGCGAGGACCTGATGGAGATACCCGTCAAGGGCCCGCACATGTTCAGAATGGAATAAGGGAGAACGCATCATGAGGACAGGCTTTATACGATGCGCCTTGCTCGCTTGCGGGTTGGCGCTCGCCGCCGCGACGGTCAATGCGCAATGGAACCCGACGCGAAGCATTCGTTTGATTGTGCCGTATTCGACAGGCACGGCCACGGACACGATCGCGCGCACCATCGGCCAGAAACTCGGCGAATCATTCAAACAGCAGGTTCTGGTCGACAATCAGCCCGGTGCAAACGGTATACTCGGCACCGAGGCGGTGGCGCGGGCCCCGAAAGACGGCCACACGCTCGGCATGATCGCGGCGAATCATGTCGTGACGCCGGCCCTCTATGGCAAACTTCCCTATGACACGCTGCGCGATTTCACGCCGGTGACGATCGCCGGCGCCGTGCCGTTCGTGCTCGTTGTGCATCCTTCGTTGCCGGCGACATCGGTCAAGGAACTCATCGCGTTCGCCAAGGCGCGTCCGGGACAGCTTTTCTATTCCTCGGCGGGAAACGGCAGCCCGCCGCACCTCTCGGGGGAACTTTTCAAGAGCATGGCGGGCGTCGATCTCGTGCACGTGCCGTACAAAGGGCTTGCACCGGGACTTATTGACCTCCTTGCCGGACAGGTGGCGTTGATGTTTCCCGCGATCTCCGCCGGGTTGCCGCACGCAAGGGCCGGTAAACTGCGCGCGCTTGGCGTGACGAGCCTCAAACGCTCTCCCGCGGCGCCGGACCTCGCGACGATGGACGAAGCGGGGCTCAAGGGCTATGAAGTGTATTCCTGGATCGGCGTGATGGGGCCGGCGGGGCTGCCCAAAGCAGCGGTCAGCCGGCTGCACGCCGAGGTCACCCAGGCGTTGCGGCTTGCTGACGTGAGCAAGCGCCTCACCAGCCTGGGGGTCGACATCATCGGCAATTCGCCGGGCGAATTCGCGCGGATCATGGAGGCCGACCTGGTGAAATTCGGCAAGATCGTCAAGGCGTCGGGCGCGAAGCTTGATTGATGCACTATTCGTTCTTCAGTCTTCTGCGCCACGCGGCGACCGATCACCGGCTCTGGCCGCGCGCTTGGCGCAGCCCTGAACCAAAACGGTCCTATGATGTGGTAATCGTCGGCGGCGGCGGTCACGGGCTCGCCACCGCCTACTATCTCGCGAAAAACCACGGCATTTACAACGTCGCCGTGCTGGAGCGGGGGCCGATCGGTCTCGGCAACACCGGG
>Ga0156226_1243_pt1 | contig 10031 bp, 9 predicted proteins | sample RifCSPlowO2_12_FD_107874 | JGI IMG/M metagenome (GOLD analysis project Ga0156226, IMG submission 107874) | Betaproteobacteria bacterium RIFCSPLOWO2_12_FULL_62_13
ATCCGTGCCGGCGAACGCCCGTGGCGTCTCGCTTCGGGCCGGAAGGGGCTGCACGTGTCATGTTCTCTTGCAATGGTCGGTAAAAAAATCCCGCCTCACACATCGAACTTGAGGCCGACAAAGTATTCGCGGCACTTCGGCATGTCGATCACCTTGCAACCGGCCTCGCGCTCGATGCGGCCGATCGCCTCCCGAATGCGCCCGGGCGTCTCGGTCGCCAGCACGAACCACATGTTGAGCTCATGTTCGCGCTCGTAGTTATGCGCGACTTCGGGCATGGCGTTCACGATCGCCGCAACGCGCTCGAAGTCCGCCTTCGGCACGCTCATCGCCGCCAGCGTGAACGCGCCGCCGATACGCTCGATCTGAAACAGGGGTCCGAAGCGTGTGAGCACGCCCTCGTCCAGCATGCGTCCCAGCCGTTCGATGAGTTCATCCTCGGTGATGCCGATCAGCCCCGCCGCCTCGCGGTACGGCCGTTCAGTGATCGGAAATCCGTTCTGCATCAGATTCACTATCAGGCGGTCGATCGCGTCCATGTGTTTCCTCCTCCACGTAGCGCGCCCCGCGCTGCTTGAAGCAACGGCGGCTGTACAGCACCGCACGAGGACACCGTGCAAGTCCCGCCCGTTCCGTGAGCTCGGCGATGTGTGCCGCAACCTCTTCCCGAGTGGTGCCGTGAATCATGCAGTAGAGGTTGTAGCGCCAGTGCGGCAGATGGCGCAGCCGCCGGTAGCACAGTGTCACGAAATCGGCCCGCGCGACTTTGGACCCGACGGCGCGCACTTCGACGTTGGGCACATCCCACACCACCATCGCATTGGCGCGATAACCGAGCGCGCGGTGCCGCACGATCACGCCAAGCCGCGCGATCACGCGCTCGCGCAGCATGCGCCCGAGCTCGGCTATCACCGTTTCCTCGCCCACGGCGCAGCGCAGGCCGATTTCGGCGTAGGGACGTGCGGTGAGCGGCACGCCGTCCTGCAACGCCGCGAGGATCGCCCGTTCCGGGGCCGAGAGAACACATGGCGCCTTGCGCAGCGATGAGGCCGGCGCAGGATTGGCCGCACGCCTTTGCGCGGCTTCCCCCGCACCAAGGCGGAATCCGAGGTCGACGTGGTATGCCTCCACCATCGGCAGCTCCAGGACTTTGCCGCAGCGCGCGCGGCGCTCGACGTCGCGCACGACCGCCTGCACTCGTTCCCTGTTTGCCGCCGTGACGACAAACCACAGATTGAACTCGTGTTCGCGCTCATAGTTGTGGTTGACTTCGCGGTAACCATTGATCAGCGCCGCTACGTTTTCCAGGCGCCCGCCCGGGACGGCCAGCGCCGCAAGCGTCGCCGCGCCGACGCGCCCCGGAACCAGCGTCGCGCCGACGCGGCTCACGCGGCCGCGCGCCTGCAACCGCCGCAGCGCCACGATCACCCCGGCCTCGGTAAGGCCGAGCCGCTGGGCGATCGCCGCGTAGGGGCGGGGGCACAGCGGAAAATCGCGCTGAAACTGGTCGAGCAGTTCGAGCTGCGCTTGGCTCACGTCACAATCCGGTGCGAATCGCGCGCGCCGAGAAGAAAATGCCGCTCGGTTTGCGCGCCGCGATCTGCGCGAGGCGCGTGAAGCTCGCGGTGTCATACACCACCACGCGGTCATCGTCGCGCGCGGAAATCCACACCGCTTCGCCGCGCGGCGTGAATTCCATGTGCAGCACCGCCTTGCCCGGCTTGAGCGTCTGCACAATGCGCCGCGACTCGGTGTCGATCACCTGGACGACACCGTTGTGGGGAAGCGCGAAGTTGACCCATACCTGCCGGCCGTCGGGCCGCGCCATCACGAACACCGGCTGGCCTGCGACCGCGATGCGCCCCGCCTCCCGCCAGGTTTCGGTGTCCACCACCAATACTTCATGACGCCCGACGGCCGGCACGAAAGCGAAGCGTCCGGCCAACGCCCAACCTTCAAGATGCGGCATCTTGTATACCGGGAGCTTGCGTTGCCCTTTGCCGTAACCTCCCAGCACCCGCTTGACGCCGCGCTCGGGATACCACAAATCAAGCAGCGCCAGACCGTCTTCACCGAACAGCCCCGCAAGGTAGTAGCGCCCGTCCGGGGTCACGAGAGCGTCGTACGGCGCGCGCCCGATGTCGTGGAATTTCGTGATGACCGGCTGGTTCGGGGCGCTCAGGTCTGCGAGCCAGATTTCTCCCGCCTCGAACAGGCTGAACACGAAACGATTGCCGGGGGCGTCTTCCAGTCCAACCACCTTGGCGCGCCGGCCGTCGCCGTAGACGGCCGGAATGTCCGCCACCAGCTCGAGCGAATCGGCCGCAAACACCTTGACCCCGCCCGGCGCGTAGTTCGCCACCGCAACCAGCCTGCCATCTTGGGAGATGGCGCCGCCGACGCTGTTGCCCGACTGCACGACACGGGCCTCGACACGGCCGCGCAGCAGATCGACCTTGGTGAGCCCGCCGTCACGTCCGAATACGAACGCGTAGCGCCCGTCCCGCGAGTAAACGGCTGAGGCATGCGAGAGGTCGCCGAGCCCATCCACGCGGCCGATTGCAACGCGCCTCGTGGTCTCGATCAGTTGCACCGAACCTGCCGCGCGCTCGACGACGATGCCGAGGTCGCCGGTGCCCCTCGGCTCTACCGTCGCACAGCCCGCGGCCAAGGTTGCGCAAAAAACCAGTGCTGCTTTAACGCGCATCGGGCACCCCGTTCAACAGCCGGTGGGCAATCCACGCCGCCTCGGCGTCGGGAAGCAGCGGGCGCCAGCCCGGCATCGCCGTGCCGGGGCGGCCGTCGAGGATCGTCGTCTTCAGGTATGCAGCCGGTTTCCCTGCCAGCGCTTCGGGCGTGAGCGGCGGACCCAATCCGCCGCGCAGCGTGAGGCCGTGGCACGAACCACAATCGTGACGCACGAACTGCGCAAGTTCCGCCTGGCGCGCGCGAGTTACAGCGGTCGCGAGCTCGGAGACGCCCTGCGCGGCGGATGCAAGCGTCACCGCGAGAGTCAACGCCAGCATGCTGCCGGCGAGCAAGGCGAGCTTGGCGGGATGCGGAAGTCCGTACGGGATGTCTTTGGGTGTGGCACCCATCGCGCCCTCCAGGACCGGCCGAGCGTGCTCAGAGCGACAGGATGTACTCGATCATCAGCTTGATATCGCCGTCGGGCACTGCGGGGTTGGGGGGCATCGGGACCTTGCCCCACACGCCCAGTCCGCCCTTCTTCACCTTCTCGGCGAGTTTCACCGCAACGCCTGACTGGCCCTTGTACTTCTTCGCCATGTCCTTGTACGCCGGGCCGACCATCTTCTTGTCGACCTGGTGGCAGGCGACGCAGTTGTGCTTCTTGAGCAGCGCTTCATTTGCCTGCGCCAGCGGCGCACCCAGAATTCCCGCCGCCGCCGAAGCCACAATCAGAATGGAACGTATGTGCATACATGCTCCTTTTTCAATAAACATCGTGCTGTGTATTATAGACATTGAACTTGCCGGTCGGCGTGATCAGGCGCTTGTCCTTGATCACGTGCTTGAGCTTGAGCGTCCTGTCGTCGACGATGACGATCGCCGATTCCTGCGCCTTGCCGTTCCAGACCGAGAACCACACCTCATCGCCCGCCTTGTTGTATTCGGGATGCACGACGCGGCGCGGCCCTTCCTTGATGCCGGCCCATTCGGCGATCGGCAGCACCTTGTACGGCTTGTCAAGATTTGCGATTTCGAACACCGCGACAGACTGGCTGATCTTCGCGTCAGGGTTGAGCGCCGTGTCCACGTAGAGGTTCTTCGATTTCGGGTGCGTCTTGATGAAGAGCGACCCGCCGCCCTGGCCCTTGAGCGTCCTCACCACCTTCCATGCGTTCTGCTTGTTCTTGGCGGGGTCGGTGCCGATTAGCGAGATCGTCTCGTCGCCGAGGTGACCCGTGGCCCACACCGGCCCGAACTTGGGATCGACGAAGTTCGCGCCGCGTCCGGGGTGCGGAATCTTGCCGACGCCGATCAACGCCTCGAGCTTCCCTTCCTTGGTGTCGACCACGCCGATCTTGTGCGACTGGTTGGCCGCGACGAGGAAGTAGCGCTTGGTCGAGTCCCAGCCGCCATCGTGCAGGAAGCGCGCCGAGTCGATCTCGGTGATCCTCAGGTTTTTCAGGTCGGCGTAGTTGACAAGCTGGATCTTGCCGGTTTCCTTGATGTTCACCACGAACTCCGGCTTGAGCTGGCTCGAAACGATCGAGGCCACACGCGGTTCGGGGTGGTAGTCCTGCGTGTCCACCGTGATGCCGCGCGTGGAAACGATTTTCATCGGCTCAAGCGTGTCACCCTTCATGAGCACGTACTGCGGCGGCCAGTAGGAACCGGCGATCGCGATCTTGTCCTCGAAACCCTTGAACTTCGAGGTGTCGACCGACCGCGCCTCCAGCCCGACCTTGAGCTCGGCCACATTGTCCGGCTTCTCCATCCACAGGTCGATCAGGTTGATCTTGGCGTCGCGCCCGATCACATAGAGGTAGCGGCCGGAGAACGATACGCGCGAGATGTGCACCGCGTAGCCGGTCTTGACGATGTTGACGATCTGCTTGGTGTCGCCGTCGATCAGCGCCACCTCGCCGCTGTCGCGCAGCGTGACCGAAAACAGATTGTCAATGTTGACCTTGTTCATCTTCTTCTTCGGCCGCTTCTCGGGCGGCACGATCACCTTCCAGGTCGCCTTCATCTCCTTCATGCCGAACTCGGGCGGAGTGGGCGGCTCGTGCTGCAGGAACCGCGCCATGATGTCTACGTCTTTCTCGCTGAGCTCGCCGGAGCTGCCCCAGTTCGGCATGCCGGCGGGCGAACCGTAGCTGACAAAGACTTTCAGATACTCGGTGCCGCGCGCCTGAGTGATGTCCGTCGTGAGCGGCTTGCCGGTGGCGCCCTTGCGCAGCACGCCGTGGCAGCCGGCGCAGCGCTCGAAATAGATTTGCTTGGCGCGGTCGAACTCCGCTGCCGTCATGGGCGGCGCCTTGGGGCTGACCACCTCCGGAGCCTGTCCCGGCTTGATGGGTACCGGGGCGCCGCGATACATGAGGTCTTCAGCAGGCGTGCCGGGATGGACCGGTTTCGACTGGGGTTTTGGCTGGGGTTTTGCCGGCTGTTGCTGGGCCTGGACCGCTCCTATCGCGAGCACGGAGCACAGCACGAGACAGAAGGACTGTATGCGATGCGCGAATCTCTTCTTGACCACGTTTTCCTCCCGAGGGAATGGCGATAACAGGAGGAACTCTAAGCGCCGGGCATGCGCCCGTCTTTGATCTGTATCAAGGTAATGGGTCCTGCGCTCCGGGCACGGCCGCTCCCGGGGTCAGAGCTCCCGCGCGGGACTCCGCGGGTCGGGACCCGGCTTCCCCGACGACACGGGTTCGGTGGGTCGCTCCATGAACGTCACGGTCTCGGGACGCTCGCGCCGCTCGCGCCGCTTCCGCCGTTCGGCCAGCGGCGGACATTTCACGTTGCTGTAATACACGACCTGACAATCGAGGCAGTAGTGGCACTCGTTCGCGTTGATCTCCCCGGTCGCCCGGATCGCACGCACCGGGCACTCGACGGCGCACACCTGGCACGGCTTGCCGCATTCCTTGCGGCGCCGCAACCACCAGTCGAAGAGGCGAAAGCGGCCGGCGATCGACAGCGCAGCGCCGAGCGGACAAAGATACTTGCAGAAGAACTTGCGGTTGACCACCGTGATCGCGATGAGTAGTCCGGCGTATAACACGAACGGCCATTCGCGCTGGAAGCGCAAGCCGAAAGTGGTCTTGAACGGCTCCACCTCGGCGTATACCGCGGCCTCGCCCATGGATTGAAGGGAGATGCCGAACAGCACGATAAGGATCAGGTACTTCACCGCCCACAGGCGCTCGTGCACGACCTCCGGCAGCTCGAACTGGCGCACCTTAAGCCGCTGCGCGATCTTGTTGACGATCTCCTGCAGCGCGCCGAAGGGACAGAGCCACCCGCAATAGACCCCGCGCCCCCACAGCAGCAGCGTCAACGCCACAAAGGACCACAGGATAAAGAGCATCGGGTCGATCAGGAATTGCTCCCAGCGGAACTCGCGCATCACCGCATTCGTGAAGATGAGCACGTTGACCACCGTGAGCTGCCCCAACGCATACCAGCCGATAAAGAACACGGTGAAGGCAAGGAATGCGTTACGCACCCAGGCCACAAGCCTTGGGCGGCGGGCGAACCAGTCCTGGAACACCAGGATCATGGTGAGTAGCACGAGGCTCGACACCAGCACCGCGATGTCGAACACGCGCCGGCGCCACACGGTAACCCACAGCGGTTCGCTGTCCTCACCACCCGCAGCCGCGGGGGCGCCCGGAGAACTCGGCTGCGGGACTGCCGCGATCGGTGCTCCGGCCGCATCACTCGGAGCCTGTTCACCGCGCGCGGGCGCCGGCGCGGGGGTGATCCCGCGCGAGGCGGCGACCATTCGGGCGGCCCGCGTGATCGTCGCGTTGTGCACCATCACCGTGATCGTGGCCCCCGATATCGTGTCGATCGCGACATGGCCTTCGCGCTCCGCGCCGACCGAGATGCGGTCGAAGACGGACTTGCCGCGATACTGGCCGGTGAACGCTCTTAGCCGCCCCTCGGTGATGCCCACGGCGAGAATCGGCTCCTCGTGATGCACGATCGCGATGCCGGTAATCCGCCCCGAAAGATCGAAGCCTATGAGCGTGTTGATCGGCTTGCCGGAATAGCCGGGGATCCGCACGACATCGTCCGTGAGAAACGCATACCCGAGCAGCCGCTGGTCGCGGAATACCGGCGCCGCTCGCGGATCGCCCTCGAGGCTCCCGAACCGGTTGGCTTCGGGAAAAAAGCCGCGCACCTGCGGATAGACTGTTGCGACATCCGCCGCCCGCAGCGGCGCGGGCGCGACGAGCAGGACACCCAATACGAAGATGCACGCAAGGATCGAGCGGAAGCGCATGGGCAGCATCACCGCAAAAGCTTATTGCGTGCCGACGGAAGTGTCCATGGCCTTGCGGGACGACGGTGCGGAATTATCGTCCTATCGCAAGTCGCGTCGCGCGGCGCCGGCCGTCTTTCAGATCGCTCACCGTCGCGCCGCTTGCCCATGGCTGTACGAGCCGCTACCCTAGGAGTGAGGCCGCCGAACCGCACAGTCCCCATCCATGACTCCGCGTTTTCTGCTCCGTCCGGGCTGGATAATGCTCGCTTTCCTCGCGGGAACGACCACGTTGCAGGCTGCCCGCGTGCAGGAGGCACGCCCTCTCATGGGAACGGTGGTGGAAATCGCAGCCGACGGGCCGGAAGAGACGGCCCTGCGCGCGGCGATCGAGGCCGCTTATCGCGAGATGGCCCGACTCATCGACATGATGAGCCACTACGATCCGGGCAGCGTCGTAACCGCGATCAACGACGCCGCCGGCGCGCGACCCGTGGCGGTTCCATCGGAACTCATGGAAGTGCTCACGATGGCGCGGCGCGTTTCGGAGCGCTCGCGAGGTGCGTTCGACGTCACCGTGGGATCGCTGCGCGGCTGGCGTTTCCGTTCCGATGATCCGCGCCTGCCATCGCGGGGTGAGATCGCGGCGCAACTCCCGAAAGTCGACTACCGCAAGCTGGTCCTGGATCGGCGCGCGGGCACGGCGTTCCTCACCGAGCGCGGCATGCGCATCGACCTCGGGGGCATTGCAAAGCTCTACATCCTGCACGCCGGCATGCGGATACTCACGCAGCATGGCATCGCACGCGCCATGGTCAACGGCGGCGGTGATGTGGAAGTCATCGCACCGGACGGCGGGCGCCCGTGGCGCATCGGGGTGCGCGATCCGCGTGCGAGCGGCCGGCTCCTCGGCGCGCTCGAGTTGCGGCGCGGTTTCGTGGTCTCTTCGGGCAACTATGAGCGCTACTTCGTCAGGAACGGCAAGCAGTATCACCATATTCTCAATCCGAGCACCGGCTTTCCTGCCGAAGGTCCGCACGGCGTCACGCTCGTCTCCACAGAGATGGAAGCAGTCAACGGTCTCCCGGTCGCAATCATGGTTCTGGGCAAGCGCGCCGGCATCAATCTCGTCAGCTCGACGCCGGGAATCGAGGGGATTATCGTCGATCGCGACGCTAGCGTCTGGATGTCACCGGGCTTCCGTGCGCAATTGCACGCCGTTACCGCAACCCCTGCCGCAGAGTCTAGGGAGCCGGTGCTGAGGCAACCTTAATCTGGATCAAACTTGATCGTAATCAAGTCTTGCGACTCTCAAGCCCGCTACATTATGGAATGTTAAGGCCGACAAACTCCTTGCGCGAACTGAACGAACCCTACGCCGGGCAACCCGCGAGCGGCGAGGTCTACTTGATCGGCGGCGGCCCCGGCGACCCCGAGCTTTTGACGCTGCGGGCGCTGCGCCTGCTCAAGCAAGCGGAAGTGGTTGTGTATGATCACCTGGTGTCCGATGCGGTGCTGGAGCTTGCGCGACGCGACGCGCAACGCATCTATGTCGGCAAGGAAAGCGGTTATCACACGCTGCCGCAACCGGAAGTCAATGCGCTGCTCGTCGCCTTGGCCCGGCAGGGGAAATGCGTTGCACGGCTGAAAGGTGGCGATCCCTATATCTTCGGCCGTGGCGGGGAGGAAGCGCAAGCGCTCGCCGCCCACAACATTTCCTTCCAGGTGGTGCCAGGCGTTACCGCAGCCTGCGGAATCGCGGCTTCGACCGGCGTGCCCCTGACCCACCGCGATTACGCCCATTCGTGCGTGTTCGTCACCGGCCACCTCAAGGACGGCAGCCTCGATCTCGACTGGAACGGGCTAGCGCGGCCGGATCAAACGATAGCGATCTACATGGGCCTGAAGGGTCTGCCGATCCTGTGCCGCAAGTTGATCGCGCACGGGTTGCCGGCCTCCACGCCCGCCATGGTGGTGCACAAGGGAACGACACCGGACCAACGCACAGTCGTCGGCACGCTGGAGTCCTTGCCGCGCGCGGCAGCGGCAGCGGGGCTCACGCCGCCCACGCTGATCATTATCGGCGAAGTGGTGAGGTTGCGCGAACAACTCGCGTGGTCGGAACCGCAGGCCGACCGTGAAACGGCAGCCGCTCGGCGATGCCCCGCGCCGGCTCGTGCCTGAGTGAGGTGCCATTGATCCTGTCTATTGCTTTTAATTCCATCCGGGTTCATCCTCTCATCGGACATCGGATTTTGAGGTAGCATTTTGCTGGCAACAGATGAAGGGGGTGTCATGGGCACGCGGCTGCTGCTGATCAATCCCAGGTTTGCGGAAAGTTTCTGGAGCTTCAAGTGGGCAATAGACGAGGTGCTTCCGGGCAAACGCGCGGTTAACCCGCCGCTCGGGCTGGCGACGCTCGCCGCGTTGTGCCCGCCGCACTGGGAAGTCACGATCGTCGATGAAAACGTCGAACCGGCGCCGCTCGCGCCGCCGGCCGACATCATCGGCGTGTGCGGCATGCAGGTGCAATTCGGCCGCCAGCGCGAGTTGCTCGAGTTCTACCGCAGCCGCGGTTATTTCGTGGTGGCGGGCGGAAGCTATGCCTCCCTGTGCCCCGAGAAGTTTTCAGCGCTGGCCGACAGCGTGGTCGCTGGCGAAGCCGAGTACATCTGGCCGCAATTCTGCCGCGATTTCGAGCGTGGCCAGCCGCTCGGGCTCTATCGCGAAACCGGCACCGTGGCGCTCGCCGATTCGCCGACGCCGCGCTTCGATCTGCTCAAGCTTGAGCACTACACCACTGCAACCCTGCAGTTCTCACGCGGCTGCCCGTTCCGCTGCGAGTTCTGCGACATCATCGTCATGTTCGGCCGCAAGCCGCGCTGCAAGACGCTGCCCCAGGTCGAGCGCGAGCTCGATCAGTTGCGCGCGCGCAACGTGCGCAACGTCTTTTTTGTCGACGACAACCTGATCGGCCACAAGGCGCTGGCAAAGGACCTGCTGCGGTTTTTGCAGGATTACCAGGCACGCCACGACTACCGCTTCAACTTCGGCACGGAAGCCTCGATCA
>Ga0156226_1152_pt1 | contig 10003 bp, 10 predicted proteins | sample RifCSPlowO2_12_FD_107874 | JGI IMG/M metagenome (GOLD analysis project Ga0156226, IMG submission 107874) | Betaproteobacteria bacterium RIFCSPLOWO2_12_FULL_62_13
TGACGATGGCCGCAATGCTGATCGCGGCCTGGCGCGGCGTGGCCTTGAGCTGCGCCACCGCGATTGCCGCCGGCGTGCGGGCGGGCAGGGGCAGGCGGTCGAGACATGCTGCGGCAAGCCGCGGCATGACGAGCACGCTGCCCAGCAATATGAGCCCGATTGCAATATAACCCGCAATCGGCAGCCCGTTGATCGCGGGCAGCAACGCAAGCAGCAGACCCGTTACAATCGCCGCAACGCCCCATCCCGTGGTGCGCAGCCTCCTCAGTCCTTCTTCCTCGTCGCCTGCGCGCAATGCCTGTGCGGGAGGACGGCGCGCGGCTTCCCATGCCGGCGCAGCCGCGCCGAGCACCGCAAACAGCACGCCGAGCGCGAAGAACAGGACGAACGCCTGCGGGTCGGCGTCAAGGCTCGCCGCAATGGTGCGGAAATAACCGGCGCCGAGATCGGCGCCGGTCAGCACCACTGCATAGTGCGCGAGCGCGTAGCCGAGCGCGACCCCCGCCGCAGCTCCCAGGACGCCGATCACTGCGCCCTCGGCAACGAGCTGCACGGCAAGCGCGGCGCGCGTCACGCCGATCACGCGCAGCAGCGCAAACTGGGAGCGCCGGCGCAGAAGGGCTAGAACCTGGGAGGAGAAGACGAGGAACGCGCCGGTGAAAAGCGCAATCAGCGCCAGCATATCGAGGTTGAGGCGATAGGCGCGTGACAGGCTCGCGGCGCGCCCGGCTTCCGTCTTCGGCGTTACCGCATGCGCCCCGGCGGGTAACATTCGCTGCAACTCGCGACGGAAGCCTTCGACATCGACACTCGGCTTGAGCTTGAAGTCAATGCGGCTCAGACGCCCGAGACGCGCCAGCCGCCATTGAGCCGCGGCGACGTCCATCACCGCGAGGCGCTGGCGATAGGCCCCGTGCGGGAGGAGGCCAACGATCTTCAGCGAGACCGTGCGCGTGCCGACATGGATGCGGAGCGCCTCTCCGGGCTTCAGCCCCAGCCATTCCGCTGCAACCGGGCTCAGCAAAACCGCGTCCGCGTCGAACAGGTCGCTCACCATGCCGGAACGCTCCGGCAGCAGCGCGGGCTGCACCTGCGCTGCGCGCAAAGGATCGAAGCCGATGATCTTGAGCGTGTCCTGGCGGTCAGCGAGTTGTACGTCCGCCTCGACCGCAGGGTTCGCTGATTCGACCTGCGGCAGGCGCGCGAGGCGGGGATAGAGCGATTCATCGAAACCGGCGCGAGGACCGCGCACCACCAGATCGGCTTCCCCGGCGAGATGCCGTGCCGCGAGTTCGAACTCGTTCACCGCGCTGGCGTTTACGAGGTGAACCGCGACACCGAGCGCGACACCCAGCGCGATGGCGGCAAGCCCGAGCGCGGCGCGTCCCGGATCCTCGCGAAATGGGCCGAGAATGAGCGCGTAGGTGATGAGGAATTGGCTCCTCATCAATGAACGCGCAATGGTGAACACCGAAGATCCCATGCAGAGTGATCAGGTGATTGAGTGATTAAGTGATTAAGTGATTAGGTGATTAAGTGATTAAGTGATTAAGTGATTGAGCGTTGCACCCATTGCGGTTTGACCTGGTCGCTGTTCATTTAGTCACTGAATCACCGAATTTGGGGACGCAGCCCCTCGGAGGTAAGGGTGAAAACATGATCGGTCGTCGCTGCGGCGGCAGCAGAGTGGGTCACGAGAATGCCTGCGCCGCTTTCGCGCTTGACCTGCTCGCGCAGCAAGGCCAGGACTTGAGTCGCGGCGTCAGGATCGAGATTGCCCGTAGGCTCGTCAGCAAGCAGCAGCAGCGGCCTGTGCACCAACGCGCGGGCGATGGCGACGCGCTGCAGTTCGCCGCCGGAGAGTTCACGGGGATAAACGCCGGCCGCCGAGTTGAGCCCGACCGCCGACAGCATGGCGCCCACCCGCTCGTTCATCTGCGTCGAGGGTACGCCGTTAAGCGAGAGGGGGAGCGCGACATTTTGGGCGACGGTAAGGTGCGGCAGGAGATGAAAAGCCTGGAACACGAAGCCGATGCGTTCGCGCCGCACCATGGTGCGCGCGGCATCGTCGAGAGCGGTCAGTTCGATACCATCAAGGGTGATGCTGCCGCGGTCAGGCACATCCAGCCCGGCGATCAGATTGAGCAGGGTCGACTTGCCGACGCCCGACTCGCCCATGATCGCGACGTACTCCCCGCGTGCAAGATCGAGCGCGATGTGGCGCAGCACTTCGCGCGCCCGCGCACCGCCGTAGGATTTTGAAAGTCCTGTGATACGGAGCATGACGCCAATTCCAGCCTCTAGTCGTCACTTGAGCCGGGTGGGAACCCACACCTCCGAGTGCAGCGTGCGGTGCACCGGGCACTTGTTGGCGATCTCCAGCAGCCGCGCGCGCTGCGCCTCGTCGAGGTCGCCCGCGATCTCGATCTCGCGCTCGATCCTGTCGATCCTGCCCTCTTTGGTTTCGCACTCGCTGCAATCCTGGGCATGGATTTTTTCGTGCTTCAGATGCACGGTGACGCGTTCGAGCGGCCATTGCTTCTGGGTAGCGTACATGCGCAGCGTCATCGAGGTGCACGCGCCGAGCCCGGCGAGCAGGAAGTCATAGGGCGACGGACCGGAATCGTCGCCGCCGAGGCTCACCGGCTCATCGGCCAGCAGGCGGTGGCGGCCCACATGAACCGTCTGCGTGAACTGTCCTTCGCGGGTTTCGGAGACGGTGACAACGTCCGGTGCGGCAGGCGACGGCACTGCCTGCATTAGCGGTTGGTCGGTGTAACGGCTCGCCCACGCGGCGAGCACCAGCGCAACGTATGCCGCATCCTCCTTGCGGGTGAGCAGATGGTCGGCCTTGTCGAGCGAGACGAAACTCTTTGGATGCCTGGCGGCCATGAAGATCTGTGCGGCATTCTCGATGTCGACGGTGGTGTCGCGCGGCGAGTGGAAGATCAGCAGGGCCTTTCTCAATTTGCCGATCGTCTCGTGCGGGTTCTGGTTGCCGATGTCGTCCAGGAACTGCTGCCTGATACGGAATCTGCGGCCGGCAAGCGCGATCTCGGCTTCGCCCGCGGCCTCGATTTCCCCGAGAGCGGTTTCCAGCAGATGCCGAATGTGGGCGGGGTCAAAAGGCGCCCCGATGGTGGCCACGGCGGCCGCTTCGGGGATTTGTCTTGCCGCCGCGAGCACCGCCGCGCCACCGAGGCTGTGGCCGATCAGAATCTTCGGCGCGTGGTGATGCGCGCGCAGCCATGACGCGGCGGCTACCAGATCCGCAACGTTGGAAGAAAAATTGGTATTGGCGAAATCGCCTTCGCTGCCGCCAAGACCGGTGAAATCGAAGCGCAGCACGCCGATGCGATGCTCGGTGAGGGCAGCGCTGATGCGGGACGCGGCCAGCGTATCCTTGGAGCAGGTGAAACAATGGGCGAACAGCGCGAATGCGGTGGGCGTGTCCGGCGGCAGATCGAGGCGCGCCGCAAGGAGGTTGCCGAGCGCGCCGGGAAAACGAACCATCGTACGGTTGTCGCTCATGTGCTCTCCAAGAGCCCCTAACGTAATGAAACACGTGCGTTTCATTACGTTAGGGGCTCTAAAGGGTTGGCATGCCCTTTACTGAGCGTCGTGAAAATGCCTGATATCGCTCAGCCCCCACCCCCGCCCTTTCCGGAGGGCGAGGGGAGATGTGTAGTGCGCGTGGGTTGTCACCCATTTGCACGAAGATCAATAGTATGGCCTGAACGGGACCGGGACGCACGCGGGAACCAATTTGATCGACGCGGTTCTCATAGGGAAATCCGCTATCATTGCCGCCCGCTTGGCAGCCCTGCACAAAATCGAGGAGGAGCCATGAAAGCCAGCGCACCGTTCTGGAGTTTCGTCTTGCTCGTCGCGATCGCATCAGCAGCGTTCGCACAGTCCTATCCAACCAAGCCGATCCGCATGATCATCCCGTTCTCTGCGGGCGGGGCGACCGACGTGGTGATACGCATCGTCGTGGCAAAGCTGCCGGACGCGCTCGGCGAGCAGGTGGTGATCGACAACCGCACGGGCGCCGGCGGTCTGATCGGAACGGAAATCGCGGCGAAATCCAATCCCGACGGCTATACGCTGCTTGCCACGGGGACGCCGCACGTCATCATTCCGAACCTGTACAAGAAGGTGCCGTTCGATCCACTGAAGGATTTTGCGCCGATCATGCAGGTCGGCAGCCAGCCCTACGGCTTGACCGTGCACCCCTCGCTCGGCGTGAAGTCGGTGAAGGAACTGATCGATCTCGCGAAGAAGAACCCGGGCAAGATCAACTATGCCTCATCCGGCAATGGCGGCGCGCAGCACCTGTTCCAGGCGATGTTCGTCTCGATGGCGAATCTGAACATGGTGCACATCCCGTACAAGGGCAGCGGGCCGGCGCGATCCGATCTGCTCGGGGGCCAGGTCAAAGTCGGCTGCCTGGGCATATCGAGCATCATCCAGCATCACAAAGGGGGACAGCTGCGCATAATAGCGGTCACGAGCGCGAAACGTTCGCCCGAGTTGCCCGATATTCCCAGCGTCGCGGAAACCATTCCGGGCTACGATGCGTCGCTGTGGACGGGGCTGCTTGCGCCGCGCGGCACCCCGGCAGGGGCCATCAAGCGCATACACGGCGAAGTGTCGAAGCTGCTCCAGTCGCAAGAAGTGAAAACAGGACTCGATCGGGTGGGGACCTATGTCGTGGCCACCAATCCCAAGGCATACGCCGAGTACCTCAAGGCCGAGTTCGCCAAATGGGGCAAGGTCGTGCGCGACGTCAAGCTGCAGATCAACTGAGCGCGTTATTTGATGGGCAGGAAGACCGCGGTGGCGAGGCTGTGGATCACCTTCACGACCGTACGGTTTCCCTTGTCGGCCACGATCTTCGACAGCACGTCGAGGCTGGCGATGACCTTGCCGAACTCGCGTTCGAAGCTGAGGTTTGGGACCGGTCCAGCGCTCTCGTTGGATAGCAGATACAGCCCTCCGCGGGACGTATGGGCGTTGGAAAGCTTCCACACCGCGATCTCCACGTTGCGGGCGGCGTTGTAGAGGCGTTGCGCGTCGAGGTCGTCCAGCACGAAGAACTCGGCCTTGTCGTTGAAGGCGCGCTGAATCATGCTCCCGAGCCCGCCGACGAAAGCCAGCACCCGGTCACCCTCGTAATCCTCGCGGAACGCGAGATGGATCGCCTGCGTGCCGCGGGCGCCGCGCAGCTCGGCGAAATTCCACCCATGCCCCAGTTCGAAAATCCGGGCCACTCCGGCGTCAACGGTCGCACGGCCGCTCTTTTTCAGCTCGCGCGGATTGCGCCGGTAGAGCTTTTCCGTGAGAAGCCTGAGGTTCTGGAATATCTCGCGCTGATGCGCTTCGGCGACCCGGTCGATGTCGGTCTTGGCGAGCTGGGAGGCGTTGAAGGTGCCGGCCGAATGTTTCGCGGGGGTTGTGCCGTGGCCCGCACACGCCGCCAATATCGGCAAGCAAGCCATGAGAATGAGCGGCTTCAGAAGCGCTAATTGCGTGGACCGCCGCTTACAGATTGCAACGCCGTGCCTCGCGCGCATGGGATTCATGCTCACGCTGCGGCCCATGCCGTCCACACCGGCTACGGCGGTTTTCTTCTTCATTTTTTCCTTTGGCGCACGGCGCCCCCTCTTTGTGGCCGCGTCTATTCTAGCCCACGTACCGCCGCGCGACGCGGCACGGCGCCTTCATCCCTCAGCTCGCGGTCTGCCCATCACCGGATCTATCGTCCAATTGCCCGCCCGCTATCTTGATGAGTCCGCAGGCGACCGCTGTTCGTAATCTTTGACGAGCTTCCGGTATCGATGCGTCGTCACCTCGATCCGGCCCCAATCAATAGACCCGGTGGTGCCATCGAACTTTACCGAGAAATCCCTGAGATCCCATTCCGCGAATCGGGTGGGAAACCTCGAACGCAATGCGTTCTGCATTTGTTTCCGGGCACGCGTGGGCTCGCCATACTGTTTGGTGAGCGCGGCGAGAGCGCCGCCCTGAGCCTGGATGCCCCACGTTCCGATCTGTACTGATTCCACGATACCGTTGACCACGGAGACTCTCAGCTCGCCGCGGACATACGGCGGTGTCCCGGCACTGGGAAGCGATACATAATACTCATCGGCGCCCCATGCCTTGTGGTTAATCAGGGCGCCATTGAAGCAAAGCCTGGACGAAAAAGAGATCTCTCCGGCACTGCATGTCGGCACGAGAAACCGCGCTCCGAGTTCAACGCCCAAAACCATCTTGTCCGGGGCGGCAGCATGCATCGTCGTTACACGCATCAGCAGGCACCCGACGAGCAGGATATTTCGTGTCAGATTCATTCGGCGCATGATACAGGCTTGATGACTCCCGCGACCACAATCACGTTACCAAGCGGTATCGTTCGCTCGATTTCCAGGGAGGAAATGGCGAACCTGCCCATCCGCCGGTATGAGGGCAGGGTGTGCCTCGTGGCAACGCCGCGGGAGCTTGAGCACGCACTGGCGGACTTCCGGCAGGAAAGCGTAGTCGGACTCGATACGGAGACGCGGCCCGCGTTCAGGAAAGGGGAGAGCCACCTGCCGTGTCTCGTTCAGGCGGCCACGGCCCGTGCGGTATACTTGTTCCAGTTTCACCGCCTGGATGTGTTCCCGGTCCTTGCCGAACTGTTGGCGGAGCCGCGCATCGTCAAAGCCGGTGTGGGGCTGGCCCACGATCTGAATCGGCTCAAGCTGCTGTTTCCATTCACGGAGAAGAACGCTCTCGACCTGGGTGTGGTCGCGCGTCGCTGCGGCCTCGGCCAGAGCGGTGTGCGCAATCTCGCCGGGATTTTTCTCGGGTTCCGGATTCCCAAGGGCGCGCGCACGTCAAACTGGGGTGCGCCGCGCCTCTCCGCAGCGCAGATTACCTACGCCGCCACGGACGCTTGGGCGTGCCGCGAATTATTCCTGCGTTTTGAGAGTTTGGGGCTGCTGCCGTAGAAGCCGCCTGCGCCGGCGGACAGCGACGCGGCCCGGAAGCCTTAAGAAGGTAATCTGTCGAGGAATGGCCAAGTTAGATATAATGGTCGAAACAACCATTGAGGCCACCATGCCTAAGTTGACATTCCGTAACAGCCAGGGCGAGCTGGTCGATATCCCGACCGTCCCCGCGACCAAACTCAAGAACCAGTTCGGGACCATTCTTGAGAAAGCCTCCCGCGGCGGGGCCGTTGCAATTACCCGCCACGACAGGCCAACAGCCGTATTGCTCGCCTATGACGAATTCGAATCGTTGGTGAAAGCGCGCTCTCACACCCTCGATGACCTCAGCGCGGAATTCGACGATCTGCTGGCGCGCATGCAGACGCCGAAGGCAAGAAAGGGGATGGAAGCCGCTTTCAACGCTTCCCCGGCTGAGTTGGGTCGCGCCGCCGTCAAGGCGGCGCGCAAGCGTCGCTAGAAGCCATTCATAGAGACGCCACCGCTACCCGGCGAACAGACGTTTGGAATGACGCCTTCCGCGCCGCGCATATATGTCCTGGCCGGTGTCAACGGCGCGGGCAAGAGCAGCATCGGCGGCGCGGCCTTCCGCGCGTTCGGGGGCGAGTACTACAACCCCGACGAGGCGGCCCGCAAACTGATGAACGTTTACCCTGGGCTGAGTCAGACGGAGGCCAACAGCGCGGCATGGCGCGAGGGCCGAAGGCTGCTGGAGCGGGCCATCGCGGAACGCCTCGATTTCGCGTTCGAGACCACCCTCGGCGGGAACACGATCCCGCGCCTTCTGGCGGAGGCGGCATCGCAGGGCATCGAGATCAGTGTGTGGTATGCTGGCCTTTCGAGCGCGGCACTTCACGTCGAACGCGTGCGATCCCGGGTCCGCAGGGGCGGCCACGACATTCCCGAGCAGGACATTCGCCGGCGCTACGAGCACAGCCGCCTCAACCTTGTCCATCTCCTGCCCAAACTCACCGCACTGCGGGTTTACGACAATAGCGCAGACGCAGACCCCGCAGCCGGCAAGATGCCATCCCCGGTGCTGGTGCTGCACGTGGAGCAGGGGAAGATACTCAACCGGCGGGATCTGCCGCAGGCGCCGGCCTGGGCGAAACCGATTGTTGCCGCGGCGCTGAAGTTGAGCATGGGCTGACCACTCGCTTTCGGTCGGCGCCGACTTCGTCGAGCTGGGCGATCAGGCCGGTCTCCCACGCGAGGTATTGCTTCATAGCTTCGCGGTCGTCGGCGTGGCGGTCGTGGACGGAGTAGAAGTAGTCGATGTATTGGGCGTCGGCGGGTGCGTTTTGCGATGTTTCAGCCGAGTATCCACCATTGCAAGACCGATGAGGATCACGTCTTATGGTGATTGCATTCCCGGCGGCTTGCTCGAACGTTGCCCGAATCGACGGGATGGACCGATGTTGCGGAATTAGCCACGATCGTTGCCAAAGGAGCAACGAACAGTTGATGAAGAACCGCGCGAAGTTGGTTGCGTTCGCCGCATCGAAGCCGGGTGCACTCAACTATACTTCCGGCGGCAACGCATCGCAGACCCATCTCGCTGCGGAACAGATCGGGCTGCGCAACTGAAAGTGGAAGGAACGCTTTTGGAGAACCCCGATGGCGATTTTTAGAAGCTCATCCGACTTGGACATGCATTATCTGGTCGACGACTTCACCGACCCGTGGCGCGAACCGGACACGATCCTGATGCTGCACGGCAACTGCGAGAGTGGGGCGGCCTGGTATGGCTGGGTCCCGCATCTCGCGCGGCGCTTCCGCGTGGTGCGTCCGGATATGCGCGGCTTTGGACGATCGACGCCGATGCCGCGCGATTTTCCATGGACGCTCGATATCATCATCGATGATTTCATTCGCCTGATGAACATGCTCCGCGTCGAGCGTTTCCATCTGGTCGGCGCAAAGATCGGGGGCACGGTCGCCCGGGCCTTCGCTGCCCGCCGGCCGGAGCGCGTCCGCACACTGACCGTCATCGGGACGCCGCCGCCGTTTCGCGAGGGTGCTGGAGCCCGCATACCGGCCTGGACCAGGGATTTTGAAGAGAACGGCGTTGAACCGTGGGCGCGCCGGACTATGGCGGGGCGGCTCGGGGATTCGTTTCCCGCTGAGGGGGTCGAGTGGTGGACAAAGTTCATGGGGAGGACCGCGGCTTCGACACAGATCGGCTTTATCAGCACCATCGCCTGCGCGGACATCACCGCCGACATACCGCGGATTGCCTGCCCGACACTCGTCATCACTACTGAGGAGAGCGGTCTTGCCTCGGTCGAGCAGACGCGGGCGTGGCAGCAGAGGATTCCCAACTCCAGGCTGCTCGTGCTGCCTGGTAATTCCTACCACGTCGCGGCGAGCGATCCCGAGCGCTGCGCGCAGGCGACGCTCGAATTCATCGCGCAAAGCGGTGCAGGTGCGGCGACGCGCAGCGTGTAATAGAAGTCAGAGGGAAGGACGGCAATAGACTTATTTCGGCGGGATGATCGGCAGCAACAGATAAGCCGGGCGATCCGGTCCCATATGCAGCGTCACATCGCCACCGAATACCTCGGCCGGCCGGTCCCGCGGATCATCGTGCTTGAAGGGCCCGACGCCGGTAAATACGGCGTTCAGATTGCCGAGGCCCCGGGCAGCGCCGCCGGGCCACTCGTAGTCGCGCCCGCGCACCGTCAGCGCAATGCGATAGCCCTTGGGCACCACGATGCACGTCGGCCATACCTCGATGTCGAGTTCGTAGACCTCGTTCGGTTTCAATTTCTGGATTTCGTCATGGGTGTGATGGGGCCGGTAGGGCAGGGAAAGCGCCTTGTCGAGCTTGCGATGGGAGGCCCGCAGCCAGCCTTGCGCGATCGGCGTATGCGGATCGAGCGCGCCCATGAACGTGATTTCCTTGAAATCGAGCGAGAACACGCGCACTACCAGGAACAGGTCGGCATCCTCCGTGGCTGAGGACACCCATGCCTTCGCCGCGATCGCGCCGGTAATCTCCGTCTCTT
>Ga0156226_1138_pt1 | contig 9965 bp, 10 predicted proteins | sample RifCSPlowO2_12_FD_107874 | JGI IMG/M metagenome (GOLD analysis project Ga0156226, IMG submission 107874) | Betaproteobacteria bacterium RIFCSPLOWO2_12_FULL_62_13
ACGGCTCATCCAATCCGCCGGGGCCCAGCGCCGCACAATATGCTCGCTGCGGTCGATCACGAACGGCGCGATCAGCATCGAGAGCACCATCGCCGCCAGCACCGGCTGCAACACCTGCGCGCCGAGCAGCCCCGCACTGTTGGCGTTTGCGAGAATCACAAAGCCGAATTCGCCACACGCGCCCAGTGCAAGTCCCGTGCGCAGCGCGACGCCCGGATCGGCCCCGAACAGCCGGGCAAGACCGGAAATCAGCAGCGTCTTGATCACCACCAGCGCCACCAGCATTACGCTCACCCAGCCGCTCTCGAGCACGACCCGCACGTCGAGCAGCATGCCGATGGTGACGAAAAAAAGCCCGAGCAGCACGTCGCGGAACGGCTTGATGTCCGCCTCGACCTGAAGGCGGAATTCGGTCTCCGAGATCAGAACGCCGGCGACGAACGCGCCGAGCGCCAGCGACAGCCCGGCGATGCCGGTGATGAAAGCGACCCCCAGCGTGACCAGCAGCACGTTGAGCACGAAAAGCTCCGAGGATTTCTGCCTTGCAACGAGGTGAAACCAGCCGCGCATGACGCGCTGGCCTGCGAACAGCAGCACGGCGAGCACCACCGCCGCCTTGAGGAGCGCCGCGCCGAGATCAAGCGCCAGGTCTTCCGGCGCGGCGGCGAGCGCCGGAATGACGATCAGAAGCGGCACCACCGCGAGGTCCTGAAACAGCAGGATGCCGATGATCTGGCGGCCGTGCGGCGAATTGAGTTCGAAACGCTCAGCGAGCAGTTTCGCCAGAATGGCGGTGGACGACATCGCGAGCGCGCCGCCGAGCACGATCCCCGTCTGCCATTTGATGCCGAGGACCACGGCGACCGCGAGCACGACGACGAGGGTTGCGAGCACCTGCGCCACACCCAGGCCGAACACGATACGGCGCATGGTGATGAGCTTGGGCAGGCTGAACTCGAGCCCGATGCTGAACATCAGGAACACCACGCCGATCTCGGCGAGATCGCGCACTTCCTCGGTATTGCTGATCCAGCCCAGCGCGTGCGGCCCAATCGCCGCACCGACGATCAGGTAGCCGAGCAACGGCGGCAGTCTGAGCGTGCGGCACACCACCACCACCAGCACGGCCGTGGCGAGCAGAATCAGTACTGGCTGCAGCGTGGTCTGCATGCTTTTCTTGAGGTGAAGTTACCCGAATGATGCCGTATCGACAATGAATTGCAAGCGCGGCTCCGCGGCGCGTATGGCCGCGGGAGGCGCGGTGGTTCTGCTATACTTGCCGCCGATGAACAAACCCGCAAAGAGCGTCAGTTCAACCGCGCCCGGCGCGACCGCGATGGCGCGCGAAGTGCTGGAAATCGAAGCGCGGGCGATCTCCGATCTGATCGCCAGAATCGATCAACGCTTTGAGCGGGCAGTGGAGTTGGTCCTCAACTGTCGCGGGCGTGTCGTTGTGAGCGGCATGGGCAAGTCCGGCCACATCGCGCGCAAGATCGCCTCCACGATGGCGAGCACCGGCACGCCGGCGTTCTTCGTGCACCCCGCGGAAGCCGGTCACGGCGATCTTGGCATGGTCACGCGCGACGATGTATTTGTCGCGCTGTCGAACTCCGGCGAGAGCGCGGAACTGCTGGCGATCGTCCCGCTGCTCAAGCGCCGGGGCGCGAAGCTGATCGCGCTGACGGGTGACCCGCAGTCGAGCCTGGCGCAGGAATCGGACGTGCATCTTTACGCCGGAGCCGAGAAGGAGGCCTGTCCGCTCAATCTCGCTCCGACCGCCAGCACCACCGCCGCGCTTGCGCTGGGCGACGCGCTCGCGGTTGCGCTGATGCAGGCGAAGGGATTCACGCGCGACGAATTCGCGCGTTCGCATCCCGGCGGCACACTCGGCCGCCGGCTCCTCACGCATGTGCGCGATGTGATGCGCACGGGGGAAAACGCCCCGCGCATTGCTGATACCGCCATGCTGATGGATGCGATGCTCGAGATGTCGCGCGGGCGCATGGGCATGACCGCGATTCTCGACGATGACGGGAGCGTCATAGGCATCTTCACCGACGGTGACCTGCGGCGCACCATTGAAAGGGGCGTCGATTTGCGCACCACGCCGATCGTGGACGTGATGAAACGCGATCCGCGGGTGATCGCACCCGACAAGCTCGCAGCGGAAGCGGTCGAGATCATGGAGCGCAACAAGGTCAACCAGTTGCTGGTTGTGGATCAGGATCGGCGTCTGCTCGGCGCGCTCAACATGCATGATCTGTTCCGGGCGAAAGTGATCTGACCGTTGAGCGTGAAGCGTTGAGCATTGAGTGTCTAGAAGTGCTGTCGCACCATGACATCGGTTGTCATTCCCGTGACGACGGGAATCCATAGTACGGTTCACGCGAGATGACCCGCCGTATGGGTTCCTGCTGGAGCCTGCCCTCGAGTGCTTTAATCGGGGGCGGGAACGACACAGTTTCTGAGACCGCTTCTGCCTTCCCTATTTGCCCTTAACGCTGAACTCTCGACTCTAAACTGCGCCAGCCATGCAGGACATCTACGACAGGGCCAAGCGTATCCGCCTCGCCGTCTTCGACGTGGACGGCGTGCTGACCGACGGCACGCTCCATTACAGCGACTCCGGCGCGGAGGTGAAGGCATTCAACGTGCGCGACGGTCACGGCATGAAGATGCTGCAGGCAAGCGGCGTGCGGCTTGCCATCATCACCCGCCGCAAGTCGCGCCTGGTCGAACTGCGCGCCGAGGATCTCGGCATCGACCTTCTCTATCAGGGCGCCATGGACAAACATGCCGCTTTCCGGGAGCTGCTGGCGCGGCTCAAGCTCGACGCCGCGGCAGCGGCCTACCTGGCGGACGACGTGGTCGATCTGCCGGTGCTCCGGCGCTGCGGTCTCGCCGTCGCGGTGCCGGACGCGCCGGCGGCAGTGCAGCGCGACGCGCACTACGTGACGCGGGCCCGCGGCGGAGACGGCGCCGCGCGCGAATTATGCGAACTCATCATGCACGCGCAGGGCACGCTTGACTCGCAGCTCTCGGCATATCGGCAGTGAGCGCCGCCACGCATTTGCACGAAATTCAATAGATGAACGAACGACTCACCGCGTGGTTTCCGCTGCTCCTGCTTTCGGCGCTGGCGGCGCTTACCTTCTGGCTGGACCGTTTCGTGCAGCCGCCGGCGTCCACGCGCGGGGGCGTCGCCCGCCACGACCCGGACTATATCGTCGACGGCTTGTCGGCGGTGCGCATGGCCGCCGACGGCGCGATCAAGCACACCCTGTTCGCTGAGAAAATGGTGCACTATCCCGACGACGATAGCACGCGCCTTGATTCCCCCCGCTACGTGAGTTACGCGGCAGCGCAGGCCCCGGTCACGATCACGGCGAGAGAGGCGCTGGTGTCGAGCGAAGGCGAAAACATTTATTTTCGGGACGATGTTCTGGTCAAGCGTGCACCCTACGCGAACAAGAGCGAACTCACGATGCGCACGAGTTATCTGCACGTAATCCCCGATGACAACATCGCCCGAACCGACCGCGCCGTGACGATCACCGACGCCAATACCGTCGTCACTGCGGTTGGCTTAGAATTGAACAACGAGACCCGCGTTCTGAAACTGCTCTCCAGAGTCAAAGGCACTTACCATGACCCCAACAGACGGCCGCCCCGCGCCGGCGGCTGACCGCGCCCGCGTCCTGCGGCGCAACCTGGTGGTGGTCGCGTGGTGTACACTCATCTTCGCCACGGCAGCCTACGCGGAGAAAGCGGACCGCGAGAAACCGATCAATCTCGAGGCCGATCGCGTCACGGTCGATGACGCCAGGCAGATTGCCGTGTTCGAAGGCCACGTCGTGCTTACCCAGGGCACGCTCATGATTCGCGGCGACCGCATGCAGGTGCGCCAGGACAACGACGGCTTCAAGCACGGGACCACATGGGGAAATCTCGCTTACTTCCGCCAGAAGCGCGAGGGCTACGACGACTACATCGAGGGCTGGGCCGAACGCATCGAATACGATGGCCGCGCCGACAAAATGCAGATGTTCAACCGCGCGCTGATGAAGCGCGGGCAGGACGAAGTGCGCGGGAACTATATCTCGTACGACGCGACTACCGAGTTCTTCCAGGTCATCGGCGGCGGTCCCAAGGCTGCCACCCCCAACAACCCCGAAGGCCGCGTGCGCGCGGTGCTCCAGCCCAAGCCCAAGGAGAAAACCCCCGCGGCGCCGGTGTCCCTGACCCCGGCGGAAAAGCTTGGCGCGCCGCGCGAGGAAGCCGGTGCCCCCAAGAAATAATGGACCCGCGGCAGGCATTGGTCCGCCGCGACCAGGCGCCGGATCGACTCTCGACCTCGGACCGGCACTACGCGTGAGCGAGCTCAGGGCGGAGCGGCTCAAAAAAAGCTACCGTTCGCGCGTTGTCGTCAAGGATGTCTCGCTCGAGGTGCGAAGCGGCGAAGTGATCGGACTCCTCGGTCCGAACGGCGCGGGCAAGACAACCTGCTTCTACATGATGGTCGGGCTGGTGCCGATGGACGGCGGCGAGCTGTACCTGGACGGCAGAAAGCTCACGCACATGCCGATTCACCGTCGCGCGCGCCTGGGCCTGAGCTACCTGCCGCAGGAGGCGTCGATATTCCGAAGACTTTCGGTCGCCGACAATGTGCGCGCGGTGCTCGAGCTGCATAACGACGATCCCGACCAGATCCGCAACAAGCTCGACGACCTGCTGCACGATCTTCATGTCGGCCACTTGCGCGACAACCCGGCGATCAGCCTGTCGGGCGGCGAGCGGCGGCGCGTCGAGATCGCGCGGGCCCTCGCCACTCAGCCGCGTTTCATCCTGCTCGACGAACCGTTCGCGGGGATCGACCCGATCGCCGTTCTGGATATCCAGAAAATCATAGGGTTCCTGAAGGAACGCGGCATCGGCGTGCTGATCACTGACCATAATGTAAGAGAAACGCTCGGCATCTGCGATCGCGCTTACATCATCAACGACGGCAGCGTGCTCGCCTGCGGCAAGCCCGAGGAAATCGTTTATAATGAGAGCGTCCGGAAGGTTTATCTAGGAGAGCATTTCCGCCTCTAGCAGTGCGCCCGCGGCCGGCCGGAGGTCAGAGGACCGGCGCGGGGGCTCGCTGATAGCCTTGGTGCCCAGAAACGCATGAAGCATTCCCTACAACTCCGGCTATCACAACACCTGACGCTTACTCCGCAGTTGCAGCAGTCGATCCGGCTGCTGCAGCTCTCGACGCTCGAACTCAACCAGGAGCTCGAACGCTTCCTGCAGGAAAACCCGTTGCTCGAACGCGACGACGGCATCCGCGAGCAGGACCGCGCGCCGGATGGCATGCGTGCCGCCGGGACGAGCGAAAATTCGAGCGGTCCGGCGAACGGCGAAGACATGGCGCCGGAGCCCGAGACCGCCGAGTTCACCGCAGTCGACGACGCGCCGTTCGGAGCCATGCGCGACGACGCCGAGGACAGTGACTTTCCGCAAATCGCGGCCGACGCGCCCACGTTGCGCGCGCACCTGCTGTCGCAACTCTCGTTCACCAATCTCTCGGAGCGCGACCGGAGTCTCGTGACACTGCTCATCGATTCTCTGGACGACGACGGTTATCTCGCGCATGACATCCCGGAACTGGTCGCCATGCTCCCGCAGGAGCTGGCGATAGAGCCCGAAGAACTCCAGATCGCGCTCAAGCATCTGCAGAATTGCGAGCCGGCCGGCATTGGTGCGCGAAATCTGAGCGAATGTCTTGCGCTGCAGCTTGCGGCGCTGCCGGAGAGCACGCAATACCGGGCCCAGGCCCTGGAGATCGTTAAGCACCATCTCGACGTCCTCGCTGCGCGCGACTTCAGCAGGCTCAAAAAGGCGCTGCGTTGCGATGACAGTTGCCTGCGCGCGGTGCAGAAGTTGATCACCGGGCTGAACCCGAAGCCGGGCCGCGATTTCTCCTCCGAGGAAACGCGTTACGTCGTGCCCGATGTGATCGTCAAAAAGTTAAAGGGCACATGGGTGGCATCGCTCAATTCCGAGGCGATGCCGCGCTTGAGGATCAACCGGATGTACGCCGACATCCTGAACCGCAACCGCAACGCCGGCTCGCGGCAGCTTTCGAGCCAGTTGCAGGAGGCGAAGTGGCTTATCAAGAACGTGCAGCAACGCTTTGACACCATTTTGCGGGTGTCGCAGGCCATCGTCGACCGGCAGCGGCATTTCTTTGAACACGGCGAGGTGGCGATGCGGCCGCTGGTGCTGCGCGAAATCGCCGAATTGCTCGACCTGCACGAGTCGACGGTGTCACGCGTGACCACCCAGAAATACATGCACACGGCGCGCGGTATTTTCGAACTCAAGTACTTTTTCGGCAGCCATGTGACGACCGAGACCGGGGGCGCCGCATCCAGCACCGCGATCCGGGCGCTGATCAAGCAACTGGTAGGCGCGGAGGACTCGCGCAAGCCCTTAAGCGACAGCCAGATTTCCGAGATCCTCGGGGAGCAAGGCATTGTCGTCGCCCGGCGCACAGTAGCCAAGTATCGGGAATCTTTGCGGATTTTGCCGGTCAATCTCAGAAAGACGCTCTAGGGGCGCCTAACAATAAGACGCGCGATGCTGGTTTCAGATACACGCAGCTTCCCCTCCGTCGCGGAGCGGGAGACCCGCGCAGCGGGCGGGGGTGGTGGGTTTGGCGCGGCGTTTTCAGCTGCGCCGGCGCTCACGCGCCGCCCCTTCCCGGGAAGAGGGAAAATTCATTTCGTTAGGGACTCTACGGGAAAGGAGCGGATAATGAACCTGCATCTCACCGGTCATCACCTCGAGATCACCCCGGCGATCCGTGACTACGTCGCAAACAAGCTCGCCCGCATCACTCATCATTTCGACCATGTAATCGACGTCAACGTGATCCTTTCGGTGGAAAAACTGCAGCAGAAAATCGAAGCCAGCGTGCGTGTGCGCGGCAGGGACATCTTTTGCGAGAGCATTGATACCGACATGTACGCGGCGATCGACAGCCTGGTCGACAAGCTCGACCGCACCATCATCAAGCACAAGGAAAGAAATCGGGAGCACCGGCACAATAACGCGCCGCTCAAACATCAAGGCGGGCAATAGGGCCGCAAGCCTGCCCGCGCCAGCGGCGGGATTTTCATCACCAACAACACCTCCTCATGAATCTGATCGCTCCGCTGCTGCCGGTGTCGAACGTGATGCTCGACCTGGATGTTTCCAGCAAGAAACGGGTGTTCGAGCAGGTCGGTCTGCTGTTCGAAAACAGTCAGCACATCGCCCGCAGCCAGGTATTCGACAGCCTGTTCGCGCGCGAGAAGCTGGGTTCGACCGGACTCGGCCAAGGCGTCGCGATCCCGCACGGCCGGATCAAGGGTCTCAAGGAAGCGATCGGCGCGCTGGTCAGGATGAAGCAGCCGATCCCTTTTGACGCGCCGGATGGCCAGAACGTCAATCTGATCTTCGCGCTGCTGGTCCCGGATCGCGCCACGGACCTGCACCTGCAAATCCTGTCCGAGCTCGCGCAGATGTTCAGTGACAAACCCTTCCGCGAGCGGCTGCTCGGCGCCCAGAGCACCGTGGAGCTGCATCAACTGGTCTCGGAATGGCAGCCTCATGCCGCAAGTCAACGTAGCCAGGTTGTTTGAGGACAACCGGGAGAAGCTCAAGCTGGCCTGGGTCGCCGGTCGCGGCGGTGGCACGAAAGAACTGATCAGCGAACTTACCAAGGATTCATCCAAGGGCCTGATCGGCCATCTCAACTTCATCCACCCCAATCTGATTCAGGTGCTGGGTGCCTCTGAGATCGAGTATCTGAACGGCCTCGATCCCGATCTTTGCCGCAGGAACCTGGGTCAGCTCGCTACCCGCGAGCTTGCGTGCTTCATCGCCGCCGGCGTCGAGCGGGCGCCGGCGCCGCTCGTCGCCGTGGCCGAGACCACGCAAACGCCGCTCTTCCTGTCGCCCGTGCCGAGCGTGGAACTGATGTGGATGCTGCGTCCCTATCTTGCACGCGCGCTCGCCGAGTCGACCACCGGGCATGGCGTGTTTCTCGACGTGCTCGGCGTCGGGGTGCTGATCACCGGCGCCTCCGGAGCGGGAAAAAGCGAACTCGCCTTGGAGCTCATCAGCCGCGGCAGTGGGCTTATTGCCGATGACGTGGTCGAGCTCTACCGCGTGGGGCCCGAAACCATCGAAGGGCGCTGCCCGGTATTGCTCAAAGACTTTCTGGAGGTGCGCGGACTGGGCGTGCTCAATATCCGCACCATCTTTGGCGAAGCGGCGCTCAGACCGCGCAAGAATCTGAAGCTCATCGTGCACCTGGAGCGCCCGGGGACGGACCTCGCGCCGATGGAGCGGCTCCCGCTCAAGCCCGGAGCCGAGCAGGTAATGGGTGTGGACATCCACAGGGTGACGATTCCGGTTGCGGCCGGACGCAACCTCGCGGTGCTGACCGAGGCCGCCGTCCGCAACTATGTCCTGCAACTGCGCGGTATCGACAGCACCCGCGAATTCATTGCGCGCCAGGCGCAGCAGATCGAAGGGCGTGACTCGTGACTGGTGATTCGTGACTCGAAAAAGCACTATCACCCACCGGACCGTTCACGGGTCACGGGTCACGGATCACGGGTCACTTTCTTAATGCAGTTGATCTTGATCACCGGCGTGTCAGGTTCCGGCAAGAGCGTCGCGCTCGATGTGCTCGAGGACAGCGGCTTCTACTGTGTCGACAATCTGCCGGCCAAGCTGATGCCGGAACTGGTGAACTTTCTCAGCACCGCCGGCTATCGGCGTGTTGCGCTCAGCATCGACGTGCGAAGCGGGGCCACGCTTGCGGACCTGCCGCAGCACATGGAACAGTTGCAGCGCGGCGGCATCGGGATCAGGGTGTTGTTCCTGGAGGCAAAAAGCGAGACGCTGATCAAGCGCTTTTCCGAGACGCGGCGGCGTCACCCCCTTTCCGACGGCGTGCTGACTCTGCCCGAATGCATTGCGCGGGAGCGCGAATTACTGGCCGAAATCGCCGATCTCGCGCACCACATCGACACCAGTGATCTCGCCCCGAACGCGCTGCGCACGTGGGTGAAAGACTTTGTGGGGCTCGCCGGCACGGGCCTCACGCTGCTGTTCGAATCGTTTGGCTTCAAGAACGGAATTCCGCTCGATGCCGATCTGGTGTTCGATGCGCGCTGCCTGCCCAACCCGCATTATGACCCAAAGCTGCGGCCGCACACCGGCAAGGATCAAGCCATCATCGACTTTCTGGGCGCGAGCCCCGACACACGGAACATGCTCGGCGACATCCAGCGCTTCGTGGAGACTTGGCTGCCGTGCTTCAACCGCGACAACCGGGCCTACCTCACGGTCGCCATCGGCTGCACCGGCGGAAGGCACCGCTCCGTGTATATGGTCGACGTCCTCGCCAGCCGCTTTGGCGCGCAAATGCCGGTGCTGGTGAGGCATAGGGAGCTGTCGTAGAAGCAGTGAACAGTGATCGGTGAACAGTGAACAGAAAAACCTGCCGCTCCAATCCGATCACCGGTCACTGATCACCGTTCACGCCTTTCAACGCATGTCCACGGCCCCACGGGACATCTTCATTTTCCCTCTGCACACGGTGCTTTTCCCCGACGGCGTGCTGCCGCTCAAGGTGTTCGAGCAGCGCTATATCGAGTTGACCAAGACCTGTCTGCGGGACAACGCGCCATTCGGGGTGTGCCTGATCCGGGAAGGGCGCGAGGTCGGCGCCGCGGCCGTGCCGGAAGCCGTGGGGTGCCTCGCGACCATCACGCAATGGGACATGCCGCAGCTTGGTCTGTTCCAGCTCGTGACACGCGGCGGGGAGCGCTTCTGCATCTTGAAGACCCGCGTTGCGCCCAACGGCTTGATGTCCGCCGACGTGGAGATGTTCGCCGCCGAAGTCCCCGCGGCGATGGACCATT
>Ga0156226_1324_pt1 | contig 9947 bp, 10 predicted proteins | sample RifCSPlowO2_12_FD_107874 | JGI IMG/M metagenome (GOLD analysis project Ga0156226, IMG submission 107874) | Betaproteobacteria bacterium RIFCSPLOWO2_12_FULL_62_13
CACCCTACCGCTGACAATTGTGTTGGGTTTCGCTACGTTCAACCCCACCTACGCAACTGATGGTGCGCAGGGCGCACCCTACGACTTCTGCTGTTTAGGACAGCTTAACGAGGATGCCGACGATCATCGCGCCCGGGACCAGCGCGATGCCGACCATCCACTTGATGAGATCGATCTTGAGCTCGCGCATCTCTATGCGCAATGCCGAGAGGTCTTGTTTGGCCTCGGCGCGCGTCGCCGAAAGCTCATGCCGCATTTCTATGCGCAATTCCGAGATGTCCTGTTTGGTGGTGAGTTGAAACTCGGTGATGTCTTGTTTTGTGGCGAGTTGGTTGGTCAAGGCTTCCGTAAGCGCCTCGGCTTGCGCTTCAGCTTGTGCATCAGGGACGCCGGCAGCCTTGAGGCGCTTCGCGTAGGCCAGCGTATCAAGGACGGTTGTACTCATTTTTGTCATGTTATCACATTTGCTCATTGTTGCCGTCAGCCACCGTAGCCCCGATGCAATGAAATGAAATCCGGGGCGAAGAGTTCTTGTCGTTCCCGCGAAGCCCGTCCTCGAATGCATCTATCGGGAAGGGGAAACTCATTCAACGGTTCACGCCGCTCGAACCATCCAATGGATTCCCGTCTGCACGGGAACGACAAGCTGGTTAAGTTCCGCCTACAGCCACCGCCCCCGAATGTCCTTGTCGGGGGCTTCGCTTCTTCCAGGCTACTTGCTTTGCTTTTCTTCGCGTTCTTGGCGCCCCCGGATCGAGTCCGGGGCAAGCTTGGCGGTTTAATTCTTGTTTTTTGGTTTCTGGCGGCCTTGGCGGTAGGCCGCAGGGTGCGCTCCGCAAAGTGTAGCGCACCGGTCCGATGCGTTGGCGGTGCGCAAGCGCACCCTACGCTCGCTACCAAACAGCAAGGTCGCAATGCGGGTGCCCTCTGCCTGCCTTCTATTTTTTTCGGCTAGAATTAATGTCGACATCGGTCAGAACTGCGAGATTTCGTGCCACTGCCCGCGCTTACTGAGATCGGCGATTTGCCGCCGGGTGTACACGCCGCCTCTCTTCGCGAAATCGTTGATAGGTTTGGATCTGGCACACCAACACGGAAGGTCGTCGCCATGCGCCTAGCACGGGTATACCGGCTGGCGCTTGCCACGGGTCAAGTGGGTCGATTTATAGTATTCGGCTCGTTTGTCAGCGCTAAGCGCGAGCCAAACGACGTGGACATATTTCTGTTGATGAACGATGCCTTCGACCTCAACGCGCTCACCGCTGAGGCGCGACTCTTATTTGATCATTCCGCTGCACAAGCCCACTTCGGCGCCAGTGTGTTCTGGCTCCGCTGGCTGGCTGCCTTCCCAAATGAAGAGGGTGCGATCACCAGTTGGCAGATCAAACGCGATGGAGCACGGAGGGGAATTGTTGAAGTCATTGAGGAATAGCCATGATTGCTAACGACCAAGAACTGAAGGTAACGCTCGATCGGATTGCGCGGTTCCAAGCTCAAGTAGGGTACCTGCGCAACACCGAGTCAAACGCGGCCAATTATCACGCTTCGGTTTCCGGGTTCCTTGCGGAAATAGATCGCATGCAGCTTGAAGTGCGCGAGTACCTGAGCCTTCATCCTGAAGATTTGACGACGACCGCCTGACAGCACGCCCCACCGCGACGCGCGAAAAGCGCCGCACCTTGGTCGGGCATTTAGCCGGAGCTTATAGAGCCGAAGGGTGTACTCCGCCAGGCGGAGCGCACCGATCCCGTGCACTGGCGGTGCGCAAGCGCACCCTACGCTCTGGAAAAACGGGAAATGGGAAATAGGAAATCGGGGGATAATGCGAAGCGATTCAGCGCGACGCTCTTTTATCCTCGAAAAAGCTATTAGCCACAGAGATCACAGAGGTTATCACAGAGGTCTCAGAGGAAAATCAAGGATGCATGCGCTTCCCTTGGTTCACCAATCGAGTAAGGGCAATGTGATCATTGAAGTCCTTGAATCGCTCTGTGTTCTCTGTGCCCTCTGTGGCTGAATTGCGGTTTTCAGGATCACTCATCACCCATCACCCATCACCCAAATTTACCGGCGAAAAAAAACGGGCGCCGCAGCGCCCGTTTTGCCGAAACCGGCAGGGGTTAGAAGCGATGGTCTATGGTGATGCCAAACGCGCTCTGGTTATCGCCGAGACCGGTCGGTACCGTCGTCCCCGGCCTTGCCAAAGCCGTCAAGCGGTAGCGCGCTTGCGAGTCATTTTCGATCCTGGAGTAGCCAATGCGGAACTGGGTACGCTTGGAAAAGTTGTAGTAATACCGAATTGTCCACATATCCGCACCGGTATCGTTCGGGATGGTCGCAACCGGAACATTCGGCCGCGCCCCGCCCGGCCCCACTGCCCCCGGCGCGCCATCCGCGTCATCGACTCTGGTGTAGCTCGCCAGGATGCCGTGCGGGCCCTGAATGTTCCAGTCGACACCGACGTGGAAGGCATCGTAATCGATGTCACCCAGCAAGTTGGTCGAGGGAAACGTATTCCGCGTCCAGAGACCACCGATCTTGACTCTGCCGGCAAAGGTGTAATTGGCGCCGATATGCCAGCCCTCGTCATCATCAAAATTATTAAGCCCGGTCAAGACCGCAAACTCATTGTGGCGCTCATAAGCGCCCGAAATGTAGAGCGGGCCAGCGCGGTATTGTGCACCCAATGAGAAGACGCGGGCCTTCTGGTCAAACACGGGCGTGGAGGCCGTCGCACCATTGGTGGTGCCGAACGCCGCGAGAACTTGGAAGCCGGCAAAGTTCGGGCTATCGTAATTGACCGAATTGCGCTGGCGGCGGAAGAAGACGTCGCGATTGGTATTGTCGGCGACAGTCGTGGAGTTGCTTGCCAGAGGCTCTATGACACCCCAGTGGCCCGTCTGCTCGGCACCGACGATGTTCGGACCCCCGGTGCGCTTGAACGGCGTATCCCAAGTGCCGAGGAAGACGTTACCGAAGGCGCCCTTGAAGCCAACCGCGCTGTTGCGGCTGCAAAATACGCCACCGCTTGCGCCGCCAGCCGCGCCGCGCGGGTCAGCCGTGCTCTCGCACTGGAACCACGCCGACATCCCACCGCCCAGCTTCTCTTCCCCCCTGAAGCCGATGGCGCTGCCGGGGGCTTGGAAATCATCGACCTTACGGCGCCCCGCGCCCTGGTCGGCGTAGGCATACTCGACGTTGAATCTGCCGTAAATCTGCACGGTGCTGGCTTGCGCCAGCACCACGGCCGGCGCGCCCAACGCCCCCGCCACCGCAACGGCAATCAGTTTCTTTTGCATGTGCATCTCCTATGATGTTTTTTGATCCCGACGCTCCAGCACCATTCCTGGAACGCAACGCTCCCTATAACGGAGGCTGATTGACGGTAGCAAGCGATGCTTACACGAAACTTACACTCTGGAAAACCGTGCGCGAAAAATCTACGTTGCTGTTGCGCCTGAGCAACAAATCTGAGGGAGTCCCCGCCGTTTTTATTCAAATTGATTGAGGGGAAGTAATCGGAAATGGGAAATAAAAAAACGGGCGCCGCAGCGCCCGTTTTGCCGAAACCGGCAGGTGTTAGAAGCGATGGTCCACAGTGATGCCAAAAGCACTCTGGTTATCGCCGAGACCGGTCGGGATCGTCGTCCCCGGCCTTGCCAAAGCCGTCAGGCGGTAGCGCGCTTGCGAGTCGTTTTCGATCCTGGAGTAGCCGATGCGGACCTGGGTGCGCTTGGAAAATTGATACCGATACCGGATTGTCCACATATCCGCACCGGTGTCATTGCCCACAGCCGGAATACTCGGCCGTGCCCCGCCTGGCCCCGCAGCCCCCGGCGCGCCATCCGCGTCATCCACCCTGGTGTAGCTCGCCAAGATGCCGTGTGGACCTTGGATGCTCCAGTCGACGCCGACGTGGAAGGCATCATACTCGATGTCACCCAGCAAATTGGACGACACAAACGTGTTCCGCGTGAACAGCCCACCTACCTTGACTCTGCCGGCAAAGGTGTAATTGGCGCCGATATGCCAGCCCTCGTCATCATCAAAATTATTAAGCCCGGTCAAGACCGCAAACTCATTGTGGCGCTCATAAGCGCCCGAAATGTAGAGCGGGCCGGCGCGGTATTGTGCGCCCAATGAGAAGACGCGGGCCTTCTGGTCAAACACGGGCGTGGAGGCCGTCGCACCATTCGTGCTGCTGAACGCCGCGAGAACCTGGAAGCCGGCAAAGTTCGGCGAGTCGTAGTTGATCGAATTGCGCTGCCGGCGCATGAAGACGTCACGATTGGTATTGTCGGCGACAGACGTGGAGTTGCTCGACAGAAGCTCTATGACACCCCAGTGCCCCGTTTGCTCGGCGCCGACGATGTTCGGGCCCAGAGTGCGCTTGAACGGCGTATCCCAGGTGCCCAGGAAGACGTTGCCGAAGGCGCCCTTGAAGCCAATCGCGCTGTTGCGGCTACAGAAAACGCCATTGCTTGCGCCGCCATTCGGACCGCGTGGGTCAGCCGTGCTTTCGCACTGGAACCACGCCGACATCCCACCGCCCAGTTTCTCTTCCCCCCTGAACCCGATGGCGCTGCCGGGGGCGTTCATATGATCGACCTTACGGCGCCCCGCGCCCTGGTCGGCGTAGGCGTACTCTATGTTGAGTCTGCCGTAAATCTGCACGGTGCTCGCTTGCGCCAACACCACGGCCGGCGCGCCCAACGCCCCCGCCACCGCAACGGCAATCAGTTTCTTTTGCATGTGAATCTCCTATGATGTTTTTTGATCCGATGCCCCAGCATCATCCCTGGAACGCGCTCCCTCCAACGGAGGCCAAATCGAGTAGCAAGCGACGCTTACACGAAACTTACACTCTGGACGAAGTATGCCAAGTCCATACCAATTAGCTCAACAAAAATATGGATTTCAGCGTGAAATTGGAAGAAATTTGTTGCATCCTTACAACAAGCTTACAACGGGCGATTTTGCGATAACCTCGATACAGCCGCCAAGCTTGCCCCGGACTCGATCCGGGGGCGCCAAGACGCCAAGTAGCAATGCTGTAATCCGTCAGTTCACCCAAGATACGAATCTTTATGCAAGCCTTTGTCTTTGCGAACGTTTGGGGCCTGGTCCCCGGTTGTGACCTCTCTCCAAAATCGCTCTTCTGCGCTGCGCGGCCAGCCGCATTTCGGCCGCACGGCGTCCCGAGCGAGCGTGACGAGCGCATCGTTACGCCGCGCGCTTCAACCTGTAGCCGCGAATGAGGACATCAGCGGGGAGATCGAGTCCCCCAGCGAGGTTCCGGATCATGTCCAGCGTGAGCGGGCGGACGCGGTTCAGCACTTCGGCGACGCGTGCGCGCGAGCCGACGTACGGCTCCAGGTCCTTGCGCGTCAGGCCGCGCGCTTCCATGACGTGTTGCAGGAAATCAATCGGATCGGGATCCGCGATCGAAAAGTGCTCGCGCTCATAGACTTCGATGAGCAGTGTCAGCACTTCGAGCCGGTCGGCTTCCGGCGAGCCTTCGGGGGCGTTCCAGAGGGCTTCCGCCTCCTTGAGCGCCGCCCGATGCTCGCGTTTGGATCGAATAGGGCGCAGTTCCATGGTTTCGAGCCTCAAATCTTGCTTGCGTCGATCTTATCGTATTCCCGCATGCTCCCACCTTGGGAGCAAGTCGCGCAGTTGTTGCATTGCCGGGATAGCGCGGGCAGTCATGCCCGCCCTGCGACTCTGCCCAAAGATTGACCGCGCATGTGACCATGGGCAAAATAGTGGTCACTTTTGCCGATCTATCCAGGGCTCCCACCTTTATGCAAACCATTCAAGCCTCCAAATTCAAGGCAAAGTGTCTCGCGTTGATGGATGAAGTGGCGCGCACGGGTGAGACGATTCTGGTTACAAAGAACGGCAAGCCGGTGGCTGAACTGCGGCCGCATCGCGGCCCGCGCGCCAAGTCGCTGATCGGCCTGCACAAGGGCCGGATCAAGATCCGGGGCGATATCGTATCCCCTGTGGGAACGGACCTCTGGGATGCGCTCAAGTGATCGTTCTGGACATCCATTAGTCAGGCACGACGCGCGCCTGTAACGAACAAGAGGCAGTACACGGTAGAATACCGGGTGAAAGGATATAACATGAGCGCTGCGGTTTTTGATACGCATGCCGTCGTCAAGCGACTCAAGGCTGCCGGTTTCACCGAGCAACAGGCCGAAGCGCATGCCGAAACTCTTGCGGAAGCGATTACTGGCCAACTCGCCACGAAGACCGACCTGATCGAGACAGGGCTCAGAATCGAGACGCGCATGACGAAGCTTGAAGGCGACATCACTACGCGCACGACGAAGCTTGAAGGCGACATGACCCTGCTCAAGTGGATGCTCGGGTTTAACCTTGCATTCACCGTCGGCATTCTGGTCAAGCTCCTGGCCTCATAAGAAAAGCGCAAGATTCGTCACTTTGTCCACCCCTGCACCGTCCAAGCGCCCGGGCTAGCCCCTCTCCTTTGCGCGCAGCGCGGGAGGGTTGGCGAGGGAGGAGAATCGCTCGCCGGATCCGCGCGCTGGCGTAAAATGCTCTATGATTCAACCTGTTATAATGACTCATCATGTCTCCTGAAGAACTTCTGCGCGCCCATATCGAGCACGGACTTCAGGCCCACGCCCAAGGGGACATCGAGTCCGCGAAAGACGCCTATCAACAGGCGCTGATAATGGCGCCCGACCACGCGCAGGCGCTGAATCTCCTCGGCGCCGCGTTGCTCCAACTCGGTCGGGCGGAGGAGGCGGTGGAATATCTCAAGCGCGCCGCCGGACGGCTCCGCGACAATCCCGGCGTGATGGGCAATCTCGCTCAAGCCTACTTCGCCCTCGGACGCTACGAGGAATCCGGCGCGGCCTTCCGCAAGGCGAGCCGCATGGATCCGCGCGAAGTTCAATTTCAACTGGGGGTGGCGACCTCGGCTGCGATGCAGGGAAAACTCGGCGACGCGGAGGCGCTGCTGCGAAGGCTGGCGACCCGATTCCCGAATGAGCCCCTGGTCTGGTTCAACCTCGGTAATGTCACGCGCGATCTCGCACGGCCGGAGCAAGCGCTCGAGAGCTATCGCAAGGCGCTGGAATTCGACCCGCGTTTGATCGATGCCCGCAACAACCTCGGCGGCGTATTGCAGGCGTTGCTGCGCTTCGAGGAAGCGGAGTGCGAGTATCGCCAATGCATCGAGATGGCGCCCGATTACCCGATTGCCCGATGTAACCTGGCGTCCGCCCTGATCGCTCAAGGACGTTTTGGCGAAGCCGAAGCAGTCTGCCGTGAGCTGATCCGCGTGGCTCCCGAGTTGAGTCCGGCCCACGCTTTGCTTGGATCGGCGCTCAGTCACCAGGGCCGCCTATTGGACGCGCTCGAGTTTCATCGCATCGCAGCGGAGCTTGCCCCGCGCGAATGCGAGGCCGCCGCAACCTATGCCGCAGCGCTTGTCGAGAGCGGCCGCGCCGCGGAAGGATTGCACTGGTTCTCGCGCGCGCTGGCGCCGGACCCCGGCTCTACCGCGGTGCGGCAGAAACTGGGCCCGGCGCTGCTGGCGAATGGCAGTCTCGCCGACGGCTGGGTGGAGTACCGGCACCGCCCCGCATTCCTCCGCTTCCGCGAAAAGTACTCCGGCATGTCGCTCGCTCAGACTCTGCCCGAGGACCTCGACGGCAAACACATCTGCGTCCTGCGCGAGCAGGGACTTGGAGACGAAATCTTTTTTCTGCGCTACGCGCGCGAGTTCTCCGGCCGGGGCGCGCGCATCACCTACCGGGGAAACAACAAGGTTAGGAGCTTGCTCGCACGGGCGCCTGGTATCGCGCAGGTGCTGGACGAGACGGCGCCGCTGCCGCCGGCCGATGCGGTAATCCTGGCAGGCGATCTCCCGCATGCGCTGAGCGTTCAGCCAGCGAGTGAACTGTCACTACTGAGCATGCAAGACTCAATAAGCGTGGTCCCCACCGGCACCCCTCACGTTCCGGACTTTCCGCGCCGCATCGCGGTGTTCTGGCCGCCGGTTGCGCCGAGCCTCGTGCTGAAGCCGCTGGAAGAAAAAATCGAAAAGGTTCGCAGGCGCCTCGCGGCCGCGGGTGACCCGCCTTACCTGGGTGTGACGTGGCGCGGCGGAATTCCTCCACACGAACAGCGGACCGCTTCATGGACGCTGTACAAAGAGATAGGCAAACAACTCTTTGCCGCAGCGCTCCGCGAGGTCCCCGGCACCTTCCTCGCGTTGCAGCGCAATCCCGTGCCGGGGGAAATCGAGGCCTTCGAGAGCGTTCTCGGACGGCAGCTTCATGATTTCACCGACTTGAACGAGGAGCTCGAGGGCATGCTGGCGCTGCTCGCGCTGATCGACGAGTATGTCGGGGTAAGCAACACCAACATGCACCTGCGGGCAGCAGCCGGTAAAACGGCGCGCGTACTGGTCCCTTGCCCCGCGGAGTGGCGCTGGATGTATTCCGGGCGATCATCGCCCTGGTTTCCGGGGTTCCCGATCTATCGCCAATCGCTGCAGGGGGATTGGGGCCCGGCGCTCGCAGCACTGAAACAGGACCTGGGAAATCGGTAATGGGTGATGGGGAATGGGTAATGGGAAATGGGCGGTGATTAAGTGATTAAGTGATTAGGTGATTTTGGGGCTTCGATCCTGCAATCACTAAATCACTGAATCACCCAATTACTGAGCAGTCCCGTGCATTGGCGGTGCGCAGGCGCACCCTACGCTCCTGCCAGGAGTTTGTCGGACTTCGCCCCGACAAACTCCTAATGCAAAACCGGCGCCAGGAAACTTGCAAGCTTTGGTAGGGTGCGCTTGCGCACCATGACAACGGCAAAAATCCTCATATGCCGAACTATCGTCGCGAAGCGTAGCAGCCGTAGGGTGCGCTCCGCAAGGCGGAGCGCACCGATCCAGTGCATTGGCGGTGCGCAGGCGCACCCTACGCTCCTGCCGATCGACGAAGCGGGACGCACGACCAAAACCGGAAGGATTATCATGATCTGCGTAGCCGGAACAGGCGTAGAATTCAAGCTACAGGTGCCAAGCGCGGGCGGACGAAATGGCCCCCGCGAACTGCCACAGCGAGGAAGTGACAAAGAAACATCTGCCACGCAAATTCGCTTTGAGTCGCAAGCTGATTTGGGCTGGTGAGGAACCCATGATTGCGGACGAGGATTTCGCGGCCCAATGCGGGCGCCAGCTCAAGCGCACGCTCAACGACAGGATACGATTCGGGTTTTTCAGGAACCCGGACCCGGTTCGCGATCAGGGAACCAACAGGTCGTTTTCCTCGATGGAGGAGTACCGTCGCTTCTGCGAGGAGCACTACCCGGAGCATTTCGGGTACCGCAGGGCGTCGGTCTCGAATGCGCCGCAACCATGAATCAGAAGGCTTTTCGTCCCGAGCAGGCGAGGCTGATCGCGGACGCGTTCGAGAAGCACGGTGTCGAGTACCTGTTCATCGGCAAAGGCGGAGCCATTCTTCTGGGCTACCCGGGCGCAACGCAAGACGTGGACTTGTTTCCGCGCAAATCGGAAGAAAACGGCCGGCGCATCGTGTCGGCCCTCGATGAGCTCGGATTCGATCTTTCGGCAGAGGATAAAGCGGAGATCGTGGCCGGGAAAGATTTCGTTCAGATCGTCTCCGGTCCATTCGACGTGGACTTGGTGTTCGCTCCGGACGGCATCGAGAGCTACGACAAAGCGGCAAAGCGCGCCGAACGCATCGAGAACTTTCCTGTGATGTCAATCGCCGACATCATCGCAAGCAAACGGGCCGCAGGCAGGAAACGGGACCTCGTGGAGCTCGACCTTCTCGAAGCGTTCAGACAAGTGTACGAGTCGTCCAAGGCGCGCAAGGTGCCAGAATGAGGCAGGAGAATGGGAAATGGGAAATGGGAAATGGGAAAAATGCCTGCGACCGAAC
>Ga0156226_1196_pt1 | contig 9933 bp, 10 predicted proteins | sample RifCSPlowO2_12_FD_107874 | JGI IMG/M metagenome (GOLD analysis project Ga0156226, IMG submission 107874) | Betaproteobacteria bacterium RIFCSPLOWO2_12_FULL_62_13
CGCGAAATTCATCGTCGAAAGGCAAGACTCCAGTAAAATGGAGATGTTCCGGCTCGCCTCATGAGGCGAAACCCGGGGCAAACTCGGAACTCTTGAGTAACATTAGATGAGGAGCCATCATGAACGCGAATCGTGCGTCATTTCATACGGGCATGATCCTGGTTGCGCTTGGTCTGTTGATGCCAGTCGCCGCCTTGGCGCAGGGCTGGAAGCCGGTGCGCAATGTCGAGCTGATCATTCCAGCGAGTGCCGGCGGCTCGCTCGACAACACGGGCCGCACGATCCAGCGGGTGTGGGATGCGCTGGGTGCGGTGCCGACAGCCACCACTATTGTCAATCGCGCCGGCGGCGGTCATGCCAAGGCGTATGCTTATCTGACTCAGCAAACGGGAGATCCAAATTTCCTTTCGATCACTTCGGCTACCATACTCACCAATCACATCAACGGGCGGCTGCCGCACACGTATTCAGACTTTACGCCACTTGCCACGATGGTGACCGAGTACATCGCCTTTGCGGTAAAGCCTGATTCGCCGATCAAGACGGGCAAGGACCTGCTCGAGGCACTGCGCAAGAACCCCGGAGCGCTCAGTATCGGGTTGAGCAGCGCGCTGGGCGGCACGCACCATATCTCGGTCGGCCTGCCGCTGCAATCGGCAGGCATCGACTTGAAGCCCCTCAAGCTGGTCGCGTTCAACGACTCGAGCGCCGCCGTGACCGCGCTGCTGGGCGGTCACCTCGACGTGATTTCGACGAGCAACGTGATCCTGTCGCCCCATATTGCGGAGGGCAGGCTGCGGGCGATAGCCATATCCTCTCCCAAACGGATTGCCGGCGTTTTTGCGGGGACACCCACCTGGCCGGAGTTGGGGCAGAAGGGCGTGTTCGAGAACTGGCGCGGCGTGATCGGGGCGAAGGACATCACACCGCAACAGATCGCGTTCTGGGAAAACGTGCTGCGGAAAGTGAATGAGAGCAAGGAGTTCCAGGAATACGCCACGAAGAACCAATGGGTGAGCGAGTTCAAGGGTGCGGCCGAGACGCGCGTTTTCATGAAGCAGATGTACGATGAGCTCAAATCGGTTATGACGTTCCTTGGGCTCGCGAAGTGATAACGGGCGTCCTCAAAAATGACTCGTTGCGCCATAACACGCGTTGTCATTCCCGTGGAAACGGGAATCCATTGAACGGTTCAGACAAAGTGAGCCGCCGAATGGGTTCCCGCCGCAGCCTGCCCTCGAATGCTTTAATCGGGGGCGGGAACGACACAGTGTTTGCGATAGCTTCGAGGAACGTTCGCGATGCAGCGTAGCGCGCAACTTAAGGTGGGCAGGCGTAAGCCGGCAGTCGGCCAGATCGGCCTCGGCATCATGGGCGGGGCGTTTGCGAAGCATCTGCTGGCGGCGCGCTTCCCCGTGGTAGGTTACGACCCGGCCGTCGCGCAGGTGCGGGCGTTCAGCCGAATGGGCGGGCACGCGGCAAGCTCATGCGCCGAGGTCGCGTCGCGGGCGAAGATCATCATCACTTCGCTGCCGTCGCCGGCCGCGATGGAGGAAGCATTCTTCGGCAAGGATGGTATCGCGGAGGGCGTACGGCCTGGAACGATCGTCATCGAAGCGAGCACGATGACGCTCGAGTTGAAGGAAGGGATCCGCCGGCGCCTGGTGCGGCGCGGCGTGCGCCTGCTCGATTGTCCGATCAGCGGCACCGGCGCCCAAGCAGCGGCGAAGGACATTGCGGTTTACGCGAGCGGCGACCGCCGTGCATTCAACCGCTGCCGGGCGGTATTCGATGGATTCGCGCGCTCGACCTACTATTGCGGCGAATTCGGCATCGGGTCCAAGCTCAAGTTTGTCGCCAACCTGCTCGTGACCATACACAATCTATCTGCTGCCGAAGCGATGGTGGTGGGCGAGAAGGCGGGGATAGACCTCAAACTGCTCTATCGGGTCATCGGCGATGGCGCCGGCAGCTCGCGCATGTTCCAGGTGCGCGGCCCGATGATGGTGGCTGGCCGTTACGAGCCGCCCCAGATGAAGTCGGAGATTTATCAGAAGGACATCGATATCATCCGGGCATTCGTAAGGCGACTAAAATGCCCGACGCCGCTGTTCGATGCCGGCGTCCCGTTCTACACCGCTGCGCTCAGACAGGGATGGGGCAGGCACGACACGGCGGCAATCCATGCGGTCTTGAGAAAACGCGCGCGCCTGAGGGGACCGAAACGCGGCGGGCAGACGGGGTGAGCGTTTCACAGCCCTGCCCCGTTTTTTGTGGAATGCAGTTTTAGTTTAGGAGTTTGTCGGCGCGAAGCCTGACAAACTCCTCATTACACGGAAAGGAAGATAAATGGCAGTCGAAGGATCGTTGCGACCCGGAGGGCAGGCCGCCCACATGGCCTTCAACATGACGTTGATCGGCCACCATGAACTCGCGGGCTTTGGCGGCATCGGTGAAGGCACCAACATGCAGGCCACCAAGGACGGGCGCCGCATTTTCTGGATGGCACACGAGTCCGCGCCCAAGAACTTCACCGCGGTAGACGTGACCGATCCACGCAATCCGAAAATGGTGGTCCAGACCGACTTGCCGCACGCTCAGGTGCGCTCGAATTCACTCGATGTGGTGGGAGACCTGATGGTGGTCGCCTACCAGACGAAGGAATGGGGCCTGAAGCCGGCGGGGTTCGATCTCTTCGATATCAGCAAGCCGGAGGCGCCCAGGCTGATCTCGCACTTCGACCGGTCGGGCCCGCACTCGCGCGGGGCGCATTGCATCTGGTTTGTGGACGGCGAATACGTGCATCTAACTTCCGGTTCGCCCGACTTCGAGCCGAGCCACCCCAAAGACGACCAGTTCTACCAGATCATCGACGTGCGCAACCCGTCGAAGCCCGTGGAAGTCGGGCGCTGGTGGCTGCCGGGTACACGCAAGGGCGACGCCGAGCCGCCTCCGCCACGGCACCCCAGGTTCGACGGCGGCTACCGCCCGCACAACACCAACGTGTATCCGCAGCGCCCGGACCGCGCCTATATCGGCTACATCGACGGCGGAACGATCATTCTCGACATCAGCGACAAGTCGCGGCCGCGGCTGGTTACGCGCTGGCGCCATTCCCCGCCCTATAACGGATTCACGCACACGGTGATGCCGCTGTTCAACAAGAACGGGACCATCATCGTCACCGACGAGTGCGTCAAGGACGCAGGGGAAGACTGGCCCAAGCTCGCGTGGGTGGTGGATGGCCGCGACGAGACCAATCTCGTGCCGGTTGCTACGCTGCCGCTGCCTCCGGTCGAGGTGTTCAGCAAGCGCGGCGGGCGCTTCGGCGCGCACAACCTGCACGAGAACTATCCGGGGCCGTGCTCCTGGCGTTCGGAGAACATCGTTCTCGGCTCGTTCTTCAGCGGCGGCGTGCGTGCGTATGACGTCTCCAACCCGCTGCAGCCGCGCGAGGTCGCCTATTTCGTGCCCGGCACGCCCAAGCTCGCGCCGAAGGGATCGTCGCAGGTGAACGATGTCTTCGTGGACGATCGGAGAATCGTATTCGCGGTCGACCGCTTCGGCGGAGGCGTGTATTGCCTGGAGATGAACATCTAGGTCGATTAGCCACAGAGGACACAGAGTTCACAGAGAAAATCGTTAGCCGCCGAGACCGCCAAGAAATGAAAAACGACAGTCGTCAGTGCTTTGAAGCTGTTCCTTTGCGTCCTTCGCATGCCTTGTGGCCATGCTTTTGTGCTTTCCCGGTGTTCTCTGTGATCTCTGTGGCAAGATATGCCTTGCGTCCTGCCGAAGGCAGCTAACAAGGTAACAAGCCAGTGCTTTCTGTGGCTTCAGATACTCGTCGCGATGCGCTCGCGGGGTTGATTCCGGTTTCGATTGTCACCGGTTTCCTCGGCAGCGGGAAAACCACGCTCATCAACCGGCTGCTGAAGCGCCCCGAGATGAACCGGGTCGCGGTGATCGTCAACGAGTTAGGCGAGATCGGTGTGGACAACGATCTCGTGCAGGTGTCATCCGAGCAGATGATGCTGCTCAACAACGGCTGCCTGTGCTGCGTCCTGCGCGGAGATCTCCAGGAGACGCTGCGCGATCTGTTCATCAAGCGGCGCAACGGCGAAGTGATCGATTTCGACCGCGTCGTCATCGAGACCACCGGGCTGGCGGACCCTGCCCCGGTGATGCAGACGCTGCTGACGGACACCTTGCTGCTCGAGCAGTATCGGCTCGATTGCGTAGTGGCGTTGGTGGATTCGGTAAACGCACCCGGCCAGCTCCAGCAGTTCTCCGAACCGATCAAGCAGGTCGCGCTGGCCGACCGGCTGGTGGTGACCAAGACCGATCTCACTACCGAACTGGAGCTTTCCGATCTAACCGCCAGATTGGGAGAACTCAACCCCCGTGCGCCGATGCGCATCGCTCTGCAAGGCGATATCGAGCTTTCGTTTCTCGTCGACGTGGGGTTGCGCCGGATCCACGCGCGGCTGGAAGAAGTCGAGCGTTGGCTCGGTGGCGAGCACGGCGACGAACACGATCATCGGCACGACGAGACCGTCCAGTCGTTTGCGCTGCGGTTCGAGCAGCCGATGTCATGGGAAGGTTTCACGCAATGCCTCGAGGTGCTGACTGCGTTGCGCGGTCCCGATCTGCTGCGCGTCAAGGGCCTGGTGAACGTCGAGGGCAAGGCAGGTCCGGTCGTGATCCAGGGGGTGCAGCACCTGTTTCATCCGCCGCTTGAACTTGCCGGATGGCCGGGCGAGGACCGCAGCACGCGGCTGGTATTCATCACGCGCGGCATTCCGCGGCAGACCATCGCCAACCTGTTTGCCGCCATCGGCGCGATAACGGCGCACAAAGCGGGTTGAAATCTTCGGCGGCAGGGTCACGCTGCACACCGGTTCGCGTTACGAGCGTTACGTTCTGCTGCCAGTTGTTTCGCCAAAGCGCTGAGGCGCCTGTCCGCAGCGGATCGCGTTAAGAGCCCCTAACATAATGAAACACACGCTGCGTTTCATTATCTCAGGGGCTCTAATGCTCGGGCGTGACAATCTCGATGGAATCGCGGCTCACGTTGATGAACGGGGCGGTCAGTACCAGACGGCCTCCCAATTCCCAGACCTCCGCGTCGGTTACGGCGATAAAGTCCTTGGCATCGACCATGTAGTCCGTCACCCGCGCGCCAGGCACGAGATTGATGTAGCCCTTGACGCGATAACTGGCGGTGAGGATCGTTACCTTGGTCTTGTTTTCATCTGTAGCCATAAATACCCTCCCTGGTTAGACTGTCCCTTTTGGCTGGTGTTTTCAACATTATCAACCTTGCGCTGCCGGTTGTGCAATGGAGTCATTAGCTTGTGGCCCGCCGTCAAATCTTGCCTTTCCCGCAGCCGAGGTTGCACTTTTTGCGGCCACGATGATCTTGCATGGAACAGGGAGGGGGCATAGGTGAACATTTCTGTCCTGGATTTTACGCAACAATCCGTCGTCGTGACCGGGGGGGCAACCGGCATTGGCGAGTCATGCGCCCGCCTGTTTGCCCGCCGCGGCGCAACCGTTACAGTGATGGATATCGACGCAAAGGGGGCCGAGCGCGTCACAACGGCCATACGCGAAGAAGGGGGCGACGCCTGTTGTTCCGTGGTTGACCTCACCGATTGGAGCGCCACTCGGGCGGCGTTGGAGGAGTGCCATGGGCGAACGCAGCGCTTGGACGTCGTGGTCCACAGCGCGGGGGGATTCCCGCGTTACGTGAGCTTGATGGAATGCCCGGTCGAGACGTGGGACGGCGTGGTGGATTCAAACCTCAAGTCCATGTTTCACCTGTTGAAAGCAGCGGTGCCCCTTATGATCCCGGCCGGCTACGGGAGGTTTGTGACTCTTTCAAGCATGGCGGTCCGGGGCTCCACCATCGTGAGCGCGCCGCATTACGCGGCTGCAAAAGCCGGTGTTCTGGGGCTGACGCGACAGGCGGCGCGCGTGCTCGGTCCCCACGGTATTACGGTAAACGCGGTAGCTCCCGGCTCCGTCAAGACCCCGCGCACGAACGCGATGCGGACGCCCGAGGCGACACGCCGCATCGAGCAGAATACGCCGCTCGGACGCCTGTGCGAGCCCGAAGAGGTCGCCTGGCCGATACTATTCCTGTGCAGCCGGGAGGCAAGCTATATAACGGGGGTCACCCTCGATGTCAATGGCGGCGGTGCCATGTCATAGACCAGATCAAAGGGGCGCGCTCCCCAGGAGCGGAATCCGGTGTTTATTTTCGATGTGACCACCGGACGGAACCGGCGCTCATTGACGACACAAAAGGCCGCGATGCTGCTATTTTTTGCGGGGCTGTTTGGCTTCGAATTCGAATCCCCGAAGGGGAAAAAATGGAAAAAAAGGTAATCACGGTCAATGGACCGATATCCCCGGGTCAGCTTGGCATCACTATGCCTCATGTGCACGTGCTGATGGAACTCCGGATGAACTTGACCGAAGGGGGGCAGCTATTAAAGACCGAAACGGTGAGCGACAAGGTATTGGCCAACAAGCCGGTCACGATGGAAATTCTCGGTACCATTCGAAGGCACATTGCTCTGGTTACGGATAATGCCATCTTGGGCGACATAGACGAGATGGCGAATGAACTCATGGCTTTCAAGAGCCTCGGGGGCGGCAGCGTAGTGGACTGTACGTTGATCGGCATGGGGCGTGACCCGGTTGGGCTCAAGAAGATCTCAGGTGCAACCGGCGTCAACATAATCGCAAGCGCCGGCTGGTATCTGAGTTCCACTCATCCGCCGTATATCAAGGAAAAAAGCGTCAATGAGCTTCGCGACATCATGGTGCGGGAAATCACCGTTGGTATCCAGGATACGGGGATAAGAGCCGGTGCTCTCAAAGATGCATGCAGCGCCCGCACTCCCGATATGCCTTTCAGCGGGGAAGAAGAGAAAGTCTTGCGGGCAACGGCAAGGGCGCAAGTCGAGACCGGGGCGGGCATGTGCATACACCCTTGTCATCACTGGGGAAGGGCCCGTAATCATCAAGCGTATATCAACGTTCTCAAGCAGGAAGGGGCAAACCTGGAAAAGGTCCACTTGAGCCATATGGAGATGTGGGCCAGGGATTTGGACTACCAGAAGTCTCTGCTCGATCAAGGCGTCAACGTGGCGTATGACCAGTTCGGCAATGAGTACTATTATCAGCCCGCCACGGGTTATACATCCGACATCCTGAGGGTCGAGGGCGTGGTAAGTCTTGTCAAGGCAGGGTACGTAAAGCAAATTGTCCTGGCCAACGAAGTATCGTATAAAGCGAGCCTCAGAAAATACGGCGGGCTCGGCTACGGGCATGTTTTGGAAAATATCATACCCGACCTCAAATACTATGGAGTTACGGACGAGCAGCTCAATACGATGCTCGTTGAAAATCCCAAGCGGCTGCTTTCTTTTTAGCGTTGGAGGAGCCATATGACACTCATTTTTCGTTGGGCCGCGGTAACGTTCGTAGCACTTTCGCTGCCGCTTGCACCTGCCGCGCGTGCCCAGGATTACCCTACTAAACCGATTCGTATCATCGTCGGGCCCGGGCCCGATATTCTTTCGAGGCTTTTCGGCCAGAAGTTCACTGAAGCGTGGGGTCAGCAGGCCGTCATCGACGCGCGCCCCGGCGCGGGCGGAACAATCTCCACCGAGATAGCGGCCAAGGCTGCGCCAGATGGTTATACGCTCCTGATGGCCACTTCGTCGTACACTATCAACGCCGTTTTGCAGCCCGGTCCTGTCGACTTGGTAAAAGATTTTGCCGCAATCGTTTTTTGCGCTACGTCTCCGTATTTCCTGATCGTGCATCCGTCGGTGCCGGCGCGCTCGGTCCAGGAACTCATCGCGCTCGCCAAGTCGAAGCCCGGACAGATCAACTACGCGTCGTCGGGCAACGGCACGGGGCCCCATCTCGCCGGTGAGAACTTTAAATTGATGGCGCGCGTCAACATCGTCCACGTGCCGTACAAGGGCGCGGCCCCGGCAATGAACGATGTCTTGGCTGGGCAAGTTCAGATGAATTTTCAGATAGCTCCCGGCGCGCTGAGCCATATAAAGGCAGGAAAAGTTCGGCCACTTGCCGTCACGAGCCGGCAACGCTCTCGTCTTGCGCCGGATATACCCACAGTGGCCGAAGCGGGAGTAGCTGGATTTGAACAAATCGGTTGGAACGGCCTGGTTGCGCCTGCCGGCACTCCAAAGAGTATCGTCGCGAAACTCAATGGCGCGGTGCTGCGGGCACTGAAAGAACCGGCAGTTCTGAAGCGGGTCGCGGAGGTCGGATGGGAACCCGCACTCGAGAATTCGCCTGAATGGTTCGCGGACTACATCAAGCGCGACATTGCGAAATGGGCGCGGGTCGTCAAGGAAACCGGGATGAAGGTCGATTAGATATTGAAAACCGTTACAGAGGGAGCACCCATGAACAAACTCATCATCACTAACTGTGCGGCCGATACGTCCATGCACCCCGAGGTCCCGGCGCGATTTGCCAAGTCCGAGGCCCTGGCGGCGTCGGTGGAGCCGGCGTGGCGTGCAGGTGCCGCCATCGTGCATATTCATGCGCCGCCCACCGACTACCGCGCATGGGAATCGCACACCAAAGCGATCCGGGATCGCTGCGATATATTGATCCAATATGGCATTTCAACGCAGACGGTTGAACAGCGCAGCGCAGTCGTCAAGAATCGCCCGGAGATGATGTCGGTCGCCCTGGGGGCGCACAACCTTGCCTTCACTGGACGCGACCTCATGATGCTGCATCCGCGCGCCGAGCTTGCCGAACTCATGCGCATCTGCCGCGACAACGGCGTGAAGCCCGAGTTCGAGGTCTTCAGCCTCGGCGAGATCTGGATGCTCCGGGACCTCATCGACAAGGATCTGGTCTCCCCCCCGTACCTGCTGACGCTTTTCTTCGGCCGCCCCGGCGGGAGCTGGTCGCCGCCGACGATGAATGAATTCCTCAACCGGACCGCCGGCCTGCCGAACGACAGCTTCTACGCCACCAGTGTGACGGGGCCCTCACATCTGCTGCTCGAGTCGATGGCGGTGATGTCAGGCGGACACGTCCGCGTCGGCACGGAAGACGAGCCCTATTTGCGCCCCGGCGTGCTGGGCGACAACGCCGATCACGTCGCGCGCATTGCCCGGATCGCAAAAGAGTTTGGCCGCGAAGTCGCGACCGTTAACGAAACGCGGGCCATGCTGAATATCCCGCGCCGCTAGGGGTTTGTCGGACTTTGGCTCGACAAACTCCTCAGGCAAAACCGCCTTCTGGAAAAAAAGCAAAAAAATAGCCAACGGACCGATATCCATCATAGCTTTATCCCCATTTGCGAAGCAAAAGTTGTCGTTTTGGAATGCGTCATCCGAAATTCTTAGGCGGTTTTGCTTTTGGCAGCCTGTCCCATGCTTAAGTCAGACAGGCTGCCAGGCGCGTATAACATCGCCGATCTGAGCGAGATGGCCCGGCGCCGGTTGCCGAAGGGGCTCTTCGAGTTCATGGATCGGGGAAATGATGATGAGATCGCGGTGCGCGAGAACCGGATCGCGCTTGACCGCATCAAGCTGAAACTGCGTGTTCTGATCGACGTTTCCAAGCGCAGCCAGGAAATATCGCTGTTTACATGAATTTCCCGGCGCACATGCAGACGCGGATTACGGCGCTGCCAATGGGGCGGTCAACGCCGTTTAATGACACAATCACGTGGGAGGATGTGCGCGAGCTGCGCAGGCTCTGGCCGCGCAAGCTGATCATCAAAGGCATACAGCATCCGCATGACGCAGTCCTGGCGGCGGACTGCGGAGCTGACGCGGTCGTCCTGTCCAATCATGGCGGGCGAGTGCTCGATAGCACTTCCGCACCTATCCTCGTTCTGCCGCAGGTGGTCGATGCCGTCGG
>Ga0156226_1012_pt1 | contig 9917 bp, 12 predicted proteins | sample RifCSPlowO2_12_FD_107874 | JGI IMG/M metagenome (GOLD analysis project Ga0156226, IMG submission 107874) | Betaproteobacteria bacterium RIFCSPLOWO2_12_FULL_62_13
CATTTGGGGGCGGAATTCAGGTAAGGGCACGAGACCGAAACATGCCAGCATGCCGAGAGGAATGACACTCACCGATTCCTTCGGCCGGCGTATCGAGTACCTGCGCGTCTCGGTCACCGACCGGTGCAACTGCCGTTACCTCTACTGTATGCCCGCCTCCGGCGTGCCGTTCGCGGACTTTCTGAGTCACGAAGAGCTGGCGCGCACGCGGCGCAGGCCCGGCGCGCTGCTACTGTGTGGGCTCAACGCCTCTGACCGTCGGCGTGATCTCGACCATTTCGCGCCACTTCTGTGACGCCTGCAACCGCGTGCGCCTCACGGCGCATGGCGAGCTCGCGCTCTGTCTCGGAGCAGCTGGACGCGTGCCGCCGGGGAAAGCGTTGCGCGCGGGAGCGGACGATGCGGCATTGACCGCAACAATCCGGGCGGCGATCGCCGCCAAGCCCTAACGCCATCACTTCCTTGAATACACTCTCTCGACCCAGAAACTATTTAATTCAGCGGCCCAGCGACGAAAAGATGGAGCACCGGATCGGGACTTGCCGACATCTGGATCCAGTAGCGCGCGCCTGCGCGCAGATCGAAGATTCCCGCTTTCATCCGCCGCCCGCAGAAATCCACCCACAGGTAATGCCTAGCCCTGGCAAAACCGTTCTGCTCCTGATCCACCACGTCGATCCATGCCCGGCTCACGGAACCGAGGACGTAGGTTCCCGTAACCTGAGGAGTCAGGGCGAGCAGCCCGCCCGTGTCCTGTGGTTTCCCCTGTTTCTTCTCCGGCCCAAGCACAAAATTCACCTTGTCCATCGCATGGAGTTTCGCCGCCATGACCTTGTTGACTCACAGCTCCTCGCGTGTGACGCTGGGCGTCGAAGCGGTCGGGACACGTTCCGCAGGTTGATTGACCGGCTTGCAGCTTCCGCCGAGCGTTTCCAGCACGCGCGGTTGCAGCGACTCCCACGCCGTCCGCCCCTCGTCTCGCGGCATGAGCCCCATGGCGGGCGCGGCCAGCGGATAGGCGAGGGCGGCCGAGAGGACGACGATTCGCAGCTTTGCCATTGGCTGGGCCCGGTCAGTTCATACGGCGAGCGCAGGTATGACGATGAAATAGCCATTCAACAGGTAAAGGCCGGCAGCGATCAAAATCAGCGCGCCGGCGATTTCGAATGCGCGCTGATGGTTACGCAGTCCTTTCATGCTCTCCAGCCAGCCCACCGCGCCTGCCCCTAATATGATCGGTACCGCGCGGCCCAAGGCAAACGCCACGAGCAGGACCATGCCAAACACCGGCGAGCCGATCCCGGCTGCAACCCCGGGCAATATGACGAGTGCCGGAGTGCAGAACGGACAGACTGCAACGGAAAAAGGGGCGCCGAGGGCGAATGCGCCCCACGCCGAAACAGCCGGTCGCGGGTTGAGCCTCACGCTCGGCAACGGCACTTTCACCCAGCCCGGCCACATGAGCCCAAGCAGGATCAACAACGGTCCCAGCACCAGTCCCCATTCGCGCCCGAAGATCCGCTGCAACCCGCTCCCCCCGAGACCGGCGGCGAGCCCCAATACGGCGTGAGTTGCCACCATCCCGGCAATGAACATGCCGCCGTAGACGACGGCCCGCTGCGGAGAACGCGCCTTGGTCACGAGGGCGAGCGAGACCGGGATCGCGGCAAGGGTTACCGGATTGAAGCTGAACAGGAATCCGATCGTGAAACCGGCAGCCACGGATGCCAGGCTTGCCTGCTCGAGCGTCTGGCGCAGCGCCTCAATATCCATGACTATTTCCGCGATGGGTTTTGCACGTCATCGCGTACCGCTTGTTCAAGCCGCTTCCGCAGTTCCCGGGCAAACTTCTCGGCACTCGGCAGTGCGGGGAAGACCAGCGCGCCATCGATGGCGATCGCCGGTGCGGAGAGCACGCCAAGCTCGACGGCGTAGTCGATCTCCTCCAGGACGTTCACGTCGCGCCAGGTGATGCAGTCCTTGCCGATCTCTTCGACGATGATCTTGAGCATCTCCTTCGCCTGCGCGCACTTGCTGCAACCCGGCGAATAGAAAGCTTCGATTTTGATCGTCATGGATGCATCCTCGATCGGCGTTTGGCCGGTTCTTTCGATCGGGCGTTCTGCCCCGCGATGCTCGACTCGAGCGCGGCGAGTATCGGGCACTCGTCCAGCGGCTTTGCGTCGCGCGAGCAGACCTCGATCAGCTGACTCAACGCGTGCGACATGGTTTTGAGTGCCTTGATCTTGGCTTCGAGCTGCAGCTTCTTCTCGACGGCGACGCGGTAAATATCGCTGCAGCATGACCGGTCGTGAGCTCTGAGTTCCAGGAGCTCGCGGATTTCCGACAGCGAGAAGCCGCATTGCTGTGCGTGCTTGATGAAGTTGAGGCGGCGCAGCGCTTCCTCGGTATACAGCCTGTAACCCGCCGCGCTTTTCTGTGCCGGGTTGAGCAGGCCTTCGCGTTCGTAGAAACGGATGCTGTCCGCGCTGACTTGCGCGCGCGCGGCGACCTTGCCGATGGTGAGCATAAACGCCCCTGCTTGAGGCCGGGTTGCATGCCCGGCGGCTGACAATGAAGTCATGGATTAACGCTTCCCTTCCAACACTTCTACCGATTTCGCGAGCTTCTCGCCTTTATCTGTGACATAGCTAACTGCCACAAGTTTGCCCCGCAGTGCGGGGAGAAACAGGTCTTCCTTGCCCTTTTTGATCGGTGTGCCGAGCGCGACCTTGAGAGTGACCTGCTCCGGCTTGGGTCCCCCTTTGGTCTCGAGCGTAAGGTAACCCTCACACCCGCCCGGCTTGAACTGGCACGCCGTAAGCTTCGTGCCGGTCACCGTCCCTTCGACTTTCTCCTGGGCGAATCCGGCAGAGGAAAGCAACGTGAAAGCGAGTACCAGCGCGTTCGTAAGGCTCAAGACAAGTCTTCGATCCATAGTCATGTTCCTTTGTACTGGTTCAAGGGCCCGTCAACAGGCGGTGTTACGCCACCAATTTGCCATCTTTGATATGCACTATGCGGTTGGACAGTTCGGCCAGGGCTTCGGCGTGGGTGACGACGATCACCGTCCGCTCCCGCGCGATTTCCTTGAGGAGCTCGTAAATCATCTGGCTGGTTTTCGAGTCGAGGTTTCCGGTGGGCTCATCGGCCAGGATCAGCGGGGGATCGTTGGCGAGCGCCCGCGCGATCGCGACGCGCTGCTGCTCCCCTCCGGAAAGTTCACGGGGCTTATGTTTCAAGCGCGCTGCCAGACCCACCCGCGACAGCAACTGTTGCGCGCGCTGGCGCCGCGCCTCGCGCGCGATGCCATTGAACTCCATCGGCAGCATCACATTCTCCAGCGCGTCGAGGTTGGGAATGAGATTGAAGCTCTGGAACACAATGCCGACGGTTTTGCGCCTGAAGTCGGTAAGACCTGCTTCGGGCAGCGTGCCCAAGGACTGGCCTGCCACGATCACCTCGCCCGCCGTCAGCCGGTCCATCGCGCCGAGGATGTGAAGGAGGGAGGACTTGCCGCTGCCGCTCGGGCCGACGATCGCCACCATCCCTTTTTCCGCGACCGTCATGTCAATCCCGTCGAGCGCCTTGATCGTCTCATCGCCTTTTCGATAGAACTTGCTGACGCCGCGAAGCTGGGCCAGCTCGACGCGCTCGTTCGTCACAGTGGGCTCATTCATGTCGGATCGCTTCCATCGGGGACAATCTGATGATCTGCCGGATGCTCCAGGCGCTGCCCGCAAGCGCGGCGAAGAGAGAGGCGACGATCAGAACTGTGAGCGTTGCCGAGCCGAACCGCGGCGCGAGAGCGAGGGTGGCTGCGAGCGTGGTGTAGTGCGCGGGAAGGAAAGGAGTGATGCCCAACCCGAAGATCAGTTGCGCGAGCGCTCCGCCCCAGAGCCCGAAGAGGAGCGCCCCCGTCAAGGCCCCGATCGCGCACAGCAGCACTGCCTCCGTCAGGAAACTTGCCACAATGCCCGAGTCCGAAGCGCCGAGTGCCTTGAATGTGCCGATCTCCCACGCCCGCTCGCGCACGACGAGCAGCATCACGAAGAAGACCACGACGACCATCAGGGCTGCGGCGAGTCCGATTCCGCCCGCAGCCAGGCGCTGCACCGCCGCCGTTGCCGTCGTCTGAAACTCGGCGACCGTGGTGGGCGAGATGATGTCCGCTATATCGCCCAGCATTGTCCTCAGCTGCCGCTCCACCGCGGGGAGGTTTGCGGCGGAATCGGCACGAACGTAGAGCCAGGAAATCCCTTCAGCGATGCCGTAGACCTCGCGAAACGTGTTGATCGGCATGAAGAGCTGCATATCGCCGAATACGTATCCGCTCGCATAGATGCCGGCGACGGTGAGCGTCACGGGAGGACGGTCCAGCGCGAAGATCACGGGATGCGTGCGCTTCAGATCGAGCGTCAACGTCGCGCGGCCGACGTCCTCGGGTTTGATTCCAGCCCACTTGGCGACGCCTTGCCCGATGATCGCGACCCGCTTTCCGCGATCTTCGTCGGTGAGGTCACGGCCGAACAGAATCTTCGGGTTTCCGGCCTCTCCGTGCGACTCGAGCCGCCTTGTGTCCTGTGGATCGACGCCGACGATCATCGCGAAGTTGTGCCCTTCGGTTGGCGTCATGGCGAGCAGATAGGGCTCGGCGCGCGCCACGTGCGCAATTGCCTTGATCTTTGCCAGCGCGTCCTGCGGCAGGATGTCTTCGTTGCCGACCATGTTGACGTGACCCATCGAGCCGCGGGCGCGCAACTGCAGCGTGTTGTTCACGTTCTGTTTCAAGATTTCGGTCTGCCGTTGCACGGCATCGCCGATCGACTGCATGACGAGCAGCAGGAAGAACGGCACGCCGATCAGCCCGGCGACGAGGACGAGGCGCAGCTTGCTGCGCCACAGGTTACGGGCCCCAATGAAGAGCATCGTCACGCGGTCCTCCGCATCGCATCGACGGGGGTGAGCCGCACCCCGTGCATGACCGGATACAGGCTCCCCAGCGCGGCAAACGTCACCGACCCGGCGACAATCAGCAGCACGACATTGCGGTCGAATGCGATCGGGACACCGAGAACCTGGCTCACCACCGGAGCGGACGGCAGCGCGAGCAGCAGGGCACCGGCGGCGCCGAGAGCGCTCATCGCAAATGCTTCCGCAAGAAACTGCAGCACGACCTCGCGGTTCGAGGCGCCGATCGCTTTGAGCGTACCGATTTCGCGAATCCGCTCCCGCGTGCTGAGGATCATGACGAATACTACGAGCACGGCCCCGATCGCGAAAAGCAGCACTGAAGCATAGGCGCTCGCCACAGCGAGGGTTCCCAGGGTGGAGCGGGCGGTCGAGACCGCTTCCGGCGCAGTCACGACATCGGCTTCGGGAATCTTCTTCAGATCCGCCACCACCCGCTCGACGTTGGTGACCGAATCCACCGTGACAAAGATCTTCGAAAGTTTCTTGCCGGGACTGAAGATCGCGCGAAAGGCGTTGATCGGGATGAACACGTGGTTGTCGCCAAAATCATTCGTGGTGGTGTAGATCCCGATCACCTTGAGCTCGCGTGCGTTGAGCACGATGTGCTTTTCGGCCCGCGCGAGATCAGAGGCAGTGACAATCCCCAACCGTTGTTCGGCATATAGCCGCCCGACAATTGCGACGTTCGCGTCCTCGTCGCCAGCTTTCAAATTCCGCCCGGTCACGATCCGGGCGTTTTCGTAATCGACCTCGCCGATTGCGCGCAGCGCCGCGCCGGGATGGAGCCCGATCACCATGGCATAGGCGTTTTTCTTCGACGGATCGACTTGGGGTTTGTACACGTATTCATCCACGCGGGCGAGGTGGCGGGCATTGGCGATACGGGCGACCGCTTCCAGCGTATCGGTAGAAAAATGCTCCTCACCAATCGGCTTGTCGCCACCGAAGCCGCCGGTGCCGAACGCGCCCGCTTCGCGCAATTCGATGAGCGTGCGCACGCGCCCCTCCATGCTGGCAATCTGCTGGCGGCTCGCCAGAGTCGCCTGCACCATCAGCGCCAGCAACGCCGTTACGAGCGACAGCAGCGCCACGACCACCACGGCCCTGGCCTTGTTCCTGAATGGGTTAATGAACCCCCGTCCGATTGCGCTCATTTAGCGGGCCGCCATTTCTGGATGCGGTTGTTGCCGTAATCCACGGCAAACACGCTGCCGTCCTCAGCCACGGCGACCGCAATCACGTAATTAAACTGCCCCGGTCCCTCCCCTCGTTCGCCAAAGCTCGTCAGGAATTTGCCCTCCGCGCTGAATTTCTGGATCCGGTGATTGTAAAAGTCGGCGACGAACACGTTCCCCAACTTATCAAGGGACACCCGCGTCACCGTCGCGAACCAGCCGTTGAACGGCCCGAAGATATTCATCGCAAACGGCCCGCCCCACTTGCGGCGGAATCCGCCTTCCGGTCCGAAGACCTGGATACGGTCGTTGTAGCCGTCCGCGACGTAAAGACTGCCGTCGCGAGCAAGCGCGACATCGGTCGGATAGTTGAATCTTCCGGCCCGCACGCCGATCTCGCCGGTCACGCCCCACTGCCGCACGAAGCGGCCGTCGGCTTTGAGCTGCTGCACGCGGTGATTGTAGAAGTCGGCAACAAACAGATCGCCATTTGCGGTCACCGCCACGCCCCCCGGCGCCTTGAATTCGCCCGGTCCGCTACCGGCTTTGCCAACGATGCGCTTGGGGGTGCCATCGAGCCCGAAAACCTGCACACGGTCGTTGAAATACTCCGCGACGTAGAGCTCGCCGCCACGGATGGCAAGGTTCATCGGTCGGTCAAGTTTTCCCGGTTCAGCGCCGGGCGCGCCGAATGCGCGCTTGAAACGCCCATCGAAGTCGAATACCTGGATGCGGCCATTGCGCGAGTCGGAGACGAATACTTCGCCATCGGCAACTGCGATTCCGATCGGATCATTAAACCGTCCCGGGCCCTTACCTTTTTCTCCCCATGCGGTCACGAACTGATAGGGCGACTCTTTCGCCGATGGCACGAAAGCAAGCCACGCGCCGGCAACGAGAGTCACGGCTATGATGGCAAGGTTGCGCGCGATCTTGAGAACGGTCTTTGCCTTCATGCCGAAGCGGCGCTCAGAAGTTAATGCGGAAGCCGGCATTCAAGATGTAGTCGTTCTTGAGCGCCGTCCCGTTGAGGTCCTGCGCGACCGGGATCTGCACGCCGGCTTCCAGTATCCATTTCTTGGTGACGTACTGCAGTCCGGGGGAGAAAAACAAAGTCGTGCCGCCGGAGTTCGGGTCCCTGATGCCGCCCACCCGGTTTTTCTCGGCGTGAACGAAATTCGCTTCGAGCACGCCGTAAAGAAAGGCGGGAACCCCGCTGCCGAGTTGTTGCGGCCACAGGCGATACTGCAAGGAAACGTCGAGCCCGCTGACGTTGCCGAACCGAAAACCGTTCGCCTCGCGATTGACCTTGTAGGCGAGCTGGGCATCGACCTGCCAGTCGAGCGTCTGGTAAGTAGCGACGACCCCGCCCAGGAAGTCCCACGAACCTGTGCCAAGTTGCACTGTGGGCGGCAGACGCCCTAGGCCATCCCGGGCATCGTCGCGGCCTGTCGGCGCTTTGACTCCCAGAAACGGAGCGATTCGAAAAGTGCGTCCCGGAGCATCACTCGTATACGCGGTATAACGGCCGATCAAGGTGAGATCTCCGAAGCCTTCATCGCTGCGCGTGACTCGCTGCCCCTCCATGTTCATGTCGAGCCTTTTATCGAGATAAGGCAGCACGCCGAAGAGCACGAACTCGCGCGTGACCCCGTAGCCCAGAACCGAAACGAGGCCTGACACCCGCATGTTGCGGTCGGCGGCAGGGTCCGGGTCGTCGGCGTTTCTATTCAACACAAACTGTTCGCGCAACACCCAGCCGTCTTTTTGGACCGGCAGGGCGGTGTTGAAAGTGATCGGCGCAGCCCACACCGAGAATGGAGCTGCGAGCAGGAGACCGGCCAGCGACGCAAGCTTGATCCGGGCCGTATCGGGTGTCGTCGTCATTTGCCGGTCCCCTGTGCCGGCATCTTCTCGAGGCCTCGCAGGGTAAAGCCCGCGTCCGTCACCGCTTTCTTCGCTGTGGCTTCGTCGAAAGCCGTGCCTTCAGCCACCGTGACAATGACATTACCAGTCTTGATGTCGACGTCGATTTTTTCGACGCCCTTGACGGCTTTGATCTGCTTTTCTATGCCATACGCACAGAAGGGGCAGGCAAGCCCGTCCACACGCAGCTTGTAAGCCTGAGCCGCGAACGCGCTTGCCGACATCAGCGCCAGAACCACCGCCAGAATCGTTCTTCGGCACATACTCGTCATAATTGAACCCTCCATGTAAAAGTAAATAGCGTCCCCTCATTCCCGGCTCACCGGTGACCCCCCGGCCAAGTGATCATCGGCATATTGATGACGACCCCCGGCTGCTTCATCTCGAGTTCCCCCTGCGTAAGTGCCTGTTTCACTTCCTCGGCGCTCCTCAACTCGCGCGCGCGCTGCGGCTGTTTCCAGGATACGAGGACGAGCGCGCGCAAGGGTGTGTAACCCGCGTGCCCGGGCGGATTGTCGAACACGTCGGGCTGAAACTTGAAGGGACCCTCACCCGCCACGCCGTTGGTAAAGACATAAACGTTCGCCAGCAACTCCCTGGGCGCCTTCGCAAGCGATGGCACGATGAGAACGGGCGAGCCCTTCATTTCGGTCAGGAGCTTCGATACTTCCGGATCCGACGCTTCAGTGTGAATGAAACGGATCCGCTGTCCGTCCATGAACCCGTCTACCGGTGGCACGACGAATCCGCTTTGCTCGCGCGCTCCAGCGAAACGCCTTCGGCTTCGAGATAAGCAGGACTTCCCACGGTCACGCGGCGTCCCTCGACCGTCGCCTGCACGCCTCGGCCGGGCGTCGCGACGAAATCCAGAGCGTCGGGAAGCGCAAGCGCTCTGGCCTCGGCCGCCGCGACCACGGCGCGCGCGAGCGGGTGCTCCGAAACGCTTTCCACCGCTGCCGCAAGCCGCAGCGGTTGCTCCGTATCCTTCGGAGTCATTGCGATCACTTCGACCACCGCCGGCTTGCCCACCGTCAGCGTGCCCGTCTTGTCGAGCACGATCCTGCGGACGTCCTTCAGCACCTGAAACGCTTCTGCGGAGCGCATCAGGATGCCGCGCTCGGCAGCCATCCCGCCGCCCCGGATCATCGCCAAGGGCGTTGCCATCCCTAGGGCGCACGGGTAGCCCATCACGAACACGGCGAGCGCAGCAAAGATCGCGCGCGTCCAGTCCGAAGCGCCGGTCGCCCACCACGCGCCGAGCGTCCAGATGAGGAGCGCCGCCGCGGCGAAGAGCACCACCGCGGGCACGTAGATCTGCAAGATCCGGTCGACCAGCACAAGGATTCCGGGCTTGAGCGCGCGCGCCTCCTCGACCTGGCGCGCCACCTGGCTGAGAAAACTCTCCTCGCCAATCTTGGTGACGCGCACCAGCAGCGTGCCGTACTGGTTGATCGAGCCGCCGATCACGGTGTCACCCTGCCGCTTCTCGGCGGGAATCGATTCGCCGGTAACGAGATGCTCGTCCACCCCCGAATCGCCCTCGATCACGATGCCGTCGGCCGGGATGGATTCCCCCGGGCGCACCCGCACGAGATCGCCGCGGGCCACCTGCTCGATCGGCAGCACACGTTCCTCGCTGTTCCGCGCTACGCGGGCGGTGGCGGGCGCCAAGGCGAGAAGTTTTCTTACCGCTTGGGAGGCGCGGGTGCGGACCAGCAGCGACACCCAGGACGACAGGATGTGATAAGTGGTGACAAACACCGCGACGCCGAAGAAATCGGGCACCGGGAATTCCGAGTGGATGTAGCCCCGGAATCCGCCGGCGATTCCGGCAAAGGCCCC
>Ga0156226_1424_pt3 | contig 9911 bp, 9 predicted proteins | sample RifCSPlowO2_12_FD_107874 | JGI IMG/M metagenome (GOLD analysis project Ga0156226, IMG submission 107874) | Betaproteobacteria bacterium RIFCSPLOWO2_12_FULL_62_13
CACGATTCCGCTCAGCACCGTGCGCCGCCGCACCGCCGAACACATGGCCAGAGCGTGGACCACTGTTCCCCACGTGCTGCAGGCAGTGGAAGCGGATTTTCACCGTGTCGAGCAGGCGCGCCGCGAGATCGGCGCGCAGTGGAAGAAGCGCGAAGGATTCGCGCTCACGTACCTGCCATTCATCGTTCATGCGGTGTCGATCGCGCTGGCGAGGTTCCCGAATCTCAACGCCACGTTTGACGGCAGCGAGCTCATGCTCCAGCGGCGCATCAATCTTGGCATCGCGGTGGACCTGAACTTCGAGGGGCTGGTGGTGCCGGTGGTAAGGGACGCCCCCGAGAAGTCATTGCCGCAGCTCGCGCGCGAGATCAACGACCTCGCCGCACGTGCGCGTGCGGGAAAGCTCAAGCCCGATGACCTCACCGAGGCCACCTATACCATCACCAACAACGGCGCATTCGGCACGCTGTTTACCGCGCCCATCGTCAACCAGCCGCAGGTGGCGATCCTGTCGAGCGACGCCATCCGCAAGAAACCGTGGGTGATCGAATCGCCGGACGGCGACAGTATCGCGATCCGGCCGGTGGGGATGCTGGCGCAGGCTTTCGACCACCGCGCGGTCGACGGCGCCTACGCCGCGGCGTTTTTGCGCGAGGTCAGGTCGATCATCGAATCACACGATTGGGTCCAGGCGTTGCAGGCGTAGAACGGAATGATGAATGATGAATGCGGAATGATGAACGTGGAGATGAATTGATGGCGTCAGGAAGATCAAATGCGCTCGTGGATCCTGCGTGGCTGCACAGGCACCGCAATGATCCTCAGGTCAAGCTGGTCGAGGTCGCGGGCATGAACCAGGACCAGATGCAGGCATACAGGGCCGGCCACGTCCCCGGCGCGCTATGCTGGAAATGGAAAGAGATGCTGTGGGACCCGTACAAGCGCGATTTCCCGGCACCGAAGGATTTCGCGCAGCGGCTCGGCGCGGCGGGTATCGGCAATGACACGACCGTGGTGTTTTACGGCGAAGGCGTGCAGTTCGGCATCTATGCCTGGTGGGCTTTCAGGTATTGCGGTCACGAGAAGGCCGTGGTGCTGGACGGCGCGCGCTACCGCTGGGTGGCGGAAGGGCGGCCCCTTGTCACCAACGTTCCGCGACCGGCGGCGCCGGTCAAATACCAGCCGGCTGCGCGCAGCGAGCGCATGCGCATCAGGCGCGACCAGGTGCTTGCGGCGCTCGGCAGGAAAGGAAAGGTCATTCTCGACGGGCGCTCACCCGAAGAGTACAGCGGCGAGCGTGTGGGCGGTCCAGGCGGCCCGGACGTGGGCGCGCTGCGTTACGGGCGGATCCCCGGCGCAAAGCACCTGTACTTTGAGGACCTCCTGGATGCCAACAAGGCTTTCAAGCCGGCACCGGAGCTGCGCAAGCTCGTGAAAGCGCGCGGTGCAACGCCCGACAAGGAAATCATCACCTACTGCCGCATGAGCCACCGCGCCACGGTGCTGTATTTCACCCTGACGCAATTGCTGGGCTACCGCAAAGTCCAGCTCTACGATGGTTCGTGGACCGAGTGGGGCAACCTGGTCGGCGTGCCGGTGGAAAGGTGAAGGATGAAGGCGAAAGGCGGAAGGATGAAGTGGAAGAAGCGAGTCCGAGTGGTTCTTGGATCATCCTTCATCCCTCATCCTTCATCCTTCGACATGGACTCGCTTCGATCATGAATGCTCTGGAGATCAACTCATATGGCAGGAACTAATTTGAGAGCTCACCGTCTGGGCTGGATCGGGATCGGCCGCATGGGTTATGCCATGGCGGAGCGGCTCGCGAAGGCGGGATGCGACATCTCGGTGTGGAACCGCACCAGGGCGAAGGCCGAACCACTCCGGCAATACGGCGCCACGGTGGTGGACAAACTCACTGATCTCGCCGAATGTGACATCGTGTTCACCATGGTCTCCGCCGGCAAGGATGTGAAGGAAGTGCTGTTTGGCGCAAATGGCGTGCTGTCGCGCAAGGACAGGAAGCCGAAGATCGTCGTCGACAGCACTTCGATCTCGCTCGAAGAGTCGGCCGAGACCCGCAAGAAGCTCGCAGACGCAGGCGTGAAGCTGCTTGCGGCGCCGGTCTCAGGCAACGCCAAGGTGATCAAGGCCGGGAAGCTCACGGTGGTCGCCTCGGGGCCGAAGGACGCTTTCGACGCCGTGGCGCCGTACATGCAGGCGATCGGGCAGGGCGTGAGCTACGTCGGCGACGGCGAGCTCTCGCGCATCGCCAAGATCTGCCACAACGTGATGCTCGGGGTCGTGATCCAGAATTTGTGCGAGATCACCATCCTCGCGCAGAGGGCCGGGATGCAGCGCCACGCTTTTCTCGATTTCCTCAACAAGAGCGTGATGGGCTCGATGTTCACGCGCTACAAGACGCCGGCGCTGGTGAACCTCGACTTTCACGTCACGTTTACCCCCGAGCTGCTGCGCAAGGATCTCGACCTCGGACTCGGCGCCGGCAAGGAATTTGGCGTGCCGATGCCACTCGCCTCGATCACCCGCGACATGGTCCAGACGCTGATCGGCAACGGCTACACCGACCAGGACTTCTCGACGCTGCTCCTGCTGCAAGCGAAGGCTTCAGGAATCGAATTGAAAGCCGAGAACGTCGCAGTCGGCGACGGCTTATCGTGAAGAACCTATGGATTTGACTTTGATCGGGAAGTTTCATGGGTGACAAGTATCCAGTAGTCAAAGTTGCGGCGGTGCAGGCCGCGTCGGTCTTTCTCGACCGCGAGGGTTCGACAGAGAAAGCCTGCCGGCTGATCCGCGGGGCGGGCAGGAACAGCGCGCGCGTGATCGCCTTCCCCGAGGGTTTCATCCCGGCGCATCCGGTGTGGTATCACCACCATCCGGCGACCAGCGCGATCGCCAACAGGCTCGCAACCGAGTTATTCAAGAACTCAGTGGAGATTCCGGGTCCCGAAATCGAGGCGCTGTGCGCCGCAGCCCGCGAGGTGAACGCCTACGTCGTGATGGGCGTGTGTGAGAAGCTGCCGCGGACCATCGGCACCATGTTCAATACCCAGGTCTTTATCGGTCCGGACGGCAAGCTGCTCGGCAAGCATCAGAAGCTGATGCCGACAGTAGGCGAGCGGCTCGTGCACATGGGCGGTTTCGGCGACACGCTCGGCGCGGTCCAGACTGAATTCGGGCCGATGAGCGGGCTGATTTGCGGCGAGAATTCCAACCCGCTCGCCATATTCGCGTTGACTGCGGAGGCTACCCGCATTCACGTCATGAGCTGGCCCAACCATTTTCCGGCGAGCGGTGACCCGATGCGCAATCGGGTGGCGATCGATTCCCAGGCGTTCGCCCAGATGAGCAAGGCGTACGTGGTCTCGGCGTGCGGCACGGTGGACGAAGACATGATCCGGATGCTCGAAGTCGGGCCCGAGGGAGCGAAATTCCTGCGCAACCCCGACCGCTGCGGCGGCAGCGTGATCGTCTCGCCCGCGAGCCGCATCATCGCCGGCCCCATGGGCGCAGAAGAGGGCATCCTCTACGCAGAGTGTGATATCGAGATCGGAATCCGGATGAAGCTGCGGCACGATTTCGCCGGGCACTACAACCGGCCGGACATTTTCCAGTTGCACGTAAATCGCGCCGTGCCGCGGATCTATACCGTCCATGGCACGCAGGAGCAGTTCGCGCTGCCGCAGGCGCAGGCCACAGTGTTGAACGCGTCGCCCGCTGTTCCCCACGCGTTGCGCGACACCTCGGCGCAGGCGGTTTCGTCGTCCCTGAAAATCGCCGCTCAGGCGCGCGTCACGCGACGGCGGGCAAAGAAGAAATAGAGCGTGCCACAGTTTGTCCGATGAAATCGCGCATGACAAAGACAGAACCACGCATATCGATGTCGGGCGCCGGCAAGCGTTTCGGCGTGCTGGAGGTATTTCGCGACATCAATCTCGAGGTCGGCAGCCGCGAAGTGCTCGCGATCATCGGCCCCTCGGGCTGCGGCAAGACGACGCTGCTGCGGTGCATCGACGGGCTGATCCCGCTCACCGAGGGCCACATCCAGATCGAAGGAGAGCTCATCGCCGCGCCGCGCGAGGGCGTCGCGATGGTGTTTCAGCATTTCGGGCTCTTGCCGTGGAAGACGGTGTTCCACAACGTCGCTTACGGCCTCAAGCTTGCGGGCGCCTCGCGCGCGGAAGTCGAGGAAACGGTGCCCCGGTTCATCAATCTGGTGGGCCTTTCCGGGTTCGAGCACTACTACCCCTACCAGATCTCCGGAGGGATGCAGCAGAGGTGCGGCCTCGCGCGCGCGCTCGCCGTCGGTCCGCGCGTGCTGCTGATGGACGAGCCGTTCGGAGCGGTCGACGCGCAAACGCGCGAAATCCTGCAATTCGAATTGTTGCGTATCTGGGAAGCGCGGCCGACGACGATGGTGTTCGTGACCCACGCGATCGACGAAGCGATCCTGATGGGCGACCGCGTCATGGTGCTCAAGGGACGGCCCAGCGGCGTGCACGAAATCGTGACCGTGGACCTGCCGCGGCCCCGCAGTCGTGCTACGCTCGCGCATCCCCGTTTTGCCGAGCTGCGCGAGCACGTGTGGGGTACGCTGATGGACGATGCGCGGCGGGCGGAATTCGAAGTGAACCGGTAGTTCCGTTTCTTGAACGACACAGGAGGATCGATCATGACATGCAGAAGCTTTGCACGATTTCGCAACTTCAGCGCCGCGTGCGGCATGCTGTTTCTGGCGCTGTTTTCCTCGCCCGCAGCGGCACAACAGAAGCTCACCTTCGGCATACCGGGCATCCCGCCGGTGTTCGGCGGAACGATCGCGCTGGTCGCCGAGAAGGAGGGCCTCTTCAAGAAGCGCGGGGTGGACGTGACGGTGCGCGCGTTCGAGACCGGGGCCGCAGCCTCGCGGGCCGTCGCGTCGGGCGAGATCGCGGTTTCGTTGTCGCCTTCGCCCCTGATCGTCAACCAGATCTCGAATACGGACGTCAAGCTGGTCGGCATCTACGGCATGGAGCACCCGGACTGGCTCATCGGTGCGACCGATCCGAATGCCGACTGCGCGAGCCTCAAGGGCGGCGCGGTGGGCGTGGACTCGCTGGGCGGGGCGCGCTCGATCGCGCTGCGGACCATGCTGGTCGGCTGCAAGATGAAGATCGAGGAGGTTCAGCAGGTGCCGCTGAGTTCCAACGTCGGTGCGGCGATGGTCGCGGGCCAGCTCAAGTTCGGCGTTCTGCACATCGACGACATTCCCGTGATCGAGGCCGAAACCAGGAAGCCGCTGAAAACAATCATCACGCAGAAGGCGATCCGGCCGGTGGACCATTACCTGCTGCTGGTGGCCCACCAGGACCAGCTTGCCAGGAACCTCGACGCCTACGTCCGGATCGTCGCGGCCCTGATCGACGCCGAGCGGTTCATGCGTAATCCCGCCAACCATGCGAAGGTCGCGCAGTATGCCGCGCCGACCGGCCGCAGCGGCGAGATCGCGATTCAGGCGCTGAAGGCGTATATCGACATGGAGTTCTGGCCCAAGGACAAGGATGGGCTGGGCGCGAAGAACCTGGAAATGGTCGGCAACATCCAGAAGAAGGTCGGCAACATCAAGGCTGACAGGATGCCCGCGCCCTACGAGCGGATCGTCGATCCCTCGATCTGGCGCGATGCCTACGCCATGGTGAACAAGTAACGCCGTCGTTTTCAGCGGAGCAGCCCAATGGGCCCGGGAGCGCGCTGGTCGCGTCACGTGCCGGTCGTCGTCAGCCTGCTCGCGGGCGCGGCGGCGTGGGAGATCGCCGCGCATTTCACGACCAGGGCTTTCTGGGCGCCGCTGTCGGAGACGCTGGAAAGCCTCGCGGAGTCCGCGCGCAGCGGCGTTCTCACGCGCCAGGCGGCGAGCTCGTTCCAGCTCTACCTGAGCGGGCTCGCCCTCGCGATATTCGCAGGCGCTCCCTTCGGCCTGCTGCTGGCGCGGGTGCGCTGGCTCCGTGTCGCGCTCGAGAATTACATCATGATGCTCTACGCCACGCCGATGGTGGCGCTGATCCCCTTCATCCTGTCGATGATGGGATTCGGGTTCGCGCCCAAGGTGCTGGTGGTGTTCCTGTTCGCGGTGTTTCCGATCCTCTACAACACAGTTGAGGGCGCGCGCAGCATCCGGCCGGAACTGATCGAGGTCGCGCACGCGTTCCGCTCCAGCGAGTGGCAGTTGTGGCGCGACGTGATGATCCCCTACACGCTGCCATTCGCGATGACCGGCATCCGCCAGGCGATTGCGCGCGGCCTGGTCGGAATGGTCGCTGCCGAGTTTTTCCTGAGCCCTTCCGGCCTGGGGCAGATGATCATGATGGGCTCCCAGAACTTCGACACCGCCGGCCTGCTCGCCGCGATCCTGGTGATCGTGTTGCTCGGCGTTGGCTTTATGGATTTCGGCCGCTATCTCGAGGGCCGTTTCGCTTCCTGGCGCGGGAACGACAGATGAGCACCGGCCAGGCCATACTCGAACGGCCGGCGGCGGGCCTCGTGCGGGGAGCGAAAACGCTGCTGGCGTCCCCGCTGTTGCTCAAGACCGCGGCGGGCATCGTGCTGCTGGGCGCATGGGAAGCGGTGGTGCGCGCCTTCGCGCCCGCCTATGTCGCCAAGCCGATCGGCATCGCCCGGGTTTTCCTCGAGGTCGTCAGCGACGGGCCATTTCTCGCCGCGGCAGGAGCGACGTTGTGGGCGGTGGTCAAGGGACTGCTCATCGCCATCACGTTGGGGTTGGCGGTAGGACTCGCGATGGGGCGCCTCACCGTGGTCGAGCGCGGCCTGCGCTACTACGTGAACAGCCTGTTCGCGACCCCGATGATTGCGATCCTGCCGCTCGTCACACTGTGGTTCGGCTACAACGCTGACGCACGCCTCGCCGTGATCGTGTTTGCGGCATTCTTCTCGATCGCCGTAAATACGTGCGATGGCGCACGCTCCGTGCCGCTCGATTATCTCGAGGTCGCGCGCTCGTTCCGCGCGCGGCCGCTGTCCACGCTTCTGGACATCGTGCTCCCCTCGTCGCTGCCGTACCTCATCGCGGGCATGCGGCTCGCGGCGGGACGCGCCCTGGTCGGCGCCGTGGTCGCCGAGTTCTTCATATCGATTCCGGGCCTCGGCTACTACATCCTGTTCAATTCCCGGACTTTCAAGCACAACGAGGCCTTTGTCGCGGTCATTGCCCTGGTGATCGTGGGAGTGTCCTTCGAGGCCATGCTGAACTGGATAACCCGCCGCTACCTGCCGTGGGCGAGGAGGGACTGACATGAAGTATCGCCCGCTCGGGCAGCACGGGCCGCGCGTTTCGGCAATAACGTGCGCAATCTGGAACAGAATGCGGCCGCCGCGAATCTTGAACTCTCGGCTGCCGAGGTGTGTCACCTGATCGAAGTGTTCGCGATCGGCGCGGGCGAGCGCTATAACCCGCGCCTGCTCGAAAAGTGGGGAATCTGAACGGAGGAACATATGAAACAGCTTCTGATTGGGTGGTGCATCGTCGTATCGTGCTGCTTGACGCCGGCTGCCGTGGCGCAGACCTACCCCAGCAAGCCGGTGCGGCTCATCGTGCCCTGGACCGCCGGCAGCGGCACCGATCTCATGTCGCGGGCGCTGGCCCAGAAGCTGGGCGACGCCTTCGGCCAACAGGTGGTGGTGGACAACCGAGGCGGCGCTGGCGCGACCATCGGCACGGAGGCTGCGGCGAAATCCCCGCCCGACGGCTATACGCTGTACATCGGCGGCTCCGTTTCCATGGCGATCAGTCCCGCCCTCTACGGCAAGGTCGGCTACGACCCGGTGAAAGACTTCGCGCCGGTATCACTGGTTTCGCAGTTCTACAACGCGCTGTCAGTGCACCCTTCGGTCCCCGTGAAATCGGTGAAAGAGCTGATCGTCTTCGCGCGGGCGAGACCCGGCGAGCTGCTGATGGGCTCGGCGGGCAACGGCTCGACCAGCCATCTCGCCGGCGAACTCTTCAAGAAACTGGCCGGGGTCAACATGACTCACGTGCCGTACAAGGGCGGCGGGCAGCTCGTCGTCGGGGTGCTGAGCGGTGAATCGCATTTGTCGTTCTCGCCGGTGTCGACGGCGCTCGCCCACATGAAGAGCGGGAAGCTCCGCACGCCGGGTGTCTCCAGCACGAAACGGCTAGCCACGCTGCCGCACCTTCCCACTATTGCCGAGACGCTGCCAGGTTACGAGTTCGGCGGATGGCAGGGCGTGCTGGTGCCGGCCGGGACGCCGCAGGAGATCGTCGCGCGGCTGCACGCGGCCATCCTGAAAGCGATCAACACGCGGGAGTTCAAGGATTACCTCGCGCGCGAGGGCTCGGAACTGGTAGGCAGCACGTCCAGCGAGTTTGCGGCCTTCATCCGTAAGGAAGTGTCGAAGAACGGCGAACTCGTCAGATCCGCTGGCATCCGAGCTGAGTAGAGAGGCGTGGGGGCGGAAGGATGAAGGATGAGGGATGAAGGCGATAGGAGCCGCGCCTTGTTCTTCCACTCACGACTTCCCGATTTCACGACTTACGGACTCACGAATCACGAATCACGAGTCACGGGTCACCAGTCACGAGTCACGAGTCACGAGTCACGAATCACCAATCACGAATCACGGGTCACGGGTCACGGGTCACGAGTCACGGGTCACGAGTCACATTTCCGAAGGAAAAGCAATGGCGAAGAAGGCAACGAACAAGGCGGCGCCGCAGGCGAAGCGCAACGGGCGGCAACCAAAGTACCCGCGCATTGACGAGCGCGCGGCGGCGAATTTCGTCTCGCTGCAGGAGATCGTGCTGGCGGCGCGGCGCAACCTGCCGCAGCACTTGTGGGACCACCTCTCCGGAGGATCGGATTCCGAGACCACGCTCCTGCGGAACCGGCAGGCGCTCGACAGCCTGGCGCTGCGGCAGCGCGTGCTGGTGGACGTGAGAGAGATCGACATCAGCACGACGCTGCTGGGCCAGAAGCTCGCGAGCCCGGTGTTCCTGGCCCCGGTCGGCGGATTCGTGGGCTTCGTGCACCCGGAGGGCGCCCGCAATGTCGCGCGCGCGGCGGTCGCGCACGGCACGACCGCGTTCATCAGCACGGGGGCCAAGCCCGGCCTGGAAGCGGCGCAGGAGGCGGTTGAGCAGCCGCTCATCTTCCAGCTCTACGTGAGGGCCGACCACAGGTGGGTGGAGGACATCCTCGACCGCGCGAAGGCGGCGGGCTACCGCGCGCTGTGCGTGTGCGTGGACCGGAATTACTACGGGCGGCGCGAGCGCGACATCATCAGCCGCGCCAACGTGCGCGAGGGTTTCGGCGACCCCAAATACCAGATGGGCCTGAACTGGAACGACCTGATCTGGATGAAGGAGCGCATGAAGCTGCCGCTCATTCTCAAAGGCGTCGCGACCGCGGAGGATGCGCGGATGTCGATCGAGCACGGCGCCGACGTGGTTTACGTTTCCAACCACGGCGGGCGGCAGTTGGACCACGGCCAGGGCACCATCGAGGTGCTGCCGGAGGTGGTGGCCGCGGTCGACGGCCGGGCCGAGGTGCTGTTCGACGGCGGGGTGCTGCGCGGCACCGATGTCGTGAAGGCGCTCTGCCTCGGCGCGCGCGCAGTCGGCGTGGGCAAGCTCCTCGGCTGGGGGCTCGCCGCGGCGGGCGAGCCGGGGCTCAAGCGGATGCTGGAACTGATGGACGTCGAGATCCGCACCGCGCTCGGGCTGATGGGCGCCACCTCGCTGAAGCAGCTCAACCCCTCGTGGGTGCGCGCGGCGCACCCGGTGCGCCCCGCGAGCCAGACGAATGCGTATCCCTGGTTCCAGGAATCCGTGAGGGCGGGAGAGCGTCAGAACGGGAGGGCGGAAGGATGAAGGC
>Ga0156226_1009_pt2 | contig 9837 bp, 8 predicted proteins | sample RifCSPlowO2_12_FD_107874 | JGI IMG/M metagenome (GOLD analysis project Ga0156226, IMG submission 107874) | Betaproteobacteria bacterium RIFCSPLOWO2_12_FULL_62_13
CCTGAGGAGCAGACCACCAGAGCTCGAGGATTTTCCTGCCGATCATTCGCAACCTGTTCATCCACCGAATGGCCCTCTTTAGGTCCTCATCGGTGGTCTGCCGCCCCGTGATCTGGTCGATCTGCTTGACCGCGTCGCGGAGATTCTGGACGACGAACTTTACGTTGTGCGACTTCGCGGGGTCATGGTCCCAAGGGTAGTCGATAAGGGTCTTGGGGAGATCCGGCCGGTCGGCCCGCTGCCACTCCACCAAGTAGGACATGTCGGAGCAACGCATGGCAGTGTAGGGGGCCAGGATGTCCACAGGGACGAGCCGCCGCCGTATCCCCGAGTGGGTGCGCATCAGGCGGCACACGTCGGCGGCCGTCCGGGAGGCACCGTCGTCGTAGATCCCCTCGAGAATGGCCGCGTGGTCCTGAAGCTTTTTCTTCTCGGCGGCATAATTCATAATCAGGTCCGCCATAGGGCCCGGCCTCAAGGGTATTGCCCGGGCACCGAAATAGACGTCTAAGGGCGGCCCACCGTTGACCAAGGCCAGAACCCACCCCGCCTTTCTCATTGCTTCCACTCGGTGGCGCCTGCTCACCCGCAGATAGTAGAGTTTCAGGCTGCTGAGGAGCTCTATATGGTGGGGCAGCCGCTCATTGGCGTTGAGGTCGGAAGTGAAGAAATACGGGAAAAGCTGGGGGGCCTCCTCGTTTAGGAACTGCCATATTTCCTCGGCGCTCACCTCGCTCCCATCCCAGAAGGTGAGACCTCCCCGCTCCAGGAAAGGCCCCTTGAGCTCCTTGGGGAAGTGGAACTGCCCATTTCTGACCTCCAGGGTCACGTCTTTTAGCATAGCGCTCTCCTTCCTCGTCTCACTCTATGGCTACCGGGGGGATGCCTCCGCCAATGCCGGCCTTTCTTCGCTGGCCGAGGTCATGATGTTCAGGAAGCTTTCCACCCGGGTCCGCACCGCCTCAACGTCGCTGGAGCTGTACTCGGTGTGAATGTTCAAGAAGGGAAATGGCCCGAGCTTTTCCCGCACGAAGCGCCGGATGGGTTGGGTTTTGAAGCTAAAGGCGTCACAGAACCGGAGCGTGTGATAGATCATCCCCTCGGCGCGGTAGTTGCGGGCCAGGTTGACCATGTTGACAAACCGCCTGTCCTCGTCAAAGGGCCGCAGACACACCAGATGAGCGCTCGGCAGCCGGTTCATATAGCCCTCGGCTATCCCCTCCACGGTCGGCTCCTTCACCTCCAACTCCTGATAGAAGCGGCGGCTGGTGCACAGGTCGTCGCCCACCACCCTGCCACCCATCTCCTCGATGATGTCCAGCAGCCGGGTGTCGCCGGGGGCGATGATGGAGCCGCACAGGAGAATTCGCGCCCGCTCGTCCCGCTTCGCTACAGGGGCCTGGACCCGGACCTCCTCCAGCAGCTCCCGCAAGAGGCCCAGGTAGCGACGGCGGTCCAGGTAAAACCCGGCTTCGGTCACCTCGAACACCTCGCGCCAGCTAATCGCCGGACGCTCAGCGGCTTGGTATTCATAGAGCTCCAAGAGACATCGGCGTATCTCCCGGTAGAGCTCCACCGACTCCTGGAGACGGCTGCGCGCGAGCTTCCTCCCCGAGCGCCTTTCCAGCTCAGCGGCGAAGTCCTTGACGGCCCCGCGGAAGTACTCCCGCCCGCTCGGGTCCTCCAGGCTCCGGGGAACGCCTAGGACAGCGGAGTCGATCTTGCAGTAATAATGGATAACCTCGGCGACGCGGCCCATCTCGAGATCCGCCGTGGTTAGGGCGATGATATCGGAGTTGGCGAGAAGGGGGTCCTTGTCCTTGCTATCGACAAACATACCCACCATTTCCCGGATGTAGGCGCAGTTCTTGGTGGACGTATACTGGCCACCCACCTCCATCCACTGTTCGTTGCCCCCCCGGCAGATGCGCAGCGGGATGAGGCCCAGAGCATCGATGATCTCCTCGGGCGTGTAGAGGCAGAAATACCCGACGACCTTCTCGCCGCTCTTGCGGGCTTGGGCGATCTCCTCCGGTCGCTGGCGGACGGCCTCCCGGAGGGTTTCCAGCGTCTTCAAGGTGCTCATCGCACTGCTCTCCATTTGAAATGCATCCATGTTAATGAGCAGCGACGGCTTTCCTCTCGCGGGCCGCAGCCCTCTCCTTGGCAAAGAGAGCGGCCCCCAGGGCACCCACCAGTTGAGGGTCTATCGCCAAGGGGCTCAGCTTCGCCTCCAGGAGTTCTTCTACGAGGGCCCTCATGCCGGGGTTCTTGGCCACCCCGCCAGACATGGCCACCTCCTTGGCAAGCCCGACGCGGTTCACCAGACCCGTCGTCCTTCGGGCAAGGGAGAAATGGATCCCATTGATAATGTTCTCGGGAACCTCGCCCCGCGCCATGAGAGAGATGACCTCCGATTCGGCGAAGACGGTGCAGGTGCTGCTTATCGTCACCCTCTTCTCGGCGTTGAGGCTCATGGGGCCCAGGTCGTCCAGGGTAACGTCAAAGGCTTTGGCGAGCACCTCGAAGAAGCGGCCCGTGCCGGCAGCGCACTTGTCGTTCATGACAAAATCGTCCACTTCGCCCCACTCGCCGATCTTGATGACCTTACAGTCCTGGCCTCCCATGTCGATTACGGTGTGGACCTCGGGGTTCGAGAAGTGCACCCCTTTAGCATGGCAGCCGATCTCGGTGAGGGTGCCCTGGGCGTAGGAGGCGCTGATCCTCCCGTACCCTGTCGCCAGGATGTAAGCCAGGTCCTCGCGCTTCAACCCTGCTTGCGCCAGAGCCTGCTCCAAGGCCCGCAGCCCGCTCTTCTCGGACGAGACCACCGTGGGGATGATGCTGTGGCCCAATATGTGACCATCGCTCAGGATAACGGCCTTGGTCGCAACGGAACCCGTATCCACACCCGCGAAAACGCTCATGATACGCACCTCTCCCTTTTCAACATTCCCCAAAGTCCACCGGGACGATATGGTTACTTTAACGCTAGCGAAACCGAACAAAAAGGAATATTTTGTTATTGACGAATAACCGCAGGGAATGGAGGCCGGGTGAACCTGAGGCAACTCCGCTATTTGTGTCAGGTCATCGACAGCGGGTTCAGTATTACGGAAGCCGCCCGTAAGCTCTGCACCTCCCAGCCAGGAATCAGCAAGCAGTTGGCTGTACTCGAGCGTCAATTGAATGTCGACATCTTGGTCCGCCGCGGGAACCGCATCGTCGGCGTCACCGAACCCGGAAAGGCAGTGCTGCAGGTAGCGAGGCGCATGCTAACTGACGCGGACAACCTGCAGCACATCAGCGACAAATTCGGCATGCAGGACTCGGGACAGCTTATTGTGGGCACTACCCACACCATGGCGCGCTACATCCTACCGGAGGTGATCCGGCGTTTCATGGAGCGATATCCGAAGGTCCAGCTCGTTATCCGGCAGGACAGTGAGGGCCGGATGGCGGACTTGGTCTCTGCCGGGCAGGTTGACATCGGCATAACGGCTGCGCCCCGCGAGCCGCATCCGGATCTCCTTACGGTGCCGTGTTACAAGCTTCAGAGGAGCGTTTTTGCACCGCCTCAGCACCCCGTGCTGCGATTGAGAAAACTCACACTCCGGGAGCTCGCCCGCTACCCCATCATCATACTCGATGCATCTTCCACCGGTGGGAGGATAGTGCTCGGGGCGTTTGCCGCGGCCGGGATAAAGCCCAACGTCGTCATGAGCGCAATCGACCCGGACGTGATCAAGTACTATGTCGAGTTCAATCTTGGCATCGCGATACTGCCCACGGCGACATTCGACCCGCAACGAGACAAGCACCTGCGTGCGCGCGACGCGCAGCACCTGTTCGAGCCGACCCTTGTGTGTCTACAGATCAAGCGCGAGCATTATCTGCTGCAGTACGTGGCCAACTTCATTCAGTTTCTGGCGCCCCAGTTGACTCCTCCAATACTGAACGAATCCATAGTCACCGGCAGCATCCCAAAGCTACCGATCCCTGAATACCCGCCGGTGAGTGGCGCAGTCAAGAATTCCTAGTGGAGCGGGAAGGGCAAGAAAACGCATGCGGGCGACAATGAACAAGATCAGGGAGCTCTGACATGAGAATCAAGCGCATCAAACCGATCGCAGTGGACTTGCCGATGGTGAAGCCGATCAAGATGGCGTTCGAGGAGGTGCGCTGCTCCCAAAACGCGCTGGTGCGGCTCGAGACCGATGCGGGCGTCGTCGGCTGGGGCGACGCTGCCTCCGCCCCGACCATGACCGGGGAGACGCTGGAGAGCATGATGGCGGCGGTGCGCTATCTGGCGCCTCGGCTCGAAGGCATGGCCGCCGACGAGATCGACGCCGTGATGGCGCGCGCCGAACGCTATCTTTACGGCAACCACGCCGCCAAGTCGACGATCGAGATGGCTCTTCACGACGCGCTCGGTCGCACTATCGGCAAACCCGTCTACGAACTCCTCGGCGGCAAGCGGCGAAGCCGCATTCCGTTGCTGCGCCAGCTCGCCACCGGCGGCGCTGCTGGTGACATCGAGGAAGCGAAGCGCAGAAAGGCCGAAGGCTTCGTCATCTTCAAGGTCAAGGTCGGCGTCGCCGATCCGCTCGCCGACGCACACCGGACGCGCCAAGTATGCGAGGTGCTGGGTGATGGCAAGATGCTCATCTGTGCCGATGCCAATCAGGGCTGGTCGGCCGAGCAGGCGATTACCTACGTGCGCGCGGTCGAGGACACCGCGCTGGAATTTCTTGAGCAGCCGGTCGCGGGGAAGGATCTCGAAGGTATGGTGGCGGTCGCGCGCGCAAGCCGCATCAAGATCGGCTGCGATGAAGGACTGCACAGCATCGAGGATTTGCGCCGCCACCACGCCGCGGGCGCCGCCCACGGCGGGAACCTGAAGATTATCAAGTTCGGCGGCATGAAACCGTTATACGAGGCGGCCGTTCTGTGTGAAGAACTTGGAATGAAGGTCAACCTTGCGTGCAAAATGGCAGGATGCGGCATTACCTGCGCCGCGGTGCTTCAACTCGCCGCGGCTATTCCCGCGGTGGATTGGGGCATGAGCCTCACCGTCCAGTATCTTGCCGACGATATACTCGCGAAGCCGCTCGTTTTCGCGAACGGCCACGCCGAAGTTCCAACCGGTCCCGGTCTCGGAATCGAGGTCGATGAGGCAAAGGTGCGCCGCTATGCGCGCGCGCACTGGATGCAATCGGGGTAAGCGTGGGGGGCGGTCAACTGGCGTCGTCTTTTAGAGGAGGAGGAGATGCAAATCGCATTGTGGTTCGTTGCTGCTATTCTCATTTCCGTGGTTGCTCCGAACGCTTTGGCCGAAAAGTATCCATCCAAGCCAATCCGGTTGATCATTCCCTTTGCGCCCGGTGGCACGGACATTTTGGGGCGGGTTATCGCAGTGGCGGTGTCGAAGTCGCTCGGGCACACGGTCGTGGTCGACAACCGGCCAGGCGCCGGCGGCGCCATTGGCGCCGAGATGACGGCCATGGCCGAACCCGATGGCTACACGCTGAATATGACCTCCAGCAGTTACGCTGCGAGCGCCGCGTATCGCAAGCTGCCATACGATCCCGTGAACGGCATCCAGCCGATCGTCCTGATCGGAACAACGGGGCTGGTCTTCGTAGTGCATCCGTCGGTCCCGGTAAGGAGCGTCAAGGATCTCGTTGCTTACGCCAAGGCCAACCCCGGCAAGCTCAATTACGGCTCGGTCGGCACCGGCAGTATCAACCACCTTTCGCTCGAACTTTTCAAGCTGAAGACGAACGTGAACATGATCCACGTTCCCTACAAGGGCGCCGGCCCGGCGTTGCCCGCGGCTGTTGGCGGGGAAATACAGCTCGCGCCCTTTGGCCTCGTTGCGACTCTCCCGCATGTGAGGGCGGGACGGCTGCGCGCCATTGGAATCACCACCCCTGAGCGCTCAAGTCTGCTGCCCGATGTGCCCAGTATCAGTGAGACGGTGCCCGGATTCGATGTCATTCACTGGTACGGCATCTGGGGGCCGAAGGGCGTCTCAAAGGACATCGTCATGCGGTGGAACACGGAAGTCGCAAGAGTGCTGAAGACGGACGAGATGGGCAGCCGGATGAGGAAAGAAGGACTGGAACCTGCGGGTGGTCCACCGGAGCAGTTTCTGCAGATCATCAGTAGGGACGTGGAGAAATGGAGGAGAGTGGTCAAGGAGGCGAAGATCGAACTCGCAGACTGAGCATCGTTGCATGGTCGCTGCCAACGCCAGCCCTGTAGCGGAGGTTTTTGACCGGTGTCCAGTTCTTGACGCATTCCGGGCCGCCTCGTCGGCGAATCGTGCAGACGCCCTGTTTTGTCGGCGCCGCATCGACGTGCGACACGTCACACTCGATCACCTGACGAAAGTGCGCTCGAGCTTGACCACGTCACCGCGGTAAATGACCTCGGCCATAAACACGACGACCCCGCGCTGGTCCTGCACGACCCGCCGCACTACCCCGACGGGGGAATTGATTTGCACTTTGAGCAGGCGCGCCGTCTCCACGCCCGCGACGCTAATGCTCAAAGTTTCGCGTGCAGAAGGGATCGAAACGCCCGGCAGGCTCGCGAGCACGGGCATTATGCGCTCCATGTCAAAGCGCTTCGGCGCCCGTGCGTACAGCTCGCCATCGAGATAGATGTCCACGATCGTGTAAGGCAAGCCTTCTGCTATGTGCACGCGCCGCATGTAGTGGTAGGAGCGCGCGGGTTTGCCGTCTGCCGGATCGAGGGGCGCTGGAACGTCATCCGCTACTTTCAGGATGCTTGGCCGGGTGCCCTGCCATTTTTTGACCAGCGCATTCCAGCTCGACTCCATCTTCAGCCAGATCTGCTTCTGCGGCGAGCGCTCCGTCACGAACGTGCCCCGCCCATGTCGCCGCGTGAGCAAGTCTTCGGCTTCAAGCAGCGCGACGGCTTGGCGTACCGTCACTAGCGCGACGTCAAATTCCGCAGCCAGCGCGTCGAGAGCCGGGATCTGGGCGCCGGGCGACCATTCGCCTGACTGGATACGGCTACGCATCAGGTCTGCGATCTGTACGTAGAGCTTGCCGGGGACAGCGCGCAGCAAGGCGCCGATATTCACGGTAACAGTCTTCCAATCACGGCCGCGGTGCTCAAAATGAATCTTACTGGTCTTGACATTCTATCATTCTAATCTTAGGATGTCTCCGAGAGTAAGACGATCCAAAGGAGGGTTCGACTGACAAAGATGAGACGTCTTGGAAGAAGACCTTGCCAAGGACGCGCGTCCTCACTTTGACTGTTTCTTAAAACCGCGACTTATTACAGGAGGTGCTAAATGTATCAAGGACCGATCATAGACTTTCGACTCAGGCCGCCGCTCGATCCGTTTACCAGAATGGTCGTCTACAACAATGTGGCGCAGTATGAGGCAAAGATCAAGGAAACGCCTGACCCGGCCGGTGTGAAACGGGATATGAACCTTCTCTTCCAGGAGATGAAAGAGCTGAACATCGTGCATGGCGTCTTTGGCGGGCGTATGCACCCTGTTGTCGAAGCATGCACCGATAATGACGGCATAGCCAAGATAGTCAAAGACTACCCTGGAAAGTTCACGGGCTTTGCCGGAATTGACCACAGGGATATCAAGAAGGCGATAGCCGAGACAGAGCGCAGCCTCAAGAAGCTTGGGCTCAAGGGAATCAATATGGACCTGGGCTATTTCCAGGATCCTCCCACAAATTACGATGACGCAAAGATGTACCCGTATTATGAATTCCTCCAGGCAAACAAAATACCGATGATGGCTACGATGAGCGGGCTGGTAGGCGCCAATATTACGACCGCTCATCCATTGCCAATTGATAACGTGGCCCGGGATTTCCCGAACCTGACAATAATGATCATGCATGGGTGCTGGCCGTATGTGCAGGAAATCTGCGCTATAGCGTTCAAGCGGGGCAATGTCTATTTGGCCGCAGACTACTATGGATATGGATTCCCCGGCCACATGTTCTATGTGGAAGCCGCCAACACTTACCTCGAGGACCGGGTTCTGTTTGCCACCGCCTTCCCGATGCGCAATATGAAGATAATGATCGAAACCCACAAATCTTTGCCGTTTAAGCCCGAAGTTGCTGAGAAGTACTTTTATAGAAATGCGAAGAATCTCCTGGGTCTCCAATGATTGCAGGACATTCTGAGTGGCGTCAGGGATTTTCACGACGCTCAGTAATCGGTTCACCAGCGGGCGCATGGTGAGCCGAGAACAGCTCGCTCAACTCGTTTCGAAGGAGTGCGAGCTGGAGTAGCTTGAACCGCGTGATTTTGATCTCCCGGCGGGATTCCGACGCGAGAATTATCGCGGAACACATGAGTTTAGGGAGGTGCCATGCGAGCGAAACACGGTATAGCGGGGTTGATTCTCGCGGCGTTTACAGCCGCGGGGTCCGCTTATGGACAGCAGCATGCGGCGAAAGATTCCGGCGCTACGAGCTATCCGGAAAGACCGATACGTCTGATCGCGCCGTTTCCTGCTGGCGGAGGTGTCGACATCATTGCACGCCTCATCGGCCAGGGGTTGAGCGATACCTGGGGCCAGCCGGTAGTGGTGGATAATCGGAGTGGCGCCGGAGGAAGCATCGGTACGCATCTCGCAGCGAGGGCAGCCCCGGACGGTCACACCATGGTGCTCGGGAGCGTCGGCAGCGTGACTTTCGTGCCCGCCCTTTATTCCAAGCTGCCCTACGATCCTCAGAAGGATTTCACGCCGATCTCGCTGGTTGCGATCCAGCCGTTCGTGGTGACCGCCAACCCATCGCTGCCCGCTGGTTCGATCAAGGAGCTCATCGCGCTGGCCAAGTCCCGCCCGAATGAGATCCGCTATGGGAGCACAATCGGCGGAGCCTCACACCTCGGCGTCGAGTTGCTGCAACTCCTGACCGGTATGTCGCTCTTACACGTGCCATACAAGGGCCTCGCCCCAGCAACAGCAGCGCAGCTCAGCGGCGAGATTCACGTGCAACTGGTCGGTGTGGCGGTAGTGTTGCCGCTCATCAAGAGCGGCAAGCTCAAGGCGTTGGCGGTAAGCGGAGCCAAACGCTCCCGCGTCGTGCCCGAACTGCCGACGATCAGTGAAGCCGGCGTACGTGGCTATGAGTTTGATGTGTGGTATGGAATGTTGTTTCCGGCGGGACCGCCGGATGCCATCTTGAGAAAGGCGAATGAAGAGATCGTCCGTCTGCTGAAATCTCCGGCGATGGAGAAGCGTTTCGCAACAATGGGGCTCGAGCCACTGGGCAGCACGCCCGAGGAGTTTGCGGCCCGGATCGAGCGCGAAATTCCCAAGTGGGCAAAGATCGTCAAGGCTGCCGGTATCAGCGTTCAATGAGCGGGTGCTCGGCATACGGGCTATTGCGTGTGCTCAACGAACGCGAAGGTAAGACTCTTGATATCATTTCCGCATCGCGCGAACCCGCCGTATCGAACCCGCCGCGTTGAGCAGCCGATCACCACAAAATGGTGTTACCAAGGAATTATTGCATGAAGCCCGGGCAAACAGTCCTCTTCGCACCGGGAAACAAGTAGCGGGTGATAGCCAAGACGTTGGAGAGCGCCGCCGATGCGGTGCTCTTTGTTCTTCGGTCACCTCAAATCGGGAAAGCCTGCTGGCCTCACCACCAGGAACTACAGGAGTACTGATGTCCCACCCCCTCGAAGGCGTACGCATTCTGGAACTGGGCCAGATCATCGCCGGCACCTATGGGGCGCAGATGCTCTCCGACCTGGGCGCGGAGGTGATCAAGATCGAGGCGCCGGAGGGCGATCTCGGCCGCATCCCGTCGG
>Ga0156226_1071_pt1 | contig 9819 bp, 8 predicted proteins | sample RifCSPlowO2_12_FD_107874 | JGI IMG/M metagenome (GOLD analysis project Ga0156226, IMG submission 107874) | Betaproteobacteria bacterium RIFCSPLOWO2_12_FULL_62_13
TCGAGCCACACGTAGAAGTACTTGCCCGGCGCCTCGGGGATTTCGAACCCGAAATAGGGTGCATCGCGGTAAATGTCCCAGTCCGCCAGTCCGGCCTTGAACCACTCGTCGAGCTTGTTTGCTGCCTCGGCCTGGAGCGTGCCGGGAGAGCGGGTCCAGCGTTTCAGGAACTCGGTGCGCTTGCCGAGCTTGAAGAAAAAATGTTCCGAGTGCTTCTTAACCGGCGTTGCGCCTGAGATCGCGGAGTAGGGATTGATCAGATCGGTCGGAGAGTATGTCGTGCCGCATATCTCGCAGGCGTCCCCGTACTGGTCCTTGGCGTGGCACTTGGGACACTCGCCCTTGATAAACCGGTCCGGCAGGAACATGTTCTTGGCGGGATCGTAGTATTGCTCGATCGCCCGCTTCTCGATGAGTCCCGCTTTGTCGAGCCGTCGATAGAACTCGTAGCAGAGTTCGCGGTTTTCCGGGGAGTGGGTCGAGTAATAGTTGTCGAACTCGATATGGAAGCCACGAAAATCTCGCCTGTGCTCTTCGTGCATGCGCGAGATGAGCCGCTCCGGGCTGACGCCTTCCTGCTCGGCGCGCAGCATGACCGGCGTGCCGTGGGTGTCGTCGGCGCACACGTAGTGAACTTCGTGTCCCTGCATGCGCTGAAAGCGCACCCAGATGTCGGTCTGGATGTATTCGACCAGGTGCCCGAGGTGAATTGCGCCGTTGGCGTAGGGCAGGGCGGAGGTGACGAGAATACGGCGTTTGTCCATTTGGGGCCGGAACTTAGAGGATTGAATTGTAACAAACCCTGTATCCGATCCCCATTTGCGATGAACTTCCTTCAGGACCGCAAAGCCGCCCGGGCATGCCTTTCGAGAGGCAGGCAGAAGCGCGTGACTGGATATGCGCCCCTTCGATAATTGTTTAGAATCCCGCCCTACCCGCAGCAAATAGAGGATTCCGTCATGGCTGTCACTGATCAGCAAGTACAGGATGCGCTGAAGCAACTGATCGACCCGAATACCCGCAAGGACTATATTTCGACCAAGTCCGCGCGCAACATCAAGGTCGACGGCAGCAACGTGTCGGTCGATGTACTTCTCGGTTACCCGGCGAAAAGTCAGCTTGAGCCGATCCGCAAAGAGGTCGCCGCGAAGCTCAGGACGATCCCCGGTATCGGCAGCGTCGCGGTAAATATCTCGATGAAAATCGTCTCCCACGCCGTGCAGCGCGGCGTGAAGCTTGTCCCGGGGGTCAAGAACATCATCGCCGTGGCCTCTGGCAAGGGTGGAGTGGGGAAGAGCACGGTGGCGGTAAACCTCGCGCTGGGCTTGGCGGCCGAAGGCGCCACGGTGGGTGTGCTCGACGCCGATATCTACGGCCCGTCGCAGCCGATCATGCTGGGCATCCGGGGGCGCCCCGAGTCACGCGACGGGAAAACCCTCGAGCCCATGGAAGGCCACGGCCTGCAGGCGATGTCGATTGGCTTCCTGATCGACGTGGATACCCCAATGGTTTGGCGGGGCCCGATGGTAACCCAGGCGCTGGAGCAGTTGCTCAATGAAACCAGGTGGCGCGACATCGACTACTTGGTGGTGGACCTGCCGCCCGGCACCGGCGACATTCAGTTGACGCTCGCCCAGCGCGTCCCGGTCACCGGGGCGATCATCGTCACCACGCCGCAGGACATCGCGCTGATCGACGCCCGCAAGGGGTTCAAGATGTTCGAAAAGGTCGGCATCCCCATCCTCGGTATCGTCGAGAACATGTCGATCCACGTCTGTTCGAAATGCGGGCACGAGGAGCGCATTTTCGGCGAGGGTGGCGGCGAGCGCATGTGCAAGGACTATAGCGTCGAATTCCTGGGCGCGCTGCCGCTGGACATCAACATCCGTGAGCAGGCCGACTCGGGCAAGCCGAGCGTGGTGTCCGACCCCGACAGCCGGATAGCGCAGATCTACAAGGAAATTGCCCGCCGCGTGGCGGTCAAGATCGCCGAGAAGCAGCAGGACCATTCGGCGGCGTTCCCCAAGATCGTCATTCAGAATACGTGAGGGGTGAAGGGTAAGGCGTGAGGGGTAAGACGCCTCACCATGCCCATCAAATCCGGCCGCTGAATCCGCTCATGGTGAAAAGGCGCTGCATCACCGAGCCGCTCGAGCATCAGGCGCAGTTCGGCGTGACACTGCCTGGGATTTAAGCAGCTCGCGCTGCCCGCTGACACCTTCCGAGACTTCAGCTCAACGCGCTGCCGGCTCGCGCGTTGTTTCCGCAAAGCTACCATTCGCGCAACAACCGAAGATTTTTTTCGGAAAACCGCGAAAAGCTCTTGATTCCTGGAAAATTGATCCTATAATTCGCGGGAATTTGGCAGTTTTTTTATCAACGGCGACATCGGGTTACAGGAGGTCATCATGACAGTTTTGAGGAACTGCTGCCGCACGGCTGATGTGGTTGCTTCGCTCGTTCCGGAAACCTAGGTCATAGAGGAGACTTTGATGGTCGTGCGCTCTGTCGCCTTCAAGAAACAACAAACCGCTCTCGAGAACGAACAGCATCTTTTCGATACCCACCCCGAAGTACGCCTGGACTTCAGCCACGTCCGGGAAGCGCTGAAACAGGGCTATACCAAGCCCTTCCTCCTCGTCGACACCGAGATCGTCCGTATCAAGGCCCGCCGCTTCAAGGCCGCCATGCCGCGCGTGCAGCCGCACTACGCGGTGAAGGCGAATCCCGATCCGCGCGTGCTGAAGACCTTGATCGAGGAAGGCGTGGGCTTCGAGATCGCCTCCATCGCCGAGCTCGACCTCCTGCTCGGCCTGGGCGTGCCGGCGGCCGAGGTCTACTACAGCAACCCGATGAAGTCCCGCGCCTACCTCGAATATGCGGCCGCGAAGGGTGTGGAGTGGTACGTGCTGGACAGCGTCGAGGAGCTGCGCAAGATTCACAGCGTCAAGCCCGACGCCAAGCTCTACGTCCGGATCGAGGCGCCGAACGTCGGCAGCGACTGGCCGCTCACGGGCAAGTTCGGCATCAAGAGTTCCGATGTCGACGGCATTATTGCCGAAGCGGTGCAGCTCGGGGCGGACCTGGCGGGCGTTACCTTCCACGTCGGCTCCCAGTGCCGCAACCCGGAAAACTGGCGCGTCGGCATCCAGCACGCCAAGCGCGTGTTCAGGAAGATGCGCCTGGCGGGATTGACACCACGGCTCTTGAACGTCGGCGGCGGTTATCCGGTGCGCCATGTGAAGCCCATCCCCTCGGTCGAGAAGATCGCAGAGGTGGTAAACCATGCCATCCGCGACATTCCGCAGAGCGTGCGGGTCATGGCCGAGCCGGGCCGTTTCCTCGTTTCGGACGCCGGCTACTTCGTGTGCCGTGTAGTCGGGACTGCTACCCGCAACGGCAAGCGCTGGATGTACTGGGACGCGGGCGTGTTCGGCGGGGTGATCGAAACCACCGAGGGCTTGCGCTACGACGTCATTACCGACCGCAGCGGCAAGCCGATCCCGTGGTGCATTGCCGGCCCCACCTGCGACTCGGTGGACGTGTGCATGCGCGACGAAATGTTCCCCGAGGACATGCAGGAAGGCGATTTCATCTATATCGCCAATGCCGGCGCCTACACCACGGCCTACGCGAGCAATTTCAACGGATTTCCGCTGCCGGAAGTGCGGGTGATCTAGGAGTTTGTCGGACCCCGGATCGGGGTCCGGGGCAAGCTTTGAGTCTCCGTAGCAGCCGGTCTGAGCACCAAGTCCGACCGGCTGCTAGTCAAGCCTGACACCTCGAACAAGGCGGGCTTCCGGCCCCGCCTTTTTTAGGGTTTCCCGTGGGTATCGTCTCTAGTGCGCTTGGTCATCGGAGCCCAATCAGTGACCGCAGCGCAAGCTGTCATTCCCGCGCATGCGGGAATCCATAGGGTGCCTATTTGGCGAGTCCATCGCGAAAGCTCTGTCGATGCGAATTCCGGCGAGGTTGACTGCGCGAAATGTAAACGTAGTAGACCTCGTTCAACGCCGTATGGATTCCCGCCTGCGCGGGAATGACACCCACAGATAAGTCGGAGCCCTTTTCTTATGGGTTGTCGCGGCGGTTCAGGGGTGAGGCGCGGTCGTAGACCGCAAAGCGGTAGCCGTAACGGTGCTGGTCGTCGGCGCTGAACGACTGGGCTGAAGTTTCACGCCACTCCGCAATGTCGAACTCCGGCATGTAGGTGTCGCCGGCGGGCTCGGCATCGACCGTTGTGAGATAAATGCGGTCGGCAAGGGGCAAAGCCGCACGGTAGAGCTCGCCGCCGCCGATCACGAAAGCCTCGTCATCGCCATTGCAGGCGGCAACGGCTTCCTCCAGCGAATGTACGACCTTGGCGCCTGGCGCGCGATAGCCGGGTTGCCGCGTCACGATCACCGTGGCGCGGCCGGGCAGCAGCCGCCCGATCGATTCAAACGTCTTGCGGCCCATGATGATGTGGTGGCCCATCGTCATGCGCTTGAAGAGCTGCAGCTCGTTCGGCAGATGCCACGGAACGCGTCCCGCGGCGCCGATGACGCGGTTCTTGGCCATCGCCACGATGATTGAAAGGCGTGACCCGTGACCCGTGACCCGTGACTCGTGCCGCACCTCCCTCGGCTTTTTCCGTTCACCGTTCACTGTTCACTCTTCACCCATCAGCTAGACGGCTATCGGTGCTTTGATCGCGGGATGGGGATCGTAGCCCTCGAGCGTGAAGTCCTCGTGCTTGAAATCGAAAAGACTTGTCACCGCCGGATTGAGCTTCATCGCCGGCAGCTTGCGCGGCGCGCGGGAGAGCTGTTCGCGGGCCTGATCGAGATGATTGAGATAGAGGTGGGTATCGCCAAAGGTGTGCACGAAATCGCCGAGCTTGAGCCCGCATACCTGTGCAATCATCATGGTGAGCAAGGAATACGAAGCGATATTGAACGGCACGCCGAGAAACAAGTCGGCGCTGCGCTGGTAAAGCTGGCACGAAAGCCTGCCGTTTGCGACGTAGAACTGGAAAAACGCGTGGCACGGCATGAGCGCCATCTTGTCCAGGTCCGCGACATTCCAGGCGGAGACGATCATGCGCCGCGAATCGGGGTTCTTCCTGATTTGTTCGAGCACTTGGCTGATCTGGTCGATATGCCGGCCGTCGGCAGCCGGCCAGGACCGCCACTGGTAGCCGTAGACGGGCCCGAGGCTCCCGCCCGCGTCAGCCCATTCGTCCCAAATCGTCACGCCGTTGTCCTTCAGGTAGCGGATGTTGGTCTCGCCCTTCAGGAACCACAACAACTCGTGAATGATCGACTTCAAGTGCACTTTCTTGGTGGTGAGCAGAGGAAATCCGGCATTGAGATCGAGCCGAAGTTGGCTGCCGAAGATACTCAATGTGCCGGTGCCGGTGCGGTCCATCTTGCGCTCGCCGTGCTCGAGTACGTGTTTCATCAGGTCCAGGTACTGGCGCATCTTGGTCAGGATTGAGGATCAAGAATTGAGGATCGAGAATACGGGGTCCCCGGCTGGCGTCAATTCTAATCGAATTCGCATTGGCATGGCGCGCTGCGGGAGTTGGTTATAATCCCGGCTCTTTTCCATAGTAGACCCCGTGTTTCATGCTCGCCAAACTTGAACAAATCCCTGATCTGCTTGACGCCACCACAGCGAGGCGCGCGACCCATCTGCTGCTGGTGCTGCCGAAAGCGAAAAGCCTCGCCGCGCTGCCGCGCTCGCCGTTTCTGGACGTGTTGGGTGCGGCGCTCAAGCGCCGTCGCAAGAAACTCGATGAACTCGCCAAGAGTCCGCTCGCGGCCGACTTGCCCCGTGGCGCCCTTGCCGCCTGGGTCATGCTGGATCCGGCCCAATCGTCGTTCGAACGGCAAACGGCGATGCGCAAGGGACTACAGCTCCTCCTTTCCGAGAAACCCGAGGAGATCGCAATCGGTGTGTTCGGCGATCCAGCCACGCGCCGCGCGGCGGCGGAGCTTGCGGTCTATGCGGCATGGCTCAATGGCGCGACGCTGCCGGTGCGCAAGAAAAAGTCCGAGGGCAGCCCCCTCAAGAAAATCAGGCTCTACGGGGATCGCGCTACCGACGGATTCGCGGTCTTGCGCGCGCAGGCCGCGGGCAATACGCTGTGCCGCGAACTCACGGTGCTGCCGCCCAACGAGCTTACCCCGGGCACCTATCGCGAGCGCCTCCGGAAGCTCGCCAAGGCGTACCGCTGGGAACGCGAGGAATACGAACTCAGGCGGCTGCGCAAAATGGGGGCCGGCGCCTTCGTCGCCGTTGCACAGGGAAGCTCGGAGGAAGACGCCGCAATCGTGCGCCTGCGCTACCGCCCCAGGAAGGCGAAGAAGACCGTGGCGCTGGTGGGCAAGGGCATCTGCTTCGATACCGGGGGGCACAATCTGAAGACCGCGCGCTACATGCACGGGATGCACGAAGACATGAACGGCTCGGCGGTCGCCCTCGGTATCCTGCTTGCCGCGAGCGAATCCGGGCTGCCGATCAACCTCGAGTGCTGGCTGGCGCTCGCCCAGAACCATCTGAGCCCCAAAGCCTACAAGCAGAACGAGGTGGTTACGGCGTTGAACGGCACGACCATCGAGGTCGTACACACCGACGCCGAAGGGCGCATGGTGCTCTCCGACGCGCTCACGCTCGCCGCGCGCGGCAAGCCGGATGTGATCGTCGATTTCGCGACGCTTACCGGCAGCATGCACACTGCCTTGGGGGACCGTTACAGCGGCGTTTTTGCCACCAACGGGGATCTGGCGAAGCAGGCGCTGGCAGCGGGCGCGGATTCAGGGGAGCGCGTATGCGTGTTCCCGCTGGATGAAGATTACGACGCCGCGCTCGAGAGCAACATCGCCGACGTCAAGCAATGCACCATGGAAGGTGAGGCTGACCATATTCTCGCCGCGCGTTTCCTCAAGCGCTTCACCGGTGACCGGCCGTGGATACACATGGATCTTTCCAGCAGCAGTTGCAAAGGCGGCCTGGGCGCGGTCGCAACCGACGTCACCGGATTTGGTGTGGGGTGGGGCGTGTCGCTGCTCAAGTTGCTGGCCCAGGACTGAGCGCCGGATGAAAAGCATTGGAATCGCTGGATCGATCGTGCTCGCGTGGATTCTGCGCTATGCTCGGATTTGGGGGTGTCCATCGGTAACCGGTCCTTGCGCCCGGACGCGCCGCGGGCGGGTGCGCCGGGACAAGGGGGGAACATGACCGAGCGCAGCCAATTCCGGCTGCTCCTCAAGCGCCGCTTCGCGCCGTTCTTCGGCGTGCAGTTTCTCGGCGCATTGAACGATAACGTCTTCAAGCAGGCGCTGGTGATTCTGCTTGCCTTCCACACGGCGAGTTTCACCGCGATGCGGAGCGACGTGCTGCAGAACCTGGCGCAAGGGCTTTTCATCCTGCCGTTTTTCCTGTTTTCCGCCACCGCCGGACAGCTCGCCGACAAATATGAGAAGTCGCGGTTGATCTTCGTGACCGTCTTCATCGAACTCCTGGTGATGATGCTCGGCGCCGCGGGCTTCTTCCTGCGCAATATCGAGCTGTTGCTGCTCGCGCTGTTCCTCGGCGGGGTGCAATCGGCACTGTTTGGTCCGGTCAAGTACGCCATTCTGCCCCAGCATCTCAAGGAGCACGAGCTGGTGGGCGGCAACGCGCTGGTCGAAACCAGCACATCGGTTGCGATCCTGGTCGGCATGATCCTCGGCGGGTGGATGATCAGCCAGACCGGTTGGGGAATCACCGCCGTGGCGGCGACCACCATCGGATTATCTGCGGCAGGAATGCTGCTCAGCCGATTGATCCCGCTCGCACCCCCGGCCGATCCGGATCTCAAGATGAATTGGAATGTGGTGAGCGAGACCTGGCGCAACTTTCAGTTCTTGCGCAGTAACCGCACGGTCTTTCTCTCAGTCCTCGGCATTTCATGGTTCTGGTTCTTCGGTGCGATGTTCGTTACGCAGTTTCCCAACCTCACCCGGAACATCCTCGTCGCGGATGAGCAGGTGGTCACACTGCTGCTCGTCGTGTTTTCCATCGGTATTGGTATCGGGTCGCTGTTATGCGAGCGGCTGTCGGGACACAAGGTCGAGATTGGGCTCGTACCGTTCGGTTACATCGGCCTGACCATTTTTGCGGTCGATCTTTATTTCGCACTGACCGGTCACATGGGCACGGGCCCGTGGGCATCGCGGCGTTCCTGCGCGAGATGGGGCACTGGCGCCTCCTCGCCGACCTGCTGCTGATCGGGATGTTCGGCGGCTTCTACATCGTTCCTCTGTATGCGCTGATCCAGATCCGCAGTGAGGCGAGCCACCGCTCGCGGGTCATCGCCGGCAACAACATTCTCAATGCGTTATTCATGGTGGCGGCGGCACTGCTCGCCATCGCTTTGTTCCAGGCCGGTTTGACTATTCCGCAACTCTTCCTTATGACGGCACTGCTCAACGCAGCGGTGGCTGTCTACATTTACACGCTGGTTCCCGAGTTCCTGATGCGGTTCCTGGTGTGGCTGCTGATCCACTCGGTCTATCGCCTCGAGAAGGAAGGGCTGGAGCACATTCCGGAGGAAGGCGCCGCGGTGCTCGTGTGCAACCACGTGAGCATTGTCGATGCGCTTATCATCGCCGCGGCTTGCCGCCGCCCCATCCGTTTCGTCATGGACCACCGCATCTTCCGGATACCGGTGCTCAACTTCGTGTTCCGCACCGGCCGTGCCATCCCGATCGCCCCGGCAAAAGAGGATCCGGCGCTGCGCGATCGCGCATATGAGGAAATCGCGCGGGCGCTGGAACGAGGCGATCTCGTCGCGATCTTCCCCGAAGGCCGGATCACCGATACCGGGGAAGTTTATCCGTTCCGCCCGGGCATCCAGCGCATCGTCGAGCGCACGCCGGTGCCGGTGGTGCCGATGGCATTGCGGGGCTTGTGGGGCAGTTTTTTCAGCCGCATGGGAGGATCGGCGATGACGCGTCCGTTTCGGCGCGGCATGTTCTCGAAGATCGCGCTTGCGGTGGGCGTGCCAGTGGCTCCGCAAGGCGTGACGCCCGAGCGGTTGCAGGCCGAAGTGCTCGCGCTGCGCGGGGATTGGCGCTGACGCGGCTTAATCGCCGGCGCATGGGCTTCTGGGCAAATCTACCCTCGCTTCTTGTCCCACACATAGCGCACGAATCGCTGCCACCGGTTTTGTGGCTGGGCGAGTTTGTTTTGCGCCTTGCCCGCCGCCTGGTCGCGCAGATGGCTTTTCTTCACGAGTTCGTGCAATTCGCGCATGGAAAGTCCGCCGGGACCTGTCCTGAGCGTTCGGTCTTCGGCAGGCTCGGACCGAACGGATAGTTCAGGCGTCGTTCCGGCGTTTCGACTTGTTCCAGTTGGAGTCGAAGGGCCTTTGAGCTTGTCGGGATCGGGCTTGTTTGGCATGGCGAAGTGCCGGGGCAGAGTGACGATATGTTAAACTGAAACTTGATTTTTTTCGAGTTTTCTCGTCATGTCGGGCAGCACTCTCGGCACGCTGTTTTGCGTGACTTCGTTCGGCGAGAGCCATGGGCCGGCCATCGGCTGCGTGGTCGACGGCTGTCCGCCTGGGATGGCGCTTTCCGAAGCGGACATCCAGCCTGAGCTCGACCGCCGCAAGCCCGGCACCTCGCGCCACGTGACGCAACGGCGCGAAGAAGACATCGTGGAAATTCTCTCGGGCGTGTTCGAAGGCAAGACCACCGGCACGCCGATCGCGCTGCTGATCCGCAACGTGGACGCCCGCAGCAGGGACTACTCCAAGATCAAGGACATGTTTCGCCCGGGCCATGCCGA